>Ga0209231_1000338_pt1 | contig 28480 bp, 30 predicted proteins | sample Deesub45470m_DNA_FD_188086 | JGI IMG/M metagenome (GOLD analysis project Ga0209231, IMG submission 188086) | Deep subsurface microbial communities from North Pacific Ocean - 450_OLKR46/470m Metagenome (SPAdes) (version 2) | ecosystem: Environmental > Terrestrial > Deep subsurface > Unclassified ... | reverse complement strand
CGAGTGGCCGAGACCTGATTGATCAGCGCCAGCGGCACGGTCAGCGTGATGCCGTCGTCGTTCCTGCCCGGCGAAAAGTTATAGCCCAGCGCAAAACTGACGCTATCGATTTTGAGTTGCGGCGGGAACTGGTCGGTGGTGATGCCCGCCGCCTCGTGGCGCATCAGGTCATCTTTTTTCAGATACAGCAGCTTCGCATCCGTGCGCTCAGCCTCACGGCGCCACGCCTCGAAGGTCGCGCCGTTGTGGATATGCGAGGGGATACGGCTGTCGTAAAACGCGTAGATCAGTTCATCGTCCACCAGCACATCGGGACGGCGGGCCTTGTGTTCCAGCGCCTCAATTTCCGCGATCAGTTTCAGGTTGTGCGCAAAGAACGGCGCACGCGTATCGAATTCACCTTCCACCAGCGCCTGACGGATGAACACCCCGCGCGATTCGGGCACGTTCATCGGCCCGTAATGCACGCGCTTTTTGGCATTGAGCAACAGGCCGTGCAAGGTGCTGCGCTCGAACGCCACCACCTGTGCCGGCTTCTTCTCCCAGTGCGGATCGTAATAATGCCGTTTGATCAGATGGCCGCCGGTTTCCTCCAGCCACTCCGGCTCGATGCGCGCCACGGTGCGCGCGTACAGGCGGTGCGTCTCTATCAGCTCCCCCGCCATCACCCACTTGCTGCCCTTCTTCGCCAGCACCGAATTGGGCGCGATGAAAAACTTGATGCCGCGCGCCCCCAGGTATTCATTGCCGTCCACGCTCTTCATGCCGATATTGCCGAGCAGGCCACACAACAATGCCTTGTGTATCTGTTCGTAGGAAGCCGGCAATTCATTGCTGCGCATGCCCATCTCGGCGACCTGCGTGTGCAACTGCTGATGCAGCTCTCGCCACTCGCGCAGGCGCAGCGGCGACAGAAAATTCTTGCGGCATTCTTCGGCCAGCAGCCGGTTGGACTGCTTGTGTGCCACCGCCTGCTCGAACCACGCCCATATCTTGATGAACGCCAGAAAGTCGGATCGCTCGTCGGCAAAACGTTTGTGCGCCGTGTCCGCCGCCTCCTGCCTGTCCAGAGGACGTTCGCGCGGGTCTTGCGTAGACAGCGCGCTGGCGATGACAAGAATTTCAGTCAGGCACTGATATTGCCGTCCCGCCAGCAGCAGACGCGCGATCTTCGGGTCCAGCGGCAACCGTGCCAGCTCATGCCCCAGCGGGGTGAGTTTTCGCTCTTCATCAATCGCGTTGAGCTCTGCCAGCAACTGGTATCCGTCCGCAATCATGCGCGGTGTAGGAGGCTCTATGAACGGAAATTCAGCAATATCGCCCAGTTCGAGCGCGCTCATGCGCAGAATCACGGTCGCCAGCGACACCCGAAATATTTCCGGGTCGGTGAATTCATCACGCAGCAAAAAGTCTGCTTCTTCGTACAAACGCACGCAAATACCACTCATCACGCGACCGCAACGCCCTGCCCGCTGGTTTGCGGCCGCCCGGGAAATCTTCTCGACATGCAGTTGTTCGACCTTCTGGCGGATGCTGTAACGATTCACCCTTGCCAGCCCGCAGTCGATCACATAACCGATATTGGGCACAGTTAGCGATGTTTCAGCCACATTTGTCGCCAGAACCACGCGCCGTTTGGCACCGGTCTTGAACACCTTGTCTTGCTCGGCCGCCGACAGACGCGAAAACAGCGGCAATATTTCGATTCCCTTAGGGTGATGCTTGCGCAAGGCTTCCGCCGTATCGCGTATTTCGCGCTCACCCGGCAGAAAAACCAGCACGTCACCGCGCAGCCCGCCTGCCGCCAGCTCATCCAGCGCAGCGCTCACCGCCTGCGGCACGTTCTGTGCACCCGCAAGGAGTACGCCGGTGTGTGCCCCGCCGCTGCGCGGCGACCCTTCCGCTGCCTCTCCTTCATCGCTGACCTGCAAAGGGCGATAGCGCGTTTCGACCGGATAACTGCGCCCGGACACCTCGACCACCTCTGCACCGAAATGGCGGGCGAAGCGATCCGCATCCAGCGTGGCGGAGGTGATGATGAGTTTCAGATCAGGGCGGCGCGGCAACAGCTGTTTCAGATAACCCAGCAGAAAATCGATATTGAGTGAGCGCTCATGCGCCTCGTCTATGATGAGAGTGTCGTACTTTCTGAGCAGCGGATCGCCGTGTATTTCGGCCAGCAGTATGCCGTCCGTCATCAGCTTGATGACCGTGTCCGCAGCGACCTTGTCGTGAAAGCGCACCTTGTAACCGACCAGACCGCCAAGTTCGGTTTTCAGTTCGACGGCGATGCGCGTCGCCACGGAACGCGCCGCAACTCTGCGCGGCTGGGTATGGCCGATGCAACCCAGCACGCCGCGCCCCAGCGTCAGGCAGATTTTTGGCAGCTGTGTGGTCTTGCCCGAGCCTGTCTCGCCGCAGACGATAATCACCTGGTTTTCGGAAATGGCGCGCGCCAGATCCTCACGCCGCGACACCACCGGCAGATCCGCCGGAAATTCAATGGATGTCAGCGAGTCCAGCCGCGCCTTGCGGCGCAGGGCGCCGGGGGATAATGCGATATTCACCGTTTAACCCGTATGCAGCGACCGGCAGAGTTGGATTTGAATCATGAAAATCGTTGTTGCAGATACTTGATGATGTTGCCGGATTCATACATCCACTGCACGTTGCCCTGCTCATCGGTGATCTGCAGACAGGGCGCCTGAACTTTTCCGCCGCCAGCCAGCAAGTCGGCACGGTGCTCAGAGTCATGCTGCGCATCGCGCAACGCTATCGGCAAGGACAATCTTGCCATTTCATGGCGCACCTTGATGCAAAAAGGGCAAGTTTTAAAGTGATAGAGTGCCAGTTGGGCGCATTCCTGATCGACCTGTTGCTGAGCATCCGCTGGACGCACCATTCCCCTGGGCGTAGCCAATTTGGCCCATAACAGCATGAAGGGCGTCAATATCAGACGCAGCGTTTTGAAAAAAATCCTTACCATCGTTTTTATCCTGTGAGTGTTTTGTATGCGCGATGCTGACTGCAAATATGCCGTTAAATTCCCTGCTTCCGGAAACGTTCAAACAACTTAAAAACGAAGGGCCTACATTGCTGTAAGCCCCTGTCTTATTGGTGGGTCGTCACGGACTTGAACCGTGGACCAAAGGACTATGAGTCCAGGGAATGCATTATATTTCATTTTCTTTAAATTCTTAGAATCTGTTTTAATTTGCCATCTGCGCTTTGCAGGGTTTTTAAGGCTCCGGTCTACCACTGGAAGAAGCGCCTCTGCTGGAAATCACCAAAGACATGGTCGCCAAGCGGCACACTCTGATTGGTCAAAGCAGCAAGGCACAAGCGAATCTGGCCATGCGCTACCCAATGAGACGAACCCGATTCAGAAACATCTTTACGCTTGACGTACAACATACAACACTTTATATTTAGCCATGATCAAATCTTTCCACTGCAAAGATTCAGAAGCCCTTTACGACGGAAAGCGTGTCAGGAAATTTGAATCCTGCACGACCCAGGCGGAACGAAGGCTCGAAATCTTAGACAACGCCACAACCATCAATGACCTGATGGCGTTACCAAGCAACCGCTTCGAAGCCTTGGGTGGTGATCGCGCCGGGCAGTTCAGTATTCGCGTCAATCAACAATGGCGTGTTTGCTTCGAGTGGAAAGATACCGACGCTTACAACGTGGAAATTGTTGATTACCACTAAAGGAGAAGAACATGGCTAACAAAATGCGCGCAATACACCCCGGCGAAATCCTCAAGGGTGAACTGGAAGAATTGAACCTGTCCGCCAACGCGTTTTCCAAAGCGCTGAGCGTACCCGCTAACCGGATCACCGCGATTCTGAACGAACAACGCGGCATCACTGCTGACACTGCACTGCGCCTGGCACAATTTTTCGGCGGCACACCGGATTTCTGGATGAACCTGCAAAGCAGCTACGATGTAAAAATTGCACGTGCGGCGGTTGGCAAAGAAATCATGGAAACCGTCAAACCGAGAGAACAGCTGGCAGCCTAAAAATGATCATCCACAAGGCCTCATAAAAATCGCCCTGGACTTGTTTAATGGACACTTGATAACCAACCTGTGAACGGCAAAGTACCACCCGCTTTTGGCCCGCATGGGCTGTCTGTAAATCTAATGCGTGCTTTCAGGAAACACGAAAATCGTTCGGGCTGCGATTTCTGGAAGACTGGTTTTTGAATTAATGCTGGTGCGCCCGAAGAGATAAAGCTGGGCACTAGCATATAGAAATCAACATTTAGCTAGGTAACATTATAAATGTGTCATATCTTCAGAGAATGATAAACAACGGCAACTTCAATTCATTGGTTTCAGCAATTTTGTTGATTGAGTTGATTAATACTTGGTAATCATTTTTTGAAGCGACAGAGGCATATTGAGCAAGCAACTTTATTCTTTCTTCCTGACTAAGGTATGGACTACAAATTGCAAGGCATTGGTCAAAATGCGATATCGCTGAAGATATATATGAGTTACGTGCATAAGCATAGGCACAAGCGACGAATATGAAAATTACTATTAACAATTTGAGACCCGCCTGTTTCCTTTCTAATTCGCGACGATGAGCGTTTAAACCTGCCAACTTATTTTTGATTTCATCCACTGGAAGTTTAGCCAAATCATCCTTCCTCTTTTCTCTATCTAGCTCCAACTTCACTGCTACATCCTCTGAAATACTTTTGAGGCTATATTCCATCGAATACCATCCCAATGCGCCAGTCGATACCATAGTGGCAGAAAAAAGTAAAAAAAGAACAGGCTTATTTAGTAAACGTCGCGCTATTTCCTTATAGATCGCGTCTCTGGCTGTAGTAAATCCGAAAGTACTTAATCGCAAAAACACGCGGGTAATCAATGAAAAGAATGGCTTAAATATCCCTTCCCACAATCCATTTCCTAGGGCGCCCAAGACAAGTACGATTAAGTCCGTAAACTGCTGTAAATCCGGGGGCTGGTAGCCACCGCTTCGATTCGGTAAATTAACGTTGTGAAGACGATTAATAACCGAAGGAGAAGAAACGATGGCTGGATATGAGATTAACGTAGGCTCGGAATTATTGCCAGGGCTTTTGAACGGGCCGAATGGGCTGGCGAAGCTGGTGGAGACAGTGCTCAATCAGATTCTGGAGGCGCAGGTGGCCGAGTCGGTGGGCGCGCAGCGCCACGAGCGCTCAGAAGAGCGCCAAGGCTACCGCAACGGTTATCGCGCCAGGACGCTTTATACGCGCGTCGGGCCGGTGACGTTGCAGGTGCCGCAAACACGGGATGGTAGTTTCTCGACGGAGATATTCAAGCGCTATCAGCGCAGCGAACAGGCATTCGTGCTGGCCTTGATGGAAATGGTGGTGCAAGGCGTGTCTACGCGCAAGGTGTCGGCGATCACTGAAGAACTTTGTGGGGCGAGCTTCTCCAAGTCGACGGTCAGCGAGCTTTGCGCCGGACTCGATCCGCGTGTGCGTGCGTTCAACGAGCGTCGGCTGGAAGGCGACTATCCTTTCGTGCTGGTAGACGCGTTGTTCATCAAGAGCCGCGAGGGCGATCGCGTCGTCAGCCGAGCGGTGCTGATTGTGTCGGGGATTCGCAGTGACGGCTACCGCGAGATATTGGGCGTGAGGATTGGCGATACCGAGAGTTTCGCCACCTGGAACGAGACGTTCCGCTGGCTAAAGGGGCGTGGACTCAAAGGCGTGATGTTTCTGATTTCAGACGATCATGCCGGATTGACCGAGGCGGCATCCAAGTACTTTCAGGGCGCCAGTTGGCAGCGTTGTCAGGTGCATTTGATGCGCAACATCCTCGGTCAGTGCGCCAATAAACATCGGGCGGATGTCGCTGCCGGAGCAAAACGGGTGCTGCAGGCAACGGACATGGCGGAAGCAAAACGGCATCTGGCAGAGTTTATCGAACGCTTTGCCAAGACGGCACCGAAATCGGTCGCCTGTCTGGAGGACGGATTCGAGGATGCGATGGCGGTGATGGCCTTGCCGGAGAAGTACCGCAAGCGGCTGCGCAGCACGAACATGCAGGAGCGGTTAAACGAAGAAGTGCGGAGACGCGAACGGGTTATCCGCATCTTTCCGAACGACGAATCGGCGCTGCGTTTGATCGGCGCGCTGCTGGCCGAGAAAAACGAGGTCTGGCAGGAACGAAAATATCTGGATATGGATGAATTTAACGACTGGCTGGCATCACAAAACGCACCTGACGACAGTGGCAACGTGATCGCCATCAGCGCTTAAAAACGGAATTTACTGAATCGAATTTACAGCAACTTTTGGACTTGACCACAAGTACCAAAAAAATGTACATGACCCACGTTTGAAAATCTGTTGGAAACATACAGCCCCTTCTACACATACTTTGCAGTACTCGTTGACAGCTTATATCAACGTTTTTTACGGATACCCCGTCCAAGCAACACGGGGGCTATAAAATATGCACGGAAGTGTAACAGCAATTGCAAACAAGCACCGGCTGCGTCTTTCAATCAACAATTTTCTCGAAAAAATAATTTATTTTCCGGTACGAAAAATCTGTCAAAAACCATGCGATGACTCAGAACACAGGTCTACTAATGGTCTACTAACAAAATAAAAAAGCACCTACATTTCTGTAAGTGCTTGATTATTTGGTGGGTCGTCATGGACTTGAACCGTGGACCAAAGGATTATGAGTCACCAATTAAATCAATATGTTATTGATAAGACAGTAAATTCCAGCGCAGTTAGTACAACTATACAGTAGTTTAAAAACAGAAGGTTAACGTAGTTAGGCGAAGTATACAAAAACTGATCGGTGTACCGCAATTGCACCTCACTTACCATGAAATGGATGGATTCAGAAATTGCCTGCCCATGAGTAATTTCCTGTCCATCGCAGTCAGTTTCGCCTCGTCACACACCATTTCCCAATTCTCGCTGATCCCGTTTTTCAGTTGTTCAATAATGTCCTGAGCTTCGTTGTTACTGAGCTGAAATTTGCCGGCCGCATCCAGACAGACGCTCAATTGGCTCATGCGATTCTGCCCGCTGATCAACATCGCCTGAGAGGCTTCGTTTCCGGTACGGCTTTGAGGGCAAATATCGTAGGCTGGCGTAAGTGTCAGATAATTACCGTCCCAGAATGCCGCATGATTGCGCGCATGATCGTCCGTGTTGCCGCAGAGAATGTTGAAAACGATACGTCGATACAATTCACGCAAGGTATTACCCGAGTCGGTGAATCTGCTGCGAACAATATCGGCCAGATCTTCGTAGCTTGCATAACGGGCCTGCATTTCTCCAAGACCGAGAATGGTCAGCGCCGACACCATCGCTTTACGCTGCCACCCTTTTTCCTCCTTGACGCGATCAAACCGTTCAACGAGCAACACGTCTTTACCCATCACCTGTTCAAGCTTCACCGTGGCGGTCTTGATTCCTGATAACCCGGCCAGGCGCATTGCGATGTATTCCGCTTTTACTACGTTGTACATATCGGTACTGGATGAAAATTTGGCAATGTATTTTTTATCGCCTGTCTCGATCATGACTTTCGGGCGCGCGCCACCAATCGAGGTGCCATGCTGCAACGCATGATCAAGGGCTTTGCTGATCGGCAATCCTTCCTGCACCCTTTGGGCCGCCTCCATAAGCTCCTCAAGCGACGCATGGTTGCCCAGGCGAGGAATATATTCAGTCGCAGACAACTGAAAATCAAGCGCACCGACCCGATCACTGCCTGATTCCAGAAGGCAAGTCAGCTCGTCCAGCTCTGCCGGGCCCCCATTTCTGCTGCGGTACAACAGAACTCGACGACCCCAGGCATCCGGTGAAGCATCGCGTATGGAATTCGGCATGGAAAGATCGTTCAACAGCGGCAACACACCCGAACGCAGCGGCAATTCCGGCTCATAGATGGCAATGGCGTTGCTGCGCTCAAGATAGCTCTTACCGTAGTTGAACACCAAAGTGCCGCCCTGCCTGCTCAGCAGACCGGCCACAACCGGTTCTGTTGCGCCAGGCAGCCATACCCAGGCATACGCCTCTTGCGGCAAGTGTTTAGAAATCATCTTTTACCTTACCTGCTTTACGAACCGCCTTGGGCAGGAGAGCCAATTTTTGCTCGATTTGATGACGCATTTCGGACAGGCCCGCTCTATCTGCGTCGAATAGTCTGATCCCAAGAATCGCAGCCACCTCAAATACAGCACCGATTGAACATGCCGGATTACCCTCTTCGATTCTGGATAACATAGGGCGCGAAATGGCAGCTCGCTCTGCCAATTCTTGAGCGCTCCATTTACGCTCAGTACGTGCGACACGAATCATCCCTCCCAACATCAGGAGTGCCTCATCTGTGTAGCGGGATCGAACCCGATTGGACACCTTTGCCATAGCGATTTGATATTTATATGTAGCATTATGCTATATCATGCTACATATAAATACAATAAAACAAATAGCACTAACCGATTTTTTACTTACAAATTCTAGCCACCCACGCGCGAAACCCACCGCCACTCCTACCGAACAGGTTGATTCGCATTCAATTGGATACGTAGCGCAGCCGCTTCTTCGCTAAATTTCTTTGCTTCGGCACGCACATCGACCAGCTGCCCCTCGATTACCCTGCGTTGCACAACTTCGGCTTCAAGTCTTGCAGTCGCAACAGCAGCAGCTTCATGCTGCTCGGCGGCTTGTTTTTGTGACAGAGATGATGGCAGCGCGACACGTACAAACTATAGTGACCGCTAAAAATTAAGTGGTGAGTGGATACCATGCAATTCGGCATTGATCAAAATCAGTTACATGCTGGTTACATAGTTCAAATAACTTAAAAACAAAGGGCCTACATTCCTGTAAGCCCTTGTTTTATTGGTGGGTCGTCACGGACTTGAACCGTGGACCAAAGGATTATGAGGCCGCACTAGAAGCGTTACGGTTCAAGCAGATAACCTTCTGCCCTTCTACAATTCGCGGATTCTACCATGTTCGCAGCCCAGCATCCACGCACCTCTTTGAAGAATTGTAGAACATTCCCCCCTCTCCACCACCCACCCTTTGATTTATAAACTGGACAGATATTTATTTTTTCTATAACCTACTAGGTTAATAAAACTCAACCACCAATTGATGATTATCACGTTCGGCAACGCCAAGCTCAGAAAGCAATTAAACGACGACAAGGCGATGGTAAAAGCATACGGGCCATTGAGAACTAAAAAACTCATGATTGTGCTAACTCAACTAAAGGCAGCGCCAAATCTTGGCACTTTTGCTCCGCCAATGAGTCCACCTCACAGATGCCATGAACTTACTAATCGCAAAGGGCAAATGACCGTAGATTTAGATCACCCCTATCGTTTAGTTTTAAAATCCAATCACGATCCGCTCCCGCAAAGAGCCGAAGGCGGATTGGACTGGAAGCAAGTCACAGCAATAACAATTATCGGGATTGAAGATACTCATGGATAAGCAAGTCACCAACGAATACCAACCAAACTACGCCGTTTCTCCTGGCGAAGTGTTGAGTGCCGAACTCGAAATGCGTGGAATGACACAGCTAGAGCTATCTAGACGAACTGGCATTACCCCAAAACATATCAACTCGATATTGCAAGCCAAGTCTTCAATCACATCTGAAACAGCCATTAAGTTCGAACGCGCTATTGGTATGCCAGCTGAGTATTGGCTCAATCTTGAAAGCAATTACCAAGAAATACTTGCACGCCTGCAAGAAGAATCACAGCTTGATCGTGATCTTGCTTGGCTGAGCCACATTCCTGTCGCGCCTATGATCAAAATGGGCTGGCTAACCAAGTTCAAAGACCCAAAGGCTCAGTTGGTTGAGGTATTGCGATATTTTGGTATTGCCAGTGTTGGCCAATGGGAGGAAATGTGGCCAAGTCTTGATGTAGCATATCGTCAACACAGTCACCATGAAGTTTATCCAGAGGCTGTTTCTGCATGGTTGCGCCGTGGCGAGATCGAAGCAGCTATGATTCATTGTGTGCCATACGATAAAACGGCTTTCCGTGCCGCGCTCGATGAGATCAGAAAACTGACAATTGAAGCACCTGAAGTCTTTGTACCCAAGATGCAAGAGCTATGCGCCAATGCAGGGGTTGCTGTGGTATTCGTTCCCGCACTTCCAAAAACTGGGGTTAGTGGAGCAACGCGCTGGCTCAATTCCAACAAAGCTATTATTCAACTCAGTCTGCGCTACAAAACCGACGACCACCTTTGGTTTACATTTTTTCACGAGGCAGGTCATATCTTGCTGCATGGGAAAAAAGAACTTTTTCTTGAAGGTTCGAATGGCTTGAATGCAGAGAAGGAAGATGAAGCAAACAAATTTGCCCAAGAAGAGTTGATTCCTCGGGGCGAATTTTCTCGTTTTTGTCAGATCAAGCCTCTCAGCAAAGTGTTGATTATTGAATTCGCCAAACGCATGGGCGTTGCACCTGGTATTGTGGTTGGGCAATTGCAACACGCTGGCTTTCTGCCAGCAATGCATTGCAACGACCTAAAGCAATCCTTTCGCTGGAATCACGAATAAATTTTATCGTAACGATTTATCCTCTTTCGGTGCTGAGCGGCCACCCCGCGAAGTCTGGCGGCATGATGATCGGGGTGCGCGTGGCCCGCGGTGAATTTCTGGAGTTCACCCCACTGCCTCACCCTGAATCAGCGTAGATCACCCCTCTGCAAAACGGTTTTGATTTGTTGGGCCCCCTCCGCCACCTGGTCAAAACACGGATCCACCACCTCTATTCATAGCGATGCTGTCCGGTCAGATTGCCGCCACTGGCGTCCTGCCCACAACCCTGCAATAATGCGTCCAGAATAGCTGCACCGTATTCCGGTGCGGCGCTTGTAACAACAAGGCTTCGACAGCGTGTCATCAACCTGATAAACACCCTGTGCGACAGTGAGATATACACATGACAGACAACAAAAACAAGCCAGAAAAACCAGCCCAAGACTCCTTGCAAACGGAGTTGCCCAAGGCATATATACATGGAATACAGTTTTATACTGGCACACAGTCCATTCACGACAGATTGAAATGGCTTCGGCAGGATAGCGGGCTAACCTTAGAGGCTTTAAGCTTGGTTACCAAGGGAGTTGATCCTGATGGAAAGGGAATATCGCGTGTTTCTCTTTCCAGGTACGAATCAAGTTCTGAGCCAGCTCTGAGAGAAATCAAGATATTGTCCTGGGCTTTTCGTCGACCACTAGCATTCATTGTTTACGGTCAATCCGAAGACCCTGTTTCTACTGGTCACCATGAACCACTTGATCTAGTTATTGAAGACATTGTTGCGAACACTGTGTTGGCCATTTTAGAAAAAAAAGGCCTTATCAAAAAAGAGAGAGCCACAGAGTCACTAAATTATGAAAATCTTCTTGATGCAGCAAAGAAACTAGCAAAGTAATTTAAGTTTTTTGTGATGGCCGCAACTTTTGTTGCGGCTTTTTTTGCGCCTGCCATTTCTCGAATACTTTACAAATTTCTCGAATATGTTTGCATTTGAAAAAAATTGAATGTAAACTAATCGAACAAATTTCTCGTTATAGATAAAAGGAGGCCGTCATGGCAATCAAGAAACAATCAGCCCTCACCAAAGAGGATTTTGAAGCAGCACTGATCACTCTGCGTCTCAGCGTGTCTGAAGTATCCAGAGAGTCAGGCATCCCCCGTCACATCGTCAGCCACTTCCGCAACTACGGGGACGGGCTCAAGCCAGAACAAGCGGCCAAGCTGCAAGACTTCTTCGAATCCAAAGGGCTCGAATTCAGCGACGAAGAAGAAACCGCATCACCTCAACAAAAAAACACAAACCAGCAAACTATCAAGCTGCCGCTCATCCTGTCGGATGATGGCCTCACCCAGCGCACCGCATTGGTCTTGCGTCATTTTTTCATTGATGAACGGCTGACCGACGCTCAACTCAAAGATGCTGGCCAGCGCTTCGAAGATGGATTCAACCAGGCAAAAGGATTGCTGGATGTTGAACTGGGCCGCACATGGCTGTCGGATGATTTCGACGAAGAAACCGAAAGCAAGATGCGTGAGCTGTGGGGACATCTGGCCAGAATCGGCCTGTTAAGTCTGCACCTGCAAGGCCGCATCCTCATTGATCAGGGTCGCATCATGGCCAACTCACTTGCAGCTGGTGACAAGCCGAAACCCATTACCTTTGGCGACTTGCTTTCCGACACTTACAGCGATGCCGTGGCCGGCCTGAATGCTGCGGAGGCGATGGAAGAAGAAACTGAGGAAGAAGGAGTTGCATCATGATGCCCGTTCCCGTGCTTCCCGGTGCAGGCGGTAAAGCACCCGCGGTCATTCTCTTCGTGCTGGGCGTGCTGGCCGTGGCCATGCTGGTGAAAAAGCCAGCAACGCCAGCTCAACCCCGTTTGGTGTAACTGCCATGTACGCCGTTCTCAATATGGAAACCGGCGACTTCTACTCGGAGTCGCCAGTTCTCAAAACAGAAGCAAAGCGCGCAGGAAAGCGCTGGGATTGCACCAGCATCCTGCCGACTTTCGCACGTCGTTATGCACGCCATCAGGATGCGCTGCGCCGTTCACAGAAGCTATCAGACAGCACTGATTGCATTTGTGCAGTGATACCGCTCTCGTAACGCCAAGGATAGGAAAACACCATGACCAACCGCCAAGCAACAGAACCCCCTTATTTCCCCGGCCTTCTTGAAGACACTCAGGCACAAGCCCTTACACGTGTGCAAACTGGACTCATCCAAGCCTACAAAGCCATTCAGCGCATCAATGGCCTGATCGTAGACAACAAGCTGAACCTGCGCACGATCAGTGCATATGAGTTCGGCTTAGTTTATGGCGCATCTGAACACATGGCATTCACCCATGAGCTGGCAGAAAAACAACTTCGTTTGGCATGCAATGCACCTGAAAGGATGGGGGTATGAACCCCGGTTACAACCGCGAGCAGGTGGCTAAACCGGCAGGCCGTGCTTCTCTTGGTATATATGTATATATGCGAATACTGTACACGCTCCGAAAAACAAAAAACATACACGCACAGCAGGCAGCGATGCCATGGATGCACCGCGCCGGATGCGTTACCAGTTACAGCGCACCGCACAAGGCCTGCTCCCAGGTGAACGGGTAAAGCACTGTCAGCGCAGCTGCATGAATGAAAACGGCGTGAGCGTATTCCGCACGGGTGACAAGGGCGCATCCTTCGGCAACCTGTCTACCTGCGGCAGCGTGTGGCACTGCCCGGTCTGTGCCGCCAAGATAACAGAGCAACGCCGCATCGAGCTGCAGGACGCGATCAGCGCCTGGGCGAAGACGGGCGGCAAGGTTTACCTGATGAGTCAAACCTTTCCTCATCAACTGAATCACCTGCTGGCCGACAACCTCAAGCTGTTCTCAACCGCACAAACCAAATTCAAGAACAGCCGCTCGTACAAACGCATCATGGAACAGACGGCCTGCCTGGGCAGCATCCGCGCGCTTGAGGTCACTCACGGCACCAACGGATGGCATCCACACACGCACACGCTGGTATTCGCCAGCCCCGACCAGCTGGAACTGCTCAAGCAGCTGGATATGGTGTGGATTGAAACGCTCATCAAGATCGGACTGGCCGAGCGTGACCAGGTAAATGAAATGCTGATGTACGCCTTTGACGTTCAGGCAGGCGACTATGCCGCAGAGTATGTGGCCAAGTTCGGCCACGAACCAAGTACAGCATCCAAGACCCTGACAGACTCCCACTGGAGTGCCTCACATGAGCTGACCAAGGGACATGCCAAAGTTGGCAAACGTCTCAGCGGTCGCACTCCGTTCACCTTGCTGCGAGACTTTGCCGAAGGCGATCAGATGTCCGGGGAATTATTCATCGAGTACGCCAAACAGTTCAAAGGAAAGCGTCAGCTGTTCTGGTCGCCCAAGTTGCGCAAGGCACTTGTGCTGCCGGATGCAGAAAAAACGGATGAAGAAATTGCTGCCGAGGAAATGCCGGAACGCGAACTCGTAACCATCTTGGATCACGACATGTGGAAGCTGGTATTGAGCCGAAATGCACGCTGGGACGTACTGCAAGCGGCCGAACATGGCAAAGCTGCTGTGGATGAGTTGCTTGCTGACTTGGCTCAACGCCCTGCATCACATCAAGGCTTGTATTTCCACAAGGGGCACTTCAGCGGGAACTGGCACTTATTGGATGCATAGAAAGCGTTACACGCCGGAACCGCCAAGCACCGGCGCGCAACTCGCCTTGATAGGAGCAGGCTAAATGAAGAATACCACCAAAAAGAACAAGCAGCGCAACCAACCCAGCGAAAAGACCCGCTGGGCGTACTGGATGCAGGCCATCGAGCCGACTTCAGAGGAAATCAACGAAGCCTTTCCAGGTTATCACCCGCAATGGGTTCGCCTGTCTCAGCTTCGTCAAGTGACTGGTCAAAACTTTAAAGGCATGCGCGATATCCTGCAGATCACGCCCGAACAATGCGCGGCATATCTGCGCGTCTCACCTGGCACGGTTCGCAGATGGGAAAACGGGCATGCTTCCGTTCCGTTCATAGCCTTTGAACTGTTACGCATGGTTTCGAAAAGCATGCATGCCCGCGTCTCTCATAAAAACTGGGACGGTTGGTTTATCAGCGAGAACGGTAGCCTGATATCGCCAGACGTTGGCGGCAATGGGTTCACTCCAGTACAGCTGAATATCCTGTCGTTTCAGCGCGGCGAAGCGCCACAGCTGCGCATTGAAAATGCACGCCTCCAAGCATTGCTGGACGAAGCCCAGGCGGAAAACACCAAGCTCCGGCAGATGTACGTCGCCCAGGGCGTGGTAGATGAACTTGCCGCCATGCAGGAAACGATCAGCGGCCTGATGTCCAGAATTGCCACAGCCAGAATCATTCCATTTACAGCACCAACCGAGCAACTACGGGAGAAAACAGCATGAAACCAAGACGCGCTATCAGCCCTTACATGGCCAGCTCAGATCTGAACGTTAACGCACGGATTACGCTCATGCGGCTGCGTAATCGAATCCGTCAAATCAATCCGGCATACAAATTTGCCAGCCTCTACCAGTCGCGCCTGATGCACAAACGCGCCGCACGCCGCGCACGCCCTGGTATCGTGAGGTGACATGATGCTCTTCCTCACACACTCAGAACTGGCCGAACTGACCGAGCGCAAGCGCAAGGCTGAACAGATCGCTTGGTTAAAATCCAACGGCTTCCTCTTCGCCACAGGTGCGAACGGACACGCCAGAGTATCGCGTGAACACGTCCAGGTGCGTCTGTGCGGCGGCCCTGTCACGAGTACGGCACCGGCAGCACCAGAGCCAAACTGGGGGGCGCTGTAATACCACATCATGGGACGCAAACGCACAATCAATCACAACCTGCCACCGAGAATGAATCTCAAGGGCAAAATGTATTACCACGTCTCAACCGACACGCCGCGCAAGTGGACGAAGCTCGATCAGGATTTATCCATTGCAAAACGCCTTTGGGCTGAAATTGAAGGCGAACCGCCAGAACCGAGCACCTGCACATTCAGCGGAGTAGCAACGCGCTACCGCAAAGAAATATTTCCAACAAAAGCACCGCAAACCCAACGCGACAACGAAAAGGAATTGACTAGGCTTGAGGCGGTGTTTGGTGCGATGGCTATTGATTCAATCCAGCCAAAGCACATCAAGCAATACCTGGTCAAACGAGGCGAAACTGCCAAGGTTCGCGCCAACCGAGAAAAGGCGCTGTTCAGTCACATTTTCAATTTCGCACGCGAGTATGGTTACACCAATGCAACGAATCCCTGTGCCGGTGTGCGCGGACACCGCGAAACTGGCCGTGATAGATACGTTGAAGACGTTGAATTCATGGCGGTCTGGAATGCTGCGCATTACACAGTACAGGATGCAATGGATTTAGCCCTGCTCACCGGACAACGCCCTGCCGACCTGCTCAAATTCAACCGTGACGACATTCGAGATGGCAGCCTATGCCTGAAACAGAACAAAACCGGCAAGCCCCTGCGCATTGCAATCACCGGCGAATTGCAAGCCCTCATCGAGCACATTTTGAACCGAGAGCATAAGTTCATGGGCGGCCCGGCCTTATTGCAAGACGGCAACGGCCAGCGACTCACATCCTGCGCACTGCGCACGCGCTTTGACAAGGCCAGAAAAGCGGCGGGAGTCAGTTTCCAGTTTCGTGACATTCGAGCCAAAACTGCAACCGACATTGATGATTTGCCACACGCGCAAAAGCTGCTCGGTCACAAGTCCAGGGAAATGACAGAGCACTACACCAGGCACAGAAAAGGCGAGAAAGTCAGCCCTCACAAATGAATAATTGTAGAAAATGGGTTGGAATTGTAGAAAAACAAAAGGCTTACATCGCTGTAAGCCTTTGTTTATTTGGTGGGTCGTCACGGACTTGAACCGTGGACCAAAGGATTATGAGTCCTCTGCTCTAACCAACTGAGCTAACGACCCGTAAACTGTTAACCTTCGCTATCGAGGAAGCTCTTGAGCTTCTCGGAACGCGAGGGGTGACGCAACTTGCGCAGCGCCTTGGCTTCGATCTGACGAATACGCTCACGCGTCACGTCAAACTGTTTGCCCACTTCTTCCAGCGTATGATCGGTGTTCATTTCGATACCGAAACGCATGCGCAGCACTTTCGCTTCACGCTGGGTCAGACTGTCCAGAATATCTGCCGTTGCGCCGCGCAAACTCTCGTATACCGCCGCATCAATCGGCACGGTAGTGTTCGAGTCTTCGATGAAGTCACCCAGATGCGAATCATCGTCATCGCCAACCGGTGTTTCCATGGAAATCGGCTCTTTGGCAATCTTCAGTATCTTGTGTATCTTGTCTTCCGACATTTCCATCTTGGCGGCCAGCGTCGCTGCGTCGGCTTCCTGCCCTGTTTCCTGCAGAATCTGGCGCGAGATGCGATTCATCTTGTTGATGGTTTCGATCATGTGCACCGGAATGCGGATAGTGCGCGCCTGATCCGCAATGGAGCGGGTAATCGCCTGACGTATCCACCAGGTGGCATAAGTCGAAAACTTGTAACCGCGACGGTACTCGAACTTATCGACCGCCTTCATCAGACCGATATTGCCTTCCTGAATCAGGTCGAGGAATTGCAGCCCGCGATTGGTATATTTTTTAGCAATGGAAATCACCAGACGCAGATTGGCCTCAATCATATCACGCTTGGCACGGTGCGAACGCGCTTCGCCATTGGTCATGCGGCGGTTTATTTCCTTCAGATCGGTAATAGGCAGACCCACGCGCTTCTGCATATTGATGAGATTTTGCTGTTTCTCGACTATCGCGTGCTGGTAGCGAACCAGTGCTTCACTGTATGGCTTGTTCGCCTTGACTTCCTGCCCCAGCCAGTCCAGATCGATTTCGTGACCGACGAAACTCTTGAGGAAATGCTGACGCGGCATTTTACTCTTGGTCACGCATATTTCCAGAATACCGCGCTCGTTGTTGCGTATTTCTTCAACCAGCCCGCGCATGGTATTGCACAGCGCATCCACTTGCTTGGCGGTGAAACGAAAAGCCATCAACTCTTCGGTGATGCGTTCCTGGAATGAATTATATTGCGCGCTGCGGTAACCGTGCTTCTCGAAAGCCTTGCCCATTTTATTGAACAAATCTGCAATCACGGCAAACCGGGCCAGCGCATCGGCCTTTAATTGCGCCAGATCAGCAGCGGCGGCTGCCGCCGTGGCGGCAGCAAGCGCTTCTTCATCCTCTTCTTCATCACCTTCATCTTCATCGTCATCCGAACCGTCCGCATCCTCTGACGAGTCGTCGTCCTCACTGTCATCATCGTGATTATTGCCGACTTCCAGGCCGTGCTCACTCTCGACATCCACTTCCACAAAGCCATCGATCAGCTCATTGGCGCGAATTTCATCGATCTCGACTTTGGCCGCCAGAGCCAGTATTTCGGCTATGCTCACAGGGCAGGCCGAAATCGCCTGTATCATGTTCCGCTGGCCTTCCTCGATACGCTTGGCGATCTCGATTTCTTTTTCGCGGGTGAGCAAATCAACCGTGCCCATTTCGCGCATGTACATGCGCACCGGATCCGTAGTACGGCCAAATTCAGAATCTACCGTCGACAAGGCAGCCTCAGCCTCTTCTGCCGCATCTTCGTCCGCCGCCGCTGGCGCGGTATCGGTCATGATCATCGTTTCCGCATCCGGCGCGACATCGCACACACGTATGCCCATGTCGTTGATCATGCTGGCCACGCTCTCGATCTGCTCAACTTCAAGCATGTCGGGCAGATGATCGTTGATCTCGGCGTAGGTCAGATAGCCGCGCTCCTTACCCAGCACGATCAGGGCTTTCAGGCTGGTGCGGCGCGCATCAATATCCTGCTGCAACTCGGCAAGCGGTTTCGCTATGATGTCTTCCGGTTTTTTATCCTGCTTTTTCTTGCTTTTTTTAATCGTTGCCATATTTCATGTTTCCAGTTGCGTAAGACCTACGTTAGGATCGCAGAAAAGCGGCGCATTATACCTGAACATGCTCGCGTTTTACTGACCTTTGTAGGTATTTGGCCTTGTATTCATTGTCAAACCCGCTTGCTCAAGCAGCCGGAGCACAGCGATTCAGCGTTGCAGCAGGCGCAGATATTGTTCGCGCTCCTGACTGCTCAACCCGGACAAACCGATCTGCGCCGACTTCCCCTGTAAGGCCTGAAATTGCTGGCGGCGCTGCCCGTCATCCAGTTTGCTGAGCAGCCCGGCGAACTCAGCCGCCACGTCAAATGCGTCACCCCAGGCCAGCATATCGGCCTCAGCCACGGCGAGTGTTTTAGCATGGGTCGTGCCTTCAAACATCTGCATCAATGCCGGACTACTGACGGTGTAACCGACATCGCGCAACACCGACAGCAGCGCAACGACGGCCTCGGCATCCGCGCCCTCTTCATGCCAGTCCTCCGGCATTTGCGCGCCCAGTTCGGGCTGCGCAATCAGGCATTGCAGCAACAGGCGATGCACCGAAAATGGGGTGCGTGCCGTTTTTTTCAAGGCGGGGCGCGGAGTGTGCGCAATCGGCCTGATCTCAAACAGCGCCTCCAACTCGGCCTGACTGATCCCGGCGAGCGCCGCTACCTCTTTGCGCAACAGCAACGCGGCTACCGGCGAAGTAATCGCAGATAACAAGGGTTTGGCGCGCTGCAACAACTGATTGCGCCCTTCCTGGCTGCGCAGATCCAAATCCATGCTGATTTCATGCAACAGATAACCGGACAAAGGCATCGCTTCCATCATGCGTTGCTCGAAAACCGATTTACCGAATTCACGTATAAAACTGTCAGGGTCATGTTCGACCGGTAAAAACAAAAAACTGATGCGCTTACCATCCTGCAAATACGGCAGCGCGTTTTCCAGCGCCCGCCATGCGGCCTTCTGTCCCGCCTTGTCCCCGTCAAAACAAAATACGATCTGATCCGCCAGACGCAATAATTTTTGTATGTGATACGACGTAGTTGCGGTTCCCAGCGTGGCAACGGCATATTCAACGCCGTGTTGAGCCAGCGCCACCACATCCATATAACCTTCTACAACCAGCGCTCGCTGTCCGGCGCGTATGGATTTTTGCGCCTGAAACAGGCCATACAACTCGTGACCCTTTTCAAACAGCGGCGTTTCCGGAGAGTTGAGATACTTGGGCTCGCCCTTATCCAGCACCCGCCCGCCAAAGCCGATAACCTGGCTGCGCACGTTGATGATGGGAAACATGATACGGTCGCGAAACCGGTCGTAACGTTTGTCGCTGTCGCTGCTGATGACCAGACCTGTTTCACTCAGCACATCGGCCTGATAATCCGGAAAGGGCTCCGCCAGGTTCTGCCAGGCATCCGGCGCGTAGCCGATACCGAATTTTGCGGCAATTTCCCCGCTCAGACCGCGTTGCTTGAGATAATCAATCGCCCGTACAGACAGCTTGAGTTGTTCGCGGTAATAGCGCGCGGCAGTTTTCATCACCTCGTACAAATCCGGTGCGACTTTCTGATGATGCACGCCCGATGCCGACTGTTCATGCGGCACATCCAGACCCACGCTCTGCGCCAGATCCTCGACGGCCTCGACGAACCCCAGGCCGAGGTGCTCCATGACAAAACCTATCGCCGTGCCATGCACTCCGCAGCCGAAACAATGATAAAACTGCTTGGATTGACTGACTGTGAATGAAGGGGATTTTTCGTTGTGAAACGGACAGCAGGCGACGTAATTCGTACCAGCTTTTTTCAGAGGCACATAGCGCTCAATAACGTCCACAATATCCAGACGATTAAGCAGATCCTGAATAAAACCTCTTGGAATCATGCCAACAGTTCCTTTGCCATCCCAATCAGTGGAACAGCGCCCTGCGTATGATTATTGCGAACCGCCAAACCCGGCCTGCCCGCGGCAAATGACGAGGCATCGGATGCGACCGGAAAACAAGGCGTGATGTTTAATCCTGCTAAGAAAAACTACTTGGACAGCTGTGCTTTTATCAGGCTCGAAACTTTACCCATATCGGCCAGTCCGGCCAGCTTTGGTTTGAGCAGCCCCATCACCTTGCCCATGTCCTGCGGACCCGCTGCGCCAACTGACGCAATCGCCTCGGATACGGCCGCAACGACTTCTGCTTCGCTGAGCTGTTGCGGCATATAGTCTGCCAGCACGCTCATCTCGAATTTTTCGACATCCGCCAATTCCTGACGACCTGCCGCCTCGTATTGGCTGATGGAATCGCGCCGCTGCTTATTCATCTTTTCGATGATCGCAACCACGTCTGCATCAACCAGCTCAATGCGCTCGTCCACCTCGCGCTGCTTGATAGCCGCGAGCAAAAGACGTATAGCCGAGAGACGCGCCGTATCCTTGGCGCGCATCGCGGCTTTCATATCATCGGTGATTTGTTGCTTCAAACCCATAGCGCTTCCAATTGCCACCTATCCTGCGGATAAGGACAATCAGAAATCTTCCTAGTAAAGCTTGGGTGGCAGAGTTTGACTGCGCAGACGCTTGTAGTGACGCTTGACAGCAGCAGCCAGCTTGCGCTTGCGTTCAGCTGTTGGCTTTTCATAAAATTCGCGTGCGCGCAAATCAGTCAGCAGACCGGTCTTTTCTACAGAACGCTTGAAACGACGCATTGCGACTTCAAACGGCTCATTCTCTTTAACACGTACGGTTGTCATCTACGAACTACCTTCTACCAAAAAATTGAGGGCGCGATTCTAGCAAAAGCATCCGCAGCCCACAACTCATATTTCAATACACAGGCAAATAAACCCGATTCGTCTTATTGAACCGTGATTCTGGCGAACTTGCGCTTGCCAACCTGCGCCACGACTGTCCGGCCGGATTGCACCGTATCTGCCTTGTCGTTCACGCGCTCGCCATCCAGCTTGACCGCACCCTGCTCTATCATGCGCATGGCCTCCGAGGTGCTGCTCACCAGATCAGCCTGCTTGAGCAGCTGCGGCACCGCAATACTTCCACCTGAAGCCACCACGCTGATTTCAGGCATGTCGTCCGGCAACGCACCCTGGCGAAAGCGTGCCTCAAATTCACTCAGCGCCGTTTCTGCATCTCGCTGACTATGGAAACGCGCCACAATTTCCTGCGCCAGCAACACCTTGATGTCGCGCGGATTACGGCCGCCTTCCACCTCTGCGCGCCATGCCGCAATTTCACTCAGACCGCGGAAGGACAACAGTTCGAGATAGCGCCACATCAGCGCATCCGAAATCGACATCAGCTTGCCGAACATATCCTGCGGCGCGTCCGTCACGCCAATGTAATTCCCCAGCGACTTGGACATCTTGTTTACGCCATCCAGCCCTTCCAGCAGCGGCATGGTCAATATGCATTGTGTCGGCTGCCCGTAATGTCTTTGCATCTCGCGACCCATCAGCAAATTAAACTTCTGGTCTGTCCCACCCAGCTCCATATCTGCTTTTAATGCCACCGAATCATAGCCCTGCACCAGAGGATAAATAAATTCGTGTATCGCTATCGGCTGACTATTCCTGTAACGCTTGGAAAAGTCGTCGCGCTCCAGCATCTGTGCCACGGTATGCGTAGCAGCCAGCCTGATCAGATCCACCGCGCTGAATTTATCCATCCAACTTGAATTGAATACGATCTCGGTTTTTTCAGGATCGAGCACCTTGAACACCTGATCGCGATAGGACTGTGCATTTTCAAGAACTTGTTCGCGAGTCAGGGGAGGGCGAGTCGCATTTTTTCCGGTCGGATCGCCTATCATGCCGGTGAAATCACCTATTAAGAATAAGGCATGATGACCGAGATCCTGCAACTGTCTCATCTTGTTAAGCAGCACCGTGTGGCCCAGATGCAAATCGGGGGCGGTGGGGTCAAAACCGGCCTTGATACGCAAAGGGCGGCCAAGCGCCAGTTTCTGCTTCAGCTCAGCCTCTATCAGCAGCTCGTTTGCACCACGCCTGATCAAGTCCAACGCATCTGTTTGTGTCATTTCACTCATAATCATTTCAAATCAAGTTTCAAGGAATCCGTTACCGCCCGTCCGGATTTCACGCCGTCTGTCAGTCAGGCGATGCCAGTTAAAAAAAATACTGCCGGTTGTCAGTTTAACCTTTAAGGAAGTACGTGTTTCTGTTAGAGTTCGCCCCTGATTAGAAACATAGCTGCTTACAATAAAAAACAGGCAGTTCACGGAGACGCGAATGTTAACGCAAAACATGCTCAACCAAGAACGCAAAAAGAAATTGCGATGGTTTGTCACCCTTTCCACCATGCCTTTGCTGGGCGTAGTGACGGCCTTCGGCCTGGTGCCAACCAGCAATCTGGGATTGAACACCGGCAATATCGCCATTGAAGAAATTGTACTATCCGGCCCGGCAACAAACCAGGCAAGCACCAACGCTACATTCTGGCACACCGAGCGTGTACAGCGCGGCGACACAGTGGCCGAACTGATGCAACGTCTGAACATCAAGGATACAACCGCCAGCGACTATCTGCGCAACAGCGCTGAAGCCAAATCCTTTCGCAAATTATCTTCCGGCAATGAAGTACAGGCTGAAACCGATGCAACGGGCGCACTGGTTTCCCTGCGCTATCTGGGCGGGCAGAACGCGCAAATCGTAATCAGGAAGCAAGGTGCAACCTTCAGCTCCGAAATCACGGCCGCGCAACTGGAAAAACGTTTATTCGTGCGCACCGGTGAAATCAAGACCAGCTTGTACGCCGCCACGGACGCGGCCGGAATGCCGGAATCGGCAGCCAATCAGCTTACCCAGATTTTCAGTGGCGACATAGATTTCCACCACGACTTGAGACGCGGCGACAAATTTACCGCCGTGTATGAAATGACCTACAGCAATGGCGCTCTGGTAAAAGCAGGCAAGATACAGGCCGCCGAATTCATCAACCGAGGCCAGGTTTATCGCGCCGTACTCTTCCAGCGCGATGAGAAACACAGCGACTATTACACTCCCGAAGGCAAGAGCCTGCGCAAGGCCTTCCTGCGTTCGCCTATCGCTTTCTCACGCGTCAGCTCCGGTTTCACTGCTTCGCGCTTCCATCCCGTGCTGAATAAATGGCGCGCGCACAAGGGCGTGGACTTTGCTGCGCCGATCGGGACGCCCGTCAAGTCCACCTCGGATGGCGTGGTATCCTTTTTCGGCAGACAAAATGGCTACGGCAATGTCATCGTACTTAAGCATCAGGGACAACTCTCCACGGTTTATGGACATCTGTCGCGTTACGCCAAAGGACTGCGTAACGGCAAACGCGTGGCGCAAGGTGAGGTAATCGGCTATGTGGGCATGACCGGCATCACCAGTGGCCCGCACTTGCACTATGAATTCAAGGTCAACGGACAACAACGCGATCCACTGCGCGTAGCGTTACCCAACGCCTTGCCTATCACCGGCGCCAACAAAGTTGCCTTCCAGACCATGGCGGATAAATTTGTCGCGACCCTGAACCAGTTGCGCAACACCAACCTCGCCAAACTAGACTAAACCAAGTTGAAAGTTTGTGCAGAACATCAGGCTGAGCTATACGTCGGGCTGATGTCGGGAACCAGTCTGGACGGCATCGATGCCGTCCTCGTAGCTTTCGGGCAAGCCACTCCCACACTCATCCGCCAACATTACCTGCCCTACCACGGCACGCTAAAACAAGCCGTTCTTGATCTGCATCAGCCGTCTCATAACGAGTTACATCAGACTCAGTTGATCGGCAATCAACTGGCGCAACTTTATGCGCAGGCCGTCAACACCCTGCTGGCCAAGGCCAATTACACGGCCGGGCAAATAAGGGCAATCGGCTGTCACGGGCAGACCATACGCCACCGCCCGGAACACGGCTATACCCTGCAAATCGGCAATGCCGCGCTGCTGACTGAATTAACCGGCATCGCCGTGGTAAGCGACTTTCGCAGCCGCGACATCGCAGCGGGTGGTCAGGGCGCGCCGCTGGTCCCCGCCTTCCATGACAAACTGCTGCGTCATCCCGACATACACCGCGTCATCGTCAACATCGGCGGTATCAGCAACCTGACCAACCTTCCCCCGCACGGCAACACCTCCGGCTTTGACTGCGGTCCCGGCAATCTGCTGATGGACGCATGGTGCATGCAGCATCTGCAACAGCCCTATGACAAGAACGGCGACTGGGCCAGAACAGGGAAAGTATTACCCGGACTGCTGGAAAAAATGCTGACCGAACCTTTTTTTGCGCTCGCGCCGCCCAAGAGCAGCGGGCGCGACCTGTTCAACATGGCCTGGTTACATCGCCATTTGCGCGGAGACGAATTGCCCGAAGACGTGCAAGCCACCCTCACCGAATTGACTTCCCGGACTATCGCGCAAGCCGTAGATAGGCAATGCAACGGCGCTCAGGAAATTTATCTTTGCGGCGGCGGGGCGCACAACCTGGTTCTGCGCACACGCCTGGCTAATCTGCTGCCCGACTGCAAGGTACTGACCACCGACACCCTGGGGGTAGACGGGGATTATCTGGAAGCCATCGCCTTCGCATGGCTGGCGCAACAAACCTTGCTGGGACAAACGGCCAATCTGCCGCTGGTTACCGGCGCCAAACACCCCTGCATACTGGGCGCGATTTATCCCGCATAAAAAGGGCGCGACATGTCGCGCCCTTTTCTTTTACCATTCCGGCTCTTATGCCGAAAAAGACGATCCGCAACCGCAGGTGGTCGTCGCGTTGGGATTCTTGATAACGAACTGCGAACCCTCCAGACCTTCCGTATAATCGATTTCCGCGCCAGCCAGATACTGGAAGCTCATAGGATCGATCAACAATTGCACACCATTTTTTGTCAGCACGGTGTCATCTTCGTTGACGATTTCGTCGAATGTAAATCCATACTGAAAACCGGAACAACCACCGCCGCTGACAAATACGCGCAGCTTGAGCTCGGCATTGCCTTCTTCCTCAATCAACTGCTTTACCTTGTCGGCCGCACTGTCAGTGAACAACAACAGTTCCGGTGATTCTGTTACAACAGCTTCGGTCATCGCATTCATAATTTCTCCTTAAGATTGTTGGGTACCACCCGATTTAAACGCCAGCACATTTTCCTGATCGTTAACGTGAACCAGACGACCCTCAAGAACGGCGCCTACCTGAATTTCCAGGGTTTTATAATGCACGTCGCCTGTGACACGGGCTTTGGTGTGTAGTTCCAGATATTCACTTACCGTTACCGCACCGCAAATAACGCCATTCACGACCAGATGGGTGGCGTTGACTTCGCCCGTCACACTCCCCTGTTCGCTCAACACCAGCGTAGACGGCTTGCCCGGCATTGCGATCACGTTCCCGATCACTTGACCATCAATACGCATGCCGCCCGTGAAACTCACATTGCCGTCGATAACGGTATCCGCGCCTATCAATGTATCAATCCGGTTTTGCGGTCTGCTGTGCTTCCTGTTGAACAAATTTTCCTCCCGATCTAAAGACTGACGCTCTGCCGAACCGCAGGCTCGCGGGCTCCTTGCTCGAACAATCGCACCTGAATATTCTGTAGTTGCGCATCAGGAGGCAGCACGAAATTTTGTTCCAGTCGCTGATAATACTTGAAATTCAATTTAAATTGGGCATACCCTGATACATCCGAGGGGAATAGCCGGGTCGTTTTACGCCCATTTTGCACCACTGTCGCGATGAGCTGATAACCGCCGGTGAACTCCTTGACGCGCTGACCGCTCTGCACCAGCAACATGCGCACACGATATTCGCCGCGAATCTGCTCTCGCTCCAGAGTCAGGCGATGAATCGCCAATTCGCCTTCCTTGCCATTTGTTGCCGTCAAATTCTGAAAAAAACTCAAATCCTCCTGCAAACGGGCATTTTCCTGATGCAGACTTTTCATCTGCTTGGCCGTCTCCTGGCTGTGGCCCTGCTCAATCTGAATTTGCTGTTCGTATTGCGCCAGTTTTTTGTTGAGCTGCGCATTTTCATCGGTCAGCCCGGCAAGCCTTGCGTTCAGGCCGGTCAATTCACGCTGCGCCTCCCCGCGGTGAAAACCGGCAAATTCCAGCCCGCTTTCATAGGCGAACCAGGTCAGGCCAGCCGCTCCCAGCACAAACGGCAATATCATGCACCAGCGCAAATACCACGCGATATGGGTACGCACGGCTAAACGCGGCGCGGCGATTCCGAACCTGCGTTTAACCTGTCGCAACACCTTAATGGCGGCCTCGCACTATCAGGGCAGCAGGGGAACGATATTCAAGGCGGTATTTTCAGGCAGATCGAACATGATATTCATATTCTGCACCGCCTGCCCGGCCGCACCCTTGACCAGATTGTCGATCACCGACAATACCACCACCGTATCACCGCCTTGTGGCCTGTGTACCGCAATGCGACAACGATTCGAGCCGCGCACCGAGCGTGTTTCAGGATGACTGCCTGCGGGCAGCACGTCGACGAACGGCTCATCCGCATAGCGCTGCTCGAACAACGTCTGCAAGTCCACATCGCGCGTCAGCTTGCCGTATAGCGTAGCGTGTATGCCGCGTATCAGCGGCGTGAGATGAGGCACGAAAGTCAGGCCGACATCACCGCCCGTAACAAGCGCCAGCCCCTGCCTTATTTCCGGAAGATGGCGATGCCCGGCGACACCATAGGCTTTGAAGTTATCGCCGGCTTCGGCGAACAGCGCCGGAATCTCCGCCTTGCGACCCGCGCCCGACACACCCGATTTGGCATCAGCAATCAGGCTGCCGACCTCGATCACGCCCGCTTCCAGCAGGGGTATGAAACCCAGTTGCACGGCCGTCGGATAACAACCCGGGTTGGCAATCAGGCGAGCCGATTTAATTTTTTCGCGATTGATTTCCGGCAAGCCATATACGGCCTCGGCGACCAGATCCGGACAGGCATGCGTCATGCCATACCATTTTTCCCATGAGGCGATGTCCTGCAAACGAAAATCTGCCGCCAGATCAATCACCCTGACGCCGGCATCCAGCAATGCGCGCGTCTGCTGCATCGCAATGCCATTCGGCGTAGCAAAGAAAACCAGGTCGCACTGTTCCAGATGCGCTTCATCCGGATGCACGAACAGCAGATCGACAAAGCCGCGCAGACTGGGAAACATCTGACTGACCGCCGTACCCGCATCGGCACGCGAGGTAATTACCCTCAAAGATACCTGCGGATGCAGCACCAGAAGACGCAGCAACTCGACCCCGGTGTAACCTGTCCCGCCCACTATGCCAACTTTAATCATGACAGTCCTTTTCTATGCTCGGCATGATACAACAACAAAGCAAAAGCCGCCCGAAGGCGGCTTTGTGATGCATCCAACCGATTAACGCTTGGAGAATTGCTTCCTGCGACGCGCCTTGCGGAAACCGACTTTCTTACGTTCGACTTCGCGCGCATCACGTGTAACCAGACCGGCAGCCTTCAACACAGGCTTGAAGTCTGCATTGTAGTCGATCAATGCACGTGTGATACCATGACGCACTGCACCCGCCTGACCTGCTTCACCACCACCGGATACGTTAACCATGATGTCAAACTGGCTCAGTGTTTCGGTCAGGGTCAATGGCTGACGGACGATCATACGTCCGGTTTCGCGCGAGAAGAACTCATCAACCGGCTTGTCGTTTACCACGATATCGCCTTTACCAGCTTTGATGAATACACGTGCTACCGCGCTTTTGCGGCGACCCGTTCCGTAGTTATAAGATACGCTCATGATTACGCCTTCAACAAGTTAATGAGTGTCGGTTGCTGCGCTTCGTGCGGATGCGCAGGACCTGCGTATACCTTCATCTTGCGCAACATCGCGTAGCCCAGCGGGCCTTTAGGCAGCATGCCCTTAACGGCCTTTTCCAGAACGCGGGCCGGATGACGGCCTTGCATCTTGGTGAAATTAGTTGTGTAC
>Ga0209231_1000337_pt1 | contig 28501 bp, 16 predicted proteins | sample Deesub45470m_DNA_FD_188086 | JGI IMG/M metagenome (GOLD analysis project Ga0209231, IMG submission 188086) | Deep subsurface microbial communities from North Pacific Ocean - 450_OLKR46/470m Metagenome (SPAdes) (version 2) | ecosystem: Environmental > Terrestrial > Deep subsurface > Unclassified ... | reverse complement strand
CCCCAGGTGTGATAGCTGGTGAGCGTACCGAATTTGACCAAACCTACCAGCACAGGCAAGGTAAAGCTGATGACAATGAGCAAAAAGTAAACCGCTTCGCGGCGTACGATATCCGGCCACATCAACCACGCAGAGATAGCGAGCACAGAATAAATCAAAAAATCACCCCAGCTGTCGAGATGCGAACCCAGCGCGGTAATCTGATTGAGACGACGCGCCAGATAACCGTCCAGCACGTCAGTAAATTCAGAGAACACTACCACCAGTACAAACCACATCGACTGCTGATTAATCGCCAGCACCAGCAGCACCGGTGCCAGCAGCACTCGAATGAAACTAACCAGATTGGGCCAGTTATAAATATCGCGGTTATAAAAATTCATTTCAGGGTTTATTTTTTAATAAGGTGTTTTGCGTATACACAATCGATACAGAATTTGTGACAGGATTTATTCCTGCACTATAAAACTGCCCTCCAGAATCATAACAGACGTCACATCAAGACCGAATTGTTCACGCATCACCAGCGCCACCCCTCATTAATTTGAGCAGCGGGTTGTGAATTTTTATATCCAAGGTGATTGTGGTATTGCGGTATGAGTCTGCTGGGAAAGAGATTGTTTCGGTTGGCGACATATTTGAGCATGTCCAAGATGTGCGCCCTCAGTGGATCGACTGCTATCTCCCCGCGTTCTCCGAGTGCATCAACTGCACCATTCCTTCTACGATCCGTATGTCTCTGGGCGAGAGTTTCAACAACTTGTCCAGGAACGGCGCAAGTTCAGCATATTCCTTTCCCAATACCACCACACTCGACTGCTGAGTGGCCTGTTCCGGCTTTTCCACAGACCCATACCGTAACCATTGCGCCGACACTTACAGCCATGCCGACAACGCCAGTAACTTTGGTTGCGTAGGTACGGTTTCAGTATGCAGCCATTTCCTGACCGTTTGCGCGCTGACAGGCTGACCTGAAAAGTGCTGGTTGAATTCGCGTGCAATCTGGGTAGGGCTTCCGACAGGCATGCCCATTCGCTTCAGTTCTTGAGTGAGTCGTTGGCTGAATTCACAGCCCAGTTTTCCAATCGTAAACCAGGTATGCGTTCAAACTCACGGGTGTTATTGGTAACTAAAATCGTATTGGTTGTCAGTGCGTGAGCTGCAATCATCGTATCAAGGGTTCCAATAGGCTGGCCACGACGCTCAAGGTCAGCACGCAAATCACCGTAGTGCCAGATTGCAGATTCATCGAATGGTAGAATTTCCAATGTAGATAAAAACATTTTCAGCGCTTGGCGATTTCGCGCCGAGCCACTTTTTGCAACGCCGAACGCCAACTCGGCTGCTGTTACGCTAGAAATGGCGATATCGCCTAGTCGTTCGAGCTGGAAACGCTCCAACACTATCGCAGGTCGTGAATTGATAACGTAAATGCAGATGTTGGTATCGAGCATGTAGATCAAAATCTGATTTCCTCGCGTGCTTGTGTAGCAGGTTGTTCCCGATTAATCTGAAACCCAGGTTCAAAAGCGTCGAGTGCCGCATCAAGCATCGCCCAAGAGTCATTGAGTGGCATTAGCAGTACGCCGTTGCCGAAGTGCTTCACAACGACCTCAGAACCTTCAAAACGATACTCTTTCGGCAAGCGAACTGCTTGACTGCGACCAGACTGAAAAATACGAGCAGTATCCATGACATAACTCCTGTATATTTGATATACATCAATGATAGTCATCATTGTCGGGGAAAGCAAATTCTTGTGGTGATAGGCCGTTACTGCCAAATAAAGCGGGGCTAAATTTCAGGGCAGGGGCTGTGGTGACGCTGGGTGATGTGGAGATCAGCGTGGTGGCCGGGTAAGGGTTCGGCACAAAATGAAATATCGGCACTACAAGGGCGGTATTTACGAGATTGTCTGCGAGGCTCGGCTTGAGGCCGATCCCGATGTCATTATGATGGTTACCGGTCAGCAGCTGACGGCATGATCTGGACGCGACCCAGGGAGGCTTTCCTGGAGCAGGTTGAATGGGAAGGCAGCATGGTGCCGAGATTCGCGCAGATTGGGTGAGGAAAGAGGGCGGATCATTCACGCCGCGCTGCTTGCCACCCCAAAGCCACACAAGTGGCGTGCAATGTGTCGATGCCACCGCCAATTGAGCATTCACGGTACGTCTTGCGTGTTATCCCCATTTGTAAAGGCTGCTCTCTATCGGTGCATCAATCAGACGGTGACGCGTCATCATGGTGCGCTGTTCGCCGGGGTAATTTCACAAGCTATTGTTTTTATGGTGAATAATAATTTTGGCACGCAATATGCTTATGGTGTTGTGCAAAAAATTATTTTGTTATCAATCCCAAGAAAGGAAACACCATGTCCACCAGCAAATTATTGAACACCCTGATCCTGGCTGCATTAGCTGTGCCTTCCGTTGCGCTGGCGGAAGAGGCCTCGCCGTTCACGGCGAATGTCGGTCTGACCAGTGATTACATTTTCCGCGGTATCTCGCAAACTTCCGGTGGCCCGGCAGTGCAAGGCGGTTTTGATTATGCGCACAGTAGCGGATTCCACGCCGGCGTATGGGCTTCCAATGTCAGCTGGATCAGTGATTTCACTCCTGCCGTCAGCTCCAGTGTGGAAGTGGACACCTATTTCGGTTTCGGCGGCAGTTTTGCCGAAGACTTCAGCTATGACGTCGGTTACGTACGTTACAACTACCCGGGCAGCAATTTCCCGGCGGGTTTTGTGAAAGCGGATACCGACGAAGTATACGGCTCGCTCGGCTACAAGTGGATCACGGCCAAATACTCCTACGGTCTGGGTGATTTCCTCGGTGTTGCAGGCGCGCAGGGCACTAACTACCTTGAGCTGAACGCCAGTGTTCCTCTGGGCGAAACCGGCATCACCCTGGGCGCGCATTACGGCAAACAGACCTACAAGGGGACTGCGGCGGATACTTTGGCGCTTGCCGGTACGTCACCGACCTACAGTGACTACAAGCTGAGTGTATCCAAGAACATCGGTGACTTCTCCTTCGCCCTGGCCTACAGCGACACCAACTCGGCCCGGGGTGGTTTCTACACCACACCGGCCGGCAAGGATCTGGCGCGCGGCACGGCAGCCCTGACGGTCAGCCGCGCATTCTAAGCAACCGGGCGGGAGACATCCCGCCCCTACAGGAGAATATTATGAAAATGGTCACAGCAATCATCAAGCCCTTCAAGCTCGACGAAGTGCGTGAAGCCTTGTCCGCCATCGGCGTGCAAGGCATCACCGTCACCGAAGTCAAGGGTTTCGGACGGCAAAAGGGGCATACCGAGCTGTATCGCGGCGCGGAATATGTGGTGGATTTTTTGCCCAAGATCAAGCTGGAAGCGGCGATTCAGGCCGACCAGCTGGATCGCGTGCTCGAAGTGATCGAGAAAGCCGCGCAGACCGGCAAGATCGGTGACGGCAAGATATTCGTGCAAAGCCTCGAACAAGTGATCCGCATCCGCACCGGTGAAACCGGTCCGGAAGCCCTGTAAGGAGATCGACATGAAGAAAATCATCACATCATTCATGCTGCTGGCCATGTTGTGCGGCCTGTCAGCCCCCGCCCTCGCCGAAGAGGCCATCGCCACAGCCGCCGTAGCCGTCGAAACACTGGCTGCATCGGCGGTTGAAGTCGCCCCCGCTGCGGAAGCTGCCGTTGAAGCTGCCGCCCCTGTTCCCGACAAGGGCGATACCACCTGGATGCTGTTGTCCACCCTGCTGGTCATCCTGATGATCGTCCCCGGCCTGTCGCTGTTCTACGGTGGCCTGGTGCGCGCCAAGAACATGCTCTCGGTACTCTCTCAGGTATTTGCCATCTTCGCGTTAATCTCCATTTTGTGGGTGATCTACGGCTACACCCTGGCCTTCGGTGACGGCGGCGGGTTCAACTGGATGATAGGCGATCTGTCCAAACTGTTCCTGGCAGGTGTGACGGCCGACAGCACGGCAGCGACCTTCACGGATGGCGTAGTGATTCCTGAACTGAGCTTCGTGGCCTTCCAGCTGACTTTTGCGGCGATCACCACCGCACTGATCATCGGCGGCTTCGCCGAGCGCATCAAGTTCTCCGCGCTGCTGGTGTTCTCCGCACTGTGGTTCACCCTGTCCTACCTGCCCATTGCCCACATGGTATGGGCAACCGGCGGCTACCTGTTCGAGATGGGCGCCCTGGACTTCGCGGGCGGCACGGTGGTGCACATCAATGCGGGTATCGCAGCCCTGGTAGGTGCGATCGTGATCGGCAAGCGCATCGGTTACGGCAAAGAGCCTATGGCACCGCACAACCTGCCGATGACCATGATAGGCGCCTCGTTGCTGTGGGTGGGCTGGTTCGGCTTCAATGCCGGTTCCAACCTGGAAGCCACCGGCGGCGCGGCCCTGGCCTTGCTTAACACCATCGTTGCCACCGGCGCGGCTGCACTGGCCTGGATGTTTGCCGAATGGATGTTGCGCGGCAAACCTTCCATGCTGGGTATCGCATCGGGTGCCATCGCCGGTCTGGTCGCCGTCACCCCTGCTGCCGGACTGGTAGGCCCCATGGGCGCGATCATCCTGGGCGCCATCGCAGGACCGGTCTGTCTGTGGGCGGTGTCCGGCCTGAAGCGCTCGCTGGGTTATGACGACTCGCTGGACGTATTCGGCATCCATGCCGTGGGCGGCATCATCGGCGCCATCGGCACCGGCATCTTCGTCTCGCCTGCATTAGGTGGCGTGGGTGTGGCGGATTACGCCATGATGGGCCAGGTGATGACCCAGGCTACCGGCGTGCTGATCACCGTAGTATGGTCCGCTGTGGTTGCCTTCGTCTGCTTCAAGCTGGTCGACCTGACCATCGGTCTGCGCGTATCGGAAGAAGCGGAACGCGAAGGTCTGGACACCTCGACGCACGGCGAACGCGCTTATAACGTTTGATTCCGACGATGAAGCGGCTGTCCGTGCGCTAAGCCAACAAAGCGGACAGTCGCTGCTTCTCCTCCCTGAGCCACCCAGGCTCAGTTTCAGGGGCACCGCAAGGTGCCCTTTTTTCTCTGCGCCTCAGCTGGCCTGCGTGAACGGACAGCGCGACTGCTATGCGGATTTTTCGATGAACCCGGTACCAGCCCTCAGAGCGCTAAATAAAAGCTTGTGGTCAGCCCGCCGGACTGGTGAGAGAATGCCGCCGGTTGAGAATGTTCATATCAGGGAGGATACATGGGTTTAGGGCCGGTCATGCTGGATGTGCTGGGTACGCGACTGACGGACGAGGATGTGGCGCGGTTGCGTCATCCTCTGGTCGGCGGAGTGATCCTGTTCAAGCGCAATTACGAATCACCTGCTCAGCTGGCTGAGCTGACCGCCGCGATACACGCGCTGCGGCCTACGCCATTGCTGGTTGCAGTCGATCACGAGGGCGGGCGAGTGCAGCGTTTTCGCGACGGGTTCACCCGGATTCCGCCTATGCGCGAACTGGGGAAAATTTGGGACATCGCGCCGCAGCGGGCGCGCCATCTGGCGCAGCAGACGGGCTATGTGCTGGCGGCGGAACTGCGCGGTTGCGGCGTGGATTTCAGCTTCACGCCGGTGCTGGATGTGGATCATGAGCACAGCGGGGTGATCGGTGACCGGGCTTTCCACAGCGATCCGCAGGCGATAGCCGAGCTTGCACACAGTCTGTTGCTGGGGATGAAACAGGGGGGCATGCATACCGTAGGCAAGCATTTTCCGGGTCATGGTTATGTCGCGGCCGATTCGCATCTGGAGATACCGGTGGATGAACGCGAATTAGTCGATATCGAATTCTGCGACCTGATTCCCTTCCGGCAAATGATCAGTTTCGGTTTGACGGCGGTGATGCCCGCGCATGTCATTTATCCCAGGGTGGACAACCGTCCGGCGGGTTTCTCGCCGGTCTGGCTCAAAGAGATATTGCGCGGCAAGCTGGGTTTCGACGGGTGTATCTTCAGCGACGACTTGAGCATGGAAGGCGCCACGGTGGGCGGCAATATCGTGCAGCGGGCTTCAGCCGCGCTGAATGCGGGTTGCGATATGGTGCTGGTGTGCAACAAGCCGGAATCGGCGGATGAATTGCTGCGCGGTCTGCATTGGGAAATGTCGGTGATGAGCCGTGCGCGCATCGCGCACATGCGCGGCCAGTCTCATCCGCTTGCGGCGCACAAGTTGCATGAACAGCCGCAGTTTCTGAAGGCATTGCAGGAGGTGGCGAGCATTGGTGTCAGTTCGCCTGAATTGCCGTTGGCATAGATTTTTATCACTCAACTTGAGATAATCCGCGCTGATGTTTTTGTGCGGTCTTTGGTATTCAGAATATGAGTGAATTACAAACAGCTCTGTTGGCAATCGGTTTGGGTGTGGTGATTGCGGTTTATGCATTCGGCTGGTGGAAGCAACGCCAGTACAGCCGCAAGTTTGGCGCGGCCTTCAGTCAACAGCATGACGATGCCCTGTATCAGGAAAAGACCGCTCAGCCCGAGCAGACTGCCGAATCGGCGTCCTTTATTCCGGAAGAGCCGGTGTTAGTCAATCAGGATGCGCTGGTCGAGCGCGCGGAAGAGGCGGAAGCAGAACAGCCTGTCATTGATATTGTCACCACGCTGAGTGAACCTTGCGCGTTGCTGGATGCACGCAGCGATTTCATCATCGAATTGCATCTGGCCGAACCGGCATCGGCTGCGGTGCTGGACGGCCTGTGGCAACGCAAGTTCGATTTCCGCAAGCCCGTGCAGGTGTGTGGCCTGACTCTGGCTGCGCCACAATGGGAGCGGGTCATAGCAGAGAGCCAGCCGCTTTATTCAAGGTTTCGTATCGCACTGCAACTGGTGGACAGAAGCGGCGTCATTACCGTAGCCAAGCTGGGTGACTTTCGTGACCTGGTCCAGGGGATAGCGCAGGCCATTGAGGCAGATGCGACTGTGCCGGATATTCAGGAAACACACCGCGCCGCGCTTGCGCTGGATGCGTTCTGTGCCGAAGTGGACCAGATGGTGGGGGTCAATCTGCGCGCTCAGGGGGAACGCCAGATGAGTGGCGGGAAAGTTGCGCAGGCGGCCGTGCTTCACGGTATGAGACTGGAGTCGGACGGGGCGTTTCATCTGTTCGATTCCCAGGGACATAGTCTGATGACGCTGATCAATCAGGACAGCAAACCCTTCCAGCATCACACGCTGGAGCAGTCCGTCACGGCAGGCATTACGCTGCTGCTGGATGTGCCGCGTGTCGAAGATCCTGCGGCCAATTTCGATCTGCTGGTAAAAACAGCTCATCAACTGGCGGGCGAATTGCAGCTCAGTCTGGTGGATGACAATAAGCTGCCGCTGACCGATGCCGGTCTGGCCCGCATTCGCGCGCAACTGGTCGAAGTGGAAGCGAAAATGCGTGAAAACGATCTGATCCCGGGCAGCGCGCAAGCGCGTCGATTGTTTGCCTGATGGCGATTGATACGGCAACTGCCCGCGTTACACAGCTGCGTGCCGAGATCGAACGGCATAATTTCCTCTATTACGCGCTGGATGAGCCGGTCATTCCCGATGCGGAATACGATAGGCTTTTCCGCGAACTGCAAGACCTCGAAGCTGAACATCCCGAACTGCAGACGCTCGATTCCCCTACGCGGCGGGTGGGCGGAGCCCCGCTTAAATACTTTGCGGAAGTGCAGCACAGCACGCCGATGTTATCGCTCAATAACGCCTTCAGTGAGGATGAGGTGCGCGCTTTCGACGCCCGCATCCGCGAGGTGCTGGGGGTGGACGAGGTGGACTATGCGGTCGAGCTCAAATTCGACGGACTGGCGATCAACCTGAGTTACCGCCACGGGGTATTTGTGCAGGGCGCCACGCGCGGAGACGGCAGCACGGGTGAGGATGTGACGGAAAATCTGCGCACCGTGCGCGCGATTCCGCTGCGTCTGCGTGATGCGGCAGGGGGCGATCTGTCGGCTGATGTCGAGGTGCGCGGCGAAGTGCTGATGTTTAACCGCGATTTCGACAGGCTGAATGCCCAGCAGCGCGCCCGTGGCGACAAGGAGTTCGTCAACCCGCGCAATGCGGCGGCCGGTTCCCTGCGCCAGCTGGATTCGCGCATCACCGCAGCCCGCCACCTCAATTTTTTTGCCTATGGTGTCGGCCTTTGCGAAGGGCTGGTCCTGCCCGGACAACACGACAGCCAAATGGCACTGTTGCAGCAATGGGGGGTTCCTGTCGCTGTGCAACGCCGCGTGGTCAGCGGGGTGGATGGGCTGCTGGATTTCTACCGCGAAATGGGCGCGCAGCGCGCAGCCCTGCCTTTTGCGATTGATGGCGTGGTCTATAAGGTCAACGATCTGGCCTTGCAGCAGCGGCTCGGTTACGTCGCGCGCGCGCCGCGTTTTGCCATCGCGCACAAATTTCCCGCCGAAGAGGCGATGACCAGCCTGCTGGATATCGATGTGCAGGTCGGGCGCACCGGCGCGCTCACCCCGGTTGCGCGCCTTGCGCCGGTGTTCGTCGGCGGGGTGACGGTGACCAACGCCACGCTGCATAACGAGGACGAGATACGCCGCAAGGACGTGCGTATCGGCGACACCGTCATCGTGCGCCGCGCAGGCGATGTGATACCCGAGGTGGCGCGTGTGGTGCGTGAGCGTCGCCCTGCCGATGCGCGCGAATTTGTCATGCCTGCCCTCTGCCCGGTATGCGGCTCACATGTGGCCCGCGCGGTCGATGAGGCAGCCTGGCGCTGTACGGGCGGATTGTTTTGTCCGGCACAGCGCAAGCAGGCGCTGCTGCATTTTGCCGGACGCCGCGCCATGAACATCGACGGTCTGGGTGACAAGCTGGTCGAGCAGCTGGTGGACGCGAATCTGGTGAATACGCCTGCCGACCTGTATAAACTGGGCATGTCCGGCATCACCGGTCTGGAGCGCATGGGCGAAAAATCCGCATTGAATCTGTTGGAAGCCATAGAGCACAGCAGGCACACGACGCTGGCGCGCTTTATCTTCGCGCTGGGTATCCGCAATGTCGGTGAAGCCACTGCCAGGGACATGGCGCGGCACTTCGGTTCGCTGGATAAGCTGCTGGCAGCGGATGTTGCGCGTTTGCAGCAGGTGCGCGATGTCGGGCCTGTCGTGGCGCAGAGCATGGTCGATTTTTTTGCCGAGTCGCACAATCGCGATGTCATCGAACAACTGCGCAGCCTGGGGGTGGTTTGGGACGAACATGAGCCAGAGCCGGACAGAATACTGCCCTGCACGGGCAAAACATTTGTGCTGACCGGCACACTTGCGGCATTATCCCGCCAGCAGGCAAAGGAAAGGCTGGAAGCACTGGGCGCCAAAGTCAGCGGCAGCGTATCCGCAAAAACGGATTATGTGGTGGCAGGTCTGGAGAGCGGCAGCAAGCTGAAACGGGCACAGGAATTGGGGATCGCAGTATTGAATGAAGATGAGTTTTTATTATTAATCGAGGGGTAATAATGAGCAAAAGACCATTGCGGGTAATCCGTAAAGCCGTGTTTCCGGTAGCAGGTATGGGGAGTCGCTTTCTGCCCGCCACCAAGGCCAGTCCTAAGGAGATGATGGCTGTCGTGGACAAGCCGCTGATTCAGTATGCGGTGGAAGAAGCGGTTGCAGCGGGTATTACCGACATGATTTTCGTGACCGGGCGCAGCAAACGTTCCATCGAGGACCATTTTGACAAGGCCTACGAGCTGGAAGTCGAACTGGAGAAAAAGGGCAAGTTGGAACTGCTGCGTTTGACGCAGGAAGTGATCCCGGAAGGCATTAATTGCATCTATATCCGCCAATCCGAGCCGCTGGGCCTGGGGCATGCCGTGCTGTGCGCCCAGCCTGTCATCAAAAACGAGCCTTTCGCCGTCATTCTGGCGGATGATCTGATGGTGGGTGAGGTTTCGATCACCCGGCAGATGGTGGAGATATATGATCGCCATCACAGTTCGGTGCTGGGCGTGCAGGATGTGCCGCGCGAACTGACCCGGCAATACGGCATCGTCGAGAGTGCCAAAGTGAACGCTGAGCTGGAGCAGGTGACAGGCATAGTCGAAAAGCCGGATCCCGAAGATGCGCCCTCCACGCTGGCCGTGGCGGGACGTTATATTCTGACGCCGCGTATTTTTCACCATCTGCACAATTTGCACACGGGTGCCGGCGGTGAGCTGCAGCTGACGGACGCGATCGCCGCCCTGATCGCGGAAGAGCGGATACTGGCCTACCGCTACAAGGGTATGCGTTATGATTGCGGTTCAAAAATCGGTTTCTTGAAGGCGGGCGTCGCGATGGGGCTGGTGCATCCTGAAGTCAAGGACGAGTTTGCGGCCTATCTGAAGAGTCTGCAGTGGTAATTGCGCATGACGATCTCTGCCCGGCGCGCACATGAGTTGTTGCAACAGGCTGAGTTGCTGTGCACACAAGAACAGGTGCAAGTGGCATTGCACAAGGTTGCGCGGGAAATCAACGATAGCCTGAGTGAGGCGCACCCGCTGGTGCTGTCCGTGATGGGTGGCGCAGTGGTGTTTTCAGGACAACTGTTACCCTTGCTCAACTTCCCGCTCGATTTTGATTATGTGCATCTGTCGCGCTACGGCGATGCGCGGGCCGGCGGTGCGATGCAGTGGAAGGTGGCGCCGCATGAATCGGTACGCGGCCGCGTGGTATTGCTGATAGATGACATTCTGGACGAGGGGCATACCCTGGCGGCGTTACGGGAACGGGTGCTGGAACTGGGCGCGCAGCACTGCTATAGCGCCGTTTTTTCCGATAAGCTGCATGGCAGGCCTAAGCCTGTGCAGGCGGATTTCGTAGGCCTGGAATTGCCGGATCGTTTCGTGTTCGGTTATGGCATGGATATCGAGGGGGCATGGCGCAATCTGCCCGCGATTTATGCGGTTAAAAAACAGGATTGAGGATTGAGGATCGAGGATCGAGGATCAAGTGAAAAGCGGTGCATGGGGTTCCTCAATCCGCAATCCGCAATCCGCAATCCGCAATCCTAATAGGGGTGTTTATATGTTGGCAATCATAGGGGGCCGCGGCCTGACGGAACTGGCGAATCTCAATGTCACGCACAGGCAGGTGATGCGCACGCCCTATGGCGAGCCTTCCGGCGCCTTCCTGTTTGGCATGCTCAATCAGCGTGAAATCATCTTTCTGGCGCGACATGGTTATGGTTACACCATCCCGCCTCATCTGGTGAATTACCGCGCCAATTTATGGGCACTGCGCGAACAGGGTGTGACGGATGTAGTGTCCATCGCATCGGTGGGCGGAATACGCGCGGATTTGACGCCGGGCATGCTGATCGTGCCCGATCAGATCATCGATTACACGCACGGGCGTGATGCCACTTATTTCAATACGCGCAACACCAGTTACCGCAACATAGACTTTACCCTGCCTTATTCGCCTGAGTTGCGCAGCCATATTTTGCGCAGCGCGACCGAAGTCCGTCAGCCCTGCCTGGACGGCGGTGTTTATGCGGCCACGCAGGGGCCGCGTCTGGACAGCATCGCAGAGATCAATCGCTATGAACGGGACGGTGCGGACATGGTGGGTATGACCGGCATGCCGGAAACTGCGCTGGCAAGGGAGCTGGAGATGAATTATGCCACCCTGGCCGTGGTGGTGAATTACTCGGCGGGGCGGGGTGACAGCCAGCGTAATATCAACATTGAAAATGTTGCTTCCACTGCGCGTAATGCGATGGGGCGGGTGCGCAGCATACTCGAATGCGTGGTCAGCTGCCATGACGACTAAGACCGTTCTGCGCATGGGCGATGCGCGCCTGCTCAGGGTCGCGGAACCGGTCAGCCGCTACGACAGCGCACTATTGCACAGTCTGCTCGATGACATGCGCGACACCATGCAGGCCCTGAACGGTGCCGGACTGGCCGCGCCGCAAATCGGCGTCGGTCTGCGCGTGGTGATCTTCGGCGTGGCGTTGAACGCGCGCTATCCGGATGCCGAAACGGTGCCGGAAACCGTACTCATCAATCCCGTCATCACCGTGCTGGATGACAACACCGAGGCCGGCTGGGAAGGCTGTTTGAGCGTGCCCGGTCTGCGAGGCCTGGTCACCCGCCCCTGCAACATCCGTTATCAGGGCTTCGACGAATACGGTGCGTTAATTGATCGCACCGTCAGCGGATTTCACGCACGGGTGGTGCAGCACGAGTGCGATCATCTGGACGGGATACTGTACCCGATGCGCATGCAGGACATGAGCCAGTTCGGTTATACGCAGGAATTGTTTCCCGGCCGGGAAATGCAGGATGACTGATTTTTAAGGAGAAAGCGATGAATAGAAGAGAAGTATTGCTGGGTGGCATGGCACTGGCAGGTGCCGCAGTGGTAGGACGCGCGCAGGCCGCCGGGCACGAACATATGCATCATGCAGCACCCTCCGTACTGGCTGACTCTGCCAGTGATTGCATACAGAAGGGCGAAGTCTGCCTGAGCCATTGTCTTGAGTTACTAGGGCAGGGCGACAAGGACATGGCCGCTTGTGCGCAAACCGTGAACCAGATGCTGGCGGTGTGCGGCGCACTGCAGCAACTGGCCAATCAGAAGTCGAAACAGACTGCGCGACTGGCGAGTATCGCCATGGATGTGTGCAAGCAATGTGAAGACGAATGCAAAAAACACGCCGACAAGCATGACTCATGCAAAGCCTGTGGCGAAAGCTGCGCGGCCTGCTATAAAGAGTGCCAGAAGATCGCAGCCTGATTTTCCGGTATCAGCAGATCAAATAAAACGGGCAGCCCCTTGGGTTATATCGTGTAAAAACGGTACTAATTGCGCGTAAGTGAGTAACTGCAAGGTTTGAATAATAGCCAGAGCATTAATGGCCGCTGAGAAATATGCGACCATTTTTACTTGAAACCTTAATTTCGCACATCCGTGATTGGCTGCAGATATGAAACTCATGCGGCTACGAAACCTGAATGGTTTCAATCTAACCCGCGACCGTTTAATGGTTTGGAATCGGATAGCAGACTGTTGGACATTGCCGTCGGTTAAGATGGTTGCATCGAAGGCAGCTACTCTGACAGTCGTGACTTCCCGAACTCAATTGACTATGGATGGCCGCTTTGTGGCATGATGATGGCAAGGTTCTATAGCAGCTGTGTGCCAATAACGGCCATTTACATTTATTCCGATATTCGCTGTCTGCCCAAATATGCCGGCTAAAATGCGCTAGGGCAACGCTGATTAAATCGTCTTTGCGATAACCAGCGACTTGCCAGCTTGCTGGCTTAGTCGAATGGCTAGTGGTTTTATCAGGAGCGTAGCGACGTGGTAAACCAAATTCATTTATAAATCAAAGCGCTGGATTGCCACCCGCCACGTACCTCGCGGCTAAAGGCCGCTCGCAATGACACCTTTAATGAATAATTCAGCGTTTCCCTAGTTTGCGATATCTATGAATGAAATAAATATGTACAAACGATAGTAAGGCGCATTGTGGCAGAAGAAGTCGGTTTTTATCCAAAATCGTTATGTATTGACCTGGAAACATCGGTCGAGACTGAAGCCGCCATTTATAAAATTGCCGCGTGGCGAGCCGACACCAAACAGAGCGAAGTATTCAAGGGTAAATTTCGCTCGGCGGAGGTTAAGCCAAAACTCGATGCGCTCACAGTCGGCGCATCTTTTTTGCTGGGGCATAACGTTGTCCAGCATGATTTGCCCGTCCTGAAACGCGGCTATCCCGATCTGGCACTATTGGCCCTGCCGGTAATTGATACGCTGCAATTATCCCCAATCGCATTCCCTCAAAATCCATATCATAGCCTGGTAAAAGACTATAAGCTGGTTCGCGATTCCATCAACGATCCATTGAAGGATGCGCAGCTCTCTCTGCGCTTGTTCAAGGATCAGCGCGATGCTTTAGCTTTCCTCCATACCTCCGCCCCCGACGAGCTGGCTTGTTACCACTATCTAATGACTGCCGTTGAGGGTAACGGCCTATCCAGTCTATTCATCACCATCCGTCATGCTGCTAAACCGGAGCTTGATCAGATCAGGATGCTGTTCAAGACGGCGGTGCAGGACAAAGTGTGCAGTACTCGGTCAGAAAAGCTACTTCAAGAAGACCTCATCAACCCCGAAATGTATATGCCGATTGCCTATGCGCTTGCATGGCTTCGCGTTTCAGGGGGAAATTCAGTTCTACCACCTTGGGTTGGTATGCAGTTTCCCAAGACAAAAACGCTGCTCAAGGAGTTGCGCGATCAGCCATGCAACCAACCAAGCTGTTCGTACTGCAAAGCGGTGCATGACCCTCGATCTGAGTTGAAGCGTTACTTCGGATTTTCGGAGTTTCGCGCGGAGCCTGCCAATCTGACAGGTGGCTCACTGCAAGAGGATATTGTCACGACTGGTATGCGTGGCGAGCATTTGCTGGCAATTTTGCCGACGGGTGGGGGTAAGTCGCTTTGCTACCAATTGCCGGCGCTTAATCGTTACTGGCGAAATGGCAGCCTTACTGTGATTATTTCGCCGTTGCAGTCGCTGATGAAGGATCAGGTCGATAACTTGGTGAAACAGGGCATTTTTTGCGGTGCAGCACTCAACGGGTTGTTGAGCGTGCCGGAGCGGCGCGAGGTGCTGGAAAAGATCAGGCTGGGTGACATTGGAATTCTGCTGGTATCACCGGAGCAATTGCGAAATAAGAGTTTTATTGATGCGATTCGCTATCGAGAAATTGGCGCATGGATCTTTGACGAAGCGCATTGTCTTTCAAAGTGGGGGCAGGATTTTCGTCCCGATTACCTATATGCATCGCGCTTCATTAAGGAGCGTGTGCGCGATGAGCTACCGCAAATCGCTTGCTTTACTGCCACGGCGAAGGTGGAGGTGATTGATGATCTGCTTGCGCATTTCAAGGAGATATTAGGCATTGACCTGAAAGTATTCGCGGGTGGACACGAGAGGGACAACCTCCACTATGAAGTGATCAATACAACCAGCCAGGAGAAATTCGGCCTGATTCATAAGATTCTTGAAAGCGAACTTAGGAATTCAGATGGGGGCGCGATTGTCTTTGCTGCGAAAAGGAAGAGTGCCGAGGATATTTCGGCTTTCCTGAAAGAAATGGGATGGATCTGTTCATATTTTCATGCTGGTTTGCAGCCGGATGAGAAGAAAGATGTGCAGCATGACTTCATCAATGGGGACTTGCGTGTCATTGTCGCCACTAATGCATTTGGCATGGGAGTGGACAAGCCGGACGTGCGTGCAGTGATACATGCCGAGATTCCTGGATCGTTGGAAAACTATCTACAGGAAGCTGGACGAGCAGGGAGAGATCGAAATGAGTCGCGCTGCATTTTGCTCTATGACGAAAACGATGTAGAGGTTCAGTTTGGTCTTGCGGCGCGCTCGCGACTCAGCCGTAAGGATATTGGCGAGATATTGCGTAGCTTGCGCAAGCGATCCAACAAGGCAAAGGACAATACGATTGTGATTACTGCCGGTGAGATATTGGCAGACGAAGACCTGGATTCGGAAATTGATGCTGAGAGTAGAGATGCCGAGACGCGAGTTAAGACGGCTGTCTCATGGTTGGAGCGTGCCAGATTATTGCAGCGCAATGAGAATGAAACTCGGGTGTTTCCGGCAAGCCTGAAAGTTGGCAACTTGCAGATGGCCGAAGAAAAGTTGAAAGCGGCCAATTTGACTGAAGATAACAAACGCAAATATCTGAGACTGGTTGAGTTGCTGATAAATGCCGATGCCACGGAAGGCATCAGCACCGATGAGCTGATGCTGCAAACCGAAATGCCCAGCGAGGAATGCGTTCGGATTCTTCAGCAAATGGAGCAACTGGGTATTTTGAGTAACGATATTGTCATTACTGCAAGGTTGCGCAAGGGTATCGCCAATTCGTCCCAAGATAAGTTTGCAGACGTCACATCAACCGAACAAGCATTGCTTGATCTATTGCCAGAGCTTGCGCCTGATGCAGAGACTACCGAGTGGCAGGAATTAAATCTGCGGAATCTGTGCCAAGGTGTCAAAGATCGGATTGGCAGGGAAGTCCTTATTGAGGACTTGCTTGCCTTGTTGCGAGCTATGAGCCAGCCGTTTGGAAACACTCAAGCTGAACGAGCAAGTTTCGAACTCAAAAAAATCACTCGTGATCACTATCGAGTTAGACTCCGACGGTCGTGGCAGCAGATTAGAGAGATAAGTGAGAAGCGTTACGCTATCTCACAAGTATTATTGAATTTCTTTTTGGGAAAACTGCCGCCAGAAGTACGGGGTGCTGATTTATTGGTTGAGAGTAAAGCGGGTGAGCTGTGTGAAGTCTTGCGCAATGACATGACTTTGGCAGGCCAGCTTCGGGATGAGGCAAAGGCACTGGAGCAGGGCTTGCTCTATCTGGATAAGATCAAAGCGATTCACTTGGATCGCGGGCGGACAGTGTTCAGGTCGGCAATGACGATCCAAGTATTTGCCGATGAAAGTAAACGCGGTTTTAGGCAAAGTGATTACGTTGGTCTGGAGGAATACTACCAAGAACGCAATTTCCAAATCCATGTGGTGCATGAGTATGCCCGTCTTGGACTTGAAAAGCTCAATGATGCGATGGCATTTATCGCTGCTTACTTCCGGTGGTCGAAAAGCGATTTCATCAAAAGATATTTTGCATCACGCAAGGAATTACTTGAATTGGCAACTACCGGAGAGTCTTTGCATCGAATCGTTGATGATCTGAAGCATCCATTGCAGCAGTCATTAGTTGCGGACAAAACTGATACGAATCGGTTGATTCTGGCGGGGCCGGGATCAGGGAAGACACGGGTCATTGTGCATCGGGTTGCATACTTGTTGCGCGTGTTGCGAACTCCTGCGGACGGAATCATCGTTCTGACATTTAATCGCCTAGCTGCCTACGAAGTCCGGAAGCGATTGTTTGATCTTGTGGGCCAAGATGCCTATGGCGTAACTGTGTTGACGTATCACTCAATGGCGATGCGTTTGACTGGAACTTCTTTGCGAAGCATGGCGGAGAGAGATGAAACACCTGACTTTGACGCGATTATTCGAAATGCGATCAACTTATTGCAGGGGCATGGTCGGCTTGGCGATGACGATACTGATGACCTGAGAGATAAATTGCTGCAAGGGTATCGCTATATTTTGGTGGACGAGTACCAGGATATTGATGCGGCGCAATATGAGCTAATTAGTGCACTTACCGGACGAACTCTGGGGGATCGAGATTCAAAGCTCACCATCATGGCGGTGGGAGACGATGATCAGAACATCTATGAGTTCCGAAAAACCAGCAATGAATTCATCAAACGGTTCCAAGAAGATTATCAGGCAAAGACCGAATATCTTATTGAGAACTACAGATCAAGCTCAAATATCATTACTGCGGCGAACTGGCTTATTGCTGGAAATCCGGATCGTTTGAAGCAAGAGCATCCAATACGAATCAATTACGTACGTCAGAGCAATTTGCCCGGTGGTCAATGGGAGAAGCTAGATAATTTTGCCAAGGGTCGCGTGCATATAGTGCGCTGCCCTGGTGATGCAAATATTCAGGCACAGATGGTGATGGAAGAAGTGCGTCGGTTATTTTCATTGTCTCCCACACCGGATTGGTCTGACTTTGCCATTCTGGCAAGAGTTCACAAATACCTTGCACCCATTCGAGCGTTTTGCGAGTTGAATGTCATTCCCTGCGTCCAAATCGAGGGTGGACGCGGCTCTGGTCGGCTCAAGCTCAATCAGTTACGAGAAGGGCAGATGCTGATTCGCTTGCTGTTGAATCCGAGGCGCAACCTTGTTGCCAAAGCTGCCTTGCTGCGTTGGATTGGTGGGCACGCCGCTAAGCAGCCGGAAAATCAGTGGATGCAACTACTGCAACAGTGCATCAATGAGTTTTGTCTTGCATGGTCGTTGGACGAAATTCCTGCCAGCCAATTACTTGACTGGGTATTTGAGTTCAGTAACGAACAGCAAAATTCAGTTTCCGGGAAGCTTACGATTTCAACTGTTCATGCCGCAAAAGGGCGTGAGTTCCGGCATGTGATTGTCCTTGATGGTGATTGGCCAATTGTGCCTACTCCTGATGAAAGGCGTTTGTACTACGTTGGCATGACCCGAGCAAAAGAAACGCTGACACTGTTTGAGTTCTTAAGTGCCCCGAACCCGTTCAGCGCAAGCATACGAAATCAGCCTTATGCATTGTTGAGTGACCAAGATGTTCATCCTTCGCGAAACCATGCCCTAGATGTAAGGTTTGTTGAGCTTGGGAATGTTGATGTCTATATGGACTTTGCTGGGCAATCATCCGATCCTCAGCTTCACCAAGCCATTTCCAAATTGAAAGTGGGGGATGAATTGAAACTGGCCGGGCGCGAACTGCAAAACAGTAGAGGACTTGTTGTAGGGCGGTTATCCAAGAGCTGCGCGCTTAGCGATAAAAACGTTGCATCGGTAAAGGTCAGTGCTATCACTTCGCGATTTGAAAAACAGGTTCTTGATCCAGTATGGCGTGAACGCCTTAAGGCGAAATCCTGGGAAACGGTGCTGTGTGCGATACAAACGTCCTGAACAGAGTTAACCCTATAGAACGCACCAGTAGAGGATTAGGAATATCCGTTTCTGGTGATACTAACTGTCTGGTCTGGCCGAATATGTGCTGGATTGTGGTTTCAGGTAAAAACGGCCGCAAATTTTTCTGCGGCCGTTAGCGCTCTCACAGTTATCCAAGCCTTGCGGCTACTCGCTTACGCGCAATTAGTACCGTTTTTACACGATACGGACTTGGGCTGCCCGTTTTTTTGCTGTCCAGACGCTGCCCGCTACTGTGATACCAGTTCGTGCAATACATAGGGCAGGATGCCGCCGTGACGGTAGTAATCCACTTCAATCGGCGTATCGATGCGCAACAGCAGCGGCACCTGCTGCGTGCTGCCGTCGCGGCGCGTGATGGTGAGGGTCACGTCCTGTTGCGGTTTAAGGTTGTTGTCTATGCCGCCAAGATCAAAAATTTCGTCACCCGTCAGTTGCAGTCCGGCGGCGCTGGTGTCGCCCTTGAACTGCAGAGGCAGCACGCCCATGCCGATCAGGTTGCTGCGGTGGATGCGTTCGTAGGATTTGGCGATCACCGCCTTCACGCCGAGCAGTTGCGTGCCTTTTGCCGCCCAGTCGCGGCTGGAACCCGTGCCGTACTCTTCCCCGGCAAAGATCACCGTTGGCGTACCTGCCGCGATGTAGTTCATTGCGGCCGTGTAGATGTCGGTCTGCACCCCGTCGTAAAGTGTGTAGCCGCCCTCGGTGCGATTGCCGCCCGCATCGGCAGGCAGCATCAGGTTCTTGATGCGTACATTGGCAAACGTACCGCGCATCATCACGTCGTGGTTGCCGCGACGCGAGCCGTAGCTGTTGAAATCCTTGACGGCCACGCCTTTGCCTTGCAGGTATTTTCCGGCCGGGCTGGACGGGCTGAAGCTGCCCGCCGGGCTGATGTGGTCGGTGGTGACGGAGTCGCCGAATATCGCCAGCGCGCGCGCGCGGCTCACACCGCTGATTTCGCCTGCCTGCATGCTGAACGCATCAAAGAACGGCGGGCAGGCGATGTAGGTCGAATCATCCCAGCGGTACTGGTCGCCGGTCGGCGCTTCGATATGGTTCCATAGCGGCAGGTCGCGGGTCAGGTCGGCATAAAGCGAGCGATACAGCGCCGGGTTGGTCGCATAGTGGCTGACAGACTGTATCTCCGCGCTGGAAGGCCAGATATCGCGCAGGTAGACCGGCTGACCGTCACGCCCCGTACCCAAAGGCTCGCTGTCCAGATCGATATTCATCTTGCCGGCGATGGCGTAGGCCACCACCAGCGGCGGGCTGGCGAGGAAGTTGCCCTTGATGTTGGAATGGATGCGCGCCTCGAAATTGCGGTTGCCGGACAGCACCGCCGTCGCGATCAGCTGGTTGGCGACGATGGTCTCTTCGATCTGCGCATCCAGCGGGCCGGAATTGCCGATACAGGTAGTGCAGCCGTAGGCGGCAACGCCAAAACCCAGTTGTGCGAGAGGGTCGAGCAATCCGGCATCAGTCAGATAACCGGTGACGACCCGCGAGCCGGGTGCCAGCGTGGTCTTGATGTGGGGCTGGACGGTGAGGCCCTTTTCTACGGCCTTTTTCGCCAGCAGGCCGGCCGCCAGCATGACGCTGGGATTGGAGGTGTTGGTACAGGAGGTGATCGCCGCGATCAGCACATCGCCGTTGCCGATCGCAAGGTCGCCCTTGCCGGTCGGGTAACGCACTGCCAGTTTTTCGGCCGGCTGGTTGAACCCGTTCTCATTGATGGGCTTGGAGAACAGGGCGTCGAAGGTTGCCCGCATTGCGGACATTGCAATACGATCCTGCGGACGCTTGGGGCCGGAAAGCGAAGGTTCGATACCGGACAGATCCAGTTCCACCACGCTGCTGTAGTCTATCTGCCCGGCCTGCGGGATGCCGAACAGGCCCTGCGCCCTGAAGTAGGACTCGAATGCATTCACTTCTTCGTCAGTGCGTCCGGTATTGCGCATGAAGTTGACGGTGGTCTCGTCCACCGGGAAGAAGCCCATGGTTGCGCCGTATTCGGGGGCCATATTGGCGATGGTCGCGCGGTCGGGCAGGGTGAGCGCTTGCGTGCCCTCGCCGAAAAATTCCACAAATTTGCCGACCACCTTGTGTTTGCGTAGCAGTTCGGTGACGGTCAGCACCACGTCGGTGGCGGTCAGGCCTTCGCGCAGTTTGCCCTTGAGGTGCACGCCGACCACGTCAGGCGTCAGGAAGTACACCGGCTGCCCCAGCATGCCGGCTTCCGCCTCTATGCCGCCCACGCCCCAGCCGACCACGCCTATGCCGTTGATCATGGTGGTGTGGCTGTCGGTACCGACCAGGGTGTCAGGGTAATACACCCCGTCCTTGCGCTGCACGCCGCGCGCCAGATATTCCAGGTTGACCTGATGGACGATGCCCACGCCGGGCGGAACCACCTTGAATGATTCAAAGGCCTGCATACCCCACTTCATGAACTTGTAACGCTCGGTGTTGCGCTCGAATTCCATTTCCATGTTGAGCGAGAGCGCATCGGGGCGGTTGTAATAGTCTATCTGTACCGAGTGGTCCACCACCAGGTTAACGGGGACGAGAGGTTCGATGATTTTCGGATCGCAGCCTTGCGCGGCGGCGGCATCACGCATCGCAGCGAGGTCGGCCAGCAGAGGCACGCCGGTGAAATCCTGCAATACGATGCGCGCGACGACGAAGGGAATCTCTTCGGAGCGCGGGGCGTTCGGCTGCCAGTTGGCCAGTTGGCGGATATGCGTTTCGGTTACCTTCTTGTCGTCATAATTACGCAACACCGATTCCAGCACGATGCGGATGGAGACCGGCAGACGTGAAATTTTGCCGATTCCGGCCGCCTCCAGGGCAGGCAATGAATACAGCGTGCCCTGCTTGCCGTCGGCGAGTTTGAAGGATGAACGGGTGTTGAACAAATTGTGCGACATGGCAAAGGCTCCGAAAACGCGAGATATAAAGGGTGCGATTATAACCAGTTACGCCGGACGGGTGGGGCGCTAGCCGCCGTGAAGCGCGCGTCGGGGCGGAATAGCTGAATTCAGGGTGCGGGGTCGGGATACAGTTTGTGCACCGCCTCGATCTGCTCCAGCACTTCTGCCGACAAGGTCACAGCATGGCTATCCAGATTTTCCCTGAGTTGCGCGAGGGTGGTCGCCCCCAGTATGACGCTGCCGGTGAACCAGCGGGTGCGGGCGTAGGCGAGTGCCATCTGAGCAGGTATGAGTCCCGCCTGTTGCGCGATTTTTACATAGGCTGCACTGGCGGTGGGCACGTTGATTTTATGGTAGCGCTGGCCGAATCCGGGAAACAGGGTGATGCGCCCCCGTGCCTGCGGGTCAGCCAGATATTTTCCGGTGAGGTGGCCGAAGGCCAGCGGGCTGTAGGCTAACAGCCCGACTTCGGCATGATGGCAGACTTCTGCCAGTCCGCTCTCAAAAGTACGATTCATCAGGTGGTAGGAATTTTGTATCGAAACTATTCTGGGCAGGTCCAGCGATTCGGCACAGCGTATGAATTCGCTCACGCCCCACGGGGTCTCGTTGGAGAGGCCGATATGCCTGATTTTTCCGGCCTTGACCAGATCCGCCAGCGCCAGCAGCTGTTCGGCAATGGGCGTGCTGTCATGCTCCCGAGTCACGTCGTAGCCGGTCGCGCCGAACATCGGCACATAACGGTCTGGCCAGTGGATCTGATACAGATCGAGGTAATCGGTCTGTAAACGCAGCAGGCTGGAATCGATGGCGGCGTTGATCTGTTCGCGGTCGATGCGCGGGCCGTTGCGTATCCAGTCAAAGCCGCGCGCCGGCCCGGCGATCTTGCTGGCGATGATGAGCTGGTCGCGCGGCTGGCGCCTGAGCCAGGAACCGATATAACTCTCGGTGCGCCCCTGTGTTTGCGCACGCGGGGCGACAGGATACATCTCGGCGGTGTCGATGAAATTTACCCCGTGCGCCACCGCGAAGTCGAGTTGCGCATGCGCATCCTGTTCGCTGTTCTGTTCGCCGTAGGTCATGGTGCCCAGGCACAAGGCCGACACCCGTAGATCGCTGCTGCCCAGTTGCCGGTATTCCATGATCGCTTGCTCCAGATTTTCAGAAGGGTATTCTAACCGCGCCATCGCGGTCGGAAAATAGCCCGCTTTGTTGTTTTATCCTAAAAACCTTTTTTCATCCACGCAATGGTTTTCGCAGGGATGCTGCCTTTGGCAGCAACTCGCAAAAATACGAAAGTCACGAAACAAATCAATAAGTTACATAAAGTCGGCGTAACACCCGCCGGGTGACCGCATCAACAACGGTATGCATTTGAATCTGTTCGTGTTTTTCGTGTGGTTCGTGGACAACAGCTTTTTCCAGGTTTATTGAGCGCTTTGCTTGTCAGTATGCCCGCTCTCTTGCTATTGTCGCGCATATTCAAGGACAGGCGTGGCGCGCAGCAATACGCGTTACAGGGCAACACCATGGCGACACCCCCAAAAATTCGTTTGGTAGGCAACGATAACGAAGAACTCATTGCCGAATCTCAGGCGATACAGGAAGCGCGCGCGCACCTCGAAGCTGAGATGGAAGCCGGTTTTTCCGCGCAGGCGCGGGCCCGTGCCGAAGCGCATGGTCGCGCCATAGCAGAAGCGCGCGCGCGGACTGAAATGGAACTGATTGCTCAGCTTGAAGCCAAGTGTCAGGACGAGATGCGGCTTTCCGAAGTCGCTCAAACCAAGCTGGAAGTCGAGAAACAGTTGACGCAGGAATTGCGTGCGAAACTGTTGATAGCCATGCGTCTGGAAGAAGAAAGCCAGGCGAAGCTGCGGGCCGAGCGTCTGGCTCAGGAAGAATTGACGCTGCGCCTGCAAGCCGAACAAATCGCCCGCGCGGCGGCGGATGACAGGGTCAAGGCTGAGCGTGAACTGCAAGTTTTGATTGCACAGCAAAGCCAGGTGGAACAGGCGGCCCAACAACGCGCCGAGGCCGAAATACGCGCCATTCAGATTGAGATAGACCAGCTTCAGGGGCAAGCGGATCAGGCCGTTTCCGAACGCATGGCGGCAGAAAAATCGCTGCAAACCCGGACTGAAGAAAAGTTGCAAATCGAAGTGCAATTGCGTGAAGCGGCGCGTTTGCGCGCTGAAAACGAGGCCGAGGAATTGCGCCTCACCAGAGAAAAATTCGACAACGAATTGCATGAGGCAGAGCAGAGCAGGCAGCGTATCGAGGCTGATCGCAACGCTGCTCAGGCGGCGGAAAATCGTGCCAGACTGGAGCAGCAGGCGGCCCTGCTCGCGCAGGAAAAAATCACCACGGATCAGGCTATCGCCCGCGTGGCGCAGGAAAAAGTTCGGAAGGAGCAGGAAGCGGTCGCGCTGCTCCAGGCAAAGCTGGATGCAGAGCAGCTGGCAGCAGAGGCGCTTCGGGCCAGGGTTAGTGCCGAGTCGCAGACGATTGCGGAAATCGAAGCGAGGATGCAGGCGGATCGTGAAGCCGAGCAGGCCGCTGCTGCGAGAGCCGCAGCGGAGCAGTCTGCGCTCAAGTCGGCCAATCAGCGCCGCTTGGCAGACGAGCAGGCGCGCGCCGATGCCCAGAAACGTGCGCAGCACGAGCAACAGGCCTATCTGGCGGCCAAACAGCGCGCTGAAGCCGAGTCAGCCGCCGCTGCCGAGGCGGAACGCAAGGCCAGAGCCGAACAGGAAGCGGGCGCGTTATCGCGTGCTCAAGCCGAGGCTGATCAAAGAGCAGCCGAGCAGCACGAGCGGGCGCATGCATTGCTGTTACAGACAGCACAAGACGCGGATGAACGGCTGGCAAGCGAGAATCTGGCGCTGCAGGTCGCGGAGCAGAAACTTGCAGCCGGGCGGGATCAGCTGTTGTTTGCGCAACAACGCGCCGAGGCTGAAATGCAGTCGGCGCAAGAACTGGAACTGCAATTGCAAGCCGAAGTACAGGCGGTCACCGTAGCCAATGAACGCATTGCCGCAGCGAAGCTGGCACAGGCCGCAGCACAAGAGAACGCCCGGATTGAGGAGCAACTGCTGAAGGTCGAACAGCAGCGCGTACAGGCGGAACAGCAGGCCGAGCAGGCTTTGCAGGAAAAATTCAGGTTGCAGAACGAGGCATTGCAGTCGGCGCAATTACGTGCCGAAGCGCTGGCGCAGGAGCAGTCGCTGATTGCCGCCAAGTTGCAGGCTGAACAGGCGCTGACAGATGCCGCGCAGCAAAACGCGCTGGCTTTGCAGCAGCTCAACCAGCAGGCGTTGCGGCGCGTAGAACTTGAAAACGAGGCACAGCGTCTCGCCGAAACAAAGCTGGAAACACAGACGCGTGCCATCGCAGAAATCGAAGCCAGGATGGCGGCGGAATTGCTTGCCGTCGAAACTGACAATCAGCGTATCGAAACGGAATCCCGTGTAAAAACAATAGCCGAAGCGACTTTGCAATACAACGAGCAGGCTATCCGGGATGCGCAGGAGCAGGAGCAGGTGGCGCTGCGCGCCCTGAACATCGCCAGACATCGTGCAGATGCCGAGAGTCACTCGCTCAGGGAGCAGGAGGAACACCTGCGCGCCGAGGCACTCGCGACCGCTGCTTTGCAAAAGAAGATGAACGAGGCCAGGCTGGAACACGAGCAGGCCCTGCAGCGCGCCGAGAATATGGCGATGCAGCAGGTTGCCGAAGCGCACAAGGCGGCCGAGGCGGAGCAGGCGCGTACCCGCAGTGAGGCCATGGCCGCCGTTGCGGCGCGTAAACAGGCGGCGGCGAGCGCAGCGCTTGCTCAGGCGGCCGTGGAACGCGAGCAGATGGCTTTGCAGTTGGCAGAGCAGGAGCAGCAACGTCTGGAGCAGGAGCGAGAATTAGAGCAACAACTGGCGCAACGCGTGGCGCGTGAGGCTGAGGCGGCTGTTGCCGTGCAGGCGCGACTCGCAGCGGAGCAGCAGGCCATGTACGCGGCTCATGAGCTTGAATCGGCTCAGCGTCTGGCTGTTGAGGCGGAAGAGGCAAAGATTCGCAGTATTGAGTCGGCGATGGCCGCGAGACAACAACGCGTGCAGGCTGCCGAGGTGACCCGGCAGGCGGCTGAAGAACGCGAGCGCATGGAAGTACATCTGGCCGAACTCGCACAGCAGCGTCTGGAGCATGAGCGCGAATTGCAACAACAACTGTTGCAACGCAGCGCCATAGAGGCAGAGGTGGATGCCGCCATGCAGGCGCGCATCGCAGCCGAACAGCAGGCACAGCTGGCAGAGCAGGAAAAAATTGCAGCCGAACAAAGGGCGCAGCAGTTGGCTGATGAGCTGGAAAAAGCGCAGCGTCAGTTCATGGATGTCGAGCAGGACCGTATCCGCCGGGGTGAATCGGCTGTTGCCGCAATCAATCAACTCGAACAAGTGGCTAAAGAAGCCAGGCAAACGGCCGTGGAACGCGAGCAGATGGCCTTAAAGCTGACTGCGCAGGAACAGCAGCGTCTGGCGGACGAGCGCGAATTGCAGGCGCAGCTCGAACGACGCGCCGCACTCGAAGCGGAGGCAGTGGCCGCCGTGCAGGCGCGCATCGCAGCGGAGCAGCAGGTGTGCGAGGCTGAACAGGCGAAAATAGCCGCAGAACAGCAGGCCATGCAGGTGGCCAGCGCGCATGAGGCAGCGCAACACCGACTCGCGCAAGCAGTGCAGGACAGGCTGCGCGCTGATGAGGCGGCTATCGCGGCAGCCACGCAGCTCGAACAGGTCGCCCATGAAGCCAGGCAGGCCGCATTGGCACGTGAACAAGAGGCGCAGCGACTGACTGCGCAGGAACAGCAGCGTCTGGCGGACGAGCGCGAATTGCAGGCGCAGCTCGAACGGCGCGCAGCACTCGAAGCCGAGGCAAGGGACGCCGTGCAGGCGCGCATCGCAGCCGAACGGCAGGCGTGCGAGGCTGAACAGGCGAAAATAGCCGCAGAGCAACAGGCCGTGCAGGTGGCCGGCGCGCATGAGGCAGCGCAACGCCGACTCGCGCAAGCAGTGCAGGACAGGCTGCGCGCTGATGAGGCGGCTATCGCGGCAGCCACGCAGCTCGAACAGGCCGCTCATGAAGCCAGCCAGGCCGCATTGGGACGTGAACAAGAAACGCAGCGACTGACTGCGCAGGAACAGCAGCGTCTGGCGGACGAGCGCGAATTGCAGGTGCAGCTCGAACGACGTGCCGCGCTCGAAGCGGAGGCAGTGTCCGCCGTGCAGGCGCGTCTCGCAGCCGAACAGCAGGCCTGCGAGGCTGAGCAGGAAAAAATAGCCGCAGAGCAACAGGCGCAGCTTCTGGCTGGCGAGCATGCCGAGGCACAGCAGCAGGCCATTGTCGTGGAACAGGCGCGGGCTCGTCTTGAGGAATCGGCCATCGTGGCAACCCGGCAGCGTGAACAATTCGCCGAGGCAGCCAGACGGGTCGCTGAGGAGCGCGAGCAGATGGCCTTGCATCAGGCTGAGCAGGAGGCGCAACGGCTGGCCGTTGAGCGCGAGTTGCAGGTGCAGCTCGAACGGCGTGCCGCGCTCGAAGCTGAGGCAGTGGCCGCTGTGCAGGCGCGTCTCGCAGCCGAACAGCAAGCCTGTGAGGCCGAGCAGGAAAAAATAGCCGCAGAGCAACAGACGCAACGGCTGGCGCAGGAGCATGAAGAGGCGCAACGCCGGCTTGCCGAAGTCGAGCAGGAAAATATTCGACGCGATGAAGCGGCGATCATTGCCCTGCAACAACGTGTGCACATGACCGAAGTGGCCAAAGAGGCTGTGCTGGCGCGCGCGGAGATGGAAAGTCAACTGGCCGGACAGGCAGCCAGACAGTTCGAGCTGGAACGGGAATTGCAGGAAAAAATAGCCTGTAAACAATCGCTCGCAGAAGAAGCCGTGCTGGCGGCACAGGCGCGCCTCGAAGCGGAACAACGGGGCTGCGAGGCTGAACTGGAGAAAATAGCCGCAGAGCAACAGCTGCAGCGGCTGGCCAGTGAGCATGCTGAGACGCAACGCATGCTAGTTGAAACCGAACAGGCGAGTATGCGCAGCAATGAAGCGACCGTGGCCGCAACGCAGCAACGCGTGCAAATTGCCGAGGCCGCCAGACTGGTCGCCACGGAGCGAGAACAGTTGGCGTTGCAGTTGCTGGAACAGGAGCGGCAATCTTTGCAGCATGAACGCGACTTGCGCGTGCAGCTTGAGCAACGCATCGCACTTGAGGCGCAAACCGACGCCGCGGTGCAGGCGCGTCTCACTGAGGAACAGCAGGCATATGAGGCTGAACAGGAGAAGCTGGCCGCAATTGAGCAGGCCAGACAATTGGCCAGCGAGCACCAGGTGCTGCAACATCGTGCTGCGGAAGCCGAGCGTGAACAGATTCGCCTTGAGGAATTGGCTGTCGCTGCAATGGATCAGCGTCTGCAAATTGCCGAGGCCGCCAGACTGGCTGCTGTGGAGCGCGAGCGCATGGAAAATCAGTTGGCCGCAGAGGCACGGCAACTGCATGAGCGGGAATGCGCCCTGCAAGAGGCCTTGTCATTCAAGCTGACGATAGCAGAAAATTCTGCGCGATCCAGACAGGACAGAATCGAAGCCGAGCAACGCTTGATCCATGCAGAGCAGGAAAAGATTGCGGCGGAGCAGGCTGCGCAGCAGCAGGACGATGCGCAGTGGAGCGAGATTCAGCGACAAATAGAAGCTACAGGGCTTGAGATGGCGGAAGTCAGTTCGCGGCGCATGGCGCAACAGCAACGCACCCTCATGGCGGAACAGGAGAAACTTCAGGCCGAGCAGCTTGAGCTACAGGCGGCGGCTGAACTGGCCGCTAATGCCGAACAAGCCGAGAAACTCGCGGCACAACGGCAACGGAAGCAGCAGCAACTGCTGGAACAGCAACAGGCGAGATTGCTGACCGAGC
>Ga0209231_1000336_pt1 | contig 28543 bp, 28 predicted proteins | sample Deesub45470m_DNA_FD_188086 | JGI IMG/M metagenome (GOLD analysis project Ga0209231, IMG submission 188086) | Deep subsurface microbial communities from North Pacific Ocean - 450_OLKR46/470m Metagenome (SPAdes) (version 2) | ecosystem: Environmental > Terrestrial > Deep subsurface > Unclassified ... | reverse complement strand
GAACAGACTTACCGCGTCATGCATGAAACCTACAGCCGTATTTTCACCCGCCTGGGGCTGAAGTTCCGCGCCGTGGCCGCCGACACCGGCGCCATAGGCGGCAGCGGCTCGCACGAATTTCACGTGCTGGCCGATTCCGGTGAAGATGCGCTGGCCTATTGCCCGAGCTCGGATTATGCGGCTAACGTGGAACTGGCCGCAGCCATCACCCCCGACACGGCACGCCCTTCGCCAGCCGAAGAAATACGCAACGTGGATACGCCCAAACAGACCACCTGCGAACAAGTGGCCCAGTTACTTGACATTCCGCTGCAACGCACCGTCAAGCTGCTGGCGCTGATGGCGGAAGACCGGTTACACATCTTGTTACTGCGCGGGGACCACTCTTTGAATGAAATCAAGGCCGCAAAACTGCCCGGACTGGCCGATTTCCGCTTTGCCAGAGAAGATGAAATTCGCGGCTTTTTCGGTTGCCCGCCCGGCTTCCTCGGCCCTGTCGGCCTGGACAGAGCCGCGGTACGCGTGATCGCGGACAGTTCGGTCGCGGTCATGAGCGATTTCGTCGCAGGCGCGAACGTGGCCAAATTCCACACCGCCGGCATCAACTGGGGACGCGACCTGCCCGAGCCCGATCTGGTGGCTGATATCCGCAACGTGGTCACCGGCGATATCTCACCGGATGGCAACGGCACGCTGGAAATATGCAGAGGCATAGAAGTCGGTCACATATTCCAGTTGCGCAGCAAATACGCCGAGAGCATGAAGGCCACGTTTCTGGACGCGCAGGGCAAGGCACAAACCCTGGAAATGGGCTGCTACGGCATAGGCGTGTCGCGCATCGTCGCCGCCGCCATCGAACAAAATTATGACGAGCGCGGCATCGCCCTGCCCGCTGCCATGGCGCCCTTCCAGCTCGCGCTCGTGCCCATCGGCATGCACAAGAGCGAAGCTGTACGCAATGCGGTGGAACAACTGTATGCCGAACTGAAAGCCGCCGGCATCGAGGTCCTTCTGGATGACCGCGACGAGCGTCCCGGCGTGATGTTTGCGGACATGGAACTGATAGGCATCCCGCATCGCATCGTGATCGGCGAGCGCGGCCTGAAGGAGGGTATGCTGGAATATCAGGGGCGACGCGATGCTGCCGCACAAGCCATCCCCTTGCAAAACGCGCTACAGTTCGTACAATCCAGACTATGAAAAAAATAGGTGCAAGGTGCAAAGCTCAAGACGCAAGTAAAAGCTGCTATCCAGCTTTGCGCTTGTCCCTTGCCTCTTGCACCTTGATCCTGTTGTTCGCCGCTAACGCCTGGGCTGGTGCGCAGACCTATGCACCGTTATCCGCCAGCGTGCGCGCGGTATTGCAGCACAGCGTATCGGATCAGGCCGCACCCAAGCCCGCCTTCGCCACGCAGTATGAAGCAGACACATGGCTGAACGAGATGTCGCGCCGCCTGGAAAAACGCCTGCCTGACAAGCGCTACCGCATGGATTTTCTCAACACCGTGCACTATGAGGCCGCCCGGGCTGGGCTGGATCCGCAACTGGTATTGGGTTTGATCGAAGTGGAGAGCGGCTTCAAGAAATACGCCGTATCTTCGGCAGGTGCGCGCGGCTATATGCAGGTGATGCCGTTCTGGGTGCGCGAAATCGGCACGACCGACCAGAACCTGTTCCATCTGCGCATCAATCTGCGCTACGGCTGCACGATACTGCGACATTATCTGGACATAGAAAAAGGCGATCTATATCGCGCCCTAGGGCGTTACAACGGCAGCCTGGGCCGCCCCGAATACCCGAATCTGGTGCGCGCCGCCTGGCATAACCACTGGGCATTACCACAGCGCACCGTCAGCAACAACCCTGCGCCTGCCAGCTAAGGCGCTCACCCTCACCGTTTTTCCACGCCACCGCCAGCCGGGTTTTTCACCCGCAACGCGGGTCTGTGTATAAGTTTTTCTGAGCGCTGCGATTAATGCCCGTGTTTTTCAGAGTCGGCTGAGGCCGGCTCAGCCTTGCCCGCACCATGTTCCGCGGCATGGCTGAAATACAGCGCCAGCGCGATCAGCGTGATGCTGGCGCCCAGATAGACCAGATCCAGCGGCGTCTCCAGCTTCATGCGCAACGCCTCTTTGAACAGCGTGACGATCAAAATCATCAGAATCACCTTGGCCAGGCGGCTTTTCAGGTCATCCAGATTGTTGATCACCAGAATATTGCCCGAAGCCTTATTGCCGTGCGCCTGATCGATGTCGCTGATGAACAATTCATACAGGCCAAATGAAAAAATCAACATCACCGTCGCCAGCAGATAGCCGTCCACTACTTCCACGATGTGCGAAACCGTGTTGTCATGCAGCGCCTTGCGCGCCTCGTCCGTCAGGCTGGCATCGGCGTAATGCAGCGCATGCTGGACCAGAAAGTACACATCCACGGTAGCCATGTAAAAAATCAGAAAACCGGCCAGCAGACTACCGATAACGGCGGCCAGAATGACAAACCGGCTATTCCACAACGCTCCTTCAAACAGCTTCTCAACAAGTTTCATTTTAGATTTATATCAGTTAAAAACGACGCGTATTAAAACGCAAATAACACCATCGGGCAAGCGTTTGGGCCGAACCTGCCCGCAGGAACGATTGACAGCCTGTAAACGCGGAGCATACGATTGCGATCATGTCCTCACTCTATCTGGATCATTTCGGCTTCGGTTCTGCGCCGTTTTCAATCACGCCCGACCCCGGATTTTTCTTCGAGGGCGGCGATAGAGGCGCGTTCATCGCCGGACTGCTGCACGCGGCTCTGCAGGCCGAAGGCATCGTGCTGGTGATAGGCGAAGTGGGCAGTGGCAAGACGATGATGACCCGATTGCTGCTCGCGCGCCTGCCCGAGCATGTCGACACCGTCTATCTGCCCAACCCTGCCTTTTCGCGCGATGAAATCATGCAGGTCATCGCCAGAGACCTGGGCATTTCCACGACCAGTCCGGGCGCGAATCTGGAGGCGCTCCAGCAGGAGCTGATTGCCCGCCATGCACAAGGCAGACAAGTTGTCGTGTTGATAGACGAGGCGCACGCCATGCCCGCCGAGTCCATAGAGGAAGTCAGGCGACTCTCCAATCTGGAGACCGACCAGTGCAAACTGGTTCAGCTGATTCTTTGCGGTCAGCCCGAGTTGGACACGTTGCTGGCCCAGCCGGCTCTGCGCCAGGTACGTGACCGTGTCGTGTACCGGCTCATGCTGGGCAAGCTGTCCCGGAGTGAATCCAGCGCCTATCTGGCCCACCGGCTCAGCATCGCCGGATGGCGCGGCGGGCGACTATTTTCAGCTCTGGGCGAGCGACTGTTGCTATCCGATGCAGGGGGACGCGCCCGGCGACTCAACCTGATCGCCGACAAGGCGCTGCTGGCCGCTTACGCCGAAGACAAGACACGGGTCAGCGCCCGACATGTATGGCGTGCGATACAGGATGCCGGCGCCAATTTCTCCTCATCCTGCAAACAGGAAAAATATAAGCGGGCGGCCGCATTCATCGTCGCCCTGCTCATTGCCGCGACTCTCTGGCTGTTGGCCGTTAAAGTCTGACCAGACTCTCCCGCGCCGCCTCCCGATCGGTGCTTCCTGTTTCCCTACCCCGGCCTCACGCTTTCCTATCTATCTAATTACATAGATATTTTGGCCTATTGACCGCACACCCTGAAACTGAAAAACTGCGACCGCTGCTGCTAACCGGGAATGCGCGTATCTGTCCCGCATCCGCTCAGCCAGATGAAACGGAACAACCGGGGGGTGTCCGAATGATGCACGAGTCGCAGTTTTTATATTTGTTGATGACATTGGCCATAGGGCAATCGTCCGATATGCAACTGCGCCCCGATACACCACAGATTACTCATCAAGCGCCAGGAACACCGCCAAAACTGGCAGACCCTGCATCACCCCGCAACCGGCCCTGCGCAGCACCCGTACAAATATCCGCACAGAATCCCGTGCCTGCCCGTTTGCCTGCATTGCGGCACTGCACCGACTAGCCGCCGTAGCCTCGCGGAATCGGCAACACACTTGAGAGGAACCGGCAATGCACTCTGGTCTTAATAGCGAAAAACGGACAGGCGCAAGACGCTTATTCGGGCTGTTCTCCCTGCTCTGTGTCCCGCTCAGCGCATGCACCCATCTCCCCAGAGCGATCCCGCCTTCCGATCAGCACATCAATCTGCCCCGGTCCACCGCCCCCGGCATCATTCCGCCGCTTGCCGACCTCGCCCCGCTACCGCCGCCGCCGAAAGCGACCAGGGCCGCCGAACGCTACAGCGTCGTGGTGAACAACGTACTGGCACAGGAAATATTATTTGCGCTGGCGCGGGACGCCAAACTCAACATCGAGATACATCCCAGCATCACCGGCACGGTGACCATGAACCTGCTGGACCGCACCCTGCCCGAAATACTGGACGCCATCGCACGTCAGGTGGACATGCGCTATGAGCTCAACGGCGGCAATCTGGCCATCATGCCCGACAACCCCTTCCTCAAGAGCTACCAGATCGAATATCCCAACGTGGCGCGGGATGCCAAAAACAGCATCAACATGTCCACCAGCATTGCGGTGATCGGCAAGGGACAAGGAACCGGCGGGGGCAGCAACGGCTCCAGCTCCAACATAGACAACATTTCCAAAAACAACTTCTGGGTCACGCTGACCGAGAACATCAAGGACTTGTTGCGCGAGACCGACAAGCAGCTGCCTGAAGGTGCGAATGAAGACGAACTTGATGCAGCCGTCTCCCAGCCCGCACAAACCGCCGCAGGACAAAGCGCAGTATCCGCCCTGCCCGCCCAGATACAGAGCCAGAATATCAAAAAAGTCCGGCGCGTGACCTATCGCGAAGCCGCCTATGTGATCGCCAACCCGGAAACCGGCATCATCAGCGTGCGCGCCACCTCGCGCCAGCATGCTTCGGTCCGCGAATTCATCGACAAGGTGATCAACAACGCGCGCCGCCAGGTGATGATCGAAGCCACCATCGTCGAAGTCTCCCTGTCCGACCGCTACCAGCAGGGCATAGACTGGGGGCTGCTGCGCACCCTGGGCCTGAGCCTGACTCAGGCCTCGCCCGTCGCCGCCACCGCCGCGATGGGCACCATCAGTTACACCAATCCCGGCCGGGCTGGCATGTTCAGCCTGAGCGGCTCGATCAAGCTACTGGAAACCTTCGGCAAGACCCATGTCCTGTCCAGCCCCAAGCTGTCGGTGCTCAACAACCAGACCAGCCTGCTGAAAGTGGTGGATGAGTCGGTTTATTTCACCATTGAGGTCACAGCCGGAACCATCAGCTCGACCGGTGCGCCACTCACACTTCCGACCTATACCACCACGGTACACACCGTCCCGGTCGGCTTCATGATGTACGTCACCCCGCAGATCGGCGGCGACGCCGAGGTGACGCTCAACCTGCGACCCTCCATCACCCGCATCCTGAGCTATGCGAACGACCCCAATCCCGTACTGGCTCAAAATAACCCGCCTATAGTCAATCGCATCCCGCAGATCCAGACGCGCGAGATGGAATCCATCATGCGGGTGCGCAACGGCGACATCGCCGTGCTGGGCGGGCTGATGCAGGACACGCGCCAGGGTGACACCAGCCAAATACCCGGTCTGGGCAGCGTTCCGGGGCTGGGCGAACTGTTCAAGGCGCGCAACGACACCAATTCCAAAACCGAGCTGGTCATTTTCCTGCGCCCCATTATCCTGAATCAGGAAAGCCAATACGATGTGGTGCGCCAGTTCAGGAACCCGACATCCACTGCGGAATGGCAGAAGGCGAACCAACAAACCGGGGGAACACCATGAGTCTGCTGTTCGATGCTTTAAAACGCGCGCAGGGCCATGACAGCAAGCCCGGCGCTCCGCCGCATTCCGGCGAGCATGAGACCGCTGTCACCACAGCCAGAACCCGCGTGTTGCCCTATGCCATAGCCGGGCTGATCCTGCTGGCAGGCGGACTGTCCTGGTTTATTTATCAGCAAAACCGGCACATTCCCGTCGCCACCGAACAGGCTGATCTGGCTGCCTTGCAGGTTGACGCGGCTTCACAGCCTGTGGCCGCATCCGGCATCGCGGAAACCCTCGCCGCCCTGCCTGCCACCGCAAGCGGAGCCGACAGCCTGACCTACAAGGACAAATCGTGGACGCGCCCCGTCGAGACCAAAAAACAGGCCAAACGCAAACCCCGGCGCAACATCGCCCGGCCCGGCATTCAGCCCCGCCCCGATCCGTTACGGCAAGCTTATCTGGCCCTGTCCGAAGGCCGTCTGGATCAGGCCGAGCAGGGCTACCTCACCGTGCTTGCGCAGCAACCCCATGAGAAGGATGCGCTGCTCGGACTGGCGGTGATCGCCCAGCGCAGGATGCAGACTGAGCGCGCCGCCGAACTCTATCGTCAGGTATTGCGTGAAGATCTGGGCAACGCCGCCGCTGCCGCCGGACTGGTCAGCCTGTCCGTGCTGGCCGATCCGCTGGCGGCCGAGAGCCAGCTCAGAGAGCTGATAGACCTCAAGCCGACGGCGGCCGAGTTCCACTATGCGCTGGGTGGCGTGCTGGCAGCCCAGCAGCGCTGGGGAGAGGCACAGCAAGCCTATTTTCGCGCCAGCAGCCTCAAACCTGACAACGCGCTTTACGCCTACAACCTGGCTGTCTCACTCGATCACCTGCATCAACCTGCCGCTGCCTTGCCCTATTACGAGCAGGCCACCCGACTGGCCCAACCCCATGATCCCGCCATAGACCAGGACGCTATCGCGCGCCGCATACGTGAGTTGAGCGGAGCGGACTCACGCTAGCGAATGTAAAAGCATTGTCCACGAAAGGCACGAAAAACACGAAAAACACGAAAAACGACGAGTTAAACAGAATTAAGTGGTTGTTGTAGCTAATTATATGAACCTTTTTCTTCGAATTCAGAATCTGTAGTTTGAGCAGTTTTTTTGCGCCTTATTTTTCGTGTTTTTCGTGCCTTTCGTGGAAAAAAGTTTTTGCCCTTCCTGCGTAAAAAAAGGAACAAAAAATGGATCCTGATATTTGGTTCAGAGATGAGTGTTATCAGATACAGGGTGCCGTTTTTGAAGTGTATCGCGAGATGGGATGCGGTTTTCTGGAAGCTGTCTATCAGGAATGTATGAAGGCTGAGTTATCAAAACGCGGGATTCCATTTCTGGCTCAACAAGAACTAAAAATTTTTTATAAAGGCCTGCCGTTGCAACAAACCTATATCCCAGATTTTATTTGCCATGATGCCATTATTCTTGAACTCAAGGCGCTTGCCAGCATAACAACAGTACACAAGGCACAGGTCATGAACTACCTGAAAGCGACAGGAATACGCTTAGGCTTGCTAGCCAACTTCGAATGCTATCCGAAAGCAACAGTTGAAAGAATCGTGTTATGAACTGTTTTGGTGCCTTTCATGTTTTTTGTAGACAGAAAGGTAATTTCGTCAATTTCTCAGCGGATGGTATGTAGTTAACTTGCGATGGATACCCGGAATTCACCCGTCAGCCACCAGCGTATCGGCGAGATACTGATCTCGCGCGGCCAGATCAACGATGATCAGCTGCGCATCGCCCTGCACAGACAGAAAAACGATAACAAGCCTCTGGGCGAAGAGCTGCTCGACCTGCATTTCATCACCGAGCAGGCCATGCGCGAGGCCGTGTCCGAGGCAGCGGGCTACAAATCCATAGACCTGTCCGGCCTGGTAGCCAACGCGGCCGCGCTGGCACTGATCCCCAAACCCGTCGCCATCAAACACACTCTGTTCCCGGTCAGCTTTGACCCGGAAGCGGCTGATCTGGTGATCGTCGCGTCCAATCCGGACGACATTCTGGCGCGGGATGCGATCGCCCCCTTTCTGCTTCAGGCTGGCCAGATAGCCGGAAAACGCATCATTCCTTCATGGCGTATCGCACCCAGTGCGGAGGTGCTCGCCACGATAGACAGATTCTACAATCACGAACTTTCCATCGAGGGCATCCTCTTCGAGCTGGAGAGCGGCGAGCTCGACCTGAACGCGCTGACTCAGGCCGGCGTTTCATACAGCCATCCAATTGTGCGTCTGACCGACGCGATACTTTCCGATGCGGTCAGCCGCAGCGCATCGGACATCCATTTCGAGCCTGAAGAGCAGTTTCTGCGCGTACGTTACCGCATAGACGGGGTGTTGCGGCCGGTGCGCTCACTGGCCAAATCACACTGGATGGCGATACTGGTGCGCCTGAAAGTCATGTCAGGCATGAATATCGCCGAGACCCGCGCCCCTCAGGACGGGCGCATCTCGCTGTCGCTGTTTGGCCGCCAGATAGACTTCCGCGCCGCGTCCCACCCGACCATACACGGCGAAAATTTCGTGCTGCGCATACTCGACCGCAAGGCGGGCATCGTCAGCCTGGACAAACTCGGCATGACCGATGCGCAACTGGCCCTGCTCAAGCGCATGCTGGAAAGGCCGGAAGGCATACTGCTGGTCACCGGGCCTACCGGTTCCGGAAAAACCACCACCCTGTATTCGATACTCAACCACCTGAATCACGATGACGTGAACATCATGACGCTGGAAGACCCGGTGGAGTATCCGCTGGCGCTCACCCGGCAGACCTCCATTTCCGAGACCGTCAAGCTGGATTTTTCCAACGGCATACGCTCCTTGATGCGCCAGGATCCGGACATCATTCTGGTGGGCGAAATCCGCGACCACGACACGGCTGAAATGGCCCTGCGCGCCGCGATGACCGGGCACCAGGTGTTTTCGACCCTGCACACCAACTCCGCGCTCGGTTCGATCTCCCGGCTCCACGATCTGGGCATCATAGACGACATGTTCGCCTCCAACCTGATCGGCATCATCGCCCAGCGACTGGTGCGCAAACTTTGCCCGCTCTGCAAAACCGGCTACCCGCCGGATGCCGGCGAGTGCGCCCTGCTGGGCATCAGCCCGGGGGCTGAAATCACCCTTTTCTCTCCGGCAGGCTGCCCGGACTGCGACCACCAGGGATACAAAGGGCGACTGGCCATCATGGAAATCCTGCGATTTGACCGCGGCCTGATCGAGCTGGTCACCCGCCGCGCGGGCCTGAAGGAATTGACTGACTATGCGCTGACGCAGCAATTCGTTCCCCTCATCGAAGACGGCGTGCGGCGCGTATGCGATGGACTCACCTCGTTGCACGAAGTGCGTCGTGTCGTTGATTTCAGCGAACGGACGAGCGAATAATGGCACTCTACCGCTACCGCGCAGTCGATGCCGCCGGCAAAGTCACCAGGGGGGAAACCGACGCCCTTAACGAATTTGATCTGGAGGCGCAACTCAGCAAGAACGGCCTGGAGCTGATCAAGGCGAGCGCGGCAAAAGACCGGGCGCATGCCGTCCACAAACTCGCGCGGCGCGATCTGATTCAATTCCTGTTTCAACTGGAAATGCTGCTGCGCGCGGGCGTACCGATTCAGGCCATCCTGTCCGATTTGCGCGAAACGTCGGAAACGCCAAAGATCAAAATCCTGTGCGCCAATCTGTATGAAAAGATAGACTCCGGCTCCACCCTGTCAGAATCCTTCGCCGCCAATCCCGGCATCTTTCCGGAACTGGTCATCAATCTGGTGCGTGCGGGAGAGGCGACCGGACAACTGCCTTACGTATTGCAGGAAATCGTCGCCTCCCTGAAATGGCAGGACGAGCTCGCCTCCAAGACCCAACAGCTATTGCTTTATCCGGCTTTCGTGACCCTGGTGGTGGGCTCGGTCGTGGTCTTTCTGATGACCTATCTGGTGCCGCAGATCATCGGTTTTGTCGCCAACATGGGCGGCGAGATTCCGGTGCAGACCAGGCTGCTGATCTGGGTGTCGGATGCCTTCGTCAAATACTGGTGGATCATCGTCCCCGGTCCGTTCGCCCTGCTGCTGTCAGCCTTCCTGCTGGCCAAGGCCAATTTTCGCTTCAGGCGCATGATGCATGCCGCCCAGTTGCGTCTCCCCTATGTCGGCACCATCATCAAGAAAATCATACTGGCGCGCATCAGCGACACCCTGGGGCTGACCTATCGCACCGGCATACCGGTGCTGGACGGACTGGTATATTGCCACAACATCTCCGGCAACATCATCGTGCAGGAAGCGCTGGAACGCGCGCGCACCGACATTGCCAACGGAGCACCCATCAGCCGCGGATTTTCCGCCCAGCACCTGTTCCCCCCGCTGGTCATCCGCATGATCAGAGTGGGCGAGGAAACGGGCGATCTGGCAGGCTCGCTGAGAAACATCTCCTACTTCTACAACCGCGACATCAACGACTCGATCAGCCGCGTGCAAGCCCTTATCGAACCCACCCTCACCATCGTGCTCGGGCTCATCCTGGGCTGGATCATGATGGCCGTACTGGGCCCCATTTACGACACGATAGCCAAGCTGAAACTGACATGAAAACCGTCCTGTTCATCAATTCTTCCGGCGCGCGCTATTTCAGGCGCGTCAACAGAATATGGCAACGCATAGACCAGCCTGAGCGCAAGGACAGACTCTGGGTCATCGCCAATCTGCCCGAGGAAACGCTGGAAGCGTTCCATCTGCCGTTGCTGTACGGGCGCGACCGCAGCAATTTCCTTGAGCGGCACCTGGTCAGCGCCTTCCCGCGCAGTTCATACCGCGCCGCGCCGCTCCTCTCCGGCAACCTGTTCAAGCCCGGCACGGCCGTGCTCACCGGATTGACCATGGCGGAGGCGGTTACCAGCAGGCTGGACAAACTGGATATTCCCGTCGCGGGGGTCTGGGGCATGTCCATGCTGCTCGCCCTGATGGCCAGACGCCTCGGCCTGCGCGACGTCATGCTGGCCATGCCCAGCGTGCATTACCTGCGCATACTGGTCATCAAGGAGGGGGTTCCGGTACTCACGCGTTGCATACATCGCTACCACGAAGACAACAACGCCGAAAACGACAGCGATACCAATGAGATTCTGCGTACCCGCCAGCATCTCGAAAACCACCGGATATTCGAACATAATGCCGCCCCGCCCGTCCTGTATCTGGGCGATGCCAGCGTTGTCACTGATCATCTGACCCGTGCCGGACTCACGCTGCTGCCCGTGCCCGGCGCGTTTCTGCCTGACGGCGAGGCCGGTTACCTGCACCCGCTGTTTGAATACGTCATTTCCTCGCCGCGCGGACAACTGGCCCCGCTGCAATTACGCGCCCGCCACCTTGCCGAAAACATCCGCCGGACGGCTCACCTCGGCATGGCCGCCAGCCTGCTGTCCATCGTCCTGTTCGGTCAGGATGATTTCCGCGCACTGATAGAGTTGCACAGCAAAGACAGCAGCTTACTTGCCGATCTGCAACTGGCCGAAAGCGAAAGCCAGCGACTGGAAGGTCACATCAGCGCTTCCGGCCTGGATCCGGCACTGGTGCGCCAGGCTACCCGCTTTGCGGCGCTGGAAATGGAAGCCGCTCCTGGGCCAGCAGCCATCTTCCAGCTTGCCGCGGCCGCCATTGCGGATTTGCCTCAGGTACGCATCAAGAGCCTGAGCTTCCGTTTTCCCCAACCCGGCGAGCGCTACTGCCAGGGGCACAACGTCATAGAGCTGCCGCTGATAGACCGCAAAATCGAACTGCCGCTCAGTGGCAGCAAACCCCGCGACGATACGACAGACATGCCGGCCCGCCATAGCGAATTGCAATTCACGATTTTGCAGAATGAAACTCCGCCACCCACGGCACAAATCGAGCTTCTCAGGCGCATCTCCGCCACGCTCAAGGCGAGTGACGGCGTGCAGCTGATGGAAGACCCCGCCGCCTTCTCGCTGATCAACACCCTCAAGGGCGGCTTCGGCATGGACACCCAGAAAACCGAGAACCTCTGGTGCATGAGTGTCGCCTGGAAAAACACGTCGGCCGGGGGCAAACCATGAACGCCTATGCTGTGGTACTCAAACCGGCCAAAGTTTCCCTGATCCTGTTTGCCTTGTCCGTGGCCATCGCCTTCGCCGCCGTCGCCGGCCTCGCCCGCTACCGAGCCGAAAAGGAACAGGCCATCCTGAGAACCGAGCAACAACTGCTGGACACGCGCGAAAACATCAAAAAACTGAGCACCGACCTGGACAGCATCAACCGGCTTGCGCAGAAATACCGGCAACTCACCCGACTGGGCCTGATCGGCGAACCGGACAGGGATGGCTGGGTGCAGCGCCTGGAATCTATTTACGGCGACTCGCGACTGCCGCCCACCCTGAGCTACACACTGGCGCCACCGCAATTGCTCAATTCCCAGCCTGTGCCCGCCGATGCGCCGGGCTCCTACCGGAACAACGTGTTGCATCACGACCTCGCTCTCGAACTGTCCGCCATACACGACGGTGAATTCCTCGATTTCATCGCCAGGCTGGATACCGACTGGCGTTCGCCGTACCGGGTGGAGACTTGTCAGATAACGCGCGAAGCCGAAGTCATCACCGGGCTGCAAATCAGATGCACCTTGCAGATTTATTCACTGCCCGGGAAAACGTGAAGGGTGAAGGGTGAAGGGTGAAGGGAAACTTACGTGGAGACGAACGCCATGAACATCAGATTGCTCAGTTTTATCGGCCTGCTGCTGTCAGGCGGCACTGCGCATGCCTATACCATCGGCACGGTGTTTTATTCAAACGCCGAGCGCGCCACGCTGGTTGCCGCACGCAGCGGCATCACCCAGACAGCCGTTTACAGCGTCACCGGCATCATCAGGCGCGGCGCGGGCAAGAGCGTGGCATGGGTCAATGGCCGGGCGGTTACCGAAACACCGCAGGACCCCATCATCCCTACCCTGATCATCGGTCGCGATCACGTTATGGTCGAGGGAAAACCGATCAAGGTAGGCGAATCGCTGGACATCCTCTCCGGCCAGCGCGTGTTGCGCCTGCCCGAAAAAGCCGTCCGGGTGAGACCGTGAAAAACCTCTCAAGACAACAGGGGATCGCGCTGCTGGTGTTCGTCACCCTGCTGGCTACCGCTGCCGCCGCCGTCACCGTCACCGCCCTGAACCGCAGCAGCCAGAACGTCCACATCGCACGCGACAAAATCACCGCAGCGGCACTGGCACAGGCGAAGGAGGCACTGATCGGACGCGCAGTCACTGACGAAAACCACCCAGGAAGTTTGCCCTGCCCTGACACCAACAACGACGGAATTGCAGAGTTATTTTCCGGCACGAACTGCCCCAGCTATATCGGACGCCTGCCTTGGCGCACACTGGGCTTGCCTGATATCAGCGACGGCAGCCGGGAACGGTTGTGGTATGCGCTTTCCGATCGCTTCAGGGATAACGCTGTGGCGGAACCCATCAATAGCGACACGTTGGGAAACCGTGCCGTTTATACCCCTGACACCCAGTACGATCAGGCGGGAACCTTGCTGACCGAGCAGGCGATTGCCATCGTTTTTTCGGCAGGTGATGTGCTTGCCGGCCAAAACAGGATGGCCGCCAATATCAATAACGCGGATCATTACCTCGAAAGTTTGAATTGTCCAGGCGCGAATTGCCGCGACAATACTGTCGGGGCAGGCCCTTTCATCACCGGCCCCATCTTTGATGCCAACCGCAATTCCTTGCTCAATGACCGGTTAACGCTGATCGCACATGATAATCTATTTCCGTCGGTGGAAAAGATTGTCGGAAAGCGCGCATCCACGATGCTCAACACACATCTTTCAAGTTATTGGGGCACGCCTCTATATCCATTCGCAGCACTTTTCACAAACCCTTTAACATCCCGCTATACACCTTCTTCCAACAACACCCACGGGCTGTTACCCCGAACAGCCACATGGTCGGGTATTCCCGGCTCTTCCCTGACCGGCGGCAGTGCTAATGTTTCCTGCGAATTGAATGAAGGGAACAACCATTTAAACGATGCACGTGCACGTTGCAGTATTTCCGACATCACTGGCACGCCGAACATTACTCTTACCGGCACTCTCAATTATCTGGGACTCTGGCGAAAATATGATCTTGGCAGCGTGGACGAAATCAGGATAAGAAAAGACGGCACTAATTATTCCGCCAACGACCCTGCACTGGCCGGGATGAACGCGGCTATCAGCTATACAGTCAATGCAGATAGCAGCGTAACGGTCACTTTTACCGGAATTTTGCTTCCAGGCACAACGCGCATCGAGTTTCGAGATGTGGTCATTGATAGCACACACGACTGGTTCTTTAAGAACAATTGGCAGCAACTCATTTATTACGCTGTTTCACCCGGTTATGCACCCGGTGGCGGCAACACCTGCTATCCCTTGCCGGCAACTCCATCCTGCCTGACTGTAAACGGCAACGGGGGCGGCAATGACAAACACGCTGTCCTCATCACGACGGGAAGAGCCATTAACGGAAGTCACCCATCAGGCACGCTGGACAATTATCTGGAAAGCGAAAATGCAACTCCGTCTGATTTTATTCATGAAAACAACACCCGCTCCGACAACTTCAACGATCGGGTGATCGTAGTCTCGCCATGAGAGGATGCCGAAAGTGAAACATATATTCAGCGGCTTTACGCTTGTAGAGATGGCCATCGTGCTGGCTCTCATAGCGCTGATGCTCGGCACCGGACTGACCGTGCTCTCCGCACAACAGGATCAGCGGCGTATCGAAGAAACCCTGAGCAGGCTCAACGAAGCACACGAAGCACTGATAGGCTTTGCCATTAGCCATAATCGACTTCCCTGTCCGGCAAACCCGGCGCTTGCCGATGGAGTTGCGGGCGCCGGTGAGGAACGCCTTGCCATTGATACCAGTGCAGGCTGCACCGCCGATGCAGGGGGAACAATTCAAGGTGTTCTTCCATGGGTCACATTGGGACTTCCGGAAACAGATGTCTGGGGGCATCGTTTTACCTATCGGGTCACAGCCCGGTTTGCACGCGACGTAACTTTTTTCACCCTGACCAGTGAGGGTGACATAGACATTGGCTCAACAGCCGGGGGCAGCGACATGGCGAACAATATGCCTGCCGTCATTGTTTCGCATGGTGTCAATGGATTCCGCGCTTACCTTCCTTCAGGGCAGCAATTGCCCGCCAGCACTGACGCTGATGAAACCGAGAACGCGGACATTGACGCTAACTTTGTCCGCAAGGCATTCACCCCCGGCTTTGATGACCAGCTCATCTGGCTATCCCAATACACCCTCTTCAACCGCATGGTACAGGCGGGGAAACTGCCATGAACGGAAAATATCATTCGAATAGCGCGCTCAACTTTGCAAACGCGCGGCGGGAATTATCGCTGCTGATCGTCGAAGATGATGAAGCGCTGGCCAGCTATCTTGCCGGTGTCATGAAAGCCGAGGGTTATCGCGTGAGCTGCGCGCGCAGCCGCTCAGAGGCCTTGTCCGTCACTCCCCGCCCGCTGCTGGCGCTGGTGGATCTGGGGCTGCCGCCGGCGGAGAATCGCGTCAGCGAGGGTTTGTTCGTGATAGACGGACTGCTGGCCAACGAACCGCACTGCAAGATCATCGTCATCACCGGGCAGGACGAAGAGTCCGCCGCCTTCGAAGCCGTGCGCCGGGGGGCGTTCGATTTTCTGAGCAAGCCTGCCGCGATGGCCGATGTGAAAGCCGCCGTCAAACGCGCCAGCCTGTTCTTGCACCATGAAGAGCACTTGTCCGAATCCGGGGAAGCACGCCTGCACATCACGATAAAACTCGCCAACGGCCCGAAGGAGAGCGCCGACGCAGTCGAAGAGCAAATCGTCCGCGGCACGCTGGCCGACACCAACGGCAATGTCACCGAAGCCGCGCGACGGCTCGGACTGGTGCGCGAAAACCTGTATTACTACCTGAAAAAATACGGCATCCAGCTGCACAGGTCGTAACAGAAATTGCATTCCCCCTGCAAGGAGAATGCGATCGCACAATAAACACCGTGCACTTTGCAGGCGTACCAGTCTCCCCGCCAGCGGGCGAGGGGAGATTTACGATAGTTAAACAATGACTCCCTATCTCATCCTGTCCCTTATCTTCGTTACCGTGGGTCTGGCCCTGCTGGCTGCGGTCGCGTATCTGGCGCGGCTGGTCAGACGGCATCGGCGTTCGCTGAGCGCGCTGCTGAAACTGGCAAAGAGCGACCTCGACCCCATGCAGCTCCCCGCCGTCGCCTGGCCTGCGCTGGCCGATGGCGGCATCAAGCGGCTGGATTTTTCAGGCCGCTGGTTCGGACAGCCGGTGCAGGGCACATTTGGCACGGCATCCGACGACAGCCGCCCGTTTTCCTTCAGGATCACCGCCAATGACGACATACGGCTCGACTTTCATCTCTACGCCCGCACCGACAGAGGCGAAGCGCGGCTGTTTTCCGAAAATCTGGCGGGGGTGTTTCGCCTGCTGCTGGAAACCGCCGTCCACAGCAAGATGCAGGCCCTGTCGGCGGCGCTGGCCGAGCAGGCGCGACTGACGCTTTATCTGCAGCATGACCTGCGCAACCTCGCACAATGGGTGGAATGGCTGGCGGTGGATGTCGCCGATGCGCAAAACGACACTGCCTTGCTGGAGGTCGCACAGTGTCTGCGCAGCGGCGCGCCCCATGCCGCGGCACGCGCGCGACACATACTCGACGCCACCGGCAAGACTCGCATCCCGCCTGCGCCGCAACCTATCCCGCTGGCCGAAGTCATCACAGAGGCTGCCGAACATGCGGGCATTCCCGTCACGATAGCGCAGGATGCCCTGGTGCTGCTGCAACGCGAGCTGCTGGACCGCACGCTGGACAATCTCTTTGCCAATGTCGCGGCATTGCTGCGCTCTCACCCGGACAGGAGCATAGCTGTAGAAATCACCCGTGAGACGGACAAAGTACTGGCCAGAATCCAGATACCGCGCCTGGCTGAAGTCGCGCAACTGCCCCCGGAGAAGCTGTTCGAACCCTTCGCCAGCGGACGCCCCGGCGGTCTGGGGCTGGGACTGTATCAGGCGCGCAAGAGCCTGACTGAGGCGGGCGGCGATCTGCTCGCCGAGCTGCAACAGGACACCATCGTCTTCAGGCTGAGCTTGCCGGGCGCGCAGGATTCAGGGCAGCGAGTGTAAAACTTATTTACTTCCGGCACACCCGCGCATCACTTAGATTCCGCCCCGTACCAACCACTCTGCAAACCGCAGTTAATTCATACTTTTCAAGGAGAATATCATGTGGAAATACAACCAATCCCCCGGCAAACAATCCGGCTTCACACTGGTCGAACTGGCCATCGTACTGGTCATCATCGGCCTGATCCTCGCCGCCGTGCTCAAGGGGCAGGAGATGATCACCAACGCAAAAGTCAAGAACGTCGTCAACGATCTCAAGAGCGTCTCCGTCGCCTATTACGCCTATCAGGACAGATACAAGGCGATACCAGGTGACGATGCCGCTGCTGCCAGCCGCTTTACCGGGGGTGTCGCAGGTGGCGGTGACGGTTCGATCACCGGACTTTATACCGATAAAGTTGCACCTGCCGTCGGCGCCGAGAGCAACAACTTCTGGCAACATACCCGCATGGCCGGCTTCATGACCGGCATTGCGACAAACGCACAGGCCAATCCACCCACCAACGCGGTGGGTGGCTTACTTGGAATTCAAGGTTCTGTGGCCGCAGACGTCTATGGAATGAAAGGTACGTTTGCCTGCGTTGGCAGCGTTCCATGGAAGATCGCCCAGGCCGCCGATACGCTGCTGGATGACGGCAACAGCGATACCGGCAGTGTCAGGGCAGGCGCTAGCGGGGTGGCAAATCAGGCCACAGCCGCTCTTGTTTCCGGTGCATATACACCAACACTTGTAGTCACGGCGGCAATAGAGGAAGGCATGCACACCGTTTGCATGAAAATCTAGCCAACCGGGCGAATTAATTCGCCCCTACCATAAGCCCGCTACGGCGGGCTTTTTCCGGTAAGCTGATCTGAAGATACCTTTTTCCCATGATCACTCCTTTCAGATTTGCTATAGTACGAATTATTCCTACCATTCGTTCAAAGGTATTCCAATGGCTATCGCCGAGAAAATCAGTATTGCCTTGCCGCCAGAAATGGTTCGTCTCGTCCGTGGTGCAGTTGCGACCGGCGAATATGCCTCAAGCAGCGAAGTCATTCGTGATGCATTACGCGACTGGACATATAAGCGCAATTTGCGTCAGCAAGGCGTTGCCGAATTGCGCCGGGTCTGGCAGGAAGCCCTGAACGACCAGACTCCCGGCATTTCTGCTGACGACGTGTTAGATCATCTTGAGCAAAAGTATCAAGCTCTCGCCGACGGTACTGACTTGAAAAAATGATACGGATAGAACTTTCGCGCTATATCGAAAGCGATCTGGATAACATTGCAGACTATATCGCACAAGACAACCCCCATCGTGCCGTTACATTTATCCATGACATACGCACGAAGTTTTTTGACATCCGGCGAAACCCGCTGATCTATCAACTTCGTTCCGACATCGGGGAGGACGCACGCATGGCAACTGTCGGAAACTATGCGATTCTCTTCCGTGTCATGGGAGAGGTTGTCAGGATTGAGCGCGTAGCCTATGGTGGTCGTGACTTGCCGGGCATTTTCGAAATTTAATGGATCATCTCTGCTAACCGTAGCCCGATCCGGCGGGCTTTTTATCACCTCGCGCCCACGCGCAATCCTCAATCCTCAATCCTTCACTCAGAAACAGGAGCTTCAGCTCCGTAGTTTCGTGGGAATGCCCTTGCGGCATCAATCCTCAATCCTGACTTTATGGTGTAAAACTTTTTTACTTACCAACGCGGTAGTTACGGCCTAGATTGCGACTCACGCACTTCACGTTAATTTTTCCAGGGAGCACATCATGCGGAACCACAAACATCAGTCCGGCTTTACGCTGGTAGAACTCGCCATCGTGCTGGTCATCATCGGCCTGCTGCTGGGCGGCGTACTGAAGGGCCAGGAAATGATAGAGAACGGCAAGATCAAGAACCTGCAAAACGACGTCAAAGGCGTGACCGCCGCCTACTACGCCTACCGGGATCGCTATAACGCCATTCCCGGCGACGATACCAGAGCCTTGCTACGCTGGCCTGCTGCCGTTGCCCCCAACCCCGCCGCCGTTGCGGGAAATGGTGACGGCATCGTCGGTACAATTGACACGTGGACAGCCTGCCTGGCAGCCACCACAGGTACTGAAAGTTGCTCTTTCATTCACCACCTGCGTCTGGCCGGACTGATTACAGGAGCTGCCAACGCCTCCGACCCGATCAATGCCTACGGCGGGGTGATCCGCGTGATCCAGAATGACAACGCCGCACCTGCCAATACAGGTTATGTAGTCGGATTGAACCTGTGTTTTGGCAACCTGCCCTCCAAGGCGGCTGAAGCGGTAGATGCCGGCTTCGATGACGGAATACCTAATACCGGCAATGTACGCGGAGTAGTAGGTGCAGGAAACGCCACTCCCGCTGCCGTTGCACCAGCCGGTGGAAGTTATGTAGACCCCAATACCTACACGGTCTGCAAGCTGCTGTAATAACGACCCGTTATCAGTTCAGCCATTTAAGTTTCTGCACACCAAAGCCCGCTAGCGCGGGCTTTGCGCGCGCTCTACATAAATACAGTACCATTTAGTGGTATCATTACCATGAAGCGTAGACACCTGCGCACCCTTGAATTGATGTTCCACCGCCCAATCAGCGGCAACATCCATTGGAAGGATATTGAGGCGTTGTTCGTTGAGTTGGGCGCCACCATCAACGAGCGTGAAGGATCACGCATCCTTGTCAGACTTTTTGACGAACGACGGGTATTTCACCGCCCTCATCCTTCGCCCAATACCGACAAAGGTGCTGTCGAGAGCATACGCAAATGGTTAGATGATAATGGAGTTAAACCGTGAAAAACATCATGACAATTGACAACTATCAGGCCGTCGTTTCCTACGACCCGGAAATAGAAATGTTTCGGGGTGAATTTATTGGCCTGAACGGCAGTGCTGATTTTTACGCCAAAGATACTGATGGATTGAAGCGCGAAGGCGGAATATCGCTCAAGGTATTTCTGGAAGCGTGCGCCGAGGATGGCGTAGAACCGCGTAAAACTTATTCCGGGAAATTCGTATTGCGGCTTGATCCTCAAACCCATGAAGCGGCAAGCGCCGCCGCGCAAGCTAAGGGCAAAAGCCTGAATCAATGGGCTGTAGAAACAATCCGCGAAGCAGTTGCCGCTTAATGGTCCAGTTCCAGTCACAAAGTGCAGCCAAGTTACACCCGCCGCCAGTTCGTACCGGCGGCGCTGTCCTCCAGCACGATGCCGTTCGCTAATAGTTCCTTGCGGATGCGGTCGGCCTCGGCATAGTTTTTAGCAAGTTTGGCGGCATTTCTGGCCGCAATCTGCTCCACGATCAGCGCATCGTCCGAACCCGCGCCCTGCAGATATTCGGTCGGATCGCGCTCCAGCAGCCCCAGCACCGCGCCCAGCGCCCTGAGTTGCGCGGCTGCTTCTGCGGATTGTGTGCGGTTCAGTTCGTTCGCCAGATCGAACAGCACCGCCAGGGCTTCTGCGGTATTGAAGTCGTCGTCCATCGCCGCCTTGAAACGGGCAGCATAGGGTTCGTTCCAGTCCACCACAACACTCCCTTCCCCCTTCTCACCTCTCTCTTCCCCTTTTAGCGCCGTATAAAGCCTGTCCAGCGCCTTCTTCGCATCATCCAGATGCGCGTCCGAGTAATTCAGCGGGCTGCGGTAATGGGCGCGCAGGATGAAGAAGCGCACCACTTCGGGGTCGTATTGTTTCAGCACCTCGCGTATCGTGAAGAAGTTACCCAGACTCTTGGACATTTTCTCGTTGTCCACGCGCACGAAACCGTTGTGCATCCAGTAGTTCACAAAGCTGCACTGGTGCGCGCCCTCGCTCTGGGCGATCTCGTTCTCGTGGTGCGGAAACTGCAAGTCCGCGCCGCCGCCGTGGATGTCGAAATGCTCACCCAGCAATTTCGAGCCCATCGCCGAACACTCGATATGCCAGCCCGGACGGCCCTTGCCCCATTTGGAATCCCACTTCACTTCTTCCGCCTCATCCTCGCGGGCATGTTTCCACAGCACGAAGTCGAGCGGATCGTTTTTACCCTCGGCCACCTCGACGCGCTCGCCGGCGCGCAGATCCTCCAGCGATTTTCCAGACAGCTTGCCGTAACCCTCGAATTTGCGCACCGCGTAGTTCACATCGCCATCGTCGGATTTATAGGCGAGACCGCGTGCTTCGAGTTTTTCGATAATATCCAGCATCTCAGGCACAAACTGCGTGGCGCGCGGTTCATGGTCCGGGCGCTGAATCCCTAGCGCATCGGCATCCTGATGCATCGCGTCGATGAAGCGCTGCGTGAGCTGATGGATGGATTCGTTATTCTGCGCAGCGCGCCTGATGATCTTGTCGTCGATGTCGGTGATGTTGCGCACATAAGTTATATCGTAGCCGGATGCCTTGAACCAGCGATAGACCATGTCGAACACCACCATCACCCGCGCATGACCGAGGTGACAATAGTCGTAAACCGTCATGCCGCACACATACATGCGCACGGTATTCGGCGTGATCGGGATGAATTCCTGCTTGTCGCGAGCAAGGGTGTTGTAGATTTTTAACATTTCCAGTTCTTACCTGAGCCGTCATTGATGAAACTACTAGCCATTCCACTAAGCCAGCACACACTGAAGGGTACAAGAGCTGGCAAGTGGCTGGTTATCCGGCGAAAGCCGGAATCCAGCGCTTTTATAAGGTGCTTTTGATCTGTGTCTCCGCGTCGAGGAGAACTTTACATTTGACTGGATAGCCGTTTTCACGGTAATGACAGCAATCAGAATGTCATGGGTTTATTTTCGTTGAGGTTGAGCCAGCCTTTGACGATGCGATAAATGATCCAGCAGAAGTTGGCGAACAGGATCGCCATGCCGACCAAAATAAAGAATGTCAGCGCGCCGATCACCGCCCACAGCAGCCCGAACCAGAAGGTGCGTATCTGCCAGCGGAAGTGGCTCTCCAGCCAGCTACCCTCGACGTCTTCTTTTTTCACGTAATTGATGATGATGCCGATGATCGCGGTCACGCCTGCAAAATAAGACAGCGCATACAGGATGTACACGACCTGCGTCAGCTTTTTCAACGATTGTTCATCGCCGCGAATAATCGACTCTTCACTCATGACTGCTCCCTCGTCCACGAATCTTTCAATGTCACCGTCCTGTTGAACACCAGCTTGCCGCCGGGCTGGTGATCGCGCCGGTCGCTGCAGAAATACCCCAGACGTTCGAACTGGTAGCGCGTTTCGGGCGCGGCATGCTGTACGGCGGCCTCCACCCAGCCTTGCACGACCGTCAAGGATTGAGGATTGAGGAATTGGCAGAAGTCCACTTCCCTGTCCGCATCCGGTTCCGCCACGGTAAACAGGCGGTCATACAAACGTATTTCGGCAGACAAGGCGTGTGCGCAGGGCAGATAATGGATCACGCCTTTCACCTTGCGCCCCTCCGGGTTCTTGCCCAGCGTGGCGTGGTCTATGCTGCAACGCAGCTCGATCACCTTACCGGCCGCATCCTTGATCACCTCGTCACAGCGCATCACATAGCTGTGGCGCAGGCGCACTTCGCCGCCCGGCGTGAGGCGCTTCCAGCCCGCAGGCGGGACTTCGGCAAAGTCGTCGGCTTCGATAAACAGTTCGCGACCGATGGGCACCACACGGCTGCCAAACTCGGGATGACTGGGATGGAAGCCGGCTTCACGCGCCAGCGCACCCTCGAAATTTGTCAACGTCACCCTGAGCGGATTGATGATCGCCAGCACGCGCGGCGCGCGGGCTTCCAGGTCTTCGCGTATCGCGCCTTCCATAACCGCCATGTCCACATTGTTGGCGCTCTTGGACACGCCGATGCGTCTGGCGAATTCGCGTATCCCTTCGGGCGTGTAGCCGCGACGGCGCATGCCGCTGATGGTAGGCATGCGCGGATCATCCCAGCCACTGACATGCTTTTCATTCACCAGTTGCAGCAATTTGCGCTTGCTGGTGAGGGTGTATTGCAATTCGAGGCGCGAGAATTCGTACTGACGCGGATGACACGCGATGCTGATATTGTCCAGCACCCAGTCATACAGCGGACGGTGATCCTCGAATTCCAGCGTGCAGATGGAATGCGTGATGCCTTCGAGCGCATCGGAAATGCAATGCGTGTAGTCGTACATCGGATAGATGCACCACTTGTCGCCGGTGCGGATGTGGTGGGCGCGACGGATGCGGTAGATCGCCGGATCGCGCATGTTCATATTGGGCGAGGACATGTCTATTTTTGCACGCAGCACTTTCGCGCCGTCGGCAAATTCGCCGTTCCTCATCCGCGTGAACAGGTCGAGATTTTCCGCCACCGGACGATCGCGACTGGGGCTGTTTTTGCCGGGCCGGGTCAGCGTGCCGCGGTATTCGCGCATCTGCTCTGGCGAAAGATCTTCCACGTAGGCCAGCCCCTTATTGATCAGCTCGACGGCGTACTGATAGAGCTGCTCGAAATAATCCGACGCCCAGTGCACCTTGTCCTCCCACTGAAAACCCAGCCAGCGCACGTCTTCCTGTATCGACAGCGCATATTCCTCGCTTTCCTTTTCCGGATTGGTATCGTCAAAGCGCAGGTTGCATGTACCCTGATAATCCTGTGCCAGGCCGAAATTCAGACAGATGGATTTGGCATGACCCACATGCAGATAACCGTTAGGCTCAGGCGGGAAGCGCGTGACGATGCGGCTATGCTTGCCGCTGGCCAGATCGGCATCGATGATGCTGCGAATGAAGTTGGAAGCCGGTGTAACCACGGGTAAAGGCGCACTGCTCATCTGTACTTTCTTTTCTCTAGATTGGATATTATGAAATCAGCGGGCGATTTTACCCGAAAATGCGTGTGTCATCCCCATCGGGCGACGCGGAATATATATTAACTGTGTGAAAACACATTGGTTATTTGGTAGAATCCACCGCGAGTTGTACCCGCGCGTGCCATCGCGTTTCCACAGGATATGAATTACCGATGAATATATTGAATCGCTTCCCCCTTTGCGCCGCCCTGCTGTTCGGCGCACTGAGCATCAGCCCGGCCTTGCAGGCCGATGAACTGCAAGATGCCACCCAGTTATTCAAGCAAGGCCAGCACAGCCAGGCCATGAACAAAATAAACACCTTTCTGGCCAACAAACCCAGAGATGCGCAGGGGCGCTTTCTTCAAGGCCTGATTTTTACCGAACAAGGCAAAACAGCCGAGGCCATCAGGGTTTTTTCCGGTTTGACGGCCGACTATCCCGAATTGCCCGAACCCTACAACAACCTCGCCGTGCTGTATGCCAGCCAGAGCCAGTACGACAAGGCCAAGTCCTCGCTCGAAATGGCAATACGCACCCATCCCAGCTATGCCACCGCGCATGAAAACCTCGGCGACATCTATGCCAAGATGGCCAGCCAGGCCTATGACCGCGCCTTGCAGCTGGACAGCAGCAATACCACGACCCAGACCAAACTGGCGATGATCCAGGATTTGTTTACAGACAAGCCGCGCGCAAGACCGGGGACTGCACGCATTCCTGCACCGCCCGCCAAACCCGCCGCGCCGGTGGCCGTCGCCAAGCCTGTGGTGAATGCGACCGCAGCGCCGGTTCAAGCGCCTGCCGCGTCGGATAAAATGCTGGCCGTGCTGGAGGCCGTCGATTCATGGGCCGCCGCCTGGTCATCCAAAAACGTGAAAAAATACCTTGCCCATTATGCGAGCGACTTCAAGACACCGGGTGGCGAAAGCCGGAAGGCATGGGCTGAGACCCGCAAGGATCGCATCAGCAGACCGAAACATATCGATGTCAAGGTGAGCAACGGCACAGTGGATTTCACCGACGACACGCACGCCATCGTGAAATTCCATCAGGATTACCGCGCCAGCAACTTCAAGGCTTCCGGCAGAAAAACCCTGCTGATGGTGAAATCCGGCGGCAATTGGCTGATACAGGAAGAGCGTACCCGTTGATGCGATTATTTACACTCACCACCCTGCTATGCAGCCTGATCGCCGGCACGGCGCAGGCCGCACCGGACTCGCGCACCACGGAAGTCAAGCTGGCGAAGAGTTTGCTCGCCATCAAGAACAACCGGCTGGACATCGCCATGAATGAGGTGGACAGCCTGTTGCGCGTCAACCCCAATTTCAAACTGGCGCAACTGGTCAAGGGTGATCTGCTGATGGCCAAGGCAGGCCCCATCACCAGCTTCGGCAATGCGCCGCATGCTGCGGGCGACAAAATTCAGGATCTGCGCGACGAGGCACGCGTGCGCGTACAACGCGCGCAGTCCCAGCCGCAGACCCTGCGCGCGCCCAGCTACTTGTGGCAACTCAATGCACGGCAGAAATACGCTCTGGTCGTGGACACCAGTCGCTCCACGCTGTATGTGTACGAAAACGTCAACGGAACACCACGCTACGTGACTGATTTCTACGTCACGATAGGCAAGCTGGGTACCGAAAAGGTCTCCACAGGCGACCAGCGCACGCCGATAGGTGTCTATTTTGTTCTGGCAAATCTGCCCAGGAACCAGCTGGCCGACATGTATGGCACAGGCGCTTTCCCGCTCAGCTACCCGAATGAATGGGACAAGAGGAACGGTCGCACCGGCAGCGGCATCTGGCTGCACGGCACATCCAGCGACACCTACAGCCGCCCGCCGCGCGCCAGCAACGGCTGCGTCGTGCTTGGCAACGACGACCTGGATAAACTTGCGCCCTATCTGCAAGTCGGCATCACCCCGGTCATCATCACCAACCAGATGGCCTGGAGCAGCGCTCAGGATCAGACTGAACGCAGCGCGTTGTTGAATGAAATAGAACAGTGGCGCAAAGACTGGGCGAGTCTGGACACCGACGCCTACCTGAAGCATTACGCGCGTAATTTCTCCAGCAACAACACTGACTACGCTTCATGGGCCAGACAGAAGAAGACAGTCAATGCGGGAAAATCATGGGTAAAGCTCAACATCTCCGAGCTTAGCCTGTTCACCTACCCGGAACATCCCGGCATGGTCGTCGTCGATTTTGAACAGGATTACAGCAGCAGCAACCTGTCCAATCGCATGAAAAAACGCCAGTACTGGATGAAGCAAAACAAGCGCTGGCAAATCATTTATGAGGGGGCAGCATGAACATGAAAAAAACCCTCACTGCATTATTCGCACTGCTGCTGTGCGGCGTGATGCAATCCTCTTATTCTTCAACTCAAGGCAAACAAAAAATGGTCAAGTTACATACCAACCACGGCGTCATCACCCTGCAACTGGATGCCGAAAAAGCACCCAACACCGTCAGGAATTTTCTGGAGTATGTGAATGCGGGCTTTTACCAGAACACTATTTTTCACCGCGTGATTGCGGATTTCATGATACAGGGCGGCGGTTTCGAACCCGGCATGAATCAGAAACCGGTGAACGCACCGATACAGAATGAGGCGGCAAACGGCCTGAGCAACGACAAGTACACCATCGCGATGGCGCGTACCAACGATCCCCATTCAGCCACTGCGCAATTCTTCATCAACACCAAAAACAACAGCTTTCTGAATTACAGCGCGCCCAACGCGCAAGGCTACGGCTACTGCGTATTCGGCAAGGTAATCGAAGGCATGGAAGTCGTCGATGCAATCCGCAAGGTCAAGACAGGCAACAAGTCAGGACACCAGGACGTACCGCAGGAAGACGTGATCATCACCAAAGCGGAAGCCATCTAGCAATGCGGAATGCGGATAGCTGAATGCGAAATAAAAACCTGGAATCAGCATTCCGAAATCCGCATTCCGAAATCCGCATTCCGAAATCCGCACTCCCTTACACCCTGTTTATCTCCGACCTGCATCTGAGTCCGGAGCATCCGGCCAGCATGGCGGCGTTTCAGCATTTCATCGCCACGCTTGCGCCGCAGGCCGAAGCGCTCTACATACTCGGCGACCTGTTTGAATATTGGGCAGGCGACGATGACCTTCACGATGCGTTCCACCAGCAGGTGATAGGCGCAATCCTGAGCCTGTCCGCCCACTCCACCCGGGTTTATCTGATGCACGGCAACCGCGACCTGCTGATGGGTGAAGCGCTGGCTGCGGCCTGCGCAGCGACCCTGCTGCCCGACCCCGTTCTGGTGGACATGTACGGCACGCCGACGCTGCTCAGTCACGGCGACATGCTGTGCACCGACGACATCGACTATCAGGTTTTTCGCGCGCAAGTTCATTCCGTTGATTTCAAGCTGCAGTTTCTCGCCAGGCCGCTGGCGGAACGCAAGCACTACATAGAACAATTGCGTGCCCGCAGCGACAGGGAAAAGCAGGACAAAGCCAGCGACATCATGGACGTGAACGACGACGCGGTCGCACGTTTACTGCGCGAATACCACTATCCGCGTCTGATTCACGGTCACACCCACCGCCCCGGACGCCATGAGCATCGGGTCGATGGTTTCCTCTGCGAACGCTACGTATTGGGTGACTGGGACAAACAGGCCAACGCGCTGCGTTGCGATGCACAGGGCTGCCGGGAAATCGCGCTTCAACCCTGAAAGCGCGCCTTAAAACTGCTTTTCATCCACGCAATGGTTTTCGCAGGTATGCTGCCTTTGGCAGCAACTCGCAAAATCACGAAAGTCACGAAACAAATCAATAAGTTACATAAAGTCAGCGTAACACCCACAGGGTGACCGCATCAACAACGGTATGCATTTGAATCTGTTCGTGTTTGTTCGTGTTTGTTCGTGTTTGTTCGTGTTTGTTCGTGTTTGTTCGTGTTTGTTCGTGCTTTTCGTGGACAACTGCTTTTTCGAGGTTAATGCTTGTCCGCAGCACACAGACTCTCGCACGGCACGCCGTCGCCGTTGCCATCCAGACTCCTGACCCCGCAGTGCGTCAAATAATGCCTAGCCTCGGCGCACGAGCCCATTTCGGAACAATACTGTTTTTTTTCGCAGTCGGACGGCATGGCGGCTGATGGCTGGCTTGCAGGATTTTTCATGAACGGCTTGCGCCAGATTTCCGGCGACACGGGATGCGCCTGTGCCCACAAACCGCGTCCGGCCTGTCTGGCTTCGACCTGCAGGGCAAGCAGCGGATGATTGCCGCTCTGCCGCCATCCAACCGCTGCCCAGGCCATGCCGCGGCGGACTTGTTCGGCATTCACGTCCAGTCCGTCCATGCTGAGCTTCGCAACCAGACGCCCGTATTGATCCACCGCCAGAGTGACCACGTCCACCTGTTTGCCCAGCACCATGGCGGAGAGTGATCGCCTGGAATCCTCGCCGTATGGCTGCGCCTTCTGCGGGTCTGGCGTACCCATCCCTGCATGAGCCACTTCCGGCGCGTCGATTTCTGCCAGCCTGATTTTCACCGTACCGCCGCCACGCCTGACAAGCACGGTATCGCCGTCCAGCACGACGATGATGCGGACATTGAATTCCTGAGCCAGCGCGGATTGCGTCAAAGCTGT
>Ga0209231_1000335_pt1 | contig 28596 bp, 31 predicted proteins | sample Deesub45470m_DNA_FD_188086 | JGI IMG/M metagenome (GOLD analysis project Ga0209231, IMG submission 188086) | Deep subsurface microbial communities from North Pacific Ocean - 450_OLKR46/470m Metagenome (SPAdes) (version 2) | ecosystem: Environmental > Terrestrial > Deep subsurface > Unclassified ... | reverse complement strand
GAACAGATCAGAGGCTAGGTAGTGGAATGAGATATCGGTGCCCGGGACACCCATATTCCGTTTCATTCGATCCACTTGTGCCTTGTTCTTCTCGAACTCCGCATCGATAGACTCGATCTGCTGCGCAGAATACAACAACGCCTGCGGCAAATCTGCAGCGCACGATTCGCAACGCGGCACGCGGCGATTGAAGATCGGGAAGTTACAACTCGGGCACCGATATCTCATTCCACTACCTAGCCTCTGATCTGTTCAGCCGCTTACGGAGCCTGCCCGGTCAACTACACCACGCAGGCGGTGGCACGCATGACCCGGTTGCGCCCGGCCTGTTTGGCCTGATACAGCGCGACATCTGCTTCCGCCAGCAGGTCTTTCATCTCGCGCGCACCGGTAGTCGCGCAACAGGTGAAACCGATGCTGATCGTGATGGCGATCGCGCCAGCCTCGGTCTGCAGCGGCGTGGCCGCAAGTACCTCACGCAAGGATTCGGCCAATATCTGCGCACCCTCGGAATCGGTGTCCGGGGCGATCACACAGAATTCCTCGCCGCCGTAACGTCCCAGCACATCGCCCGCGCGCAGTCGCTTCCCCATCAGCGCGGCAGCCTGGCGCAACACCTCGTCACCGAGCGGATGGCCGTAGGTATCGTTGATGCACTTGAAATGATCTATATCAATCATCAGCAAGGACATCGGGTGACCGCTGCGTTGCGCCCGCACCAATTCCGCCTGTTCGATCAGTGCGCGGCGATTCGGCACGCCGGTCAAACTGTCGGTCATCGCCAGATGCATGATCTCCCGGTCCGTGCGTTCCTTGATCATCAGCACAAAACCCACCGATCCAAGCAAGGCGGTAGCCATCACCGCGATGAACGAGATGACCTGCACCCAATGGATGGCGACATGGTTCTGCGGCTGGGCAAAATCGACCAATCCTGATCCGGCCGCCACGGCCCGCATAACCAGCACCGCGAAAATCATGATTGCGCCGCCGAATAGCAGACGCCATGCTCGCCCCTTGCGTGTCTCGCTATCCGACATCAGGGCTTGCACGATCAATACCACTTGGAAAGCATAGATCAGACCGCCCCAAATGAATCGGCCTGCGATGTCATCGATCAGCAAACCGGTCGCAAACAGGGTCATCACGACCGGCACGAAGAACTTCCAGAGTGCAAGCTCGCGGCGCTGAAATTCGTAGATGGCTGCCAGGATCAGCGCATGGGACGCCGCCTTGAACATGTTCGCGACAACGACGGAAAGCTCATCCGGGACTACCCCGCGCGCGGCGACCAGCAACCAGGTCAATGTCTCCAGCAACACCGCGATCGCCCACTTGTTCAATCCCTGCTCGCGCCCCTTGACGGAGGCCGCGACGAACAGGCTCAACACCATGAGCGAATTGGCCAGTATCAAGGAGAACAACAGGGTGCGTGGATCGAGAAGCATGGAGGAAATGGCAGATAAAAAGAGTCGCGAAGATTGAGCGGAATGCACGCAGCATAGGTTGCCAGCCGGTCAGGGTCAAATATTCACCTTCAGTACCTCATCCAGCAGATCACGCTCACCCGTGGAAAGATCGAAGGACGCAGACAGGGCCAGTTCATCGGCATCCGCAAGGCTTATGAAGTTGGCGCCCGGCCTCCAAACCCAAAGAAGTGAAGGAACCTTGTTGATTCTCGTTTACAAAAGCGTCCTGTAGCGGTAGCGTTACGTCAGTTTCGCAGAACGCCCAAGCACTGAGCTGCAACTTCCGGGCGATCACCGCGATAGGACAAAGACAACAAAGCCGTCGAGGAACACCATGCATCGCACATACATACGCATCCCCGCCCACTTCTATCGCGTCACGCTGCACAACCCTACGGACAGCGTAACCATGGCACTGGTGCCCGACGAGAACAATGCCACCCTGATCGCCCATCTGCTCACCGAGCACTACGGCCTGCGCAAGGAAGAGCACATCACGGTCACGACCACCGTGATCCGGCACGAAGACGAACGCGCGACCGGCCACGTCGTGCTCTCCAGCAGCTAGATCCGCAAACGTCCTTCCTCGCAACCGGGCAGCGTCGCCAGCCTGTCCAGCATCAGCGATAGCGCCAGATCGGCATCTTCCTTTGCCGCTCTCTCATGTAATGCTTCAAGGGAAATATCTATAGGCTCACCCGTCGCCGCGAAGGCGATGGTGTTGCCGCTGGCACAGCGCGGGAACCTCACCGCGCGCTGCGCGAAGGCCGATTCGATGAACGCGAAACCGCCCTTCACGCCGTCGCTCAAGCCGATGAGGTTGACCGCCAGGATGCCCTGATCGCTCAGTCGTTCGCGGCAAGCTTTGTAGAAGGGCAAGGTGTTCAGATCGCCGGGATGCGAGTGATCATTGAAACCGTCCACCATGATCAAGTCGAATTGTTGTTCAGTCTGATAAACGAACTCCACCCCGTCGCCCACCACCACCTCCAGCCTTGCCGGATCGTCCGGCAGACAGAACGATTCCTTCGCCGCCATCACCACCTTGGGTTCTATCTCCACCACGGTCAGAAGCGCGGCCGGTCTGTGTTTGTACAGGAACTTGGTCTGCGAACCCGCACCCAGACCGATCAGCAACACCCGTTTCGGAAAATCGCCGGTGCGCAACAGCAGCGCCGCCATCATCACCCGTGTGTATTCGAATGCCAGATCGAACGGTCTGTCGACACGCATCGCGCCCTGCATCCATGCCGAGCCGAAATGCAGCGAGCGCAAGCCGTCGATCTCCTTCACCTCGACCGTATATCCCATGCTGTAATCGTCCCCTTATGAACCCTGTTCCGATAACGCCTGCAACTCCGCTTCGCTGAACCCTGCCGCCCGTCGTGCTTCCAGATTGAACGGCCCGCGCAGGGGCGCTGGATGATGTTGCGCGAACAAGCCGGCATAGGTCGCAAGCGGTTCCAGCCCGCGTTGCGCGCACAAATGATCGAACCAGCGAATGCCGATCTGCACATGGCCGATCTCGTCGCGCATGATCACATCCATGATGGGTGCTATCGCCTTATCGCCCGCCTGCACCAGTTTCGCTTTCATGCCCGGTGTCACATCCAGCCCGCGCGCCTCCAGCGTGCGCGGCAACAAGGCCATGCGCGCCAGCACATCGTGCCGCGTGTTCTGCGCCATATCCCACAGCCCGTTGTGCGCGGGAAAATCGCCGTAGGCAAAACCCAGCGTGTGCAGATGATCCGCCAGCAAGGTGAAATGCAGCGCCTCCTCGTCCGCCACCCGCAGCCAGTCCGCGTAATACTCACGCGGCATACCCGCGAAACGCCACAGCGCATCCAGCGCCAGATTGATCGCGTTGAATTCGATATGCGCCATTGCATGCACCATCGCCGCACGACCTTCCGGGGTATGCATGGCGCGCCGCACTACATCGCGCGGCGCGATCAATTCAGGTCTGGCGGGATGTCCGGGGATGGGTAGTGCGCACGCCAGGCTGGCATCGGCGTCAAGCGCAAGCTGGCCGTCCGACCAGCGCTGCACCAGCTTCCGCACGCCGTCACATTTTGCGACCGCATCCCGTTCAGCCAACAGCTGGCAGGCAGCCAGTCTCAATTCCATCGGAGCGGACAAGCAGTTATTTCTCGACCGACGGCCATTCGCTGAATGGGAAAGGCATGTCTTCTGTCACGAAGGTCAGATAGTCCACGGTCTGCCGCAAATAGATGCCCAGACTGCGACCGAACGAAAGCAAACGTGCATTGGGTGCGTCATTCACCAGCACGATCACGAACTGGATGATCGTAACGATACCCAACACGGTGCCGCTCACATGGAACGCCAATCCCATCAGCAGCATGAAAAGCCCGCGCACCCAGATGTTGCGCTTGCTGCCTGTCGGTCCAGTTGATTCGTTCATCGTTTCCCCCTGCATATTCCAGCCGGCTATGTGTTCACCCCTAAAGTAGCGGGAAATATATCCGATATAAGGTTCAAACGGAGGGCATCATGGTCAATATCTACCTCACCACCGACCCGCACACGCACCGCGCACTGTATGACAGTGAATCCCGATTCATGGGACTGTTCCATTCGATGCGCGATGCCTATGAAGCACTGGGCGATCTGCTGAATTTCTGCAGCATCCGCTCCGCCGGCTAGACAGCCAGGGTCAGCATCACCTCACAGCGCCATCATGGCGCTATTCAAATGCCCGTACTCGCGGCATCCTCTGAACGAAGTTGCTGCAACTCATCGAGACACAGGTGGATGAAAGCCAGCGCGACATACACCGGCGCAATGAAGTTCAGCAGCGGCACGAACTGCAACAGTCCGGCCAACGCGCCCAGCAGATAGAGTTTCCCCGAAGCACGCTCGAAGACCTGCGCCATCTCTTCGCGACTGGCATGTTCGGCCAGTGCGTCATAGCGGAACAGGCGCTGGTTCAGATAAGCCATGAGCACGATGGGCAACACCAGCGCAAAGGGCGTGAACAACCACAAAGGCAGACTGATGATCCAGCCCAGGCAATACACCGTCACGGCCATCAGCGCATTCGACACGTTCCCCGCCGCTGTGCCGCCCTGCTTTCGATCCAGCGCCGGATATTCCTTTGCTGCGACATGCTCGACCATGGTCGGCATCGCAAAGATCGCCGTGATCAGCAACGCCGTCACGAAGATCGCCGGCAACATCAGCAACACCAGTACGGTCGCGATCAGATAATGCGTCGCCACTGCCAGGAAACCCTGCGCCAGCCATTGCTCCAGCGAAGTCTGCTGCACCAGTCCGGTCAGCCCCGCCATCCAGCTGCCCCAAAAGATGAACGCCGCGCCCACCCACAACACGATCGCCAGCAACATCGGCCACAGCACCAATGCCAGCATGCGGGGATGGAAAAAGGTCTTGAGCGCGACCAGCAGCGCTGCGATCACACTATGCAATGTTCACTCCCTGATGAGCGGGCACGACACTATTTCTTCCGCGCCCTGAGTACACACACGACGGTGAACACCAGCAAACCGGTGATAAAGACCAGACCGCCCCATTTGAACTCGGTGACATTCAGGAACAGTCGGCCCGCGAACTCGCCCATCACGCCGGATGCGCTATCCGTGATCCCGCTGAACATGTTTCTGCTGCCCTTTGGGGTCAGGGCACTCTTGATGGCCGGGAACAGCAGCACAGCCCACACGCCGAGCGGCGCGATGAACAGTTTGCTGTACTGTTTCAGCAACGCCATCAGCGGCGCGGCCAGCGCGAACATCACCACCAGATACGCCTCGAACTTGGCGATACGGTGATAGCTGACTTCGCCATAGATCGGGATATTGGTCAGCGGCAGGAACACCCCCAGCGCCAGCATCACCGACGAGACATACAGCGCAATGTTCAAATCAAACTTGAACCTCTTCATCTTCATTGTCCCCATTCATAAGCGAATAACGTTGTTTATTAGCGACGCCACTTGTCCAGCAGCTGGTTCGCATCCTGTTTCAGTTTCTGCTTCTGGGCATCCGTTGCGGCATTCTTGCGCTGCTCCAGATCGCTTCGTGCGGCTTCCAGATCGGCGCGCAGCTTGTCCACCTGCGCCTGCTTGTCGGCCAGAGATGATCTCAAACGTGATTCAAGTTCGTCGCGGCGTGCGGTCAGCTTCTGGCGCTGGGCAGCGATACGCTGGTCCACCTGCGCCTGGATGCGCTTGCGTGCCTCATCCATCTTTTCCTGCAGGTAGCGCTTCATGCCGCGCGCCAGCGCATCGCCCAGATTGGTGGACAGATTCCAGTCCAGATCGCCCCAAGTGCCGCGCACGCCGGCATCCATGCTCACGGTCTTCAAACCGGCCAGAGACGCCTGCATCATCTCGCGCACCACAGTGGATTGCGCTGTCGTCTCGAACGCCACGTCGCTGAACCGGTTGCTCACTTGCATCTTTACCTGCTCGCCGCGCAACTCGGCGGTGAGAGATGCCGAGGCGACAGCCTGCGCGAATCCCAATGTCACGTTCGGACTGTCCACCAGCGAGCGGCCTGCCACGCCATAGCGTGCCGCCGACAGCTCCATGCGTTCCACCGGCTCCTGCGTGGTGTGATCGATCACCAGCTCAGCCTTGATCCCCGCCACGCCCTGCTGGGGAAAATCGCCCTTCAGTGTCGCAATCATCGGACGACCGACCAGAGACTGATCGGTCGCCGCATCGCGTATCTCACCGGAAAGGCCCCTGCCCCCGGGCAGGCGAGAGGTCACCAGCGCCCGCCGCAACCAGAAGGCCGGATAGCCCTTGGGGTGGCCGAAGGCATAGTCGCGTCCCTTGTGGATGTTGCGCGGCACCGGCTTCGCCTGCTGCTGCGCCCCTTTGGTCGGCATGTACTGACGTGCCTGCTCCATATAGCCGCGCGCCTGCTGCACCTTGTTCAGCACATCCATGCCGAACAGCGCGCGCGACAGGGTGCGCGCATCCAGCGTCGGCAGCTTCATGCGTGCCTGCAGCCCCCGCACATCCTCGCGTACCACATCATCAAGGCCGGCGAACGAAGTCTGCAGCCCCTTCAGGTCACCCGACAGACCTGTGCCCGCCTCGCCTATGGGTTTGCTCTTCGCTTCGAACTCGTCGCGGATGGCTTGCAACTCCTTGACCGCCGCCTGCAACTGCGCCACATCCTTGACGTCTTTCACCTTCACATTGCCCAGTCGGGTACGCAAGGCACTGAAGTCCTCGCCGCGCGGCAATGCCGCCATGCGCGCCTTCCACTGCTGCTCGGTCTCGTCCATCGAGCGTTGCAGCTCGGCCATATAGGCATCGCTCTTCAGATCGCCTCCGATCTGCTGCAACTGCTCGGAAGGATTCGCTCCCGCCGCGATGGCTGCCAGATCGCCAACCACGTTGCCGGAGAACTCCTCCTTCATCGTCGCCAGCATCTTGTCGGAGGCGCTCGGTCCAGACTGCGGCGCCGGCGGCGGCAAGACCTTGCCGGCCTGTTTGCGCGGCGTATCGATCTGCACATCCTCGATCATCGCCTCATCTATCATCACCTTGCCGCGCAGCAGGGCGTCCCACAACATGCCGAAGCGCAGTTCGCCGATCTGCACGCGGTTGCGCTGCGGCTGCAGCGGGTCGGTCATCTGCACATCGCCGATCAGCACCGTCGCCTTGAACACACTGGTCTGCAGCCGCCCGATGTTCACCTCCGCGCCGTTCGCCTGCGTCGCGCCGTACTCCAGCCCGCGCCGAAGGTGCGCATCGAAGAACAGCGAGAAATACAGCACGGTCGCACCGACCACGATCAGCATCGGCACGACTGCCTCGACGCGGATCGGCCCCTGTTTCTTCACGGGCTTCTTACCCTCTGTCGGCTTATCCATGGAATTTCTCATAGGTCGAATACCACTTGAAGAAAGTCGTCCCGCTCCACAGCTTCCAGGCCGGACTGCTCTTGAAACGCGCCACCACCTTCTCGCGATACAGCGCGATCAGCAGCTTGCTGCCAAAGAACACCAGCGGTGCCAGCAACACACTCATCACCCCGGCCCCCATCACCACGCTGTTATAGAAACGCGTGAGCGGCACCAGTGGCAGGTTGTACAGCGTGGTGAACAGCGGTTGCAACGATTCAGTCTCGAGGATGGCCACACCGACCGCATGCGAGACCGGATCGAACAGCCAGGCCACCATGGCAAAGAACACCGCCGAAGTGAGCGCCGCCCCGATCTGGATACGGAACAGGAACATGCACAGGAAAACCAGCAGGCCCTGCAACGACAGCATGGGCGCGAAACCGAGGATCAGTCCGCAGGCCACGCCCGCCGCGATCTGGTTGGTGCCCGTGTCGGAATTAAGCAGGCGGAACAGCGCGAACAACTGTTTCAGTATCAAAGTCATCGTTTAGAACTCAAGGAAGTGACGGTGCGATTCTAATCCGGGAAACGGGCGGCGTCTGCCACCAGGAGGCGGCGAGAGCGCCACCCTAAGCCCAAATCACTGCTGTCCCGGATCGGGCACGAATCTGAGCACATTGCCGTTGATGCAATAACGCTTGCGGGTAGGCGGCGGACCGTCGTCGAACACATGCCCGAGGTGGATTCCGGAACTGGCGCTGCGCACCTCTACCCGCCGCATGCCCAAACTGTTGTCCTCGTGCTGGGTGATCGCGCCCGGCAGCGGATTGAAGAAGCTCGGCCAGCCCGTGCCGCTCTCGAACTTGGTATCGCTACGGAACAGGGCCGCGCCGGTGATGGGGTCGACGAACGTGCCCTTGCGCTTCTCGTCCAGGTTGGAGCCGGTGAAAGCGCGCTCCGTCCCCTGCTCAAAAGCGATCTTCTGCTGGGCAGGCGTCAGCAAGTGATAACCCAGCCACTGCCAGAAGCGTTCCTTCTCGCCGTTGTAGCCGGTATAGCGCGAGACCTCCTTGCCTTGCTCGAACAACACGATGGTCGGTGTGGCGAACATGGGCTGCGCCAGCTTCCACCCACTGGGCGGCACAGTGGACAGCGTGCGAGCCACAGGCACCGGCGATTGCCAGTGCTCCAGCACCTCCGCCTTGAATTTTGCACAATAGGCGCAGTGCTCGCCTTCAAACACGATGAGCTGGCGGGCAAGTTCCAATCGCTGCGGATCAAGTGTCTTCATCATTGGTACCGGTCGGTCAGGCGCTGCAGCGACAGGGGAGCCGGCCAGTGCGCCGGCCAGCATCAGGAATGGAATAGAGCGTTTCATGATCACCTCCTGTAGAAAACGGGGCGGGTCCAATACAGACCAGCATCACCCCGTACCGAGTTAACGCTGTGGAGGCAGTGTACGCTGACTAGTAACGCCCTTGCGTCTTGGTGATGTAGTTTGCCAGCTCCTTGGTCTCTCGATTCATACGTGACAGGTTGGCATGGGTCACGCGGAACAATGCGCGCATCACTTTGAAAGCCAGGCGGGGATGCGAATCGATCAGCAATTCGAAATCTGCCGGTGCCAATGTATAAACGGTGGCATCACCAAGCGCGCGCAACGTCGCCTTGCGCGGTGTTTGCTCAACGAAGGCGCGAGTACCGGCGCACTCACCTTCTTTCATGGTGTAAACAGCCTGCTCTACACCTTGCGCATCCTTGCTGGTAACGGCTAATTTGCCAGTCGCCAGAATGAACAAGGTCTGGTCGGCCTCACCTTCTTTAACCAGTAGCTCACCGCCCTTCAATTGGCGCACGCCCAGTTTCCCGGCCAACACTTTGGCCTTCTCCTCTGTCAGTTCGGTACCCACTGTGGAATTACGAACGATCCTGTGATCTGCGACTGCACTCATTTACCGACTCCTCTGTCCACGTTCAAAAAAATTGCCTCGTTCTCAACCGACTGCCACGATCTCCTGCGCCCAGGCCAGTGCCTCGATCATCATACCCGTCACTTCATCGGCTTCCAGACCACATTGTGCAGCAGCAGCCTCCATCTCGCCATTGTCCGATTCCACAGCAACCGCCAATGCCAGTGCATCATACAACGCCCCTGCCTCACCCCGAAGTGCCGACGCCACCGTTTCAGGCAACGCCACTTGTTTCAGCACATCTTCCAGCGGCAAGGCCAGCATCAGGTTCATCAGCGAGAACAGACCGATCAGGAATAGCTGGTCGGCATTGCCGGGTACCCGCCCTTTGCCCGCCAGCATCTCCATCAGGCGTCCGCGCGTCAGTGCCTGTTCACGGATCACATTCTCGTGGAAGCCCGGCTTCTTGCTATCGAACAACAGCAAGGACAGCCAGCGATAGAAACGCTCCCGCCCCAGCAACATCAAAGCCTGCTGGATCTCGTCGATCTTCTGTTGCAGGCCGATGCCGGGAGAATTGATATAGCGCAGAAGTTTGAACGTCAGCACCGGATCGGTACGCAGACACTCCGCAATGGCATCGAACTCTGCACCGGCGCGGATCATCTCCAGCGCCTGGAACACCGGCAGATAATTCACATCACTCTTGGCCGGGTGCCAATCCTCGCGGCTGGAAACGAACGGCCCCATGAAGTGATCAAAGCGACGCTCGAAACAGTATTTGAAATCATCCAGCGTCTGCAAACGGCTGGCGATCAGTTTCTGCGCCGGATTGGCTGCACGCAGTTCCGCCAGCAGCGTCTTCAGCTGGATACCATCCATCGCAGTGGTATCGATTTCCACATAAGCGGCCTGCTGCAGGAATTCGGCATATTCAGGACAAGGCCGGCAGATCGACCAGCCCAGCTTGAACCCCATCCCCGCCACATGCGCCAGACTATCGCGCAACGCGGCCAGATCGACCTCGGCTAACGGACGCGGTGCGATCATGATCGCCATATTTGGATGGGCGATGGCAGCCAGCAACGGACTACGCAGCGAGTCCAGTGACAGACGGATGAACGCGCTGCGCCCGCCCAGCAAAGACGACACCCCCAGCGGCGCAAGATTGCCCAGCATCGCTTCGTCGTACACGCGCCGGATCAGCGCGCTCTTGTCCATCAAGCGGCTCTGCACCTTCTGCCCCAGGGCGAACTCATAGCCCGCGATGCGCTCGTTCCGGTCCAGGATCGCCTCACGGCGGATGAAGGAAGAACTTTTCTGCACGTCCACACCCGGCACCGCAGCCTGCTCGGGCTTCAGCGGCGCCACTTCATTCAATTGCTGGAATGAATCCTGATCTGAGAACCTGGGTGAAAAACCCAACATGCGGAGTATCGAATCGAACATCTAATTCCCCTGAATGGCTTCGAAGATCATTACGTGTCGATCCGGTCAACAAAGAGTCAAAGCGGCGCAGCCTGCTGCCGCTTCGCCTCGTTCTGTTTCATCCGTTCTTCCTCGCGCATGCGCTGACGGATGCGCTCCGCATCGGCGGCGAACTTCTTATCGTGCGTGAAAGCGTGCACGTTCTCGAAGCGCATCAGCGCCTCACCCAAACGCCCCTCGCTCTCGTCGAACACACCCAGGTTGTATTCCGCAGCATGACGGCATTTCGCATCGCCGCTGCGGCTCATCGCCTGCCAATGGCTCGCCGCCGCCAGCCAATCACCATCCTCCGCAGCCTTGTTACCTTGCTTGAGCTGCTCGCCATCACATTCCTCAAGCACACGGCTTTCTAGCACATAGTGCGGAGCGATCTTCTTCACCAGCAGCGCGTTCGCTGCCGCGATCTCTTCCATCACATACGACGACACGCTCAACTGCTGCGCACGCTGGCGCACCGCCTTCTCGCTGTCGTCTGACCACTTCTTCTCCGAGGAATGTTGCACCTGCGAATTGCCCAGCACCATGCCGCGGCGGTCCGTCACCATGAAGTGCAGCGTCGCCTCCACCGTGCGCGTCAGGGTGTAGGTCATCCGCTTGCCCTCTTCCGCTTGCTTGTTCTCCTGCGAAGACAATCTGTCGTCCACCCGATAATCCACATGCCCGCTAACCTTCGCATCCGCCACACCGTTGCTGATCTGGTAATAGCCATTGCGCACGAGTGCATCCACCAGACTTGAATACTGGTTCTCCTGCACGCTCACATCCGAAGGGGCCGCAAAGCTGCCCACCACGGCATTCTTCAGCAGATTGCTCCATACATCCCTGTCATTGGCCGCATCCAGATTCACCTGCCCGGAGACCGTGAAGCGCGCCACGTTCAAGGTCCGCGCCGCGCCCAGATCCATCTCCGGCGCATGCTGCACATTCAGTTTCACCACTGAGGTGCAGCCGCCCAACCCAAAAAATAGAACGGCCAGCAAAGCTGCTCTCAATGAAATGATCGTCATGTTCTTCATATTCGCTTCAGTTTGATTGCATCACCCATCGCGCCTCAACCGCCGGCGAAGCGGACATCACTCCTCTTCCTCCACCAGTTCCTGCTCCTGCTCCCGCTGCAACCGCTCCTGCTCCAATTGCATCTCCAGCGTCTGGACAGGCAGCCCGGCTTTTCTCCACTCGGCGATCCCGCCTGTGACGACCGACACCTGAGAGAATCCGGCCTTTTTCAGTTGCTCCCATGCCCGCGGTGAACGCAGTCCGGAATGGTCGATCACCATGATGGGCTTGGCCTTGTAGGGCTCCAGTTCTGCCAGGCGATATTCAAGCCGTCCGTAGGGAATGTTCGTGCTGTTGGGGATATGGAACTCCTTGTAATCGTCGGCCTCCCGCACATCCAGCAACAACTCGCCGCGTGCCTGCCGCTCGGCAGCCGCCTTGCTATCCACGAACTGATCTTCCTTCGGGCCGCAGCCGACCAGGACCAATGCAGCCAGTGCGACGATGCATCCTTGAATTCCAGTCATCTCGTTCAACTCCCTGAATGAATTTGTATGCAGCGATATGGTGCCGGATTATCTCACTTCCGCTTCTCTTTCAGCACTGTGCGGACCATCTTGCCGAACGCCCTGTCCTTGTTGCGCTTGTCCAGATACGACATCTCGTTGAAATCGGACTCGGCCTTGAGCTTCAGATAGCTCTGATAATGCGCCGCATTCAATACCCCCTGCTCGATCGCCTTGCGGATCGCACAGCCCGGCTCTTTGCTGTGGCTGCAATCGGAGAAACGGCATTGGCCGGCGAGCGCCTTGATGTCGGCGAAGCTGTCATCCAGCCCCTCACCCGCGCTCAGGATACCCAGTTCGCGCATGCCCGGCATGTCGATCAGCAGCGCGCCGTTGTCGAGGGCGACCAAGTGGCGGCGCGTGGTGGTATGTCTGCCCTCGCCTGTGCCACTCACCGCGCCCGTCTCGAGCGCATCCTGTCCGAGCAACTGGTTGATGAGCGTCGTCTTGCCCACACCGGATGAACCCAGCAGGCAATATGTCCTGCCCGCCTCCATCACCTCGCGCACCTGCGCCACGCCCTCGCCCGTCAAGTTGCTGAGCGCGATGATGCGGGCCGTGATGCCCGCCGCTTGGATGCTGCCGATCATTCTCTCCAACTCATCCGCACTCACCAGATCGGTCTTGGTCAGCAGCAGCACCGGCTCGATCTGCCCCTCGTTCACCATCACCAGATAACGTTCCAGCCTGCGCACATTGAAATCGAAATGGCACGACTGCACGATGAACGCCACATCGATGTTCGCCGCGATCATCTGGAAATCGATGTTCTTGCCGGGCGCCTTGCGCCGCATGAAGGACTTTCGCGGCAACACCTCATGGATAACCGCATGCGACGCCGCATCGAGATATTCCGCGCACACCCAATCCCCCACGCAAGGCATATCCACTGAAGAAGTAGCCACATGCATGAACTTGCCCCGCAACTCAGCGGGCACCTCGCCCTGTTCATTGCGGATGACATAGCGCCCGCGATCCACCGCCGTCACCCGCGCAATCTGCAGGCCGGCACCACACAGCGTTTCAGCCTGGGCCTGAAGTTGCGCATTCCAACCAAGTTCTTCCAATTCCATAACGTGTCTCTCAAAAGCACATCGCCCTTGCGGGCGATGTGTGAAAGCAATTTCAATACAGTATCCTCAGCCCCGGCTCACTTCGCGGCCGGCACCGGCTTGGGTTGCGGTTTCTTGCCCTTTGATTCTTTTTTCTTGTCCTTGCTGCCCATGATGGTCTCCATTGGTTATTGTTCAACTGCCCTTTACTGCCAACGACTCTACTACTGCGACTTTGCTGCCCTTCAACCTGGTATCTCAGGCTCGACCAGATTCGCGAGCTGCGCGAGTGATTCCTGCCAACCGAGATAGCACATCTCCAGCGGAATCATATCCGGTATCCCCTCCTGCACGATAGCGATCTCTGTCCCGCACGACACCGGCAACAAGGTCACCGTCGTCGTCATTTCACCGGGCAGGTTCGGATCGTCGAACTTGTCCGAATAGCTGATCTTTTGCGAGGGCACGAGCTTGAGATACTCGCCGCCGAACGATTCCCCTTTGCCCGTGGAAAAGTTCGTGAACGACATCCTGAACGTGCCACCCTCCTTCGCATCCATATGCTCGACCTTGCAGGTGAAGCCATAAGGCGGCAACCACTTTACGATCGCTTCCGCATCGAGGAAGGCTTTGTAGATACGCTCGGGTTTGGCGCGGAACACGCGATGAAGACGGATAGTGCCTGTAGTCATGGTCTATCTCCTTTAGATTCAACGCATGGTGTGGCGGAGGGACGCTCACTGGAACGTTTCGAACCTGGCCCCCCATATCCCTCAACGAGAAGTATCAGGCTGGCCGCATAGTAGTAAATAGCACGTGCCTACGCAAATGTACCAGTGTAGGCATTTCAGGCCGGCCTACACCACAAGGTCATTCCCTGAACCGGCGTGCCGCGTCCTGCTCTTACGCGGCAGTCACGCACTCCAGCGGCCCGGAACGCCCTGCCCCCTCTGCTATCATCGCGCCCATGCTCAACATCCAGAATCTGACCTACCTGCAAGGCGGCACCCCGCTCCTCCAGAACGTGAATCTCCAAGCCTTCGCCGACCAGCGCATCGGTCTGGTCGGCAAGAACGGCTGCGGCAAATCCACGCTGTTCCGCCTGATACGCGGCGAGATCAAGCCGGACGGCGGCGAAGTCTCGCTGCAATCCGGCAAGACCATCGCCTTCGTCGAACAGGAGATCGCCAACTCCGACATGCCCGCGCTGGAATTCGTGCTCGACGGCGACGTGGAGCTGCGCCTGCTGGAAAAGACGCTGGCGAAAGAGGACCACGATGCCGCATGGTTCGACGCGCAGCATCGCTACGAGGCCATCGACGGCTACGGCGCCAAGGCGCGCGCCGCGCAACTGCTCAACGGACTGGGTTTCGCCAACGACACGCTGGAACGCAAAGTAGAGAGTTTCTCCGGCGGCTGGCGCATGCGTTTGAATCTGGCGCGCGCGCTGATGCACCGCGCCGACCTGCTGCTGCTGGACGAGCCCACCAACCACCTCGATCTCGAAGCCATCCTCTGGCTCGAACAATATCTGGCGCGCTACCCCGGCAGCATCCTGCTGGTCTCGCACGACCGCGAATTCCTGAACGCCTGCGTCAACCGCATCGCCCATGTGCACGACTGCACCATCGACTGCTACACCGGCGACTACGACGATTTCGAGCGCACCCGCGCCGAGCGCATCGCCCAGCAGAACCAGGCCTTCGAACGCCAGCAGGAAAAGATCGCGCACATGGAAGACTTCGTGCGCCGCTTCCGCGCCCAGGCCACCAAGGCCAAGCAGGCGCAGAGCCGCATCAAGGCACTGGAGCGCATCGAACGCATCGCCGCCGTGCACATCACTGACGGCCATTTCGAACTCGAGATCGAAGCGCCGGAGCGCAGCCCCGACCTGCTGCTGCGCGCGGAGAAGATGGGCTTCTCCTATGGCGACAAGACCCTGTTCAGCAACATCGAACTGATGCTGCGCGCCGGCGCGCGCATCGCCCTGCTCGGCCCCAATGGCGCGGGCAAATCCACGCTGATCAAACTGCTGGTGGGCGAGCTGCAACCGACGACGGGCAAGCTCGAATTCACCCCCGACATCCGCATCGGCTACTTCGCCCAGCACCAGTTGGAGAATCTCGACAGTGCCGCCACCCCGCTGCAACACATGGAACGCGTTGCGCCCAAGGAGACCACGCTCACGCTGCGCAGCTTCCTCGGCCGCTTCGGTCTGGCCGGCGACGGTGAAGACCGTCCGGTCGCCACCTTCTCCGGCGGCGAGAAGAGCCGCCTCGCGTTAGCACTGCTGGCCTGGCAGAAACCGCACCTGCTGCTGCTCGACGAACCCACCAACCACCTCGACCTCGACATGCGCGACGCGCTCACCATCGCGCTGGAGGAATACACCGGAGCCGTGGTGCTGGTGTCACACGACCGCAGCCTGATCCGCGCCGTGGCCGACGAGCTGTGGCTGGTGGCCGACGGCGAAGCGAAACTGTTCGACGGCGATCTGGAAGACTACAAGAGCTGGATAGAGACGCGCCGCCCGCGCGAAGCGGTGGCACAAACAAAGCCAGAAAAACCCAAAGCGCAGACCGCGCCCAAGCAGAACCGCAAAGCATTGCAGTCGAAACAGAACAAACTCGAGACCGAGCTGGGCAAGGCACAGACCGAACTGGCCGCCGTCAACGCACAGCTCGCCGACCCGGCAACCTACGCGAATCCCGACCGAGCAAAAGTCGAGAAGCTGAATGCCGACCACGCGCGGCTGCAGGCAAAAGTGGCGGAGCTGGAAGAAGGCTGGCTGGAACTGGAGATGGCGAAGGAAGAAGCGGGCTGAAGAGAAGATCTGGCCCAAGATCGCTGCGACCAGACGGACACGCTTGGCAAAAGAAGAAGCGGGCTCCGCTTGCAGATTCATCCATGACTCACCTGTACTGCAGATGATTCGACTCCGGCATCTTCGGCTTCTCTCCTCCTGTTACTTGGCTGTTGGGACTGCAGCCAGCCCGATATATCCCATCAGCAAATCTTTGGCTCCGTAGCGGCGCCCGCTAGAAAGTCCAGCTTCTTGTCCAGGAACTCCTGCCACGGCATGTAATGGGTACCATCGCAGGAAAAGGTAAGGCCTATCATGCCATTGAAGATATTGAGCCGGCCTGAGCGCAAATAGATCGTCTCATCCATGAAACGCAGGTCGCGGAAGCCGTTCAGTATCGAGTGCACAGCCTCTGCCGGTATCTCCGCATCAGCCGGGTAATCCACGCGCGGATACGCCAGACACAGATCGGGCCTGCCCAGCTCGTCGATACCATGCAGGCGGAAACGGAAGCGGTCACTCGTTTCCCAGATCGTGGCGCGCGAACTTGAAAAGTGCAGCTCGGCGTGGAACACCCCGTGTATCGTGATCAGCTCGTTGATGATATGCAGCACGGTCTCGATCTGCTGGTCCATCAGGCTTTCCACGCGCTGCTGATGGAACAGCCCGCCGCGGATCGCCGGATCGCCCTTGAGCTGCATCCATTGCCCGGGCTGTGAATACAGCGCCTGGGTAGCGGGAAGTTCGCGCATGTCGAAGTCCGCCCCCAGATAACCCAGCAACGCCCCCTGCTCCCCGCGAACCACCTGCACAGCGGTGAGCGAAGGACGTTTGACGTTCTGGCTGATATAGGCATCCGAAAGCGAGAAATCGCTTCCGGCGAGCGCCTCGGCGATATAAGGACGGTGGCTGCGGTCGCGACCGAACTGCCGCTCCATCAAACCACCGCGGTATATGTTGGAAGTGATCTGTTTCGCCTGCGGGTCGAGCAAGTAGAGATACTTGCAATAAGGCAGCTCGCTCATCCCCTGCAACAATCTGGCTTCGAGCGCCTCACGCTGCGGCCATACCTGCATGCAATCTTCCGCCAGGATGGAGAGCGAAGAAGAGAGCCAGCCCTTCAGGATCTTGCGCTGCCGCTCGATGGATTCATTCAGTTGCGGATTCATCATGCTCCCTTTCGTCTGGCTGCCGGGTTGCGCTACGGTCTCGCCTCGATACGGATGACATCGACGGTATCGAACCCGCCATCACCCCTTATGGCTGACACACAGCACGCAGTGCTCCCAAAGCATCGTGCAGTGCCGTGATTTCCACGGGCGTGTTCATCAGGAACAACAACCTCACCGTATCTGTCTCCGCGCCGGACTCGAGCTTGTCCTTCGGGTAACCGTATACATCCGCCATCCGCAGATCGGCATTCGGTGCATCCCAGAAGACACTGGACGCACTCGCCGAATACCTGGAATAGCTCCCATCGCGCTGCTGCTGTATTGAAACCGAAAGATTGTTCCCCTTGCTCAGCACGGGCTCTTCGATGTTCTCGGCATAGACTTCCATGCCGCCGCCATAGGAAGTCACCTTGCCCAGTTCGCTGAAAGCTTCCGGAGCGATCTTGCTCATATCCACTCTGGAACTGACCTTGAAATGTTTGCGCGACGAGAAGGTCTTGCTGTACTCCACCTCCATCTCCTCTTCCACCCACAGACGGCAGCCATCGAACATCACCGTGCGCTGGATCCATTCCGGCATCCGTTTCTTCGGATCGCTGTCGATCACCTGCTTCATCAGCAACTCTGCCACCTTGCTTTGCGCAGCGGCCAGTTTCGAATCGTCAGACAGTTTCACGGGAACAGACTTGCCACCTTCAACCCGCGGTGCCGCTGACGGGGCGACGACCGTTCCCCCTTCCTGCGTGCACGTGACGGCATCGAGAATCACCATCGAACCGTGCTTGAGCCTGCAATTGTTCGTCTGCTCTGCCGCAAGCGCCAGAGGCGCAACAGCGAACAACAACGCGGCGGGGATGAACGATCTCTTTAGCATGGCAAGACTCCGCGGAAATTTATTCGAAGAAAGTGCAGCGACCTCATTCACTCCAGCGTGAATGCGTCGTTCAGCGAGGTCGACACCACCTTGAAATCGCCCATGATCTTGTGCCAGTCCGCACCGGGATGGGTGCCGATGTAATCGACGAACGACGCATCCGGGTCGTTCAGCAGGATGGCGATCGCGCAGCCCGCTTCGTTATCCCACACCTTCATGATCACATCGTATTTCGTGCCACTCGCCAGCGGATCATCGCCCAGCACTGGGGCCGGGTCGAAGAACACCTGCGGGATGTCATAGATGAGCGTCAGCGTGAAATCATGTGCCAGCGCGGCTTTGGCCTCATCAAAACTGCGGAATTCGGAATAGTGCGCATAAGGATGGATGCTGAAATACATGCTCAGCGGCGGCACCCGTCCCTGCTTGTGCGCCGCCTCGAAAGCCTTGTCCACTTCCGCGCGGTCGCCCGCGATATGGCGGATATGCAGGATCAGCGCCTCCGTGATGCGCGAGAAACCCTTGCTCTGGAAATGCCGCACGATGCGTTGTGCTGCGGCGTTCGCCGCTTCGTCCTCGTGCGCCGCCTGTGAAACTGTGTGGTTCATCTGAATGCATCCTTTTTCTGAAGGTTGCAGTGTACCCAAACCGCCTCGGGGACGCCAAAACAAAGCGGCACTCCCCAAAACCCGGATCGACCATGAGGGAAAACAACGTCATACCGGCGAAGGCCGGTATCCAGTGCCATTATTTATATGGGCTCCGGCCTGAGCCGGAACGACAAAACCGAATAGATCCGCGTTCCCTTAGAAATTCCCCACGCAAGTGGAACGACATCAAGCTCTTGTCCGCTGCGCGGTGGATGTTCTATTGCTGGATACCGGCCTTCCCCGGTATGACGGCCTGATGGACGATCTGCGCTAAATTGACGGCGCCCCGCCCCGCCACCATAATCCCGCGCACAAAAATTCCCGACTGCCGACTGTGCCCAACGAATTACCGAGCCTGGCCACCGCCCTGCCCTACATAGACCACCCGCTGGGCCTGCTGCTCATCTTCGCACTGGCGAACGCGCTGATGATCTGGCGGCTGCATGTCATGGAAAGCAAAGGATTCGAAGGCACCGTGCTCGGCACGCTGATCATGCCCTACTGCTCCGGCTTCGCGAACCTGATGTTCGCGCTGATCATGAGCAAATCCGCCAGCAATGGCGGCGCGGTGATCGAGAACAGTCTGGTCAACAACGTCACCAACCTCACCCTCATCCTCGGCCTCACCGCCCTGTTCGGCGCGGCCGCCGCAGCGAGCAAGGAAAAGAGCAAACAGAAACAGGCCGAATTCGCCCGCCTCAACCGCCTCAACCTGCTCGTCACCCTGATCGCCCTGTTCCTGTTCACCGGCACGCTCTGGGCGCTGGGCAAGGACGGCGAGCTGAACTTCTACGACGGCCTCATCCTGGTCGGCCTGTTCGTGTTCTGGCAGATCCTGCACGTATTCGAAGTGCTCAAGGACAACATCCGCAAGAACCGCAGCACCCACTGGACCATCATCATCGACCTCGCGCTCATCGGCCTCGCCGCCTATGGCATCTACTATTCCGTCGACCACCTCATCAACTGGATAACCACCGCCGAAAATCCCATCTTCAGCTTCGCCAAGATCGGCTGGTTCAGCGGCCTCCTCATGGTGCTGCCTAACGCCTTCATCGCGCTCTACTACGCCCACATCGGCCGCACGGATATCGTCGTCAGCTCGCAGATCGGCGACAGCCACATCTGCATCCCCATGTGTATCGGCCTGTTCGCCCTGTTCAACCCGATCCAGCTGCCCGATTCCTTCCTGATGGGCACCTACCTCATCCTCGGTGCCGGGCTGGTGCACTTCCTCTCCATCGGCATCCTCGGGCGCATCCCGCGCATCGGCGGCGGCGCACTCGTCGCCAGTTACGGCTACTTCCTGTACGCGGGACTCATTCAGTAAACGAGACTGCTGGCCAGAAATGAGAATCGCCCTTGCGGGCGATGTCTGGAAAAACTATTGCGATGCTGCCCCCTTTGATTATCAGCACAAACACCGCCTTGCTCGCTACCATGTGGGCATGAACGAAGAGCATCTCTGGCAAGCTTGGTGCGATGGCTGCGCCCGCCCTAACCCCGGCCATATCGGCCTCGGAGCCCTCCTGCTGGGGCCGGATGGTAGCCGCCACGAACTCTCGCAACGTAGCCCGCACAGCGGCTGCAACAACGAAGCCGAAGCCCGCGCCCTGCTGGCCACCCTGCAACTGGCACGCACACTGCAAGCCAGCGCCTTGCGCATTCACTGCGATAGCGACGTCGTCGTGCGCCTCGCGCAAAATGCCAGTAGCACCGAAGCTGCCCGCCTCGCCCCCTTATTCGCCGAAATCCGCTCACAGATAAAGTGCTTTGACAAATTCGAGTTACGCTGGATTCCGCAGCACCGCAATACAGAAGCAGACTATCTTTCCCGCAGCGCCCTTGGACTGCCTGCGCGAACGCCCGCAAAACCCCGCAAGCGGAAATGAAAAAAGCGCCCGCAGACGCTTTTTTTCCGATCAAGCAAATCAAAGAGGACAGCATCGAATTGTTGTTTTGTGGATAAGGCTGAGAAGGTAATGCGATGCTGACCCCATATCACTCGGCGATAAGTTGAAACTATTGCGATGCCCCCTCTGATTGCCTGACATCTTCATACATGGCATCCGGCGCAAGGTCCAAACCACCAGGCCAAGTGACCGCGCCATTTACCACTGCGACCTCGTTGAATCTTGATGGATCGCTCAGGTGAGAAAACACACCTTGAAAGAATTCCGGCGGGAAATGTACAACACCTTCGAGGCCATCGGTGAAACTCACCCGAATGGAGCGACCGTCATCAAGCGCGCGTACTTTGGTGACTCTCCAGGGGGCGGTCATTACAGTTAAAGAGTAAAGACCAAAAGACCTTATTTTCCCCGCTTGTCTGCGGCGGTGGATTTGCGCACAACAAAGGGCGTGCCGGTTTGCTCGGAGAGCTGACGTGCCTTCTCGGATGCACGCATCAACGCCTGCGGTGCTTTTTGCATATCAGGATCTTTTAAGTGAGAAACAGGTGCTTTCATTTGTTCTGTCCTTCATCTAACAACACGGTAGGTGCGCCCGAATTATCGTACAACTGCCAACTATCCACCAATAGCTTGTAACGCTCGAAATTCTGGAGGCCATGCGCAAAGCGTCGGCGAATGACATCTTCAGGAACGTTGTGACCACCTTGCTTAACGCGAATAGCCACGCGCTCGATTGCCATCTCGACATCCGGCAAGGACAAGAAAAACAACTTCACCAAATAACCGGAAGCACGCCAAGCCGGAATCATCTGCGCGTAAGTTAAACCGGAAAGCGTCGTCTCGAATGAAAAACTCTCGCCGCGCTTCGCATAGTCCGCAATCGTTTCCAGCATTATCCGCCCAGCCTTGAACGCGGCCAGATCGGGTGCAAAAGGTGACAACCCCGCAGCGATCAAATCGGCATTCACGAAGTTGGGCAACTCCGCATCGGTCGGCAGGAACTCGCGCGCGAAGGTCGTCTTCCCCGCGCCGTTCGGCCCGGCAATGATGACGATGCGCTTGTTGTGTGCCGAAGTACTCATGCTCTCTCATCTATCGCAAACAATTGCGAAGCTGACCCCTTTAATTAGACCCCACGAATGTAGAATCCGAGCTATTGGACTTCTGTGAGACCAGATGAGATCTCAAAAGAAAATCTATTAGTAGCCAAAGGATTCCCTCTAGTTGAACTATTATGCCTACTGCTTTTCACATGTATGGCAAAACCGTTTGCATCTGCAACAATCTTTGCTAGGTATAAGCCAACACCGCTGCCAGTCGCTACCTTCTTAGCCCACCTTCCTCGAAAGCGTCTCGTAAATATCAACTCCAACTCTTCGGGCTCAATTAGGGGGCCAATCGATGTTACAGATACCTCAATTATCCCTGCTCTGTCCACAAGGTTTACATGGACTTTCCCATCAGTTGAGTACTTGCCTGCATTGCTAATAAGCGCAAATGGAACAAGCTTAAAACTATCAAATACAGACACATTTCGGCGACACTCACCATTAAGAAATATTCGTAAGGGACTGTCACTCTCTTCAGAAGGGTCTGGATTGCTCAGTATGCTAACCAGCTTCCTTAGAAGGCCGTGTAAAGAAATATATGATTTGCGTCCAAAGGTTGCCGCAGCCGGATTGAAGTAGATCGTTAGTAAGTCGAATGAATCCGTCAGAAGGCCCGCAGCTTTGACAAGGGATTTCAAATCTGGGGGAGCCCGATCAACTTGGTCTTCGAGCGAACGAGAGGCATCGGTGGTAACTAAACGATTTGCAATATTCTCGATTTGCCGCCCCAACCGAATTGAATCATGGAGCGGATCCAGTAGTTCAGATTGACGGCGAAGAAACTCATTATCAATCGCTGCTAGAAGACTGGCGGTTTTACTTGCCCAGTCTTTAACTTGCTGCGAATCAACCAATCTCCCCTTCAAGGCATCCTTAAGATGAGGCTTCGTCGCGTTAGGGTTATTTGTGCTTCGCACACCTAATATCGTAACCGAGCATTCCCTAACCTTAACTTGGAAATACGACATCCCAAAGCTACACGTTCCCTCTCCCATATCCATAAACGTAGTAGCACAAACTGCTGTATTGCCGCATTTCTTCTGGCAAACGCTTGAAAGGCGCATATTATGCCCATCAAAAATTTCCTCTTTAACGGAAATCGGCCATGGTAAATGAATGGCACCCGATTGGAGTGCATCAATTAGTTGCATGCCTGAGTACTCGCGCGTAATCCGTTAGCAGATGTTCTAAAACTGTGCCTAGTTTTCCAGCTGCCGTAATATGAGATGGCATTTCAGAAAAAGGTTTTGCTGTTGCAGCGAACTTCCTTACTTGACTAAGCAAAGTTCGGCGCGTGTAAAAACTTAAGTTTTTGGTCTCATTATCCAGCGTAGTAGCTAAGGTGATTGGGCCTAACTTTTCAAGTGCCAGAGTATCAATAACATCTTGGCATTTCTGTGCATTCACAGGTTTCTTTTGTACTTCATCGGCTTGCTTAAAAAAATCAGTAGCCGTTGGATCAAAAGTCTTACTTGAAACAGCACAAATCTTTTGGCGTGGATTTGCATCGCGAAGCTTTGGCAACAGCTTTAGCCCTCCTTCGTCAATATCGTCTTTTACGATTCCGTGAATGTCCAAGAACAACACGTCATACTCCGCAAGCCTAGAAATATCTTTCAGACAAACCTGTTTATATGTCTTAACGTTATAGCCAGCTTGTTGAAGTTCATTTGTCGGAAAGTCACTTGGCCTATCATCAACTATGGCTACTTCAGCTATTTTCCTTATCGACAATGGCCCATTCCAATTGGTCTCTATCTGAGTTTTTGTTAACTTTTCAAAACTAGATGCCCCAAATATCTCCATCCTATATTTATACAACCCGTAAAAAAATGAAGGTATCCCGACTACCGGAATAACAATTCCAAAAAGATTGGCAAGCCAACCAAGGCTGTTAAATGTAGTTTCTAGTTCAGCAATCAATTCAGTCATAGCTGTCTTTACCTGGTATTCATAACTTCATCACCGGCTAATCGGCTTATACCGAATCCGCTTAGGCTTAGCGCCTTCCTCACCCAAACGCTTGCGCTTGTCCGCTTCGTATTCCTGATAGTTGCCATCAAAGAACGTCCACTTGGAATCGCCTTCGCAGGCGAGGATGTGGGTGGCGATGCGGTCTAGGAACCAGCGATCGTGGGAGATGACGGCGACGCAGCCGGCGAACTCCAGCAAGGCATCTTCAAGTGCGCGCAGGGTTTCCACGTCGAGGTCGTTGGAGGGTTCGTCTAGCAGGAGGACGTTGCCACCGGCGATGAGTGTTTGCGCCAGGTGCAGACGGCCGCGTTCACCACCGGAGAGTTGGCCGACTAGTTTTGCCTGATCGCCACCTTTGAAGTTGAAGCGGCCGATGTAGGCGCGCGCCGGGGTTTCGTATTTGCCGACGGTGAGGATGTCGTTGCCGCCGGAGATGGCGTCGAACACGGTCTTGTCGTTTTGCAGTGAGTCACGCGCTTGGTCGATGTGGGCGACCTTCACGGTTTGGCCGATCTTGATGGTGCCGCTGTCCGGTGTCTCTTTGCCGGTGATCATGCGGAACAGTGTGGATTTACCGGCACCGTTGGGGCCGATGATGCCGACGATGGCGCCGGGCGGGATCTTGAAGCTGAGGTCGTCGATGAGCAGACGGTCGCCATAGGCTTTGCTGACGTTCTCGAATTCGATGACTTCGTTGCCCAGACGATCGCCGACGGGGATGAAGATCTCCTGCGTTTCGTTACGCGCCTGGTGTTCTTGCGAGTTCAGTTCTTCGAAGCGTGCGATACGCGCTTTGGATTTGGCCTGACGCGCTTTGGGGTTCTGGCGCACCCATTCCAATTCTTGCTTCATCGCTTTTGAATGCGCGTCGAGTTGCTTCTGTTCCTGCGCCAGTCGCTCGCCCTTCTGCTCCAGCCAACTGGAGTAGTTACCCTTCCACGGGATGCCGTGGCCACGGTCCAGTTCCAAGATCCATTCGGCGGCGTTGTCGAGGAAGTAACGATCGTGGGTGACGGCAACCACGGTGCCGGGGAAGCGCACCAGGAATTGTTCCAGCCATTCCACCGATTCTGCGTCGAGGTGGTTGGTGGGTTCGTCGAGCAGCAACATGTCGGGCTTTTCCAGCAGCAGTTTGCACAGCGCCACGCGGCGCTTCTCGCCGCCGGACAGGTTCTTTACCACGGCATCCCACTCCGGCAGACGCAGCGCATCGGCAGCGATCTCCATCTGGTGTTGGGTATCGCTGCCGCTGGCGGCGAGGATGTTCTCCAGTCGCGCTTGCTCGGCGGCGAGTGCGTCGAAGTCGGCATCTTCTTCGGCATAGGCGGCATACACCGCGTCCAACTTGGCTTGCGCTTCCATCACTTCGCCGAGGGCGGATTCCACTTCCTGGCGCACGGTCATCTCAGGATTGAGCACCGGCTCCTGCGGCAGGTAGCCGATCTTGATGTTGGGCAGGTGCTGCACTTCGCCGTCATATTCTTTGTCCTGCTGCGCCATGATGCGCAACACGGTGGATTTACCCGAGCCGTTCAGACCGAGCAGGCCGATCTTGGCGCCGGGGAAGAAGCTGAGGGAGATGTCTTTGATGATCTGACGCTTGGGAGGGACGATCTTGCTCACGCGGAGCATGGACATTACATATTGACCTTGTGCCATTTGCTTGTGCTTTCTTTGCTGGAAGTTGATTCAAAAAGGTGGCGTAGCTTACCGCATGGCAAGCTTGCCGCCCACCCGCTTATCCCGGAATAAGCAGATAGACCCCCAACCCCACCATCACCAGACCGCTCAACAGTTTGAGCATGCGCCCTTCCTTCTCCTGCAAGCGTCGCTGGCTGAGCGTGATGACGCCGACCGCGAGGATGAGCAGATCGTCCAGCATGTAGGCGAAGTCATACAACAGCAGATAGCCGTAGTAGCTCGCCCCTTGCAGTTCCTGCTGGGTGAGGATGCGCGTGAACAGCGCAGGGAAGCCCGAAGTGCACATCAGTTCGACGAGCTGCACCAGCACGCCGAGCACGATGGTGGCGAGGATGGCGGCGGTGAGATTCTTCGCTTGCAAGATGCGGCGCATGCGCTGGTAGATGCCGGGCTTGGCCGACTGCGGGATGGACAGTGACAGGCCGCGCCCGAGGGCGAAAAAGTCCTTGAGATTGACCGCACCTGCGAACAGCGCGAGCGCGGCGATGACGATCTCCGAGATGCGCGACAACCCCAGCAGCAGGAACAGATTGAGCCAGGCCGCGAGGAACAGGAAGTAGGCGATGCCCTGCACCGCGACGAAGGTGCCCGCCACGGCGAACATGCGCTTACGGTCGTTGAGCGGTGCCAGCAGCGAGAGCATGAGCAGCAGCACCCACATCGAGCAGGGATTGAAACCGTCCAGCAGACCCAGCGTGAGCGTGAACAGCGGCAGGCCGAGCTGTTGCAGCGAGAGCGTGTGGCCGAACAACTGCAGCGAGTAATCACGCGGCGCTTCGCGCGCTTCGTCGCCGCAGGTGTTGGTCTGTTCCGCTTCGCAACTCAGGCTGTCCATTGCGGCGGCAGCGGGAGCACTCGCGGCCAGGAGCTCAAGGATGAGCCGGTCGGTGGCGGCTTCCGCGGAATAGCCGACAACCAGCTGCCCGCGCACGAGGAAGGTCGGCACGCGCACCGCGCCGTCATGCTGTTGCGCGATCGCTTGCAGGCGCTGCATGGCGGCGGGCTGCTGCGACACATCGCGGATGACGATGCGCAGTTCGGGGCTGCGTTGTGCAAGTTGCGCGAGGAAGGCCTTGGCCTGCGTACAGTGCGGACAGCCCTGCTGCACGAAGACTTCGATGTCCGGCCCTTGCGGGGTCTCCGCCACGGCACTGCCTGCCACCCACAGCAGCAGGAACAGCGCCAGCAACCCCTGTATCGATCTACCCAATCCCCTCTCCCTTCCCCTATTTGAAGCGCTGTGCAGAGTGTATCCCTTCAGGAGGACATATCCATCCCCGTCGGCACATCCATATCCTCTCAAAAATATATTGAACTCCCCTTGTAATCATAAATTTAAAGGAGAAGAATGAGATTCCCACCGCAGGCCTCCCACACGCTTGCAGCGGTTCTGATGACAGAGGTCTTTGCAACAAGGAGGACGTCATGAACATGCAAGAGCTACACCATATCGCCAAGTCGTACGGCATCCAGCCCGAGCATATGTACAAGATCGAATTGATCCGTTGCATCCAGCACGCCGAAGGCAATTATGACTGTTTCGCCAAGGCCAGTAATGGCGAATGCGACCAGTTGGATTGCCGCTGGCGAGAGGATTGTCTCAAAGCGTCTCCACCTCACTGACCCCATATGGCAACCAGGTGGTGACTGCATATAGAAGGAGATCGTCATGTCCAAACATCCCCCCGGCTTCAATCTCGTCCGTCGCGACCAACTCATGCAGGAAGCGGTACACGACACTTATCAGAGCAAGGGCAAGCTGGCCGAACCGACACGCTGCCCGGATTGCGGCGCGGTGTTCCATGGCGGGCGCTGGCAATGGATGGACGCGCCCGCCGGCGCTCATGAGACGTTGTGCCCGGCCTGCCAGCGCATCCGCGACAAGTTCCCGGCGGGCTTCCTTTCCTTGAGTGGGGATTTCCTGGATGTGCACGAGGCGGAGATCAGGCGACTGATCAGCCACCACGAAGACCATGAAAAGGCCGAACACCCTTTGCAGCGCATCATGGATATCGAAGAGACGCCCGACGGTCTCATGGTGACCACCACCGATATGCATCTGGCGCGCGGCATCGGCGAGGCATTGCAGCATGCCTATCAGGGCGATCTCGAATACCACTACAACCCGGATCAGAACCTGTTGCGAGTGAGCTGGTCGCGCTGAACGGACGGAGAAGGTCTGATCCATCAGGTCGTCATACCGGCGAAGGCCGGTATCCAGCGGTTTTATTGAATATGCCGTTATGTCAGTGCGTTGCACTGTTTGTTCTATCAACTGGACACCGGCCTTCGCCGGTGTGACGGTTAAATCCGCCCTTCCCTAGTCCTCTTTCTTGTGGTGCCCCGATTCCTGACACGCGTGATGGAACGCCAGCAAGGTCTGCTGGGCGTGACCCAGCACGCTGCCTTGCGGATACTCGCCATGTTCATCCGCCACGCCTGCCGGCAGACCGGTGAGCAACTCGATGCCTTCGCTCACATGCTCCGCCGTGTAGATGTGGAACAGCCCCTGATCGACCGCGTCGATCACTTTGCGCGACAGCATCAGATGGCGTCGGTTGCGGTGCGGGATGAGCACGCCCTGACTGCCGTCCAGACCCGCCGCCACACAGACGCTGAAGTAACCCTCGATCTTTTCGTTGAGCCCGCCCACCGGCAACACTTCGCCGTGCTGGTTGACCGCACCGGTGACCGCGATGCCCTGCTTGATGGGCAGACCGGACAGCGACGACAGCAGGGTGTACAGCTCGGCGCAGGAAGCCGAGTCGCCCTCGACGCCGTTGTATTCCTGCTCGAACACGATGGAGGCGTTGAAGTTGAGCGGCGCGTTATGCGCGAACAGGGCGGACAGATAGTTCTGCAGGATGAACACGCCCTTGTCGTGGATGGGGCCGGACAGTTCCACTTCGCGCTCGATGTTGAGCAGGCCGTCCTCGCCGGCGAAGGTGCGCGCGGTGAGCCGCACCGGGAAGCCGAAACGGTATTCGCCCAGATCGATCTGGGTGAGCGCGTTCATCTGCCCGACCTTGGCACCGTGCACATCGACCAGCAGATCGCCCTCGGCGAAGGCTTCGTGCA
>Ga0209231_1000334_pt1 | contig 28742 bp, 27 predicted proteins | sample Deesub45470m_DNA_FD_188086 | JGI IMG/M metagenome (GOLD analysis project Ga0209231, IMG submission 188086) | Deep subsurface microbial communities from North Pacific Ocean - 450_OLKR46/470m Metagenome (SPAdes) (version 2) | ecosystem: Environmental > Terrestrial > Deep subsurface > Unclassified ... | reverse complement strand
AGAGACAGATGATGCTTTATTAGTTCCAACACAGGCGGTTGTTCCATCTATAACTGACCAAACCCTTTATGTGGTAAAAGATGGAAAAGCACAGAAAAAAATTGTTCAAATTGGCAACAGAACTAAAGATTTAGTACACATTACAAAAGGCTTATCTGAAGGTGAAGTAGTTTTAACAACCGGACTTTTACAAGTTAAAGACGGAATGCCTGTTACCGTAGAATTAATAAAATAAAAGAATCCGATGACATTATCAGATATAAGTATAAAAAGACCTGTTTTAGCATCTGTTTTTGCTATCATCATTGTGATTTTAGGAATAGTGGGTTACCTATCACTAGGTGTGAGAGAATACCCAAGTGTTGACCCTCCTGTTGTTACGGTTACAACCAATTATGTTGGGGCTAATGCAGAAATTATAGAATCTCAAATTACAGAACCTCTTGAAGAACAAATTAATAGTATTGACGGGATTAAAACGCTAAGCTCCAATAGTACGGATGGTAGAAGTACCATTACCATTGAGTTTTTACCTGAAATGGATTTGAACAATGCTGCCAATGATGTGCGAGATAAAGTTTCTCAGGCAGTGAGAAGTTTGCCTCCCGATGCTGACCCTCCTATTGTAAACAAAGCCGATGCTAATGCGGAAACCATTTTGTCTATTACCGTTCAAAGTGAGAAAAGAGGTTTATTGGAGCTTTCCCAAATAGGAAATAATATTTTTAAAGAACGATTACAAACTGTTCCCGGAGTGAGTAGTATCAGAATTTGGGGAGAAAAAAAATACGCCATGCGTTTGGAGTTAGATCCAAGCAAAATGCGTGATTATAATGTTACTCCAATTGATATTAAAGATGCGTTAAGCAAACAAAATATCGAATTACCATCAGGGAGAGTAGAAGGTGCCGAAACAGAATTAACCGTTAGAACCATTGGAAGACTTTATACGGTGGAGGAGTTTGAAGATTTAATCATCAAAGAAGAAAACAATACCTTAATAAGATTAAAAGATATTGGCTCTGCCCGATTGGGAGCTGAAGCTGAAAGAACGCTATTGAGAGGAAATGGCGTTATACCCATGGTGGGAATTGCTTTGCAACCTCAGCCTGGCTCTAACTATGTAGAAATTGTTGATGAAGCTTTTCGTAGGTTGGAAATTATGAAAAAAGACTTGCCTGAGGATATCCAATTAAATGTGGCATTAGACAAAACAGTCTCCATCAGAAAAGCCATAAGTGAAGTAAAATCTACTATAGTATTAGCCTTTATTTTAGTATTGATGGTAATCTTCTTTTTCTTAAGAAACTGGCGAACAACCTTAATTCCTGTTGTTTTAATTCCGATAGCTTTAATAGGAAGTTTTGGAGTTTTGTATGCTGCTGGATTTTCCATCAACGTACTTTCTTTATTAGGATTAGTATTAGCAACAGGTTTGGTGGTGGATGATGCCATTGTGGTAATGGAAAATATTTATACCAAAATTGAAGATGGTATGCATCCTATGAAAGCTGCTTTTGAAGGATCAAGAGAAGTGTTTTTTGCTGTTTTAGCCACCTCCATCACCTTAGTTTGCGTGTTTTTACCTATTTTTTTCATGCCCGGATTAACAGGTGAATTATTCCGAGAGTTCGCCATGGTGGTTGTTGGTGCTATTGTAATTTCTACTTTTATCACGCTTTCACTAACACCAATGATGAGTTCCCGAATGTTGAAGAAAAGCAAACGAGAAAATGCCTTAATGCGAGCTTTCGGTAAAATAGTAAATGTGAGTACCGAAAAATATACTGCTTCTTTAACTAAATTTATGGATAAAAGATGGTTGGCATTTCCAGTATTTATAGTAATGTTAGTCAGCATTTTCTTTATTGGTTCGCAATTGCAATCGGAATTAGCTCCAATGGAAGATAAAAGTCAGCTACGTATTGTTTCTACTGCTCCAGAAGGAACTTCTTACGAAGCAATGGATGCGTATCAATATGAGTTAATGCAAATTATGGACACCATTCCCGAAAAAGCCTTTTTATTGGGAGTTACTTCTCCAACTTTTAGAGCTTCAACTGCTGCCAACTCTGCTTTTATCAGAATTACGTTGGTAGAACCTTCCGAAAGAAAAAAATCTCAAGCTCAATTGGCAGGAGAAATCAATCAAATCTTAAAAAATCACACTTTTGCTAAATCTTTTGTTATTCAAGAAGCTACTATACAAACGAGTGGTGGCGGATTTAATAAATTGCCTGTCCAGTTTATTTTACAAGCTCCCGATTTGGAAAGACTAAAAGCTGCACTGCCTATTTTTATGGATAGTGTCCAAAATAGTCCTGTTTTCTCTATGTCTCAAGTGGATTTAAAATTTAATAAACCCGAAATTAAAGTTAGTATTAATAGAAATAAGGCTGCTTTAATGGGTGTGACCATTGCTGATATTGCTCAAACTTTACAAACATTTTTAAATGAAGAAAGACTGGGTTATTTCATCAAAGACGGAAAACAATATTATGTACTTTCCGAAGCTAAAAAAGATAAAAAAGATGAGCCTTTAGATTTGCACAACATCACCGTTCGTAATAAAAATGGCGAAATGGTTACCCTTGATAATTTGGTAGATATTGAATTAACTAGTCGTCCGCCATCTTTATTGAGGTATAATCGTTATACTTCAGCTACTGTAGAAGCCGACTTAGCTCCTGGTTTTGCCTTGGGCGATGGAATTGATGAAATGCGAAGAATTGCTTCAGTTGTTTTAGATGAATCTTTTAGTACTGAATTAGCTGGTACTGCTTCTGATTTTGCTCAGAGTTCTAACAGTACACTTATTATTTTTGTTTTTGCTTTGATTTTGGTTTACCTAACATTAGCGGCTCAATTTGAAAGCTTTAGAGACCCGCTAACCATTATGCTTACCGTTCCATTGGCTTTGGCAGGTGCTGTATTAACCTTATGGATTTTCGGACAAACTATCAATATTTTTAGTCAGATTGGAATGATTGTTTTGGTTGGGATTGTTACCAAAAACGGAATTTTAATTGTAGAATTTGCCAATCAGAAAAGAGATGCTGGAATGTCGTTAAAACAAGCAGCTTTTGAAGCAGCATCACAACGTTTCAGACCTATTTTAATGACAAGTTTATCCACTGTTTTAGGAGCTTTACCAATTGCGTTGGCGTTGGGAGATTCTTCTACCAGTAGAATTCCTATGGGATTAGCAATTATCGGAGGGTTGCTTTTATCATTAGTATTAACATTATATGTAATTCCTGCTTTGTACACGTACATTGCAAGTAAAGAGAATAAAATTATAGATGAAAAAGATTTTCAATAATTAAGATGAAGAAATTTTTAAATAAAAATAGTTTAGTTGTTGTATTGATTGGCTTTAGCTCTTTAGTAAATGCACAAACATTGCAAGAGTTGATAAATGTTGCGTTGGCTAACAATTATCAAATAAGAATATTGAAAAACGAAGCTCAAGTTGCGGCTAATAACAACACTATGGGCAATGCCGGACAATTACCTACGGTAAGTTTAGATGGTGCTTATTCCACATCCTTTAACAATACCCGACAAGAGTTTGCTGATGGCTCAGTAAGAGAAGGTAGTAATGCCAAAAACACTAACGTAAATTTATCTGTTTTAGCCAACTGGACTATTTTTAATGGTTTTAGTGTTTATGCTAGAAAAAATCAATTGAATTATTTGGAGCAACTGGGAGAACTCAATTCTAAATTCTACATAGAACAAACCGTTTCTGATATTGTAATGGCTTATCATCAGCTGGCTTATGAAACACAATTGCTAAAAAATTATCAACAAACCCTTGATATCTCTCGTTTTAGATTAAATTTAGAACAAAAAAGAAAAGAAATTGGCTCGAGCACTGCTATGGCTTTCGGACAAGCATTGGTAGATTATCAAACAGACAGTATTATGTTATTGAATCAGCAAAATACCATTAAAACACTAGAAATTGAATTGAACAGAATTTTAAGCAACGACCTAGAAAATGAACTTACTATTTCTGATGAAGGGTTTAGTTTGTTTCCAATTCCTGCCAAAGAAGAACTTTCCAAGATGGTTGAAAGCAGCAATAATCAATTGGAGCAACAACATCTGCAAGAATTAATTGCCGAAACGGAGTTGCGTATGTCTAAAGCCAATCGCTACCCTAAAATAGATTTGTTTGCTGGTTATCAATATTCAAAAACTTTTTCTGAAGTAGGCTTTTTTAGCTCTAATCAAAATTACGGACCAACTGTTGGCGTGAGTGTAAGTTTCAATTTATTTAATGGTGGCGCAGTAAACCGAGAAATCAAAAACACTAAAATTTTTGCTGAAAATTCCCAATTAACCAAGCAAGAAGTAACTCAAAACATTAATGCAGATGTATTGAAACTCTACAACGAACATGTTTCTCTAGGCGAAAGAATTATTTTAGCGAAAAGCAATGTAGCTACCATGCAAAAAGTATATGAAACAGCCTCAGAGCAATTGAAAAAAGGTGCTATAAATGGTTATGACTTCCGTCTAACACAATTAACTTTACTGAATAGCGAACTGACATTAATGCAATTGCAATTGGCTTCTAAAGCAATAGAGATTAGCCTAAACAGACTTTCCGGAACGGTGTTGAGTGCGTATATGGATTAAGGAGTTCAAGGTTTCAAGTTTGAGGTTTGAAGTTTGTACATTATTATTACTGTGGACTAAAAAACTGTAGACTGAGAACTGTAAACCGATAAAGTCTATCAATAAACCATTGTTCAAAACCACTGCTTATTTTCAACACAACTAACTTAGCTTAGTATTATTTTTGTATCGTTTCAATTTAGTTTTACAATGTTATCATCGCAACAGCAATATCGTTTATACCTTTTACTTGCTGCATTCGTATTGTGGAGTTGTAAAACTACTCAACCACTTTCCGAAAAAAAGAAAACCACAACAAAAAACAATACATCTCCTGTGAATGTTGTATTTGAAGAATTAGAAGAAACTGATGAGTCTACCGAAAAAGTGGTTTTACCCGAACCTGTTTTGTCTAAAGAAGAACAGGAACTCAAAGAAAAATATTCCGAATTATTAGATGTTACCGACTTAGAACTCGAAAAAATAGAACTTTATGCTTTTATTGATGAATGGGTAGGTGTAAAATACAAATATGGTGGCACTACAAAAAAAGGAGTTGACTGCTCCGGATTTACTAATTTGCTTTATAATAATGTGTTTAAGAAAGAATTGCCTCGTTCTTCATCAGATATTGCGGCTGTTGCCAAAAGCGTTTCTAAAAAAGAACTTAGTGAAGGCGATTTTGTGTTTTTCTCTATTAGAAGCAACAAAGTAGATCATGTAGGCATTTATTTGACAAATAATCGTTTCGTACATGCAAGTACTTCTAAAGGAGTGATTATTTCAAATTTAGAACATCCTTATTATGCTAAACACTTTAAAACTGGAGGACGATTAGAATAAACACCAACCATTTACAAACCTCATAATTGTTAATACGAGGAAGGTTTAACCACATAGAAACATAGTTTTATTGCCAAATAAGTTTAATCTAAGTATCATATAGTTTGTCCGCCTTAGGCGGATAGAAACACTATGAGTTGCTAAAAATATCTTTTTAACTAATTTTTTCTATGTAACTATGTGGTTAGATGATGGTATTTAGTGAAATTAATCTTTAATTTGTAAAAAATAAACTTAAATGAACGTACTAATTACAGGTGCAAGTAAGGGAGTTGGTGCTGCTTTAGTGAAACACTTTGCTACCCATACCGATGCTACTATTATTGCTTTGGCAAGAGACATAGAATTACTAAAAAAATTACAAAATTTTTGTGTTAAAAAATATCAAAAATCCATTCATGTTTATAATGTTGATTTAAGCCTAACTGATTTTCAAACAACTTTGAATGCTATTTTAAAAGAACATCAACACATTGATATTGTTATCAATAATGCGGGTTTTTTAGCTCATCTTCCTTTTGAAAAAACAGATTTAAAAACTATTCAGCAGACTTTTCAGGTAAATGTTTTTGCCCCCATGTTACTTTTACAAAATGTATTTACTCATCTTGATGGAACAAAAAAATGTCATGTAATTAATATTGGCAGCATGGGTGGATTTCCGGGTTCAATAAAATTTCCGGGATTAGCTGCTTATAGTGCCTCAAAAGCTGCTCTAGCTAATTTAACCGAATGCTTGGCAGAAGAATATAAAGGTAAGAATGTATTTGTAAACTGCTTGGCGTTAGGCTCGGTACAAACAGAAATGCTTAGCAATGCTTTTCCGGGTTTTAAAGCACAAACTACTGCTGAAGAAATGGCTAAATTTATTTTTGATTTTGCTACTCAACAACCTGTTCTCATCAACGGAAAAGTTATTCCTGTTTCAGTGGATACGCCTTGAGAATGTTAAAAAATTTTAGGAACAAAAATCAGTAATCCTACCATCAAAGCAACTATAGCACTTATTAAAACAGCTGCGGCTGCAATGTCTTTTATCGTTTTAATTTTTTCGTGTCTTTCCGATGAAATAAAATCGGCTATATTTTCAATAGCGGTATTTAGTAATTCTGTAAGCAAAACCAATCCGATAACAATGATTATTGCCAACCATTCTGTTGTTGATAGTTGAAAATACAATCCGGCAGCAATAACCATTATTGTTGCTACAACATGAATTTTAAAGTTAGGCTCTTCTTTAAAAGCCATCTTTAACCCATTAAATGCATGTATAAAGCTTTTTATTCTTCGCATAATTAAACAAATAATTCCTCTAAAACCTCTTTGGTTTTTAAGGTATCGAAATTTACTGCGTGGATTTTATAGAAATCCAATAAGGCTTGTAATAGGTTTGCTCTTAATTTATTATTGATAACGGTGTTTTCAATTTCCTGATAATGGTTTTGAATGATTCCTAACACTATTTGCGATGCTTCTGAATCTATATATGCAGGATGAAAAGGCTTTATAGGCAAAAATACACCTTCTTGTAAATCGAAATATTTATTTTCTGCATTTAGTTTGGTGTTTACTTGTGGGGGAAATCCTAAATATTTGGCAAAAAGCGTTAAAAAATAAATGTGAAAATTAGCGTAATTTTTTTCGGTTACATCCAACACCTGAACGCTATGATATAAAAAATGAAACAAATCGCTATTTGGTTCCTCTTCTCTAATAGTTTTATAAATAACCTCTGCAATAAAAAAAGCAATACTACCTTTGTAAACGTTAAAAGGAATATCCCGAAAAGGCACATCTAATTTAATGTCTTTAAGTTGTTGTAGCCCTTTATTTTCTTTGTGATACGCATTTACATCAACTAACGACAAAGGTTGTAAATAAGCAAATTTATTAGCTGATTTTTTACTTCTTACTCCATTAATAATATAAGACTGCAATCCGAATTTTTCAGTATAAATTTTGGCAATAATGCTTTTTTCGCCATACTTAAACTGATGAATTACTATTCCTTTGGTAGTGTGGAGCATATGGGGTTGCAGTTGTTTGTTATTCGTTAATTTTTCAGTTCTCAGTCTTCAGTTCTCAGTCTTCAGTTCTCAGTCTTCAGTTCTCAGTCTTCAGTTCTCAGTCTTCAGTTCTCAGTCTTCAGTTCTCAGTCTTCAGTTCTCAGTCTTCAGTCTTCAGTCTTCAAAATTTCTAATCTCTAATTTTTAATCTCCAATCTCTAATTACAAAACTTCCGTCTTCAAACCTCAAACCTCAAACTTTTTCTCAATTAAGTATAAGAATTTTTCCGGCTTTTTTCTGGCTTCCATCTTCGCTATTAGCAAAAACCATATACACGCCTGATTTTACTCGTTCTCCATTAATGTTTTTACCATCCCAAATAGCTTGTCCGCCCAACGAAGTAGTTTCATAAACAATGTTACCTTCGATATCTGTAATTTTTACATTTGAGTTTACCACCATTCCTCTAATGGCTATTGTTCCATTAAAATCAGGTTTTACAGGGTTGGGATAAACAAATAATTCATAATCATCTAAAGGTTCTGTTGCTGTGCTTTTGTAAGAAAGTAAACCTTTACTTGTTGCAAAAAACACTTCTCCTGTAGTGTGGTTAATGGTTATGTCTAAAATATGATTCGAAAAAAGCGGACTATTATCTTCGGTAAAATGAAAGACTTCTTCCGTACCATCGGCACTCATTAAAAATACTCCAGAATTTTGTGTGCCAAACCATTTTCTGTCGGCTCCATCTACAGCTATTGCCGTTACAGATTCTGTACCTAACAGAATTTCTACATTTCCATCTTGTTCAACAAAAATCTGATTGGCAGTAACTTCTCCATCAAAAACAGCATCAGGAGAGAATATTACGGCAACACCTTCATCTGTCCCCAACCAAACTTTTCCATCTAAATCTTGTTCAATACAATAAATAGCCGTTCCAGGAACATTACTTCCGCCTAACGTACTAACTCTATCATCAGCAGTAGTGTTAAATGTTTTATTTTCATCAAAAATTAGTATTTGTTTGTTAATAGGATCAACTATCCATTTATAATCATTTCTATCCACCAAAGCACTAGAAAAATACTTTCCTGAGCTACCCGTAAAAGCATAACTATGCCAATTATTATCAGCTGTTTTTACATGCAATACTTTATTATTGTTTGGAAATGAACTTGTCACCCACAGGTTATCATCACTATCAAAATTTAACGTTCCTACCTGAGTTGGTCCGAAAAATACGCTATCTAATGGGGAATTTCTAGCATTATAGACTTTAGTAACTTGGTCATTATTTAATTCTATTAACCCATTAGACCATGAACCCACAAATACATTCTCAATATTTTTTGGATGAATAGCAACAGCAACAAGTCCGGCCAAAATACCACCTTCCGGATTTTGTATGGTTTGAGGAAATTTTACCCAAGTTCCTTCTTTTCTGTGGTTAATATTATTCTGACTTACCTGATTAACAAATCCACCGGAAACCATCCATAAATTATCATCTCGCATATCTAATGCATAAGAAGTTGATGTAGAAGGACCATCAGGAGTTATAAATTCAACAGCATTACTTGGTGTAACTTTTACTAATCCTTTAAAATTATCGGCAAACCAAAGATTGGCAGATGCATCAAGCACAACTTCATTAGAAACGCTAGGAACTCCGTTATAAGTGAAAATTTCTCGCAGCGACATTAAATTTTCATCAAAAATTTCTGTAGAATACAATTTATTAACCGCTAATCTGTTGCTCGATAATACCTGTAAATTCTCAATATCCTGACCTGTTGTAGAGAAATGTTGCCATACTCCGTTAAAATTAAAAAATATAGTATCTCCTAAACTAACAGCTGCATCATTAGCAGCAAACAACATATTAGAAAAATAAACGATACTACTGAATTTTCTATTTCCTAAATCAGGCAAAAAACTCCAATTATTAAAGTTGGATAAGTTAGGATTATTAAAATCTGCAAAGTAAATACCATCATCCGAAGCAGCATAAATGTATTGGTTATCCATAGTTACTGCATGTGTAACCATGTCAACTCCCAAAGCACCATAAAAATAAGTGTCGGCAACTTCTTTTCTATCTGTATCTAACACCACAATTCCAAAATCAGTAGAAAGATAAGCGTATTGATTTTTTAAATATATATGATTGATTTTTTTGGACCCCATTATCCCACTCGTAGTGATAAATGGTATATTAGTAATGGCATTTTCTGTATCTAAAATATCAATATTTCCATTTTGATAACTAATAACTACTCGCTGATTGTAAGGATTGTATTTAATTTTGCTCAGCCCTATATCTGATAGTCCATTAACTAAGTTAAGTCGCTCAACACTATTATCCGATTGAGAATAAATAAAAACCGCAGAACCAGTGGCACAATAAACTTTTTGATTGCCATAGCTAACAGAAACAGCATCACTATAGGGTAAATGATCTCGCCAAGAGCCAATAGGAATATCTTGAGCCTTGAGGTCAATAAAAAGCAATAGGCTAACTGCCAGAATAAGTAACTTTTTAACGGGTTTAAAAAACATAGTTGCTTTAACAGATTTGAAAAAACTTTATTGTGTAAAATTAATCAAAAAGTAGTAAGTTAAATGTATTTAAGATGACTCCCAACTATCATTAAAATTAAAAACCCCTTTACTTCTTTCGAAATAAAGGGGAATTTGATAAGAAAAAGGTAACATGAATAACTTTCAAAAGCAGATATCCATAACCTATAGACGTATTGAAAAATAAATTGGTTGCTTTAATAAAAAAAATAGTTAAGCTATTGTTTTACAAGTTTTATCTATTTGATTTTAATAGTTTATCCAAAAAAGTTTTTTTTTATTCTTTTTTAATCTTAAGAATGATAATTTTGGGCGGAAACAAAAAATATACAATATCACAATATGTCAGAAGCAATAGAAAAAATCAAATGCCTTATTATAGGCTCAGGTCCTGCGGGATACACTGCTGCAATTTATGCTGCAAGAGCAAACTTAAAACCTGTAATGTATATGGGAATGCAACCGGGTGGTCAGCTTACCACAACTAATGAAGTAGAAAACTTCCCTGGCTATCCTGATGGAGTTACCGGACCTGAAATGATGGATCAATTGCAAAAACAAGCCGAAAGATTTGAAACAGATGTTCGTACAGGTTGGGTTACTAGAGTGGATTTTTCAGGATATCCGCATAAAATTTGGGTGGATGACACCAAAGAATTGCATTGTGATACTGTAATTATTGCTACGGGAGCATCCGCAAAATATTTAGGAATACCTTCGGAGCAAAAATATTTAGCAGCAGGAGGAGGCGTTTCTGCATGTGCTGTTTGTGATGGATTTTTCTACAGAAATCAAGAAACGGTAATTGTTGGAGCAGGAGATTCTGCCTGTGAAGAAGCTCATTATTTATCTAACATTTGTAAAAAAGTTACGATGTTGGTAAGAAGCGAAAAATTCCGTGCTTCAAAAATTATGGAAGAACGAGTAAAAAGAACACCAAACATAGAAATTCTTTACAACACTGAAACTGTTGAAGTATTAGGAGAAAATGATTTGGTTACAGGTGTTAAAGTAAAAAATACCCAAACCAACGAAGAAAAAATAATTCCTTGTACAGGATTTTTCTTAGCTATCGGACATAAACCAAATACAGATGTATTCAAACCTTATTTAGAAATGGATGAAGTAGGCTACATTAAAAATGTTCCCGGTTCATCTAAAACAAATGTAGAAGGTGTTTTTGTTTCCGGAGATGCTGCTGACAAAACTTACAGACAAGCTGTTACTGCCGCTGGAACAGGCTGTATGGCAGCTTTAGATGCGGAAAAATTTTTGGCATCAAAACATTAATGAAATTCAGGTAAATGCCACTAATGCACTAATAGATTTTGTGTGTTAGTGGCTTTTTTATTTGTTAAAAAGCACTAAAGGCATCTTTAATATGGCTAATAATTGTTTTGTTTTTGTTCATTACAATAGCAATAACATCAAAACGAGCGTTTAGGTCAATTTCGTTTTGTTCTAAATAATAATTTGCTCCTTCAATAAGGTGTTGTTGTTTGGCTATAGTTACAGCCTCTTCAGGAGAACCAAAAAAATCAGTAGCTCGGGTTTTTACTTCCACAAAAACAATTTCATCATTATCAATGGCAATAATATCCATTTCAAATTTATGTTCTTGCCAATTTGTAGCAACAATTTGATAGCCTTGCTCTTCTAAAAAAGTTAACGCTTTTTCTTCTCCTTGTCTGCCTAAATCGTTGTGTTGTGCCATTTATTAGCGATTTGAATCAATATTGCAATAACGTCTTTTCCTCCCCTACACTCAACGTTACTTCAGCTCCCATAATTAACGTACGGTTGTCCGCTAAATGTCCGGCTGGAAAACCAAAAGCTACCGGAAAATCATATTCCGCTACTATGTTTTTGATGATGTCAATAGCTGAATGTCCATAAGGTACAGTATTATCATTCATATCTGTCATACCACCAATTAATAAGCCTTTTAAATCGTGTAACATTCCTGCTCGCTTAAGGTTTTGCATCATTCTATCGATGTGGTAAAGATATTCATCCAAATCTTCCAAAAATAAAATTTTACCTTCGGTATTAATTTGCGAAGCCGTTCCCGTAAGGCTATACAAAATAGACAGATTCCCTCCCACCAAATCACCTTTTGCTTCTCCTAATCGGTTATAAAAATGAGAAGCACATTGATAGTTTAAGGTTTTGCCAAACAATGCATCTTTTAGCGATTGAAGTGCTTCCGCTGTATTTGTACTAAAATTAATAGGCATAGTGGCATGCAAGGTTGCTATCCCAAAATTTTGATTAATATGATTGTGCAACACCGTTATATCACTATAACCAACTATCCATTTGGGTTGTTTTTTGAAATGTGAAAAATCTATTTCGTCAATTAATTGCACTGTTCCGTAGCCACCTCTAGCACAAAAAACTGCTTTTATTTCATCATTATTTAAGGCTTGTTGCAAATCAGCAAGTCGTTGTGCTTTTGTACCTGCAAATTGATGGTCTTCGGTAAACAAATTTTCACCTAAAACCACTTCTAATCCCCAATCCGTTAATAAATTAATTGCCGGTTGTACTTCTTCCAAACTTATCTTTCGGGCAGTTGAAATGATGCTTACTTTATCACCTGTTTTTAATGCTTGAGGTTTTTCCATAGTGAATTGTCAATAGTATCATTAGTAAATGTACTTTTGCAAAAATAATTATAATTGTTGTTCGGAACATTATCTTAATGACATCAAGAAATTTATGAGTAAAACAAAAAGATACACCATTACTGCTGCATTGCCTTATGCTAACGGACCTTTACACTTAGGTCATATAGCCGGAGCCTATTTGCCTGCCGATATTTATGTGCGTTATTTGAAAAATCAGGGACACGATGTGGCTTTTATTTGTGGTTCTGACGAACATGGTGCTGCCATTACACTTAGAGCTAAAAAAGAAGGAAAAACACCTCAACAAATTGTGGATGAAAATCATCAAATTATTAAAAAAGCCTTTGAAGATTTTGGAATAGAATTTAGCATTTATCACAGAACTTCATCACCCATCCATCACGAAACTGCAGCAGGAATTTTTAAAGATTTATACGAAAAAAACGCTTTTACTCAAGAAACTTCAGAACAGTTTTACGATGAAAAAGAACAACAATTTTTAGCAGACAGATACATTATTGGTACTTGTCCGAAATGCAACTACGACAATGCTTATGGTGACCAATGTGAGAAATGTGGTTCTACCTTAAGTCCTACGGATTTAATTAACCCTAAATCTGCTATAAGCGGTAATACGCCTATTTTAAAAACCACCAGCCATTGGTATTTACCAATGAATGAACATGAAGATTGGTTAAGAACATGGTTAGAAGAAGGAAAATTAGATAATCAATTCCACCACGACCCAAAATTGTGGAAGAAAAATGTATTGGGACAATGTAAATCATGGATAGACAATGGTTTGCAAGCTCGTTCTATTACTAGAGATTTAGATTGGGGCGTAAAAGTACCTATTGAAGGGGCTGACGGAAAAGTATTGTACGTTTGGTTCGATGCTCCTATTGGCTACATTTCTGCTACAAAAGAATGGGCAAAGCAAAACGGTAAAAATTGGGAAGATTATTGGAAAAATGAGGAAACCGAATTAATTCATTTTATCGGGAAAGATAACATTGTATTCCATGCTATTATTTTTCCTATTATTTTAAAAGCTCATGGCGATTATATTTTGCCAACCAATGTGCCTGCCAACGAATTTTTAAATTTGGAAGGAGATAAAATTTCCACCTCAAGAAATTGGGCGGTTTGGCTACACGAATATTTAGCAGATTTCCCCGGAAGACAAGATGAATTGCGTTATGTTTTAACTTCCATAGCTCCCGAAACCAAAGATAGCGAATTTACATGGAAAGATTACCAAGCTAGAGTAAATAGTGAATTGGTAGCAATTTTAGGGAATTTTGTAAACCGTACAGTAGTGCTTACACACAAATATTATGATGGAAATATTCCTTCCATTTCAAATAAAACAGAATTAGATGATGAAGTGTTGGCTGCTATTCCAACCATTAAAACAAAAGTAAATGAACTACTTGCTCAGTTTAAGTTTAGAGATGCTCAAACAGAAGCAATGACTTTAGCCAGAATTGGAAATAAATATTTAGCAGATACAGAACCTTGGAAACTGATAAAAACCAATGAGGAAAGAGTAAAAACTATTTTACATGTTAGTTTACAAATTTGTAACGCTTTAAGTGAGGTTTTTGAACCATTTTTACCTGCTACAAGTAAAAAATTAAAAACAATGTTGAATAGCAACGAAGTTGAATTGACAGCAGGTCACCAAATCAATCAACCAGCACTTCTTTTTCAAAAAATTGAAGATGATGTGATTGATGCTCAAATTAAGAAATTAAAAGAATCGAATAAAAAACAATCTAATCCAAAAGCAAAACCCATGAAAGACGAAATTACTTTTGATGATTTTACCAAAATGGACATTAGAACAGGAACTATTTTAACCGCAGAAAAACATCCTGATGCTGATAAATTATTAAAAATGACTATTGACACAGGAATTGATGTACGTACTATCGTTTCTGGAATTGCCGAACATTATGCTCCTGAAGAAATTATAGGCAAACAAGTGTCTGTTTTAATCAACTTAGCACCAAGAAAAATTAGAGGAATTGTTTCTCAAGGGATGATTTTAATGGCAGAAGATAATGAAGGAAACTTGGCATTTGTTTCTCCAGAAAAAGTAGTAGATAACGGTGGAGAGGTGAGGTAGTTTGAAGTCGGAAGACAGAAGATGGAAGTTCAAAGGTAGCAACCTCAAACATTTAACCAATAAACAATTAACCAAATAACCAATAACGATATAATCCAACAATGAAAGATAAAAAAAACAACTCATCAGACAAAAAGAAATCTTATACTAAAAAGCCTACAAATAAAAGAGGTGACTTTAAAAAAAGACCTCCTAGACAAGCTCCTTTGCCTAAAGTTGATGACGGAAAAATTCGTTTAAATAAGTTTTTGGCTAATGCCGGAATATGCTCTAGAAGAGAAGCTGATGTGTTAATTCAAACTGGAGTAGTTGAAGTTAATGGTAAAATCATTACAGAAATGGGTTTTAAAGTTTCTGATACAGACAAAGTTGTTTGTGGGGGCGAAACACTAAGACATGAAAAGAAAGTTTATTTGTTAATGAACAAACCTAAAGGATTTGTTTCTTCATTAAACGACCCATACAACAGAAGAAATGTGGTGGAGTTACTTGGAAAATTAAAACAAAGTGTTATTCCTGTTGACCCTTTAGGAAAAGATGCTACAGGAGTTTTGTTTTTAACTAACGATGAAGAATTAGTAAAAAGATTAACTCATCCGAAACAACATATTAAGAAAATTTATCAGGTTGCAACTTCTACTAATGTTTCTAAAACACACTTGCAACAATTAATTAATGGCGTTGATTTAGAAAATGGTCTGACCAAAATGCAGGAAGCTACTCATGTTGGTGATGGTGAAAATAAAAAGCTAATTGGTGTAGAAATTCATTCCTCAAAAAGTAACATTGTAAAAAAAATGTTTGAACATTTAGGCTATGAAGTTTCTAAACTAGACAGGGTTTATTATGCTGGTTTAACTAAAAAGAACTTAGCTAGAGGTCAGTGGAGATTTTTAACGGAAGAAGAAATTAACTTGCTTAAGATGACTACGCTTAATGTGAAGATTTAATCTACATCCACATACCCTCTTTTAATTGCATATTTAATTAATTCTGCTATATTATTAAGTCCTAACTTATCCATAATATTTCTTCTGTGGGTTTCTACCGTTCTTGAGCTAATAAATAATTTATCGGAAACTTCTTTATTGGTTGCTCCAGAGGCTACCAACTTAATTACATCTATTTCTCTTTCAGATAATCCGTCAGTTTCAACAGTTTGCTCTTTTTGTTTATTCATCAACGAATTAATCATGATATTGGATATCTCAGAGCTGAAATATTTCTTTCCGCTAGCAATAGTTTCTATTGCGCTAACTATTTCATTTGTATCTGCATCTTTCAATGCATAACCAAAAGCACCCGCATCAATAATACTTTTAATATAAGGTTCTTCATTATGAACAGACAACACCAATACTTTAATATTTTCAAAAGAATCGCTAATTACTTTTGTGGCATCTATACCATTCATCTCCGGCATATCAATATCCATTAATACCACATCAATATCATTATGGTTTTTTTCTAAATAATTAATTGCTTCAACTCCCGATCCTGCTTCTGCAACTACTTTAAATTGTGTATGTCTTTTCAACATTAATTTAATACCATTTCTTATTATCAAATGATCATCGGTAAGTAAAATTCTGATTGGATCCATAATGCAAAAAATTATATACAAAAACTCAATAAGTAAGTTATCTCTACCTATTGAGTGACGCAATATACAATTTTTTAACAAAATATCAATCCTTTGTCAAAAAAATATTTTTTATTTTTTTACTAATGTTTGTTCGATTGTAGAAGAAAAGTCTAACCAATTTGAGTAAGTAACTTCTTCATTAGAAATAATTCTAACTCTAAAAATTCTATCACTTATAGTTGTTTCGTCAACAATGTAACAATACAATAATGGTTGCTTATTTGGAGATTTTACGCCTTCTTTAGTGGCTACCTCACTAAAATTAATCCCATCAATAGATGATTCTAACACATAATTTGCATCTTCTCTATTTTCTTGTATTAAAAACTTAAAGTAAAACTTATTCTGAATATGCTTTGCCGTAAATTGTTTAACTACATATTCAGGAGCTGCCTCAAAAGTAACTTTAGTAGCTACCGACTGTGCTCTAAGTTTGTTAGTAGCAAACAATAATAAAATCGCGATAATAGAAGCTATAATTGCTTGTTTTAGTGGAGTAAGTTGGATACTAATTTTCATAATGTATAGTCTTTTAAAATTTATTAATAATTTTTCAATTTTCAAACCTTTATTGTTTTTGATTAAAAATCTATACCCCAAAGTTCGCTCACATATAGCTCTGAAAAAAGCGTAAAATACCTGATTTTAAATAGCGAAAATACTTAGTTATGAATTTATGCGATACGTATTTATACCGAGTGTGATTTCAGCATTTATACCGTTCAGTTCGGAATAATTACCAACTACTTTTACATTATTGATTTTTAAAATTATAAACTATGAAAAATTTATGCTCTCATTTACTTACTGTTTCTTTCTTATTAATAAGTATAAATGGCTTGGGAAACAACAATGCCTTTAGGTTTAAAATAAGCGGCAACAATTATACTGACGAAACCATTATAAGAATGTTTAATGGTGCTACAGAAAATTTTGACGGGAGTTATGATGCATGGAAATTGTTCAGCCCCAACACAAGTGTGCCATCTATTTATACTCAAATTGCTGTCGGACAAGAGTTATCTATAAATGCTCTTCCTGAATACACTACAGACAAATCTGTAACTATATATACTAACATTCCTGTATCAGGTACTTATACCTTATTAATTGAAGAAGTTTTTCCATTAACAGCCAATTACAAAGTTAGTTTAACAGACATTTCTTCTAACACCCACTACACTATTTTAGGAGACACCTCCATTATATTTACTCTTAATCAGCAGCAAGAAGTAGCTACTTTTACTTTTAATATTTCTACACCATTTTCTGTAAATGCTACTAACGAATCTTGTTTTAATAGTGGTGACGGAACAATAGATTTAATAAAAAACGGCAATACCAATTGGAATTACGAAATTCTTGACCTTTCAAACAATATTTTACATTCTGGAAGTGCAACTACCGATTCTGTACATATAAATAACCTAACTGCTCAGACGTATTTAGTAAGAAGTACTAACAAAGGAATTATTGATGAAACGAATATTACTATCAACACTCCTGCACCAATCATCGCTGATTTTGATTTGGCTAATGACACTGTTTATTTAAGTGAAGGAGGAATTGTCAATATCACTAACCAATCTCAAAATGCTGCTACTTACTCTTGGGATTTTGGTGATGGAGGAAATTCAACAGCTACTCACCCCAATTATACATACACTACAGTTGGCGATTATACTATTGTGTTAAATTCATCAAACAACAATTGTACGGAACAAAGTTCTAAAAACATTACTGTTTTAGCCTCTCCAAACGTTACAACTTCTGTTGAAAGTGTCGAAATAAATCAGTTGACCCTACAAAATTTCGGAAACGGAAATTATCAACTTATTTCTCCAAATCAAATTTTAACAACGGTTGCTATTTATGATATCACAGGTAAAATAGTAGTTACCGAATCTACTCAGCAACTTACTTATAATTTTTCATTAGAAAATCAACCTAGCGGTATTTATATTATACAAGCCTTATTTGAAGATGGAAGTGTATTTACTGAGAAGTTGTGGAGGTAAATCAAAAATAACAACCCTCAATTACAATCTAGTAAAAGAGGGTTGCAACCTATCAATAAACAATTATATTAATACTTAAAAAATTACTTATTTGTCTACTGATTTTTTTCTTCTAATTTTGCGGGTAATTTATTTAATGTTTTAAAGGTACCGTACTTAACTTTATCTTCACTAATTTTCATCCTTTGCTCATTACTTAAATTATCTTCCAACTCATTTTTTCTTTCGTTTAAAGCATCCCACAATATATCTACTTCATCCCAATCTTCTCTTGTATATAAGTCCTTTTGTGCATCTACAATATCTACAAAGCCAGCATAAACAGCTACAATATTTGAAGTTGTAACTGCGGATAAGTCCATATCACCTTTATTAGTTAAAACAACTTCATACAACTTTTGTAAATCCCCATCAACATCATCTTCCTTCATTTGAGCACTGTACTTTGTCTTCAATTCTTCATAATCTTTCTTTAGCTGCTCATATTCCTTTTTAATTTCATCTTCCAGTTCATCTGTTTTCTGATCTATGGCAGTAACTTTTTCATTATACTCTTTTTCAATTGCTTCCCAATTTTCTTTTGCTTCTTCTTCACTTTTTGCTTTTAGATCAGTAACAAAAACTTTAAATGACTCTACATCATCATCCTTTTTATCCCCATAATCTCCACAACTTGCAGTCGAAAATGCTATTACAGCTAATACAGTTAACATGCCTATAGCTTGTTTCCATAATTTTCTTTTTCTTGTTTTCATAATATTTGTTTTTAGTTAGTATTAATTTAACACCAACAAAGATATAGGCTATCAGTGATGATTATATTGAGGAAGACAACAACTGTAATTGATTTTAATCAACTAATTGAAAAAGATATGTAACTGATGTCATCAGCTAAATTATATCATAATAGAAAAAAATAAACTATATTTGTTTGTGTGTTATTTAAAACAAAACCAATTTAAATGCCTAAAAATCATGTTTATAGTGAAAATTTTACAAGTATATTAAATGATTTTTTTCATGGAATTGTACTTTTAGACAATTTAGGAAGAATACTAGAAATCAACAAAGCAGGTTTATTATTGCTCAATGCTAAACCAGAAGAAGCCTTAGGGAGAGAAATTGATTTATTTTTTCCTAAAAAATATAACACTTTAATTGCAAACTATTTTATTACTTGCTCAAATGAAAAGCTTAAAGACTATGGCAAACTTGAGTTAGAGATGTTTCATCCTGATAAAGAAAAAATTGTTGTCGAATTAGATTTTAATCAAAATTTTATAACGAAAAGTAGCAACAAAGTTTACACTATAGGAGTAATAAATGACATTACAAAAAGAAAAGATTTAGAGAAAGAAATAGACCAGCAAAAAAAATCTAATACGGATATACTAAATAAGTTAGAAAAAGAACAAGAGCTAAATGATATGAAATCAAGGTTTATATCTATTGCTTCCCATGAGTTTAGAACACCGTTAGCCGGAATATTATCTTCAATGGATTTAATAGAAAGATATTTAGCTGCAGAAGCTGACAGATGGAATAATTTTGTACATAAAGAAAAAATAAAAACACACTTTGTAAAAGTTAAAAAATCAGTTAAAACCCTCACTAATACACTTAATCAGTTTTTATCGCTAAGTAAATTAGAAGAAGGAATGCTAGAATTTAAACCTGAAAAATTTGATATTGAAAGCCTACTAAAAGAGCAGATAGAAGAGTTTCATCTGCTAAAAAAAAATGGACAAACTATTACTTATCAACACTTAAGCAATAATAAAGAAGTTTTCTTAGATAGTAATATGATTAGGCAAGTGGTGAACAATTTAATGTCAAACGCTATTAAATACACACCTGAAAACAAAAAAATTGAGTTAACAACTAAAATTTATCCAAAAAAAATTGAACTAATAATAAAAGACGAAGGTTATGGAATACCTAAAGCTGAACAAAAAAATTTATTCAACCGTTTTTTTAGAGCAAAAAATGTAATTAATATACAAGGAACAGGGCTAGGCTTAAATATTATAAAAGAATATGTAGATTTAATGAATGGCGATATAGATTTTGAGAGCGAAGAAAATAAAGGAACAACATTTTACATTACCTTTTATAAATCGAAAATAACAACAAATTTAACAGAATGACTTACTAGGCATAAATTGAAAACATATCCATTAATATATAATGAAGATGAAAAAGATACTATTAATAGAAGACGATCAGGTAATGAGAGAAAACATAGCTGAGTTAATAACATTAACTGGATATGAAGTAGAAGTTGCTGAAAACGGAATGATAGGCGTTGAAAAAACAGCCTCTTTTAAACCAGACTTAATTATCTGCGATGTAATGATGCCCGAATTAGATGGATACGGAGTATTATATATATTAAGTCAGAAACCTGAAACAGCTTCTATTCCTTTTATATTTTTAACTGCTAAATCAGAAAAAGACGATTTAAGAAAAGGCATGGAACTAGGTGCAGATGATTACTTGTTTAAACCTTTTGATAGTACCGATTTAATTAAAGCAATAGAAAGTCGATTAAAAAAACACAACCTCTTAAAAAAAGAATTCAGTAACAATAAGCAAGGTGTACACGACTTTTTAAATGAAGCTCAAAAAATACTATCCTTAGAAGATTTAACCCAAAAAGCACATCAATTTAATTATTCTGCCAAAGAACTTATTTTTAAAGAAGGCGAACATGTTCACTTTATTTACTACATAGAAGAAGGTCAGGTAAAAACATACCGTTACAATGATGACGGAAAAGAATATATAACAGCCATATTTAATGAAGGCTCTTTTTTCGGATATCAACCAATTTTTGAAGACCGTACTTATAATGAAATAGCAGAAGCTATTGTAAGTACTAAAATCCTAAAAATTTCTAAAGATGACTTTTTATCATTAATCTATCAAAATAGAGAAGTTGCCAAAAAATTCATCATTCTTATTTCTAAAAACCTAACCAATAAAGAGGAGGAATTAATGCACATGGCATATAGTTCTGTTAAAAAAAGAGTATCTAAAAAACTTCAGGAGTTGTTAGGTGATAAAGACGAAATTTCTATATTAAGATCTGACCTAGCTAAACTAACAGGTACTACAAAAGAAACCCTAACCCGTACTATAACAGAATTTAAACAAAGTAACATTATAGAAACAGACGGCAAAAAAATTATTCTGAAAGACCGAGAAAAACTCCAAAAGATGGATCTCCTTTGGTAAAATAATTCTTGTTGTTTTCTAAGAAATTGATTTAAATCAACGCCCTACATTAAAGGCAATCAATCTTTTTTTTTATTATAGTGCTGAACTTTGGTATGTTTAAAACCAAAAAATTGCCTTAATGAAAAAGCTAAGTACAAATATTCTTATTCCTGAAGAAAAATTTGAAAAACTAGCAAAATACAATAACTTTTATTGTGTTTCTTTATACATCCCTTTAGAAAGTAACAGAGAACACCCATACGGCAAAGAAAATTTAAAAACCCAAATAGAGCAATTAACATCCCTCTTAGCAAATGAAAATATTAAAGGAAATGAAGCAGGAAACTATTTAAACCCAATTAAACAACTCTTAAATAGAGCTGATTTATGGCTTACCAATGAGGGAGAGATTCATGCTAAAACACTGGTCATTTTTGCTAACGAAAACAGCATATATCATTTTAAAATAAGTTCTTATGTTAGAAGTCAACTCTACATTACTTCTAATTTTTATCTATTGCCACTATTTAAGAAAGCAGCAGAACACGATGTAAAACAAGATTTTAAACAAGAAGACCTTATTATAAATAGAGTAGAAAAAATTATTCCACTAGCATTTGAAGGTAAAATAGACACTTTATACGTATCCTCCACTAACGGAATTTACGGAGTGTATGATAACGATAACAAAACTACTATGATAGATGAAAAAAAAGGCAACACAAATATGTCTTTGTTAAACCTAGCTGCTCTTCAAACTTATTTACATAATGGAAAGGTTTGTTTAATAGAACCCGATACAATGTCATTAAAAGGTGTTTCTATTCAAGCCATAGTTAAAGACAAAAGTGCAATAAACCAACATGAATAAAATATTAACAAAACTCAATTAAAAGAAATTTTTAAGAGAGCTAATCAAAAATAGTTATGGCATTTTTTAGTAAAAAAACAAGAACAATAATTTTATCAATAGTTGGACTTCTCATTGTAGTTAGACTAGCACTTCCTTATGTATTATTAAAATATGTAAACAAAGCACTTTCGAATATGGAAGGCTATTATGGAAATGTTGAAGACCTTGACTTAGCTCTACTAAGGGGTGCTTTTACATTGAGAAATTTATCCATTGAAAAAGAAGACTCTAATATTCCTGTTCCTTTTCTTAACCTAAAAGAAATTGAATTGTCCATACATTGGAAAGCACTTATGGACGGAGCAATTGTTGGTGAAATTATTGCTAATGAACCCATACTTAATTTTGCTATTGACTCAACAGGACAAGAAGCCCAAACAGGAATTGAAAATAATTGGGTACAAACATTAAGAGATATTACTCCTATTGAAGTTAACCTTAACCTCGTAACTATTAATAATGCTGAAATTTATTATAAAGATTTTAGCCATTCTCCTATAGTAGATGTTTATGTAAAATCTTTTAACTTAAAAGCTACCAATCTTTCTAATGTAATCAACCAAACAGAAAAATTTCCAGCAAGTATTTATGCTCAAGGGACGTCTATTGGTGGTGGCAAATTAATTTTTGCAGCCAACGTGAACATCCTTAAACCCATCCCCGACTTCAATGCCGATTTTAAACTAGAAGATGCTAATTTAACCAGTTTAAATTCATTTACTGAAGGCTATGCTAACTTCGATTTTGAAGAAGGTATGTTTTCCTTATACAGCGAAATGATAATGGACAATGGAGCCTATGATGGCTACGTAAAACCTATTATGACTGATCTTAATCTTATTAAAAAAGGAAGTGATAAAGATAAATCCATTTTCAATAAAGGATATCAACTTTTTTTAGATGTCGTTTCTGAAGTGTTTGAAAATCAGAAACACAGTAGTTTTGCAACTAAATCGCCCGTTTCAGGAAATGTAAACAAAGCAAAAGTAAATATTTGGGTAACAATTGGTAACACTTTAAAAAACGCTTTTATTAAGGCTTTGCCTAAAAAAATAGACAGAGAACTTTAAGTTTTTTCTTAAAAAGATATTCTACTGTCAACTATTGTAACAGTCTTCATAAAAAGGATTTTTTGTATGTTGATTAACATCAACACCAACGCTTGACCTCTGTCAAAATAAAACCAATTGCTTAAGATTAACTTTACTGTAACAATTTATTATTAACCTTAAAAATTTAAAATTATGAATAGTACAAGTAAAATATTGTTAGTTGCCTTAGGCGGAATAGTTTTAGGTGCAACAGCTGGAATTTTATTAGCTCCAAAAAGCGGTAAAGAGACACGAAAAGACCTTATGGATAAAATTAATGAATTAAAAAAACAAATCGCTGATATGTTAGCAACAGGAAGTGAGACAGCTTCTGAAACTATTGATGCTATGAAAAAAAAGCTATCAGCAATGGAAAAAGAATTGAAGAGCACCAAAAAAGCTTGAGAACGACTAAAATCGATCTAAAATGGAACAGATAAAAAATGAAGTATTGAAGTATCTTGAAATGCAAATAAGATACTATAAGTTTGAATGCGTAGAGATATTTGCTGAAAAAAGAGCGAGATTTATGGCTAGAGCTTTGTTAACTTTAATGGTATTGGTATTAGTACTTTTTTTAGGACTTACATTAGCTTTATACTTAAGTGAACTATTAGGTAGCTTATATAAAGGGTTTGGTATCGTATCTTTATTGTTTGCATTGGTTACAATAGTAGGCTTCATTATTAGAAAACCCATGATTAATTTTTTCTTTAGAGATTACCTGGATAAAAATATTCCTTCTTAAAATTTACCCAATGAAACAAACACAATTTCATATTGAAAAAGAACTTTTAAAAAGCAAAATTGCTGTTCAAGAAAAGATACTAAAATACGAAGTAGAAAGAACACTGAATCCAAAGGAAATTATATTAAAAATAATACCAGATTCATTAAAGAAAATATTGGGGTTTACAGATTCATCAACAGATAATACAACACCAACAATTGCTAATTTAATTATTAAAACACAAAATATAATTGGAAATTTTTCTCAAATAGTAACAATGGTTAAGCAGTTTTGGTCACAGATGAATGATAAAAAATAGCGCTATGCGACTACTTAAGCTAACTTATATTCAGTACTTCTTTTACACATTACTCTCCTTAATAGCTTTTGGCTTTATTGTTAAGGCATCTAAAATTGTGTTAGCTCCATTAATGTTGGCTATTATAATTAGTGTAGCGTTATACCCACTACTTAACAAAATTCAGAAAAAAATCAGTTCTCGATTCTGGTCAGTTACATTACTCATTAGTTTACTTTCATTAGTTATAGGTAGTTTATTTTATATAATGGCTAAACAGTTTGGTAATTTTTATGACGATTATCCAGATATCAGTGAAAAAATAATGGCTCTCACTAATCAATTAGAAGATATAATACAAAACACATTTGGGTTAACCAATTTTAATATTGTTGAAGAAGTAAAAGAAAACAGTGATGAAATTTTAAACTCTGGTGCTAAAACAAGTTCCATTACTTCATTTTTTAAAAATTTAAGTGGATTAGTTACTTATATTGTCCTCATACCTATATACGTTTTTCTAATGTTGTATTATAAATCTGCCATTAAAAAATTTATACAGATGTTGTTTGAACTAATGAGAATAAAAGCATCTCGTGTTATTAACGAAATTTCCACATTGGTTCAAAATTATTTAAAAGGACTATTTACGGTCATTCTAATATTGGGAACAGTAAATAGTGTGGGATTATTTTTATTAGGTGTTCCTTATGCATTTATTTTAGGGTTTATGGTAGCATTTTTTGAGATTATTCCTTACATAGGTATTCTTTTTGGTAGTACTATCGTGTTATTCATATCTTACCTTAGTCAAGGAGAACCACTTACCTTATTATATATTGTTATTTTATTTTGTGCTGTTCAGTTTATTGAAGGAAATTTTTTAACCCCAAAAATTGTAGGAGACAGAGTAAACCTGAACCCCTTGGTTGCAATAATTATCTTATTAATTGGAGAACAGATATGGGGTATTGTTGGTATGATTATAGCACTTCCCTCTGCATCTATCATAGTTATGATAATGAAGCATATGAAATCTAATGCTTTCTATCAATCTAATGAAAAACCAACAGAAGAAAAACTTGATTAAAATCAACCTTAGTCTAATTGTACATCAACGTTATTCAATTCAAAACCTACTACCTTTACAGTAATATTAATCATTAAAACTATATATTATGAACGCAACAACAGATAAAATTAAAGGAAACTGGAAACAACTTAAAGGCAAGTTAAAACAACAGTATGGAGAACTTACCGATGATGATCTTATTTATACCGAAGGTAAAGAAGATGAGTTAATTGGTAGAATTCAAGAAAAAACAGGTAAAGCAAAAGAAGAGATAAAAAAAGTAATTGATAAGCTTTAAAAAGTCTTTAAACCTGAGTTCGATTATTCTTTTGAACTCAGGTTTAAAGTAAATTAAAAAATTAGTATTAACTAAAAACAAAAATTATGAGAAGTTTGTTATACATAATAGCTGTAATCCTTGTTATAGGATGGCTTATAGGTTTTTTTGCTTATAGTGCAGGAAACTTAATTCATATATTATTGGTGATAGCTATAATATCATTTTTATTAACTTTAATTAAAAGAGCGTAGTAAAGTACTTACAGAGAAATTATAGAGATAAGTGTAATATAGTAAGTATCAAAAACAAAAAAACCTTTTCAGGAATCCTGAAAAGGTTTTTTTGTACTCGAGGCGGGACTTGAACCCGCACGCCCTAATGGGCACAAGATTTTAAGTCTTGCGTGTCTACCAATTCCACCACTCAAGCAACTATCCTAACTTAAATGAGCGGGAGACGGGATTCGAACCCGCGACCCCGACCTTGGCAAGGTCGTGCTCTACCAGCTGAGCTACTCTCGCTTAATTGTATTGATATGCTTTAAAGAACATCCCTTAAAAAAGGAATGCAAAAATAGATATTTTTTTATTCCTACAAAATTTTATCTCTTATTTTTTATAGCAAGAAATTAAACCATTCTATTTATAAATGCTAATGAATATGTTAATACTTTTTTAGCCGCTTCAGAAAGTTGTTCTTCTTTGTGAGGATGACTAATATCAAAGGTATGATTAGCTCCTGTAATTATTTTCAAATCAGCATTTTCGTTCCATTCATCAAGTTGCTTAGCTTCTCCAACACTTACTGTTAAATCACTATCTCCATGAATGATTAAATGTGGCTGATTGGCCTTTTTAATGGCTTTTTCTATTTTATATTTACTCTTATTAGCAAATAAATCTTCTACAAAAGAATAATACATTGGCATTTGCTGCTTTGTTCGAGCATTTTCAATATAAACCACACCTTTAGCTTTCCATTCGGATAAATCTAGTGGCAACCTGCTTTCAAAATCACTAATGGCAGCCCAAGTAATTATTTTTTTTATTCTATTATCCATACTGGCTGCTAACATAGCTATTCCACCGCCTCTACTATGTCCTATTAAAGTAATGTCGTTAATATCTAATTCCTCTTTAGGAAGTTCTTCTGTTGTATATATCCAATCTAATACATGAGAAACATCATTCAACTCTTTAGTAATAGTGTTTTTCCCAAAAGTATCTAAATCCGGAAAATCTATTGGTTGCTCAACAGTTCCTCCATTATGAGAAAAATTAAACTTTAAAAAAACACATTCATTTGTGATAAAAAAATCCATCACTTCGTTAAAGTGTCCCCAATCCTTAAATCCTTTAAATCCATGAGCAAAAACAACTATTGGTTTAGGCTTGTTATCAGACCTAAGCCCAACATCCAACACAATAGGTTTTTCTAAGGCATTATTAATCAGTATTTTGTTTTTTATTATCATTTACATTAACTTATTATGCAACATATATAACGATTACTTCGTCTTGGATAAAGTATCAATTTAAATCTTATACACTATAATTATTTACATTGTTATTTAATTATAATTTTTATAACCTTTCAAGATTGAACACAGAACAAAATTATTAAAACATATGATAATGAAAGTAGTTAGGTAATTTAAAATAGTGTTGTAGTTATTGCGCAAACCACTACAAATCCTTATTCATTAATACTCAATGCCTTTTATCATCATTATTACTATTTTTTGCTTGTAAGTATTTTTTAATTTACATTTGAAAAGATAATAAACCAAATTTTTATGAAAAAAATCTATTTTTTACTTTTTGCTATAATTTATAGTACTTTTTTAATTAGTCAAAACAATATTTTAATCATTGATTATAATAATGCTTTTACAAGTGATCAAAACAATAATGCCAGTAGAATCTACAATAGACTACTAGCGACCCAAGCAAGTGTCACAAGAGTAGCATCAATTCCTGCATCAATTAGCAACGTAACATATAATCAAGTGTGGTTATTCGGTAATATGGGAGCTCCAGTTGCTGGTAATTTAAATCCTATTATAAACTTTATGAACGGTGGTGGTGGTGTTTATGTTCAATCTGAAGTTTCATGTTGCAATACCCAAGCAAATTATCTTGATGCACTTATAAATGCAACAGTAATAACAGGAGGATCTATATCTCATAATACTACATATTCAAACCCATATCAATTCACACCAAACCCAAATACTATATGTTCATCTACTGGATCTTGGTCTCATTATGGCAATGCTGTAAGGCCTTTTATTGGTGTTGCAGCCCAAAATATATTATTTCAAATTACAACGACTTGTAGTAATTTAGGGGTAAATAATGCAGGAGTTCAATTTAGAAGTTGTGATTTAATTTCAGGTCAAGGTGCTTTAATTGGAACTGGTGATATAAATTTATTCGCATTAAATGCAAATTGTGGTGGAAATTCTGCTTTAAATGGAAACCCAAACAATAATGTGGTTATTGACCATATTGCTAATTTATTTCCTGCATTAAGAAACTGTTCATTTGGAACCCCTTCAGGTACTGCGACATGGACCAACCCATCACCTATTTGTGCTGCTGCCGGTTCTATCAACTTAAGTAGTTTAGTAACAGGAACGGCTGGGGGTACTTGG
>Ga0209231_1000333_pt1 | contig 28777 bp, 29 predicted proteins | sample Deesub45470m_DNA_FD_188086 | JGI IMG/M metagenome (GOLD analysis project Ga0209231, IMG submission 188086) | Deep subsurface microbial communities from North Pacific Ocean - 450_OLKR46/470m Metagenome (SPAdes) (version 2) | ecosystem: Environmental > Terrestrial > Deep subsurface > Unclassified ... | reverse complement strand
GCTGACTGTTGATATCCTTGACCAGACGCACAGGACCAAGATTGATACCCATGCGCACCAGCAGGGGCGGATCCATACGCACCCCCTCTCCCAGCAAGCTGCTGCGCACACTCAGCGCGGCCTGCAGAGCATCTTCTATATCACCCAGAAAACTGATCGCAGCGCCATCTCCCGTATCCAGAATGATGCGATCCGCCACCGGCACATCGCGAATAGCAATGGACAGGAATGCGTTAAAACGCTCCTTCAGGGATATCTGGCCTGACACGGACTTCTTGGAATATTCGACGATATCCAGGAAAAAGACCGAGCAAACGATGGTTTTATTGCCTCTTTGTTCCATGTGTCCTATCTGTCATTCGCGTTTCACCCACTAAAACCGCAGAGTCCGCCAAAAATAACCTGCCGGATTCTAACGACACCGGGGGTTTACCGCCAGTTCAATTTTTCCGTACCTTGGCCCTGGTCATCTTGCTCTTGCGCACATCCGGACGCTGCTGGCGCGGCGCGGGAACAGGCAGATCGACCCACTCCATGATAGCCCTCACTTCGCCCTCGCCCAGCTCGGCCATCATGCCGCGCTTGATGCGCGGCGGCAGATTGACGATGCCGAAGCGGACGCGCATCAGCCGGCTGACCGGCAAACCCAAGGCCTCGAAAGTGCGACGCACTTCCCGATTCCGCCCTTCCTTGATGACGATGCGATACCAGTGATTGAAACCTTCTCCACCTTCGTCGCTCAGCTTGTCGAACTTCACCACACCGTCTTCCAGCTCTAGGCCCTGATTGGTCATCTGCTTCATTTGTTCCGGCGACATCTCGCCCTGTACGCGCACCGCATATTCGCGTTCGACTTCAAAGCGTGGGTGCATCAGACGATTCGCCAACTCACCTGAAGTCGTGAAGATCAGCAGCCCGCTGGTGTTGAAATCCAAACGTCCGATGGCGATCCATTTCTGTCCGCGCAATCTCGGCAGCTCATCGAACACATTAGCCCTGCCGTCCGGGTCGTCCCGGCTGACGATCTCGCCTTCCTGCTTGTGATAGAGCAGCACGCGCGGCAATTGAGGTTCAGCCTCGAGCTTCAAGCGAACGTTGCGGCCATCCACCTGCACGCGGTCACCCTCGGCGATACGCAGCCCCAAGGTCGCCACTGCACCGTTCACCACGATGCGCCCTGCAGCGATCCAGGCCTCCATCTCGCGGCGCGAACCAAGGCCCGCCTGCGCCAGCACCTTCTGCAACCTTTCGCCTTGTTCACTCATGCTGCTATCTCTCGCCTTTCGAATACGGCTTGCGCCAGGGTGCCACTATCCACATGTTCCAATTCGCCGCCTACCGGCAAGCCTCGCGCGATACGCGACACTTTGATCCCCTGCGATTTCAGCAAGGTCGCCAGATAATGCGCCGTCGCTTCGCCTTCCATCGTGAAATTGGTAGCGAGTATGACCTCGCATTCCAGCTCCAGCGCACGCTTGACCAAGCGCTCCAGCGGCAATTCGCGCGCACCCACCCCGTCCAGCGGCGACAAACGGCCCATCAACACGAAATACATGCCGCGATAACACTGCGCCTGCTCCATCATCAGCAGGTCGGCCGGCATCTCCACCACACACAGCAGATCACCTTCACGCTGCGCCGAACTGCACATGGAGCAGACATCCTGTTCGGAAAAATTATTGCATTTGCTGCAGTGCTTCACGCTCTCCACCGCATGACTGAGGGCGCGGGCCAGATGCATGGCCCCATCCCGGTCGCGTTGTAGCAGGTGATAGGCCATGCGTTGCGCGGACTTCGGGCCGACACCCGGCAGGCAGCGCAAGGCCACGATCAGGTCTTCCAGACTGGAAGGTGTCTTCATTTAGAACGGCAGACTCATGCCCGGCGGCAGCTTGGCAGTGAACCCACTCATGCGTTGTTCGGTGGTCTGGGCAGCCTTTTTGTTGGCGTCGTTGACAGCGGCAACGATCAAGTCTTCCAGCATCTCCTTGTCGTCCATCACGCTGTCATCCAATGTCACGCGGCGTAATTCATGCGCGCAGGTCATGGTCACTTTGACCATACCGGAGCCGGACTGCCCTTCCACCTCGACAGTAGCCAGCTCATCCTGAGCCTTCTTCATGTTCGCCTGCATCTGCTGTGCCTGCTTCATCAGCCCGGCCAATCCGCCCTTCATCATTTCCTGCTTCCTCCAGTTAAACGGGTCTGATCGACCCTTCTATCAATTGCGCCCCCAGCATGGCCTGCGCATCGCGTACGAATGCATCCTGCCGGATGGCGTCTTCCGCCTGTTGCTGACGGTTTTGTTTGTCCTGTTGCTCGACCACGGCAGGGGTGGTCACCTCGTTCGTGCCCCCCATCTCGACTTCCAGCCTGACAGGGCGGGCGAAATATTCTCCCAATGCAGCCTGCAATTTTTCCTGCGCGATCTTGTTGCTTTGCAGATGTTTATGTTGCGGCGGCAGGTGCAGCAACACACGGCCTTCGGTAAAACTGGCCAACATGCTGTTCTTCGCCAACTGCAACGCCATTCCCGACAGATTGAGTTGCGACAACAAGGTATTCCAATCCAGATCGGCCCCGACCGACATGCTCGGCACGACTGCGGCTCGGGCAGGTGCGGGTTCCGCAGCTTTTTGAGGGACATTAGCTGTCGGCGCACTGCGCGGAGCTGCTTGCTGGACGCCCGAACTCGGGCTGGCGCCCGCAGCCTGCGGCGCAAATGCCAGCATGCGCAGCAAAGTCATGGTAAATCCGGCGTATTCGTCCGGTGCCAGTTCGATCTCGTTGCGACCGTGGATGGCGATCTGATAATTCAGTTGTATCTCTTCCGGCGTGAACTGCTGCGCCAACTCCATCAAACGCACGCGCTCCGGCTCATCATCGGGGATGGCCTGCGGAATGGTTTGCGCCAGCGCGATGCGATGCAGCAAGGTCGCCATATCCTGCAAGGCCGCCTCGAACGCGATACTGCGCATCGACATATCGTCCGCGATACGCAACAGGCCGGGACCATCTCCCGCGCGTAAGGTTTGCATCAGATCGAACAGATAACCCTGATCGATCGCCCCCAACATGGTGCGCACCAACGCCTCATCCACCTTACCGGAGGAATAGGCAATGGCCTGATCCATCAGACTCAAGGCATCGCGCATACTGCCCTGCGCGGCACGTGCGACAAGGTTCAACGCGCCGTTCTCGAACGGGATGTTCTCCTGCCCCAATACATATTGCAGATGCGACACGATCAGTGCGGGCGGCATCTGCTTGAGATTGAACTGCAGGCAGCGTGACAGCACGGTGACCGGGATCTTCTGCGGATCGGTGGTGGCAAGGATGAACTTCACATGCGCGGGCGGCTCTTCCAGCGTCTTCAGCATCGCGTTGAACGCCGACTTGGACAGCATGTGCACTTCGTCGATGATGTAGACCTTGTAGCGGCCACTGGTCGGTGCATACAGCGCGCTCTCCAGTAGTTCGCGCATATTGTCGACTTGGGTGTTGGATGCCGCATCCAGCTCGATCAGGTCAACGAAACGACCACTATCGATCTCTTTACAAGCACTGCAGACGCCGCATGGCTCAGCTGTGACACCGGATTCGCAATTCAGGGATTTGGCAAAGATGCGAGCGATGGTGGTCTTGCCCACGCCGCGCGTACCGGTGAACAGATAGGCGTGATGCAGACGGTTCTGCATCAGCGCATTGCTGAGCGCCTGCACCACGTGCTCCTGCCCGGCCAATTGGGCAAAGCTCTTGGGACGCCATTTGCGTGCTAAGACCGAAGTCGCCGACATATCGCCTCTCGCCCAACCGTTGACCACATCGAGTGTGACACCCTCGAACATAAGGAGGCGAGCCTTACCCCCGGCACTTACAGACATCAGCTGTGGCTGCTTCCTTCCGGACCTGACCAGGTTCACTGCGCTGTAATGCGGGGAGACCCGCCAAACTTTTGAAATGACTCATCAACCTACTGCGCATCGCCATGACTGCGTTGCCTATCGCCTCAAAATCCTCATGTACATTCAGTACATTCCGGTTTCTCGGCACTATGCGCCTTGTCCTGCCGCTGCTCGCTACGGTTGCTGAGCCATTTCAGCGTTTTCGCAAGCCACTGGCTGCAAAAACACAAAACTAAATCTGCTTGACCGGGATCATCCCGATCCTGTGTTGCCATTCCGCCGGCCCGATCTCGTGCACCGCCCGGCCCTGCGTATCGACCGCCACGGTCACCGGCATATCCTGCACCTCGAACTCGTAGATGGCTTCCATGCCGAGATCGGCAAAAGCCACCACTTTCGAATGCTTGATCGCCTGCGCCACCAGATAGGCTGCGCCGCCAACCGCCATCAGATAGACCGCTGCGTGTTTCTTGATCGCTTCCAGACCGACCTTGCCGCGCTCCGCTTTGCCGATCATGCCGATCAAACCGGTCTGCGCCAACATGGTCTCGGTGAACTTGTCCATGCGTGTCGCCGTCGTCGGTCCGGCGGGCCCGACCACCTCGTCGCGCACCGGATCGACCGGGCCTACATAGTAAATGAATCGACCATTGAAATCCACCGGCAACGGCTCGCCCTTGGCCAGCAGGTCGACCATGCGCTTGTGCGCCGCGTCTCGGCCGGTCAGCAGTTTTCCGCTCAACAGCAAGGTCTCTCCCGGCTGCCATTGCGCGATGTCCTCGCGAGTGACCGTATCCAGGTTCACCCGGCGCGCATCGGGTGCGGGCTGCCAGTGCACATCGGGATAATCGTCCAGTTTCGGCGGCGCGAAGCTTGCCGCCCCGCTGCCATCCAGTACGAAATGCACATGACGTGTCGCTGCGCAATTCGGGATCAGCGCGACCGGCTTGGAGGCCGCATGCGTCGGATAATCCAGTATTTTCACATCCAGCACGGTAGTCAGTCCGCCCAACCCCTGCGCACCGATGCCCAGCGCATTCACCTTGTCATACAGTTCGATACGCAATTCCTCTATACGATTCTGCGCACCCCGCGCCTTCAGCCCGGTCATATCGATGGGCTGCATCAGCGCCTCCTTTGCAAGCAGCATGGCTTTTTCTGCCGTGCCACCGATACCGATACCGAGTTGTCCCGGCGGGCACCAGCCCGCCCCCATGCCCGGCAGTTGGCTGAGCACCCATTCCACGATGTCATCACTGGGATTGAGCATGGCAAAGCGCGACTTATTCTCGGAACCGCCGCCCTTGGCCGCGATATCCACCTCTACCCTGTCACCCGGCACCAGTTCGTAATGCACCACGGCGGGCGTGTTGTCGCCGGTGTTCTTGCGCCGCCCGGCCGGGTCGGCCACGATGGAGGCGCGCAGTACATTGTCCGGCTCAAGATAGGCACGGCGTACCCCTTCGTTCACCATCTCGGTGACGCTCATCGTCGCATCTTCCCAGCGCACCGCCATGCCCACCTTGACGAAGGCGACCACGATGCCGGTGTCCTGGCAGATCGGGCGTTTGCCCAAGGCACACATACGCGAGTTGGTCAGGATCTGCGCCATGGCATCCTTGGCGGCAGGCGATTCCTCGCGCCGGTAGGCTTCGGCCAGTGACTGCACATAGTCCTGCGGATGGTAATAGGAGATGAATTGCAGCGCATCGGCGATGCTTGCGATGAGATCCTGCTGGCGGATAGCGGTCATGACGAGGCCTCAGTGGGTGGTGGCCGATTATGGAAGTGTGAGCAGTCAGCGTCAAACGGTTAGAATGCGCGCCTCATCACAACTCCACACATTCAGCATGGCGATTCAATGGTTCCCCGGACACATGACCTCGGCGAAGAAAAAAGCGACCGAGACCATGGAACGCATCGATGTCGTCATCGAAGTGCTGGATGCGCGCGTGCCCGAGGCCTGCAGCAATCCGATGCTGCGCGAGATGCGCGAACACCGGCAGCGCCCCTGTCTCAAGGTCTTGAACAAGGCAGACCTCGCCGATCCGGTTGCAACCAAGGCATGGCTGGACTATTTCAACAGTCAGAAGAACGTCAAAGCCGTCGCGCTGTCCTGCAAGAAGCCCGGCGACGCCGCGAAGATACCCAAGCTCTGCCTGCCACTGGCACCGCATCGCGGCACCACCATCAAACCCCTGCGCATGATGGTGATGGGCATCCCCAACGTGGGAAAATCCACCTTCATCAATGCCCTGCTCAAGCGGCGCACGGCGGCAGTCGGCGATGAGCCGGCCATCACCAAGAGTCTGCAACATTTCGATCTCAGCCCCACCCTGCAACTGACAGACACGCCCGGCATGATGTGGCCGAAGATCGAGCACGAGAGCGACGGCATATTGTTGGCCGCCAGCAATCTGATCGGCCGCAATGCCTATGACGAGAGCGAAGTTGCGGCCTATCTTGGTGATCTGCTGACAGCCCGCTACCCCGCCTTGCTTGAACTACGCTACAAATCTCCCATGCAAGGCCTCGACGGCGTGGCACTCATCGAGACCATCGCCCGCAAGCGCGGCTATCGCATAAAGGGACAGGAATTCGATCTGGAGAAAGCAGCCATCACATTGCTGCAGGACTATCGCAGCGGCGTCCTGGGTTGCATCAGCCTGGAAACACCTGCATCACGCGCACAGATGTTAGCTGCATCAGAAAATGCTTATAATCCACCGCATGATGAAACCTGAACACTCCTTCGTGCCCGCTTCGCGCCTGTCGCTACTGCTGGCATGCCTGCTCTTCAGTGCCTGCAGCACGACCCACTTGAGCCGCTACACGCAGGAGAAGGATCCTTTCGAGTCCTACAACCGCATGGCTTACAGCTTCAACGATGCTTTGGACAGGGCAATCCTGAAACCGGTCGCGCAGGGTTACGTCAAGTACATGCCGCAGCTGGGCAAGATGGCGACGGAGAACTTCTTCTCCAATCTGGACGATGTGACCGTCACCTGCAACGACGTGCTGCAACTCAAATTCAAGCAAGCGGCCAGCGATGGCAGCCGGGTGTTGTTCAACACCACCTTTGGCTTGTTCGGGCTGATCAATGTAACGAGCAGATTGCCTAAGCACAATGAAGATTTCGGCCAGACATTGGGCTACTGGGGCGCCGCAAGCGGCCCCTATCTGATCATTCCGGTGTTGGGCCCGAGCTCCGTGCGTGACGGCGTCGGCCGTTACGCAGACAGTTTCGTCAGCGTCGTCGGCACCACCGACCATGTGCCCACACGCAATTCCGCTTATGTAGTGGAGGGCATCGTCACACGTGCCGGCCTGCTGGATAACGAGAAGATATTGGAGAACGCCACCATCGGGGGAAAACCCCGCCGTTTTTTATCGTCCGCCAGAAGACTCAAAGACCCGACTTCAACGCCTCAATACGCTCATCCAAAGGCGGGTGCGTCATGAACAGTCGCGAGAACCCGCCGCCGCTGGAGATCGCCATGGCGGACATATTCTCCGGCAACGCTGCCGCCTGCTCGTGGTTGGCCTTCAGACGTTGCAGCGCAGCGATCATCTTCTGGCGCCCCGCCAGACTGGCGCCGCCCGCGTCGGCACGGAACTCGCGCTGGCGCGAGAACCACATCACGATCACGCTGGCCAGAATACCCAGCACGATCTGCGCAGCGATCTCGGCCACGAACATGCCGATGCCGGGGCCGTCGCGACCGTCGTTCTTCAGCAGCACGCGATCCACGAAATAGCCAAACAACTTGGCGAAGAACACCACGAAGGTGTTGACCACGCCCTGGATCAGCGCCAGCGTCACCATGTCGCCGTTGGCAACGTGGCTCACTTCGTGCGCCAACACGGCCTCCGCCTCGTCGCGGCTCATGCTGTGCAACAGACCGGTGCTCACGGCCACCAGCGCGTTGTTGCGGTTCCAGCCGGTGGCGAAGGCATTCACGTCCGGCGCATCGTAGATCGCCACTTCCGGCATGCCGATGCCGGCGGCCTGTGCCTGACGGCGCACGGTGTCGACCAGCCAACGCTCGGTCGGATCCTGCGGATTCTCGATGACATGGGCACCCGTCGACTGCTTGGCCATCCATTTGGATAGCAGCAACGACACGATGGAGCCGGAGAAACCGATCACGGCGGACAACACCAACAAGGCGCTGAAGTTGATACCGCCGCTGGCATCCATCCAACGATCCACGCCAAGGATACGCAAGGTGATACTGATCACCGCCAACACGGCGATGTTTGTCAACAGGAACAAGAAGATACGCTTCATTCGATACTCTCCGTCATTTATAGGATCAGATTCATGCGGACTTTTGTCCGCTCGGTGAGCCATATGGGGCTACCGATTCACAATTTCAAGCCGCGCTTGTGACGATATTCCGCGCCAGAAGTTCGCTTGCCGGATCGATTTTATGGCGTTAACCTGCCCCGACCGTTCTTCCAAGGATCAGTGCCATGTCGAACCGATACACACGCACCGCCCTCTCGCTGCATTGGCTCATCGCATTGCTGATCTTCGCGGCCTTCCCGCTGGGGATCTATATGCACGACCTGGCGCTGTCGCCCTTCAAGTTGCAGCTGTATAGCTATCACAAGTGGATAGGGGTGACCGTATTACTGCTGATGGTATTCCGGCTCTACTGGCGCATGACGCACCGACCTCCCGCACTCCCGGAAAGCATGCCGCGATGGGAGCGGATCGCGGCGGAAAGCGTGCACTATCTGCTGTATGCCTTGCTGTTCCTGATCCCGCTCAGCGGCTGGCTGATGAGTTCCGCCAAGGGTTTTCAGACTGTCTGGTTCGGTGTGCTGCCGCTGCCCGATCTGGTCGGCAAGGACAAGTTGCTGGGGGAATCGCTGCAACAGATCCATGAGTTGCTGAATTTCACGCTATTCGGTGTACTCGGCGGACATGTCGGCGCGGCGCTCAAGCATCATTTCATCGAGCGCGATGACATCCTCGCGCGCATGATCCCTTGGCTAAAGAGATCCTAGCAGCAATATTCTCAGCCCATCGACTCATCCATGAACTGGATTGCATTGCCGCTCTCCTTGGCCTGATACATGGCCGCATCCGCCCGGGCCAATACCTGTTCGTGATTGGCCTGTTGGCCATGGAACAACACCATGCCGATGCTTACCGTGCACTCATGACTCACTGCCAGCGGCGGCTGATCGGCCGTTTGGTACAGCAGGTGATAAGGCTGCGATAAAGTGGCACGGATCTTCTCGGCCACGGTCTGCGCCTGTCTGGTCGACTGCTCCCTGTCCTCGTCCAGTTCGTTCAGCAACACCACGAATTCATCCCCGCCGAAACGGGCGACCGTATCCACGGCACGCAGACAGCTTTCGATGCGCCGTGCGGCATCAATCAACAACAGATCGCCCACACTATGACCGTACTTGTCATTGAGTGGCTTGAATTTATCCAGATCCATGAACATCACCGCCGCATAGCGTTCACTGCGCATGCTGGCTGCCAATACCTGATCCAGGCGATCACTCAGCAAACGCCGATTGGGCAAGCCTGTGAGCACATCGAAGAAGGCCAGCTGACGCAGTTGCTCTGTCGCTTCATCGATGCGCTGTTGCAGCTGTGCGCGATCCTGCTGCAACTGTTCCGCCATCAGATTGATGCCATGCGTCAGATTGCCGAGTTCATCAATACAAGGCTCATGCCTGATGCGAGTATGCAATTCTCCTCGGCCGATGGCCTGGATCGCACCATTGAGACGTGAGATCGGAACTGTCAGCTGGCGACTGGCACGGAACACGACATACAGCACGAGCAACAGGAACAGCAAGCTGGCAACGACCGCGATCGTCATCACCCGGGTCTGCTCGCGCCGCATCTTGTCCAGAGTCAGCATCACCACCACGTTCCCGACCTGCTGCACAGCCGGCTTATCCTCCAGATCATCCAGTGCCAATTGCGTCGACAGGACAGGTTGACGGAATACCACGACATTCCCCTTCTCCCCCGCCGACAACATCAACTGAATATCGACCTCCCCCACCGCAGCGACTTCCTGTCCGTCCCGGTCGGTGATGCGCACCGCCAGCACATCCGGTTCGTGCAACACCTGCAGACTCAAAGTGCGCAACAACTCCCGGTTATAGGAGAACACGCCGTACTCGCTGCCGGCTGCCAGTTGGCGCGACAGCAACTCGCCGCGCGCAGTCAGACTTTCTGCCATAGTGGTCGTGCGGTCATGCAGGAACACCGCTTCCAGGATGACGGACATCACGAGCAGGGGCAGCAGCGTGAGCCAACCGACATACCTGCCTATCCGGTAATGCCTGCGTTTCATTTTCGCCCCCCTTCGGCACGCTCGACTTCAATGCGCAAGGCCTCCACAGACCGCACCGTCAGACGCAATGAGCGCGCCACCTCCTGATTCAAATCTATTTGATAGAGCTGCGGATACTGCGCCCCGGGCAAGACACCGTTGCGAAAGAACTCTTCGGTAACCCCGGCTGCCTGGGCAGCCATCTGTTCGGTTGTCGAATACACGGCACACAAGGCCCCCGCATTCACGTACGCCGCTGTCAGCCCGATCATCGGCACACCACGCCGGTAGCTGCCCAGCAGGATGTTACGTATGGTCGACGAGTTAAAGATATTGCCGTCAGGAATGGCCATCAAGATGTCAGCCTGGGCCAGCAACGCTTCCAGATCACCAGCAAGACTGCCATCCGGTCGCAGCGGCTGAGCAACCAACTCCGCTCCGCTCAGGGACAATTCATCGCGCAGTCCCTCCAGCTCAAAAGTGCGGTTTGAGTACAGGATCCCCACCCGCTTCCGCTCAGGCAGTACGGCACGGATCAAGGCGACCTGCCGCGACAAGGGCTGCTCAAGATAGATTGCAGACAGACTGCGGGATGCGCCGCGGGATGCACGCAGCGTCATGAAATTCTCACGGGTCAACAACGTGGCGAATGCCGGTTCTTGCCTGTGTTCAACGGCCCATTGCGCTGCCTTGAAACCGACCGCCACAACCAGGTCGGCCGCCGGCAGCTCGGTCAAGCGGCTCATATCGCGCACTTCCAGCCGTACACCCTGAGGGAGATTCTGCTCAAACGTCCGATGAAAACGCTGGTAGGGCGCAAACTGCTCGCTCTGCAGCAACAGTACACGTTTGAGTTCCGCCGCGCCCGCCGCCTGCGAATAGCCTGCCACCGCCAGAATCAGCGGCAGCATGCAACGCCACCATGTGTGCAGACGCTTGGTCATTGTCGGCGCATCACCATCTCAGGGTCAGTGTGGCGAATATACGACGGTCGAACACATTGTTCGCCGTGTATTCCGTATAGGCGGTATCGAACAGGTTCTGAACCGTCAATGCCGCCTCTCCCTGCCAGCTTCCCGTGTCATGAAAGGATTTGGCGAGACGCAGATCGACCCTGCGCTGTGCCGGCTGGAAATCCACTACCGGCCGATCGTAGGGCTGCAGTTCATCCTGATAGTAGAAGCCACTGCTGACGGACCAGCCCCGGGACATGTTTCTTGAATATAAGGCACTCACGCTGTTCACTGGGATACTGCCTGCCAGCACATCGTTGTAGCGCGCAGGATTCACCGTGCTGCATGCCGTGTCGCCTGCCGCCAGCAAGGCCGGGCAGTTGCTCCGCGCCTGGATATGCGCGGCATTCAATGTCAGCGTTGCGTTACGGCCCGGCTGGTACTTGATGGTCATCTCCATGCCGCGCAGCTCGCTAGACATCCCGTTCACAAAACGACCGCTCAATTTCGATTCATAGATACCGTCGCTCAACTGATCACTGAACAGTCGCAGGTCGAGCGACGCCCCCCATTCGCTGAATTCCCCCAAATAGCCGATCTCTCTCGACAACATACGCTCTGCCTGAAGGCCGGCAGATGTGGCAGTCGGATTCGTCACTACCAGATCTCCGGGCTGCAACGCAGGAAAGAACTCCTCAGCCACGGCCGGCGTGCGGTAGGCAACCGAACTGCCCATGCGCAAGGTATGACGGGGCAGAAAATGCAAATTGAGTGCCACGCGCGGCGACACGTTCTCATGCCCCATCCGGTCGCGCTCGTACATCCCCCCGACATTCACCAGCAACGGCTGCATTGGATGCCACTCGTCATGTGCGAACACACGCAGTTCATCGCTCTTCAGGCTATGTGCATAGCCATTCCCCAGAATGGAGATCAGCGAAGCAGGCGGCACGCCCTGCGCATCGAGCTGATCCTGACGCCAGGCCGCACCGTACACCAGACGGTTTTCAGCGCCCCATGCCAGCGTGTGCTGAACTTCCAGTTCATCCCGCCCTGAACGCACCGATTGCAATATGGGATCAGCAAAATAGGTTCCGCCCAAGTAAACGTTCACAGCCTCGTGCCGGTCTAGATGCATATGATAGAAACGCAGCCTGAGTTCAGAATCGTTCTCCAGCATTCTGATCCAATCCGCCTGCGCAAAATGCGCACTGGCAAACAGATCGTGCGGCGTGTTGCCGTTCGTGCTGGCGGGATTGGTGTTGTAAGGATTGACTGATGACGGGTTCTTGTCCACAAAGCCGACACCCTGCACGTCACGACTGAACCCGAATTGCAGATCGACTGAATTCTGCGCATCGGGATGGTAATTGCCACGGTAGTTCAGCATGCGCGCCTGATTACTGTCGTTGTTGTTGCGCAGCAAGGCATTCTGGTTGAAGAGGGTCACCGGGACATGCGCGGGCAGCTGCGACAGATCGGTATAACCGTTATCCGCCTTATAGGCCAGCGTCACACGATAGTCGTAAGCGTCGGCCCCGCCGCCGAATCGAGCAGCGACATCATTGATGCCATGCGTGCCGTGCGTATAGCTGAGTTGCTTCCCTTTCACGCTGTCGGCATCCCGTGTCACTATGCTGATGACCCCTTGTGTCGAATTCGCGCCGTAGGATGCCGCCGCAGGGCCGCGCACCACTTCGATCCGTTCGATGTCCTCCACACTGAGCGGCAGGTCGGCCCAGTCGACCGTACTGAGCGGCGGGAGGTAGACGCTGCGTCCGTCGATAAGCACCTGCATCCGGCGTGCGTACTGATCGGTCGCGCCGTGATAGGCCGCGAAGCCCTGACTTCCCTTGTAATAGCTGACATACATCCCGGGTACCAGCTTGAGCAGATCGGCGATGTTGCGCGAGCCGGAAGCGACGATCATCTCCCTGTCGATCACCGTCATCGCATTCGGTGCTTCAGACAGGGGTTGCGCCAACCGGGACGCGCTCAACACCAGAGGAAACTCCTCAAAGTAGTCGAAATCACTGGTCTGCTCACCCGCATGCACCGACAACGCCATGCAGCTGTAGAGCAGCATGACTGAAAACTGCAATCGCTTCATATTCCCCCTCTAAGTGCCGCCAGCATACGCGGAACACCTGACAGTTGTCAGCAAGGAAGCAGGATGACCTGCTCGGCCTCAGGGGTACTAGCGATACTTTCTGACCAGACCGACAAGAACGCCGAATATCTCCAGCGAGCCTTGCGGGCGGATGACCGGATATGCAGGATTTTGCGGGCGCAGGATGAATTTCCCACGCTCTTTATCCAAGGTCTTCAGGGTGAATTCTCCATCTACGATGGCCACCACGATATCGCCGGCATTGGCCAGATTGCGTTTCTCCACAACCGCCACGTCACCATCGTTTATGCCAGCATCCACCATTGAATCACCCTTGACCGTGATCAAAGTGGTCTGCGAAGGATTCTCGATCAGCATCTCATCCAGCACGTAGTATTCGCCCTGTGTCGCGCTGACGGTGACCGGCATGCCAGCGGGTACAGCGCTTTCCGCCAATGGACGAGCAAAGAACTCGCGCGTCGGGATCCACATGCCATCCGGTGTGCGCTCAAGAAAGCCCGCTTCACCCAAGCGATCGAGGATGGCCTTTACCCAGGATTTCGAAGCGATGCGGAACACATCACACAATGCGGCGTAGGAAGGAATGCTTTTCCAGTCGGCGTAGTAATCCTGCAGCCTTGCCAGATATTCGGCGTCCCGTTGTGCGGAAGGATTGGAGTCGGTCATGGCGTCACCTGTACAGAACGAATGTGCTGCATGGTAGAGAACGTACGTTCTGCTGTCAATCGCGATCCGGCATCCTAGCTGACCCCTTGAGCGATAAGAAACTTGGCCAGCCTGGCGTCCGCATGCTGGATATGATTGACCAGCCAGTCCTTGATCGTTTGCAAGGCGAGCAATTCCCCCCCGTCACTCAAGCCCTTGCGCAGGCGCATGGCCTCATCCACCAGCAGCGCGTGCTCCTTTTCGTGCATGCGCTGTTCCGGGTAGGCGTAATGCGCCATGTAGCGCCCTTCTGTTTCAAAATGCTCGGCGGTCGCCGTCACCAGCTCGTCGAACAATGCCAACAATGTCTCAGGTGCGGCCCCCTTGCGCCATGCACTGTTCAGCTTGTTCACCATGCGTGCCAGATTGCGATGCTCCTCGTCCAGCTCCGACACCCCGATCATGTGTGACTGGTCGAATTTGATCCATTGATCGTCTATGTCGGAGACATGCTCACCAAAGAAGGTGTAAGTGTTCTTACCCGCATGCTTGCTGTCGTACATCGCCTGGTCTGCCGCGGTCAGCAAGCCATCCATGGTCGAGCCGTTCTCGGGAAAGATGCTGATGCCGATACTCACGCCGATCTGGCAAGAAGCGCCTTGCTCCAGTGTCATCTCGGCCTCGAAAGCATTGATGATCTTTTCGGCCACTTGCGACACATGATGTACATCATCCACATCGCTTACGATCACTGCGAACTCATCGCCGCCGAAACGTACCGCCGTATCGACAGCGCGCAGACATGCCAGCAGCCTTTGTGCGGCCATGCGCAGCACTTCATCGCCGGATTCGTGACCATACGTATCATTGACCTGCTTGAATCCATCCAGATCGGCGAACAACAAAGCCACGCGCCGGTGATCGCGCTTGGCACGCGAGATCGCTTGCGAGAAACGGTCGAAGAAAAGGGCGCGATTGGGCAAGCCTGTCAGTTTGTCATGGTAGGCCAGATAGCTGACCTGCAACTCCGCTTGCTTGCGATCATGGATATCGATATTGATCCCCACCAGCCGTGCCGGCTCGCCCTTGGCATCCACAGCCACGCACTTGCCGCGCCCCTGTATCCAGCGGTAGCGCCCGTCCTTGGTTTGCATACGGAATTCGGTCACATAGATATCCTGATGCTGCCGCAGCTCTTCCTGGATCGTCCGCCAGACCTTGTCCCGATCATCGGGATGGATGCGCGCCAACCACTCCTCCTGATTGGCGGGGAATTCTTGCGGCAGATAGCCCAGCATCGTGTAGAACTCCGGACTGAACTTCGCCTGTCCGTTCGTCAGATCCCATTCCCAAACGGCTTCCTGGGCTGCATCCAGCGCCATTTGAAGCAGCAATAGATTGCCATCCCGCTCTTCAGTCATGCGCTTGCGCTCACTTACATCCTGAATGGCACTGATGAAGTAATCCGGCTCACCCCGCTCATCGTGCACCAGCGATACCTGCACCTCCCCCCAGAACATCTCGCCGTTATTACGCACATAGCGTTTCTCAAGATGGATGCCATCTATTTCACCCGCCAACAAACCCTGCACTTTTTCCGCACTACTTTCCCTGTCCTCGGGATGGGTGATCTGTTTCCAATTCAGCTTTCGTGCAGCCACTTCTTCCCGCGAGTAGCCGAATATCAGACACCATTTATCGTTGACTTCGATGATGTCGCCATTCAAGTCATGGCGCGCCATGGCAAATGCGGCATGGTCGAATACTGTATGGAAGCGCTCTTCACCGGCCAGTCTGATGCGCATCTTGGTTGTGTCATACGAAGCTTGCTGGCGGCGCTGCCACTGCACGAACCACGCTGTCGTCAACAGGAGCATCAACAACATAAGCGGGATAGCGATCTGCTCAAGACGGATAATCAACGCGTAGGCCGTTTCTTCCCTGGCATTGGCCAGCAGTATCCAGTCGGTCCGCTTTATCGGCATCGCGTAGGACAAGGCCGGCTGCCCAAGATAATCCAAAGTCAGCCCCAGCTGTCCATGCTGCCCGGATAGTGCCAGCGCAGAACCCAGCTTGTCGCTGTAGGGCAGACTCAGGCTGAGCGGAGCCACGTCCATCCCGCGCAAGGGGCTAAGGAACTCGACCTCCCCTCCCTTGCTTCGCACCAGATGCGTCTCGATCAGTTCGCCAGCGTTTGCATCACTGGTCAACAATGGGAACAAATGGACCGCTGGGTCTTCCATCAGATAGAGCGCCGCCACCACACGCCCATCAACACGCAGCGGCGCGATGAAATCCAATTCCAATGTGCCCGCATCATCGCTATGCATATCAACGAAGCTCATCCGGCCGCTGCTCATGGCCTGCATGATCATTGGCTGTGCATGCCGGACATCGTGTGCGCTTTCGCTCACCTGCAATACGGCACGCCCCTCTCGATCCAGCAGAACGGCGACATTGAATTGGTGAGACTTGATGAAACCGTGCAATTGCTTGCGGATCAGCTCGCGCTGCGCATCATCACGGCGACTTCCGGCATACCATTGCAGCACGCCGCGTGAGAAAAATGAATCCGTGCCCAACGTGTCCGCATCAGCGGCCCTGTCATCGAACCACTGTTCGATCTGCAGCGCTTTCAGCGTGGCGATTGCCGCCAGATTGTCGTCCACCATCTTGTGGACCACATCGCGCAGATTGCTGAAAACCAGCCAGCCCCCCAGCAGCAGGGCAAGCAGCACGCTCGTCAGCGTCAGCAATGGCTGGTATTTGGACTTCATGACTCCCCTCTGGAGCGGATCATTATTATGGGTTTGATGGAAGGCTACACCCTCGGACAGAATAGTTGAAGCTCAATGGAAAACGGGCCGCCAGTCAGACAGCCCGTTTATTCCTTCTCCGACAAGGCGATCAGCCCTTGGCAGCCATCAGCTTTTCGTACTTGGCCTGTAGCTGTTCCTGCGACTCCACATGATTCGGATCCTTGGGGATACAGTCGACCGGGCACACCTCCACACATTGCGGGGTGTCATAGTGGCCGACGCACTCGGTGCACTTGTTCGGGTCGATGATATAGATGGTGTCGCCCTGCGAGATCGCGTCATTCGGGCACTCAGGCTCGCACACGTCGCAGTTGATGCATTCATCGGTAATGATCAGTGACATTGTTTACTCTCCTTTAATTGATCTTTTTTGTTTCAATCTTTCCGCCACGGCGGGTGATACAAACTTGCTGACATCGCCGCCGAAGCGCGATATCTCGCGCACCATGCTGGCAGAGATGAAGTTGTACTGCTCCGCCGGGGTGAGGAAAACCGTCTCCACCTCGGGATCCAGCGTGCGGTTCATGCCCGCCATCTGGAACTCGTACTCGAAATCCGAGACGGCGCGCAATCCGCGCAACACGACCCGCGCTTCCAGCCTGCGCACGTAGTTCATCAGCAGATCGTCGAACCCCTCGACCCGAACATTGGTGGAATCGGCGAAGACCTCGCGCGCCATCGCCACCCGCTCGTCCAGCGAGAACAGGGTCGCACTCCGACTGGCCGCCACGGCCACGACGACCTCACCAAACAAGCCGGCGGCACGGCGCACCACATCTTCGTGGCCGCGCGTGATGGGGTCGAATGTGCCCGGATATACGACTCTGATCATGCCTGGATGCGTTCCAATAGTTGGTAATGTACCGCTCCGGCGCGTTGTTGCTTCAGTACCTGCCAGTCGGGCCCTGCATCGAACGCCCCGCCGCTCTCCACATAGACCACGCCATCTTTAGCCAGCAGATGCTCCAATCGCGGCATCAGTCGCGTCAGAAGATCGCTCTGGAACGGGGGATCGAGAAAGACGACATCGAACGTCAAATTCGTCTGCATGGCGAATTTTAGCCCATCATTGCAGTGCAAGGCTACATTAGGCATGTCCAGCTTCCTGAGCGAGTCCTGCAAAACCTTATAGACAGAACGGTCTTGCTCCACCATCACAACCTGCTCCGCCTCTCGCGAAGCTGCCTCAAAACCCAGCGCACCACTCCCGGCGAACAGGTCCAGACAGCGCTTGCCATAAAGCGTTTGACCCAGCCAGTTGAACAAGGTCTCGCGCACGCGATCCGGCGTCGGACGCAGACCGGCACTATCGGGAAAGGTGATGATGCGGCTACGATGCGTGCCGCCGATGATTCTGACCTTGTTTATTTTGCCGCTCCCTGCCCGCCGACGATCACAGTCGCCATGGCGTCCGGATTGATACGACGACGGAAAGCATCGTTGACCGACCGCACATTCACCTGCTCGACACGCGCTTGGAAGTCATCCAGATAAGTGAGCGGCAAATTGTAGAAACCGATCACGCTCAGATATTCCAGGATCTTGCGATTGCTGTCGATGCGCAGCGGGAAGCCGCCGATGATGTTCTGTTTGGCGGCGCGCAGTTCGGCATCGGTCACGCCTTTCGCCACAAAATCACGCACAGTTGCTCGCACCACCTGCAATGCTTCATCCACTTGCTCGTTCTTGGTCTGCAGGCCGATCTGGAACGCGCCCGGTTGCTGCATGGGCATGAAATAGCTGTACACGCTGTAGGCCATACCGCGCTTTTCGCGGACTTCGTTCATCAGGCGCGAGACGAAGCCCCCGCCGCCCAGGATGTAGTTGCCGACATACAAGGGGAAATAATCCGGGTCGTTGCGCGCGATCCCAGGCGCACCGATCAGGATGTGGCTTTGGCTGGCGGGGTGAGGGATGCGCTGCTCATAACCAGTTTGCAACCCCACAACGGCAGGCAGGGAGGTAACACTTCCGCTTCGTGGCAGCTGTGCAGTCAACTGCTGCGCGATGGCCTCGGCCTGCTGGCGTGTGACATCCCCCATCAACGCGACTACCGCGTCTTGAGCGCCATAGTGGCTACGGAAGAAAGCCTGCAGATCATCACGCTGAATCTTCTCGATATCCGCCACTTCGGATTGCCAGCCGTAGGGGTGAGAACCGAACACCGCCTTGCCGAACGCCTTCTCGGACAGGAACTCCGGCTTGGTCTCCGCTTCACGCAGGGACGCGATCAGGCGCGTCTTTTCGCGCACCAACACCTCTTGCGGGAACAGCGGCTTTTGCAGCACGCGCGCCAGGATATCCAGCGCAACATCTCGCTCCGCCGCACTGCTTAAGGTACGCAAGGTCACGGCGGAACGGTCCGCGTCGAAACTGCTGGCGATGCGCGCACCGACATCGGCCAGTTTTCGCGCGATGTCGTCTTCGTTCATGCCTTGCACGCCCAGATCCAGCAGGCCATGGGTCAATCCGGCCACGCCATTTTTGTCTGCTTTATCGTAGGCGCTGCCGGCCGGAAAACTGACCGCCACATCCAGCATGGGCAGGTTATGGTCTTGCACGAAATAGACACGTGCGCCGCTAGCTGCTTGCCAGTGTTGGATCTGTGGCGTTGCGAACGCCCCAGCGGCGAATCCGCACAACAATACAAACGGGATCAGTTTAGTGCGCATGAGCATGCCCTCCCTGTTGCGGCTTTTCAGCTGCAAGCGGTTGCGGATCGAGCACCGCGACGGTCAACTGGTCGTCGCGCAGGATGTCGCGCGCCACGGCCTGCACTTGCTCCGCGGTCACGGCTTGCAGCTTCCGCAGGATCACCGGCAGATCATGCTGAGACAGGCCGATACTCTCTATCTGACCGATCTGCATCGCCTGATAGAACAGGGAATCGAGCTTGTACACCTCGGCCGCCGTGACCTGGGCGCGCACGCGGCGCAACTCTTCCTCGCTCACCCCATCGCGCACGATCATTTGCAATTGTTCGCGTATCGCCGCTTCCAGCGCCTCCACCGACGTGCCTGCTGCAGGTGTCGCTTCCAGTGAGAACATGGTCGGACCGCGCGAGGTATTGGCATAGCCGGCACCGATGCTTGTCGCCACTTGCCGCTCACGCACCAGCGACTTGTTCAGACGTGCCGAATCGTTGCCGTCGAGCACACCTGCCAGCACCGACAGTGCATAGGGCTGCCAATCCTTCTCCGCATCACGCAACGTCGGCGCATGATAGGCCATGACCAGATGCGGCAACTCGGCCGGTGCCTTGACCACGATGCGCTTGATGCCCAACTGCGCCGGTTCTTCATAGTGCTTGCGGGCCGGCAGCTTTCCGGCGCGGATACGCCCGTAGTATTTCCTTGCCAAAGCGAACACCTGCTTCGCATCAACATCACCGGCGATCACCAGTGTTGCATTGTTGGGGGCATACCAAGTCTGGTACCAGAGGCGCGCATCGTCCGCCGTCATGTTCTTCAAATCGTTCATCCAGCCGACGATGGGATTTCGGTAGGGATGTTCCTGATAGGCGGTCGCCATCAAGCGCTCATCCAGCAAGGCACGCGCATCGTCATCGGTGCGCCAGCGGCGTTCTTCCATCACCACGCGGATCTCTTTGGCGAACTCCTCATCGCTCAGCCTCAGGTTGTGCATGCGATCGGCTTCCAGCTGCATCGCCAATTCCAGTTGCGATTTGTGCAGTTGCTGGAAATAGGCGGTGTAATCGTAGCTGGTGAACGCGTTCTCACGACCACCGGCCGCAGCGATACGGCGCGAGAACTCACCGACGGGGACTTCCTTGGTGCCTTTGAACATCATGTGTTCCAGCACATGCGCCACGCCGGTCACGCCGGTCATCTCGTCCATGCTGCCAGCGCGATACCAGATCTGCTGCACGACCACCGGTGCGCGGCGATCTTCTTTCACGATGACCTTCAGTCCGTTGGATAGTGTCTGCTCGAACACCTCGGCTTGCGCGCCAATAGCTATGAGCAAACCCAAACAGAATGCATAAAATCTCATGTAATTCGTCCTGAAACGTTAAAATGCGGGCGCATTATGCGACATTCCTCCAAACCTTTCCCAGCCCATGTTCAGTTTTCTGAAAAAACAAAGCCCTGACAACAAGTCTAGCGATAGCGGCTGGGCCAAGCGCTTGCGCGATGGTTTGGCGCGGACCGGTGGACAGCTGACCGCGCTGCTGGTTCCCGGCGCACGCATCGACGACGAACTCTATGAAGAGCTGGAGACCCTGCTCATCACTGCCGATGTGGGCATGGAAGCCACGCAGACCCTGCTCGCCGATGTGCGCCGCCAAGTGAAGGAACAGCGCTTGACCGAGGCGAGCCAGCTGAAAGAGGCATTGGCGCATGCGCTACTGAAGTTGCTGCAGCCGCTGGCCAAGCAGCTGGACGTCACGACGAACAAACCCTTCGTCATCATGCTGTGCGGCGTCAACGGCGCCGGCAAGACCACCTCCATCGGCAAGCTGGCCAAATATTTCCAGACTCAGGGCAAGTCCGTTCTGCTCGCCGCAGGCGACACCTTCCGCGCCGCAGCGCGCGAGCAACTGATGGAATGGGGCAAGCGCAACGATGTGACCGTCATCGCACAACAGAGCGGCGACGCCGCCGCCGTGATCTACGACGCAGTACAGGCCGCACAAGCGCGCGGCATCGATGTGGTGCTGGCGGATACGGCCGGACGTCTTGCGACGCAGGCGCACCTGATGGAAGAGATCAAGAAAGTGAAGCGCGTGATCGACAAGGCGCTACCCGGCGCACCGCACGAGGTGCTGCTGGTGCTGGATGCCAACACCGGCCAGAACGCCTTGTCGCAGGTGAAGGCTTTCGCTGACGCACTGGATGTCAGCGGTCTGGTGTTGACCAAACTGGATGGCACGGCCAAGGGCGGCGTCATCGCTGCTATCGCACGCGCCCATCCCATCCCCGTGCGTTTCATCGGTGTCGGCGAAGGACTGGACGACCTCAAGCCGTTCAACGCGGAAGACTTCATCGCCGCCCTGCTGGATATCGAACGATGATCCGTTTCGGCCAGGTCTACAAACGCTACCCCGGCGGACACGAGGCCTTGCAGGACGTGAGTTTCGACATCGCCAAAGGCGAGATGGTCTATCTCACCGGTCACTCAGGCGCCGGCAAAAGTACCTTGTTGAAGCTGGTCGCCGCCATCGAACGCCCTACCAGCGGCAGCGTACTGATCAACGGCCACAACATCCGCGCCATCAAGCGAGAAGCGATCCCGGCTTTGCGCCGCAATATCGGCTTGATCTTCCAGGACCACAAACTGCTGTTCGACCGCAGCGCCTTCGACAATGTGCTATTGCCCCTGCAGATCAGCGGCTTCGACCATCGCGAAGCGGCCAAGCGCGTACGCGCCGCACTGGACAAGGTCGGCCTGCTCACGCGCGAAAAAGCCAATCCGATTGCTCTATCCGGCGGCGAGCAACAGCGCTTGTGCATCGCGCGCGCCATCGTCAGCCGGCCCGATATCCTGCTGGCTGATGAACCCACCGGCAATCTCGACGCGGACTATTCCAGCGAGATATTGAACATCTTCAAATCGTTCCATCAAGTGGGTGTGACACTGCTGATCTCCACCCACGACCAAACTGTCCTGCAGCGCTTCCCGGCCAGAGCGCTGCATCTCGATCATGGTGTGCTGCAACAGGGAGCATCGGCATGAAACTCCTGCGCGAACACCTTCAGGTGCTACAAGCCACCCTGCGCCGTCTATGGCTAACGCCCGGCGCGTCGTTACTCAACATGACCATCATCGGCATCGCACTGAGCCTGCCGGTCGGTGCCTATGTGCTGTTGAAAAGTGTGCAACAACTCGCCTCCTCGGTAGCCGAGACGCCGCAGATCAGCGTCTTCCTTGATGCCGGAAAACGCGACCCCGAACTGCGCGCCCTCAAGGACAGGCTGGAAGGAAACGAACGTATCGCGAGGGTGGAGTTCGTCTCGCGTGATGCAGCACTGCAGCAATTGCAGCAAAGTACCGGCGTATCGGACATGATTGGCGACCTGCCTCACAACCCGCTGCCGGATACTTTCATCATCTATCCCAAGGTAACTGACACCAAGGCTATGGAAGCGCTGTATCAGGAGTTACAGTCTTGGAAGCAGTTCGATCATGTACAGCTGGACTCGGCATGGATAAAAAAACTCGATGCCTTGCTGGATCTAGGCCGATTGACCACCGCCATCCTCGCCACCACTTTGAGCTTGGCACTGATCGCCATCACATTCAATACCATACGCTTGCAGATCCTGACCCGGCGCGACGAGATCGAAGTGACCAAACTGATCGGCGCCAGCGACAGCTTCATCCGCCGCCCCTTTCTGTATTTCGGCTTACTACAAGGACTGACCGGAGGCGTCGTGGCTTGGCTGCTGGTCTCCGCCAGCCTGTGGTTATTGAACGGCAGTCTGGCGAACCTCACCCAGCTGTATGCCAGCGATTTCCAGTTACATCCGCTCACCTTGCCGGATAGCCTTGCCTTGTTCGCCTTTTCCGGCTATCTGGGCTGGTTGGGTGCCTGGTTCTCCGTCTCGCAACATCTGTGGCAGATCGAGCCCCGTTGAACTAAATTCCACTTTGGCACTCTCTTAGCAAGAGTGCTAGAATTATCGCTAAGGAGGAAAGACCATGAATGCAAGCATGAATCTACCGATGCCATCCGCTGCAGGCGGGCTGGAAGGGTATGTGCAGGCCGTCAATCGCTTTCCGGTACTGACTCATGAGCAGGAACTGGAGTTGGCGACGCGTTTCCGCCAGCAGAACGATCTCGAGGCAGCACGCCAACTGGTGTTGTCACATCTGCGCGTCGTCGTCAGTGTGGCGCGCGGCTATACGGGCTATGGTTTACCTCAGGCCGATCTTATCCAGGAAGGCAATATCGGCCTGATGAAAGCGGTAAAGCGTTACGACCCGGAGCGCGGCGTACGTCTGGTTTCGTTCGCCCTGCATTGGATCCGTGCCGAGATCCACGAGTTCGTGATTCGCAACTGGCGCATGGTGAAGATCGCTACCACCAAGTCACAGCGCAAACTGTTCTTCAACCTGCGCAGCTTGAAGAAGGGCTTGGAGCCTCTGCGCCCGCAGCAAGTGAGCGAGATCGCCCAGCAACTGAACGTCAGCGAACATGATGTGGCGGAGATGGAAGCCCGTTTTGCCGGACACGAACTGTCACTCGACCCCATGTCCGGCAATGACGAAGATGAGAGTTACTCACCCGTGCAATATCTGGCGGATGACGAGGCGCATGAGCCTTCCGTCATTCTGGAGACATCGGAGCGTGAACACTTGCAGTCGGCGGGACTGGCGAATGCATTGTCTGCACTGGACGAGCGCAGCCGTCGTATCGTGGAAGCACGCTGGCTGACCGAGGATAGCAGCGCCACACTGCATGAATTGGCCGATGAGTTCGGCGTGTCTGCAGAGCGCATCCGTCAGATCGAACAGAAGGCTTTCAGCAAGATGGGCGGCCTGCTGGCGCAAACTTGAACGAGCGTCTTCTGCAGAAAAAAGCCCGGCAATCGCCGGGCTTTTTATTTGACGACCTTAAGCTGCGGCCTGCCAGGGGTGGCGGGAGGCGGCTCCTCCGGCGGCTCTGACGATGACGCAGGAGCAGATTCGCCCGCCTGAAATACCAGCCCCTGCCCGGTCTCCTTGGCAAAGATACCGATGACAGCCGCAACAGGGATCATTAATTGGTGGGCGACACCGCCGAAACGACCATTGCAGCTGATATCCTCGTTGCCGAGCTGGAGGTTCTTCACCGCATCCCCGCCGACATTCAGGACAATCTGTCCATCCTTCACGTAGCCAGCCGGCACTTGCGTGTATTCGTCCACCTGCACCGCAAGATATGGGGTATATCCGGCATCCGCGCACCATTCATAGATGGCGCGGATGAGGTAGGGCTTGGTGGACGGCTCGTCTATCACGGCGATTACTTGCGCATGGCCTTTTCGGCGGGTGTCAGTGCCTCGATGAAACCCTGACGCGAGAACAGGCGCTCGGCGTACTTCATCATCGGCGTGGCATCCTTGTCGAGGTGGATGCCATAGTGCTCAAGACGCCACAACAACGGTGCGATCGCCACATCCAGCATGGAGAATTCGTCACCCAGCATGAACTTCTGCTTGGCGAAGATCGGTGCGATCTGGGTCAGATTGGCCTGCACTGCCGCACGCGCCTTCTCTTGTATTTTGGCGTTGCTGCTTTCCAGACCTTCGATGTGACAAAACAATTCCTGCTCGAAGCGATGCAGGAACAGGCGAGCGCGTGCGCGCATCACAGGATCGGGCGGCATCAACTGCGGATGCGGGAATCGCTCGTCGATATATTCGTTGATGATATTGGCCTCGTACAGGATGAGGTCGCGTTCGACCAACACCGGCACCTTGTTGTACGGATTCATCACAGCCAGATCTTCCGGCATGTTGAACACATCCACATCGATCACCTCAAAGTCCATGCCTTTTTCAAACAGCACAAAACGGCAACGATGGCTATAGGGGTCGGTTGTACCCGAGTAAAGTGTCATCATAAAAAACCACCTAAAAACAATATGTAGCGTTAAAAACCAAATGGCGGAGCAATTGCCCCGCCATCTCGGCGCAGACTGCAACGGGGGCGGAAACTAACACAAACCGCACCCCGAATTCAATCTCCTCAGTGAATATCCTTCCAGATCTCCTTCTTCAGCGCGTACATCAGGGCCAGCAAGATGGACAGGAAGATCAGCACGATCCAGCCGATCTGATGACGGACCAGTATGGCCGGTTCACTCATGAACACCAGATAGTTGGTCAGATCGGCAATGGCTACGTCGTACTCGGCGACGGACATGGAACCCGGCGTTTTCAGCACCAGATGTCCGTCTTCCATGGCTTGCTCACCCTGCATGTCCGCCAGCACGAAAGGCATGGCAACGCTCGGGAACGCCTTGTTGTTCCAGCCGCTGGCCTTGCCCGAATCGGCATAGAACGTGCGCATGTAGGTATACAGCCAATCTGCACTGCGCGAACGGGCGATCACGCTCAAGTCAGGGGGCGCCACGCCATAGGCCATCTTGGCGGAGTTGGAATCCATCGCGGCCTGCATGGTCGAACCGACCTTGACGTCTTCCGGCAGCTCCAGCTCCGCCCTGATCTGATCATCTGACATGCCGATGTCATTCAGGCGGTTGTAGCGCATGGCAGATGCCGAGTGACAGGCCAGACAACGCGAAGTGAACAATTTGGCGCCGCGCTGCAGGGAGGCTTGGTCCTGCAGATTCAGCGGTGCCTTATCCAGATGCACTCCGCCCTCGCTGGCATGGGCAAGCACCGGCATGCAGGCCAGCATCGCCCATACGATTACTCTCTTGATAGCTTTCATTTCAACGAACCCCTCTCAATTATTTGGACGTCACACGATCAGGCTCGGGCTTGCATGCGTCGATCTTCGTGTACCAAGGCATCAGGAAGAAGAACGCGAAGTACACCACCGCCAAAATGCGCGAGATCAGGGTGTAGGTTTCCGTTGCCGGCATCAGGCCGAGATAGCCCAAGCCAACGAAGCTCACCACGAAAGCCGCCAGGAAGGTCTTGTAGATCGGGCCGCGATAGCGGATCGACTTGACCGGACCGCGATCCAGCCATGGCAACGCGAAGAAGATCACAGTCGCCACGCCCATCGCCACCACACCCGGGAACTGGGAGCCGAACATCGGCGGCACCGCACGCAGGATGGCGTAGTAAGGCGTGAAGTACCACACCGGCGCGATATGCTCAGGCGTCTTCATCGGGTTGGCCGGCACGAAGTTGTTGTACTCCAGGAAGTAGCCGCCCATGTCCGGCGCAAAGAACACCACTGCGCTGAACACCATCAGGAAGGCCACTGCAGCCACGCCGTCCTTGACCACCATGTAGGGGAAGAACGGTACGCCGTCCAGCGGTATGCCGTTGGCATCCTTGTGCTTTTTGATCTCGACGCCATCCGGGTTGTTGGAACCGACTTCATGCAACGCTACCAGGTGGGCCACGATGATCAGCACCAGCACCAGTGGGATCGCCACCACGTGCAGCGCGAAGAAGCGGTTCAGCGTGATATCGGACACCACGAAGTCGCCACGGATCATGATCGCCAGATCCGGACCGATGAACGGCACGGAAGAGAACAGGTTCACGATCACTTGCGCGCCCCAGAAGGACATTTGCCCCCATGGCAACAGATAGCCCATGAATGCCTCGCCCATCAATGCCAGATAGATGATCATGCCGATAATCCACAGCAGCTCGCGCGGCTTGCGATACGAGCCGTACATCAGACCGCGGAACATGTGAAGGTAGATCACCACGAAGAACATCGATGCGCCGGTGGAGTGGATATAGCGCAACAACCAGCCCCACTGCACATCTCGCATGATGTATTCGACCGAAGCGAAGGCGAACAATGCATCCGGCTTGTAGTTCATGGTCAGGAAGATACCGCTGAGGATCTGGATGACCAGCACCAGCAACGCCAGACCGCCGAAGAAATACCAGAAGTTGAAGTTCTTCGGCGCGTAATACTCGGACAGGTGTGCCTTCCAGGTGGAAACCAGCGGGAAGCGTTCATCGACCCATGCGAGCAGGCCTTTCAGTAGATTCATCATGCTGCAGCCCCCTTATCAACGGGCTGACCGCCCTTTAACTTGCTCTTGTCGTCATCACCGATCAACAGTCGAGTGTCACTCAAGTACATGTGCGGCGGGATGATCAGGTTGGTCGGTGCCGGCACGCCTTTGAACACACGGGCAGCCAAATCGAATCGCGAACCGTGGCAAGGGCAGAACCAACCGCCGGCCCATTGCGCCCCCAAGTCGGCAGGTGCGACTTCGGGGCGGAACGTCGGCGAGCAACCCAGATGCGTACAGACGCCCAGCACTACCAGCACCTCCGGCTTGATGGATCGTGTCGGATTATTACAGTACTCAGGTTGCTGCGGAATGGAAGAAGAAGGGTCTGCCAGATCTGCGTCATGCTTGGGCAGCAAGTCCAGCATCTCCTGGGTGCGGCGCACGATCCACACCGGTTTGCCTTGCCATTCGATGCTGATCATCGAGCCCGGCTCGATGCTGCTGATATCGACTTCGACCGGCGCGCCGGCTGCCTTGGCTCGTTCGCTAGGTTGCAAGCTCAATACGAACGGTGCGCCGGCACCGGCGGCGGCAACACCACCTACTGCTGCGGTAGCAGCGATCAGCATTCGTCGCTTGCTGTGATCCACGTTATCTGTCATGACCCTCTTCCTTCCGTAATACGTTGTCAAATATCCACTGGGGCAGCTTCTTGCTGCCCTGGTTTCTCGTCGGTGCTGGAGGATGGCATTGCGTTGTCCGTCGCGTTTTTATCGGACAAGCACAGGATCGGCTCCCCAACTCGATCCCCTGCCGGCGGCGAATACTACTTGGTCAGCTATTTCGCCGCAATTGCTACTCGGATTGCCTAGTTGTTCTTGGCGCCCTGCTTGACCCACTTGCGCAGCGTCAGGATGTATTGGCGATCCAGGGTGCCGCTGGCATTCAAGCCCATCGGCATCTTCAGTCCTTTATTGGTGCCGGTCAGCAATTTGGTGAAGGTACTGACCTGGCTATCACCGGGAACGACTACCTTGCCGAACTTGGTGCCTTTCATCAGGCCTTCATAGGAAGTCAGGTCCAGGCCGCTCTTGGCATAACCCTTGGATGTGGGTGACGGATGATGGCAACTCACGCAATAGTCCTGCAGGATAGGCATCACATCCTTGCTGAAACTGACTTCTCCGGATTGCAGAACATTGAGCGCGTTATGCGCCGGCATGAGTGCCTTATCCTCGGCCAATGCGTTAAAGGAAAGTGCAGCCATCAGCGCGCCGCCTATCATTATTCTGATTCTCATACTTTCTCCCCGTAGCCCCATGTGCGTCACAAGTGCGGCGCAACAGCAAAGCTTACCTCGCAGCGGAGTGGCGCTGCCCCAAACGACCT
>Ga0209231_1000332_pt1 | contig 28831 bp, 23 predicted proteins | sample Deesub45470m_DNA_FD_188086 | JGI IMG/M metagenome (GOLD analysis project Ga0209231, IMG submission 188086) | Deep subsurface microbial communities from North Pacific Ocean - 450_OLKR46/470m Metagenome (SPAdes) (version 2) | ecosystem: Environmental > Terrestrial > Deep subsurface > Unclassified ... | reverse complement strand
GGGGGGGGGGGGGGGGGGGGTGCCCATGATCTGGCGCATGCCCAGGTGCGGGCCTTGTTTGAGGGGATGCGCAAGCAGCGCGAGCTGTCGATCGCAAATTACGCTGAGCAGGACCGGCAACTGCTGCATCATGCCCTGCTGTTCGATGGGCTGCATGTCAGCAGTAAGGCGTTCGATGCGCTGGTGGTAGCGCAGATCGACAAGGGGGCACAGGCCTGCCGTGCCCCGTTCATCGCCCCACTGCTCGAACGTTTGACCAAGATTGGCATGGCGAAGTCGGTGGCTCTGCACCATGTCGCAATTTACTACCAGATGCGCCGTGCCCACTATTTTCTCGATACAGTCCTGGTTGGCAGCAGTATGAGTATGCAGAAGTTGCGGCACGACCTCTGGAACTCAATCTTCACCCACGATTTCTTGCTCTACGAACGCTATCTGTGGGATCGGATGCGGGAACTGTCGACTCTTTTTGTCGGTGGTGCCGGCACTGGTAAGCGGTTGGCGGCCGCCGCGGTCAGCTCCTGCAGCTATATTCCGTTTATCGATAAAACCGAACTTTTTGCCGAGAGTTTTGTCAGTGGTTTTATCCCGGTTCGGGTCGCCACCTTCTCCGGTTTGCGTCTTGAATCGGAGTTCTTTGGCCATCAGAAGATGGCCTATGCTGAGGCGTTGGAAAACTTTCAGGGGGTGTTCAGCCGCTGCACCGCGACCGGCACCATCTTTCTCGACAACATTCTGGAAGTGCCGTTGCCGGTTCAGGCGCGGCTGCTTGGCGTTCTGCAGGATCGCATCTTCACTCCGGTCGGGGATCACGTGTCGCGTGAGTTTCGGGGCCGGATTATGGCCGCCGCGCCGGGAAGCATAGAATCGATTCGCTCCGGTGGCCAGATTCGTAACGATCTTATTTATCATCTTGGCGTCAATACCATCGCCATCCCGTCACTCAAGCAGCGGTTGCAGGAGAACCCGGGCGACCTCGAACGGTTGATTCTGCATATCCTTGGCAAGTTTGTCGAACAAAACGCCGAACAGCAGGTCGGGCGCATCATCGAACAGATGCATGAGCATGTCGGCCACGGTTACGACTGGCCGGGAAATTTGCTCGAACTGGAGCAGATCGTCAAACGGATTTTGATGGTGAGTCATTACGAGAGTAAAGTCTGATCTTGCTTTGATGAGCCTTGGGGGCGTATTTCTAGCTGGACGCCTATACCAATTTAGGTATAATGGAGGGGCGCAATGAAAGAACTCGTCTGGGTCGGGAGTTCGCGTAAAGATTTGCAGGGGTTCCCCCAGGAGGTTCGTGCTCTCTTCGGTGTGGCTCTTTACTGGGCGCAGTTGGGAGGAAAGCATCCGCAGGCCAAACCATTGAAGGGTTTTAAGGGGGCCGGGGTCGTTGAGATAGTTGAGGACTTCGCTGTCGACACGTGGCGCTGTGTGTATACGGTCAGGTATGGTGCCAGAGTTTATGTGTTGCATGCCTTTCAAAAGAAGTCGAAAAAGGGGAGCATCACGCCGAAGGCAGATATGGATGTGATCAACGCACGTCTTAAGGTTGTGAAAGAGTTGGTCGAGGTGAAATCATGAATAAGGCAGACCAGATAGTTGAAATCTCCAGCGGCAATGTTTTTGCCGATCTTGATCTTGCCCTGCCGGAAGAGCTGCTGGCTAAAGCAAGAATTGCCCATCTCATTGTGCAGATTATTACCAAGAGTCACATGACACAACAAGAGGCGGCCAAGCTGCTTGGATTGACTCAGCCCAAAGTGTCGATGATCATGAATGGTCGGCTGGAGGGTTTTTCGCTGGAGAAGTTGATCATGGCGATGACTGCACTTGATCGGGATGTGGAGATTCGCATCCGCAAGAAGCCGAAGAGCCGTGAGCAGGCTCACTTGAATGTGGTGTACGTTTGAGTTGGGCGGGCAATGCGTTCAAGGGACTGGCATCAAAATAGAACAAAAAGAATATTATTGCACTGACAGCAGGACGACCAAATAGACAAGAGCCGGTATCCGTAGATGCCGGCTCTTGTTCTCCTCGTGGCTCAAAAGTTTCGCTTATCCACCCCGATGCACCGCCAGATGCCCCCAGGATTGGAAGATCGACATGACTTCCAGAGTGTTGATGTTGACATGCGGCGGCAGGCTGGTGACCCAGAGGATGATCTCGGCGATATCCTCGGCGGTCAACGGTTCGGTGTCGGCGTAGACCTTGCCGGCGCGGAGTTCATCCCCCTTGAAGCGCACCTGAGAGAATTCGGTTTCGGCCATCCCCGGCGCGATGCAGCTGGCGCGCACCCGGCTGCCGAGGAGGTCGGCGCGCAGGTTGCGGGTGAACTGGGTGACAAAGGCCTTACTGGCGCCGTAGACGTTGCCGCCCGGATAAGGCCAGGCGCCGGCGGTGGAAGCGATGTTGACCACGTGACCACGGTTGCGCGCCACCATCCCCGGTAGCAACAACCGGGTGCAGTACATCAGCCCCTTAACGTTGGTATCGACCATGGTCTCCCAATCGTCAAGGTTGACCTGGTGCGCCGGCTCCAGTCCCAGCGCCAGGCCGGCGTTGTTGAGCAGAATGTCGACTTCGGCAAACTCTGCCGGCAGGCTGGCGATGGCGGCTTCCACCGCCTTGCGGTCGCGGACATCGAGCACCAGCGGATAAATAGCAGCGGCCTGTCCGGCAAGCTCTTTGGCCAGTGCCGCAAGGGCGGTTTCCCGCCGGGCGACAAGAATCAGACGGTCGCCGCGGGCGGCAAAGGAGCGGGCGGCGGCGGCGCCAAAACCGGAAGAGGCGCCGGTGATAAAAATGGTTCTGGTCATGAGTCTCTCCCTTGTCTATTGTCTGGTGACCGGATGTCAGAAAAAGTGTGATGATGCGAAGTGCTGACAAGCTTAGCAAAGTCTGATCGGTTTTGCTGTAACTTGTGTTGACAAACTTTGCGCTTGCGGCGTGGGGTTGCTTGTCTGTTCGGCTTCAATTGGATAAGTAACAGTCGCGCAGATAAAGCCGTTTCGTGTGGCGGTAAATAGATGGCTAGAGATGCGAACCCGGTCGTTATCCGGAGATTTTTTGGCGAAGAACGGTTTTTTGTCTGATGATTTTTGAGGCAAGCCTCTGCTATATTCATCCCCGTGGATTAATTTTTGTTTTTATCTGATTATGGTTCGTTGCTGCGCGATGAGGTGAGGGTATGTCACAATCTTCGAAATTCAGCTTGAAAACGATCCTGCTGCTCAGCAGTGGTCTGTTCTTTCTGCTTTTGGCCGGGGTGATCGGTTTTTTGGTCCGGGACAATATGCAACAGCTGTCACTGGAGAAGGCCCGGCAGGAAGCAAAAATTATCCTGTCCCATAATCTGGCCATCCACAGCTATTTCAGTGAGCACCTCAAACCGGCGATTCTCCCTCTGGTCAAAGAGCAGCTGGCGGCCGGCTATTTTGATCCAGCCTGGATGTCTTCAACCTTTGCTGTGCGGCAGATCGAGCATTCGACCGAAAACAGGTTGTCCAAGGAAATATATTACAAGGAGTGTGCGATCAATGCCCGCAGTCCAGAAAATGAGGCGGATGCGGTCGAGCGCGATTTTCTGCTGCGGCTCAATCAGGATCCGAAACTGGACGAGGAGACGGAGGTTCGCGAATTTGACGGGGCGCAATACTACGTTGTTATGCGTCGGGGGGAGACGTTGGAATCGACCTGCATGATGTGTCACAGCACTCCCGAAGAAGCCCCTCAGGGTTTGGTCGCCCTGTATGGCCGTGAGCGCAGTTTTCACCGTCAGGTCGGAGAGACCATTTCAGCGGTTTCGATCCGGATCCCTTTGTCTCAGGCCTACGCTGACGTTCTTCCCTTCTCCTGGCGGTTATCCCTGATTTTATCCCTGGCGGCCGGGCTTCTTCTGGCTATCAAACACCTGCTTTATGATCGGCTGGTGCTGAAGCCGGTTCAGGTCATCCGCGATCAGGCGCACCGGATCGCCACCGATGAACAGTGTCTGGGGGAGAGGCTGCCGATGTTCCCGGGCCGGGAGTTGCAGGAGTTGGCCGGGGCGTTCAACACCATGTCGGGCAATCTCAAGCTGGAACGCGATTCTCTTGAAGTCCGGGTGGATGAACGAACGGCAGCGTTGCAGCAAGCAATAGAAGATTTACAGCTCAGTGAAGAGCGCTATCGCACCCTGAACCGGTCGATGATCCAGCCCATGGCGCTGCACGAAATTATCTGCGATAGCGCCGGGGTGCCGGTTGACTACCGTTTTCTTGATGTCAATCCGGCGTTTGAAACCCTCATGGGCAAAAGCGCCGCCGAAATCGTCGGCCGAACCGTCCGTGAGCTTTTGCCGGTGACCGAAGAGTACTGGATTGAGACCTACGGTCAGGTCGCTCTGACTGGCCAGTCGGATCATTTTGAGAATTATTCGCAGGCCCTCGATCGCCATTTTGACGTCGTCGCCTTTTCGCCGCGTGCCGGGGAGTTTGCGGTGGTGGCCACCGATATTACGGCGCGGGTGAAAATGATCGAGCGGCAGCGCAACCTCGAACAGCAGATGCTGCATGCGCAGAAACTGGAGAGCCTCGGCGTTCTGGCCGGTGGCATTGCGCACGACTTCAACAATATTCTGATGGCGGTGCTGGGCAATGCCGACCTGGCGTTGATGCGACTGTCGCCGGAATCGCCCGCTGTCGAAAATCTGCGTCAGATCGAAAAGGCCGCCGGTCAGGCCACCGATCTGGCCCGGCAGATGCTTGCCTACTCGGGGAAGGGGCGCTTTGTCATCGAACCCCTCAATCTCAACAGTCTCGTTGAAGAGATGCTCCATATCCTGAAGGTTTCGATTTCGAAGCAGGCGGTCTTGCGCTTTCACTACAGTCCGCATCTGCCGACCATTGAAGCAGACGCGACCCAGGTGCGGCAGATCCTGATGAACCTGGTGATCAACGCCTCGGAGGCCATCGGCGAGCGCAGCGGCGTCATCGCTATCTCCACCGGGATGATGGATTGTGACCGCCAGTATCTGCAAGGGACCAGTCTCGATGAAGAGCTGCCGGAAGGGATGTATGTTTATACCGAGGTCGCCGACACCGGCTGCGGCATGGACCGGGAGACTCTCAGCAAGCTGTTTGATCCGTTTTTCAGTACCAAGTTTACCGGTCGGGGCCTGGGCATGGCCGCGGTGCTCGGGATAATTCGCGGACACCATGGCGCCATCAAGGTCTACAGCGAACCGGGCAAGGGGACGACGTTCAAGGTGCTCTTTCCGGCCTCAACCCGGGCGGAAGCGATTTACGATCTGCCGGTGGCCGATTCAGTCTGGAGGGGGAATGGAACCATTCTGCTGGTCGATGATGAGGAGACCGTGCGGGCCGTCGGCAAGGATATGCTGATGGAGTTGGGTTACACGGTGGTGACCGCCGCCGACGGGCGCGAGGCCCTGAAGGTTTTCGCTGAGCAGCGCGCCAATATCGCCTGCGTGCTGATGGATTTGACCATGCCGCATATGGACGGGGAGCAGGCGTTTCGCGAACTGCGGCGCATCGACCCGGCCGTCAAAATTATTATGGCCAGTGGTTATAACGAGCAGGAGGTGAGCCAGAAGTTTCTCGGTAAGGGGCTCTCCGGATTTTTGCAGAAACCGTTTCGGATTTCGACCCTGCGCGCAACCCTGCAGAACCTTGAGGAAAAACCTTCGTCCGACTGAATTGTATTCGGACCGGCGCCGGACCGGCACAGATGCTGTTCCGGATTTAGCCGAGGGTCAGGCAGTTTCTCCCCGCCGCTTTGCTTTGATAAAGCAGGGTGTCGGCGCGTTTGATCAGCGAGTCGATGTCGTCCTTCTCGATGACCATGGTCGCGCCGATGGAGATGCGAACCTGGAGCTTTTGTTCTCCGACCTGAAGGTATGACGCTTCGACCAGCATGCGTAGCCGGTTGCCGATCTGTTCAAGCTGCCCGGCGCTGACGTTGCGAATGATGCCGATAAACTCTTCCCCGCCCCATCTGCCGATGACATCGAACGGTCGTGCATTGCCGACCATGGTATCGGCGACGAACTTCAGTACCAGGTCACCGATATCGTGGCCGTGGGTGTCGTTGAATTTCTTGAAGTGATCGATGTCGATAAACAGGCAGCCGAACGCAACGCCAAACCTTTTTTGCTCCTCAAAGCGGATGGCAAACTCTTTTTCGATGAAGTTGCGATTGGCCAGCCGGGTCAACCGGTCGAGCATTGCCAGCTCTTCAAGCTCTTTAACCCGCTGTTTGATGTGCGCCAGACTACTGATGTCGGTGAAGAGTTCAACGCCGCCAATGACGTCGCCGCTTTTGTTTGTGAGCGTACTGGTGCGGACCGAGACCGGAACCCGGTGACCGTTTTTATGGTGCAGGAACACTTCGGCCTCGCGTGATTCCCGGTCGACCATGGTTGCGGCAAGGGGGCACATACCGAGGCAGAGACTGTTACCGGCCATATCGACATGGGTGAGAATGTTGTCGGCGCAGGATTTGCCAATGACTTCGGCTGCGCTGTAGCCGGTGATTTTTTCGGCGGCTTTGTTCCACTGCTGAATCATCCGGTTGCCGTCTACGATGTACAGTCCGTCATGGAGATTGTCGATCAGTTTTCCGTAGGAGATCTGGTCAATAACCATCGGTGAGTCTCCGATTTTCCAAAAGAGTGCATTGACATGGTTGAAATGTGATTCAGGGCAGGGCGACGCCGCAGCTCTGGTCGCAAAACGGCTGGCTGGCTGATTTGCCGCAGCTGCACAGATAGACCTTTTGCCGCTGGTCCAGGGTGAACGACAGCGGGAGGTGCTGGCCGCTGCCATGGCTGCCGTCACAAAAGGGGAGGGATTGTGATTTGCCGCAGGTGCAGCGGAAATAGGTGCCGGCGTCGAGGGTGATGGCGATCGGCATGCCGGCGTCGTTGTTGGATGGGCTCATGCTTTGTCTCCTGGAGAGCGAAGGTGGTCGAAGCTTCTCTTCAGTTTCCCGGGAATCTTTTGTTTGCAAACCGGGCAGCGGAAAGTTGGGGCATCGATACGCACGGATGCTTTTTTGCAATGCGGGCAGAGGACAAACGGCAGATTGTAGCCCGGATCAAGTTCGGCCCGGGCATTATCTACTGGGGCGAACATAACTTTAACATGCTTTACCGCCCCGATAACCCCTAGCAACCATCCGATGAGGAAAAGAATGCTGCCGGCGATAATAATAATTTTGCCACCGAATTGTTGGTAACCGCTACCAATGAGCACAAACAGCCCACTGGCACCAACGAGAATAAGGGCTTTAGCTCCTAGTCGAACACCTTCCCATCGTTTCCAATGTTTGGACAATGCCCGCAAAAAGAGCAGGCCAAAAACGATAAATACGATGCTGTTAAATAATAGTGGATTCATATAAATATCTTCAAGTCTGACGGGACTTCATGCTTTTGCGTGCAGACTTACCCCAGCCTCGCCTGCGCCTTGGCAATCAGCGGCGATTCGGGGAAGGTGTCGATAAATATCTGGTAATAATGCTTCGCGATATCCTTGTGCCCCAGTGACTCCTTGATCCGCGCGCACTGAAAGACGGCGCGTTCACGGATGGCCGCCGGAGTGGCCGGGTTGTCCGCGAGCAGCTCCAGACAGCGCTCCGCCCAGAGCAGATCGTCGGCCTGCTGAAACAGGGCGGCAAGACGCAGCTGGGTGGCGGGGTCGACGGACTGCATGGTGCAGTCGTAGTAGTCGCGAAAGGCGGCCATCGCCTCCTTCGGTTTGCTGGCAATCAGCCGGCCGATCGATTGGCGGTAGAGTTGCTCCCCCTCGGGATTTGGGCCGAATTTGGTCAGCAGTTGTGCCAGCAGCAGCATGACTTCGGTGTTTTCCGGATCGTGTTGCAGGGCCAGACGCATCGACTCCTCTCCCGCGTAGAGGTCCCCCCCCTTGCTCATCACCTGGCGACTGATTTCGACATGACGTTCACCGATGGCTTCTTCGCCGAGGTTGCTCAGTAGTGCCAGGGCGACGCCGCAGAGCATGCCGCCGATGTGTACCCAGTGGCCGATATTTGAGCTGCTTTCGCCGGCGGCCTGGGCGATGCCGCCGGAGAGGTCCATGGCGAAGAACAGGCCGATGATGACCAGAGAGTTGAGCCGCACCTTGAGACTGATCGGCAGGATCAGGGCGAAGATGCCGAGAATCGGCAAGGGAAAGACCATGCTCTTGAAGTAGCAGCGGACGGCGAAGAGCCCCATCACCCCGGCGATGGCGCCGGAAGCGCCGAGGGCGTGGATGGCTTCGCGGCTGAACAGGAAATGGGCCAGTGCCGAGAACAGGCCAGCCATCGCCCCGCAGAGCAGGTAGAAGAGCAGGAACCGCTGCCAGCCGATCCGCTTTTCAACCACGGTGCCGACCGCCCAGAGGAACAGCATATTCCCCCAGAGGTGGCCACTGCTGGCATGCAGAAAAAAAGCGGTGAACAAGCTGATCGGCACGTTGAGTGCGGTCGGCTGTTCGGGGAGGAAGAGCAGGTTGTTGAAGATGAATTGGGGATTGACGTTGAGCTCGTAGGCATAAAAGATCAGGATGTTAATGAATATCAGGCCGTAGGTGACCCAGGCGACGTCTTTTGTCTTTTTCTCCCCTTCAGCGTACATCACCGGCATGAAGGTGATGTTCTCGCGCAGCACGGCGAGAAACGGTTGGCCGCTGGACTGCGCCTGAAAGCGGATGTAGAGCCAGAAGGCGAAGGGGAGGAGGAACAGCAAAATGCCAATCAACTGGCCAAGGAAGTTCTTGACCAGCAGAATCGCAGCGATGGTTAAAAATGCTTTGAGCAGAAAAGCCTGCTCCCGATGTGCATCGAAATGAGCGAACAGGCGGTCGAGGGCATCGCTGCTTTCGGTGGCGGCAGGACGGGGTAAAGGTTGGCGGGAGGGGCTCGACGATGGCGTGTCGATGGTGGCGGTGGGGACGGTGGCGACCATCTCGATGCTGGATTGGCGCTCGCGGGCACGGTCAATCTTGGCGAAGATGACACCGCAGCTCGAGCAGGTTGCGGCGGCATCGCGCAAAGCGCCACATTTTGGGCAGACATTGGCTTTGGGTTTGTCCGGGGCTCTATCGGCCTTTACCGTCTCACCTGTGGCGAGTTCGATGGAGGTTACCGTCTCCGGCCCGATGGCATGCGGCAGCACCTCAAGGTGACAGATGGCGCCGGTCTTATCGAGGGCGGCCTTGTACTTCTGGCCGGTCTCCAGAGAGAGATTGTTTTTCAGGACGGCCGGTTCGCCGCAGAAGAGGCGATCAAGGTAGGCGTCGTCGAAATGGCAGAGTTTGCGCAGGTTTTCACGCACTTCTTCCGGTTCAAATTCGAAAGACATTTCACCGCGAAAGACGATTCGATAGCGTGCCTGCTGCTCAGCCATAAACACTCCCTGCCCGGCGGTCATTCCTCCGGCTGAGTAACCGCCCGGAGGCGGAAATATTAACGCTGTTTATACAACCAGCCACCTTGGCTCTGCAAGAAAATGTTCACTGATAACTCCAGCGCAATGTCGATATGGCTATTTCCTTCTTTAGCCGGACCGGTAAATCTGGTACAAGAAGAGATTCGAATGGCACCTTAACTTCCTCTTATCCTGGAGTTCGTCATGATCAAGATCGCCCCGTCCATCCTGTCTGCCGATTTCGCCCGTCTGGGTGAGGAGATTGTCGCCATCGATGTTGCCGGAGCTGATTACATTCATGTCGATGTCATGGACGGCCACTTTGTCCCCAACATCACCATCGGTCCGCTGGTGGTCGATGCGGTGCGCAAGGTGACCAAAAAGACTTTGGATGTGCATCTGATGATCGAAAACCCCGATCGTTATATCGCCGATTTCGCCAAGGCCGGTGCTGATATCATCGTTGTCCATCAGGAGACGGCGACCCACCTGCACCGGACGGTTCAGATGATCAAGTCCCTGGGCAAAAAGGCCGGAGTGTCGATCAATCCGGGGACGCCGGTCGGTACGCTTGAGGCCATTCTGGACGATCTCGATCTGGTACTGGTGATGACGGTCAATCCTGGTTTCGGCGGCCAGTCGTTTATTGATGCCTGTCTGCCAAAGATCGCGGCGTTGCGCAAGATGATTGATGGCCGCGGCCTGTCGATCGAACTCGAGGTTGATGGTGGGGTGAAGATTGATAATATCGGCACCGTTGCGGCTGCCGGTGCCGACGTTTTCGTCGCCGGTAGTGCCGTATTCAATGCGCCTGACTACCGGCAGACCATTGCCGCACTGCGAGCAAACGCACTGCGGGCCGGTGTTGTTTAACGCCCGGCGATGAGGTCGGGTGTCGGAGCGCTTCTTTAAGGAAGAGGAGGTCGGTTGTGGTCAAAAAAATCGGATTTTTGGGCCTGGGGACAGTTGGCAAGCACATGGCCGCCAATCTGCTCAAGGGGAAGTATGAACTGGCGGTGTACGATTCCGATCCGGGCGTGGTTGCTGAACTGGTCCAGCTCGGGGCGACGGCTGCGGCGACACCGAAGGCGGCTGCGGCCGGCAGAGATCTGGTGATCCTGATCCGGCCGGAGAAAGAGGCGTTGCGCCCGGATATCTATGGTGCGAATGGACTTCTGGCCGGAATCGATCCGGGGACGATCCTCGCCGGCATGGGAACGACCTCGCTGGAGAACACTTTGGAACTCGCCGAGGCCGCGGTCCAGAAACGGGTCATGTTTCTTGATGCGCCGGTCTGGGGGACCAAGGAGCACGCGGCGCACGGTTTTCTGACCATTCTCGCCGGTGGTGACGAATCGGTTCTCGGTCGTTGCCGCGAGGCCTTTGCCCTGTTCGGACTCAACATCATCCCGGTTGGCGGCATCGGTCAGGGGACGCGGATGAAGTTTGTCGTCAACCTCGTCCAGGCCGAGCAGATGCAGGCTTTGGCCGAGGGGCTGGTCCTCGGCGAAAAACTCGGTTTCAATGCCGACAAGATTCTGGAAGTGCTCGATTCCGGTGGTGTGGCTTCGCCGCTGTTCCACTCCAAGGGTCGGTCGATGGCCCGTGGCGATTTTACCCGAAACCTGGCCCTGAAATATGTGCACGAGCAACTTGAGCTGGTACGGGATGCCGCACGAAAAGCCAACCTTGACCTCCCCGGGATGGAGTGTGCCTGCCGCTTGTATGAGCAGGCCGACAAGGATGGCCGTGGTGAGGAGGATTTCTCCGCCGTGATCAAGGTGTTGCGCAAGTAGCGAAGCCGACCGGGCGCGGGGTACACCCCGCGTCCGCGACTGCGGCATGGCCGTCCACCCCCTTGCGATCCCGCAGGAGTCGTCAATCAACATGAGTGTTCAAAGCGAAGTCATTCGCCAGCGCCTGCGCAGCGAGGTACTGATCGGCGACGGGGCGATGGGAACCTTGCTCTACAGCCGCGGTATTCCTCTTGACGCCAACTTTGAGCACCTCAATCTGGTGCAGCCGGAGCAGGTGCGGCAGGTGCATGCCGAATACATCGCCGCCGGTGCCCTCCTGATCGAAACCAACACCTTCGGCGCCAATGCGGTGCGTCTCGGCGCCATTGGACTCGGGCACAAGGTGGCGGCAATCAATCGCGCCGGTGCCCGCCTGGCACGTGAGGCAGCAGGTGATGCCGTTCTGGTCGCCGGTGCGATCGGGCCGCTGGGTCGCACCCGCGCCGATGCGGCGCAGCTCGACGCTGATCAACGTCGCAGCGCTTTTGTTGAGCAGGTTGCCGCTCTGGTCGAAGGGGGCGTCGATCTGCTGATGCTGGAGACCTTTGCCGAGCTTGGCGAACTTGACCTCGCCCTGTCGGTTGCGGTTGCCAGTGGCGTGCCGGTTATCGCCCAGTTCGCCCTTTTGGAAGGGGGGAGGACCCGCGACGGGTTTGCGGCCGAGGAGGTTGCCCGGCGCCTGACCCTTGGTGGTGCGTCGATGCTCGGAGTCAACTGCGGTGCCGGGCCACGTGAACTGCTGGCGGTTCTGCGCCGTCTTGCCGGCGCGACGGAGCTGCCGCTGTCGGCGTTTCCCAACTCCGGATTTCCTGAATACGTCGACGGCCGCTCGATCTATCTGGCGACGCCTGATTACTTTGCCGCCCGTGCCGGCGAAATGGTTGCTGCCGGTGCAACCCTCATCGGTGGTTGCTGTGGGACCGGCCCGGAACATATTCAGGCTCTCGCCACCGCCCTGCGCGATGCGCAACCGGCGCCACGTCGGCCCCTTGTCACCGCGACGGTCTCAGTCGCGGCCCCGGTGGAATTTCCGCCGGCCGGGGCCGGGCAATGGCTCAAGCAACATGCCGTGCCAGTGACGGTTGAGCTTGATCCGCCGCGTGGTCTCGATTGCATCGGTGTTATTGCCGCTGCCCATCAGCTGGTGGCTGCCGGAGTCTCGGCGATCAGCCTGGCTGAAAACCCTCTGGCCCGTGTCCGCATGGGCAATATTGCTCTCGCCAGTCGTCTGCGGGCAGAGACCGGTGCTGAAGTTATCGTTCATGTGACCGGCCGCGATCGCAACCTGATCGGGCTGCACTCTGAACTGCTCGGCGCGCACTTGCTTGGCCTGCGCAATATCCTGGCCGTGACCGGTGATCCGGTGTCGGTGAGCGGTGAAGCCGGGGCGACCGGCGTCTTTGATCTTAACTCCATCGGCCTGCTTGAGCTGCTGGCGGCGGCGAACGCCGGCCGCACACTCTACGGCCATGAGCTCGGAGCCCCGGCGCAGTTTTTTGCCGGCGCCGCCTTCAATCCCAACGGCAGCTCTCTGGTTGGCCAACTACACAAGTTGCAGAAGAAGATTGCCGCCGGCGCCCGTTTCGTCCAGACGCAGCCGGTCTATGACCAGGCAATCCTCGATCGTCTGGTGGCGGCGACGACTGATCTCGGCATTCCTGTTTTGCTCGGCATTCTGCCGCTGGTCAGCGAACGGAATGCTGAATTTCTGCATAACGAAGTGCCGGGGATTGTCCTGCCGGAGAGTGTGCGTTCCCGCATGCGTGGCACCAGCGGTGCGGCCGGGGTCAAGGAGGGGATGGCAATCGCTCGCGAGGTGATCGATGCTGCCCATGGTCGCGTTGCCGGTTTTTATCTGATGCCCCCCTTTGGCCGGGTTGAGCTGGCCCTGGAGTTACTGGCTTATATCCGTCAAGTGAGTCAAGAGAAGGGCTGAGACATGAGTCGAGGTCGAACCACCTCTATTAAGGAGAAAGTTCTTGATGCGAATTGCCGAATTACACATTAGCCGCTGGTTGTCGCTGGTCGCCGTGTCGTTTCTGATTCTTGGTTGCAGTATGTTGCCGGATCACAAGGATGATTTTACCAAGGTCAACGAAGATTTCATGCTGCGCATGCGTTGGCACGATATTGTCGGCGCGTCCAAATCGTTTGCGCCGGAGCCGCAGGAAGAGTTTCTCAATCGCTTTGAAGCCCTGGATGATCTGAAGGTCATGGACTTCACTGCGGCGCGGAGCGAAGCCGGGGTGGAAATTGGCCTGGAGTGGAAAAAGGTGCATTATCTGATGGAATACCATTTTCTGCCGAGTCTGTCCGTCAAGCAGAAGCGATTTACATTGCGTTGGGAGAAGGCGGGAGAGGCGGGTGCCTGGACGATTGTCGAGCCATTCCCCGATCTGAAGTGATCCGGCATTTGTGCCGAAAATAGTGGCAGGGTTTGCGGGGACCAGAGCCGAAATTTTCCTTGCCTCGCATTAACTTTTTATGATAATTACTGCATACTGTATACACTAGCTTACATAGCTAACAGGGAAGACAGGATTGCCGTCTTTCCTTTTTTTCGGAAGAATTGCCGTCGGGAGCCTTAATTCCGGCGGGTCGCAGGGAGGTCACGTTGTCTCAGGTCGTTTTTTCCAGTTGGGGACAGAATGTCGTCGACAATCGTCACGGCGGTGAGGCCGATCTGGCATCACTGAAACTGAAGTTGCCCGCAACCTACCTCGATCAGGGGAAGATTGGCGCCTTCATGGGCTGGGATGGCATCGTTCTGCTCAATAAAGAGACCGATGTTGTTGCCATGGCAGCTGAATACATCCAGCGCGTGCAGGAGAAATACTGCTGCGCCAAGTGCAGCCCCGGCAAACGCGGTACCCGCGTGTTGCAGGACACCATGTCCCGCATCGTCAATGGTAAAGGGTGCGAAGCCGATCTTGACACCATTGAGAGCCTGGCCACGCTGCTGGAAAACTGCAAATGTACGCTGTGCATGACCGCAGCGGTACCGGTCTTCCATTCCGTCAAGCATTTTCGCGATGATTACCTTTCTTATATTCGTGGCGAGAAGACGTTGCCAGCGGGAAAATCCTACAAAGAAAAGCTGACGGCGCCGTGCACCGATCGCTGTCCAGCCCATATCGATATTCCGGCTTATGTCGAGGAGCTTAAGGATTTTCGTCCCGACGAGGCCCTCGATACTATCCGTCGCAACATGCCGATTCCGGCGGTTTGTGGCCGGGTCTGTCCGCATCCTTGTGAAAAAGCCTGCCGCCGCGCCCTGATCGATGAGCCGGTGAGTATCATGGTCCTCAAGCGCGTCGCCGCCGACCATGAGTGGATGCACCACAAGCAGCCGCCGATGCTGGCCAAGCCTGCGACCGGCAAAAAGATCATCGTCGTCGGCGCCGGTCCGGCCGGTCTGACCTGCGCTTATTATCTGGCCCTGGAAGGGCATAAGGTCAAGATTATCGACATGCTCTCCGAGCCGGGTGGAACGGTTGCGGTCGGTATCCCCGACTATCGCATGCCGCGCCACCTGCTGCAGCGTGACGCCGATGTTATTGCGGCACTCGGCATTGAGATCGAGTATGGCGTCAAGCTCGGCCGTGATGTCTCCCTCAAGCAGCTCAAGGAACAGTACGACGCAGTTTTCCTCGGTACCGGCGCCTTCAAGTCGAAGCCGATGGGGGTCGAAGGTGAAGACCAGGGGTATGATGGCTTCTCCACCGGCGGTATTCATTACCTGCGCGCCGTTGCTCTTGGCGAGCCGATTGTCACTCCGAAACGGGTCATCGTTGTCGGTGGTGGCAACACCGCCATCGACTGTGTCCGGGTCGCCCTGCGCGAAGGGGCCGAGGACTCGATCCTGGTCTACCGCCGGACGCGCAAGGAGATGCCGGCCGAATCGTATGAGGTCGATGACGCCGAAGAAGAGAATGTGCAGTTTGAGTTTCTGCGCAATCCGACCCGCCTGGTGACTGAAAACAACAAGGTGGTCGGGGTCGAAGTGATCAAGATGGAGCTCGGCGAGCCCGATGCTTCCGGTCGCCGCAGTCCGCAGCCGGTCCCCGGTAGTGAGTATGTTATCCCCTGCGATCTGGTGATTCCGGCCATCGGTCAGGATCCTGATCTCTCCTTCCTCGAAGATGGTGATTACGGTATCAACCAGACCCGCTGGAACAGCATCGTCACCAAGGGCGGGACAATGATGACCGACAATGCCGGCGTCTTCGCCGGTGGCGACTGCGAATACGGCGCCATGACCGTGGTCGTTGCCGTCGGTCACGGCCGACGTGCAGCACAGGCGATGCACCGTTACTTAATGGAAGGCAAAGCCTACATCACCGATGATGAGATCCTGGAAGACATGCTCAGCAACTTCGGCGTGTTCGACAAGCAGGAGAACGTCGGTATTGCCGGCGGTCTGCACCGCGAGCATCAGCCAAAGATTGATGGAGCCGAGCGGGCCAAAAACTACGATGAGATCGAACTGGCGATGCCGGAGAGCCAGGCGGCGCGGGAAGCATCGCGATGCCTGCGCTGTTATCGCGTCGGCATGGTAGCCCTCGACTAAAAAGACCCGAATAATCATGAAATCCGCTGCGACAAGGTTTCCACCTTTGGCAGTGGTTGCAAGCAAGCGAGGCAGGTGAAGTTCATGGTCAATCTGAAAATTGATGGAAAACAGGTTCAGGTAGAACACGGCGCGACGATTCTGGCTGCCGCCGAACTGGCTGGCAGCCATATCCCGACCTTGTGTTTTTTGAAAAAAGTATCGTCGACCGGCGCCTGCCGGATCTGCGTGGTCGAGATCGAAGGTGTCGCCAAGCCGATGACGGCCTGCAACACTCCGGCCACCGAAGGGATGGTGGTGACGACCCGTTCGGAGAAACTGACCACTATCCGCCGGCAGATCGTTGAACTGCTGCTGGTCAATCACCCCCTCGACTGTCCGGTCTGCGATGCGGCTGGCGAGTGCGATCTGCAGAACATCTGTTACGAACTCGATGTTGTCCGGCAGCCCTTTGCCGCCGAAGATGTCAATGCCGACGTGATCGACCGTTGGCCGCTGATCCAGCAGGTGCCGAACCGCTGTGTGATGTGCGAGAAGTGTGTCAAGGTTTGCCATGAGACCATCGGTTCCAGCGCCCTGTTTGTCAACGAGAAGGGCGATCGCGCCTTTATCGATAAGGATCTTGATAAATGCGAGTTCTGTGGCAACTGCGTTGCAGTCTGTCCGACCGGGACGATGATCTCCAAACCGTTTAAATTCCGCGCCCGCTGCTGGGAGCTGACCAAGGTGCCAAGTGTCTGCACCGCTTGCGGCTGTCAGTGTCAGGTCGATCTCAATGTCAAGAACAACACCCTGTTTCGGGTCACCGCTGAAGATGCCTCGACGGTGAACAACGGCAACCTGTGTGTTGGCGGTTACTTCGGCCATGACTACGTCCATGCCGAGCAGCGTCTGGAGTCTCCGCAACTGCGCAGTGGCGACACCCTGACTGATGCGAGCTGGGATGACGCGCTGTCTGCTGTGGTTGAGCGGATGCAGGCGGTGCGTAAAGAATTTGGCAGTGACGCTTTGGCCGGTCTCGGCTCGCCGCGCCTGACCAACGAAGAACATTATCTGTTTCAGAAGCTGTTTCGCGCCGGGGTCGGCAGCAACAACATCGACTCCGAGGCCCGCTTCGGAGCCCTGCGTGCCGCGACCGTTCTGCGCAACACCCTCGGCCTCAAAGGTGCCAGTCATTCGCTCAGCCACATCGGCAAGGCCGAAGCTGTTCTGGTTTTCGGTTGTGATGTGACCGCCGAGGCTCCGGCTGTCGATTGGCAGATCGAAGAGGCCTGCCGGCGCAACGATGGCAAGCTGATCGTTGCCAATATGCGCAAGGTCAAGCTCAGCCGCCACGCCAACGTCAACCTTGGTTACCGCCCCGGCAGTGAAGTGGCTCTGGCCAACGCCCTGTGTCGTTTGCTGCTCGATTTCGGTCTGGTCGATCTGCCGCAGTTGAAAACCTATGTGGGTAATATCGACGCCATGCAGGCCCATCTGGCGACGGTCGATGTCGATGCCATGGCCAAGGCGACCGGACTTTCGCGTAACTTGCTGGAAGAGGCGGCACGTCAACTTGGCGCTGCCGGCTCGGTGGCTGTGGTCTTTGGTGCCGACCTGACCAAAGCCGCCCAGGCTGAAGAAGCTGTAGGCGCTGTCGCCAATCTGGCACTGCTCACTGGCGCCTTGTTTGCTGATGCCGGCGGCCTGTTCCCCATCGATGAGAAGGGGAACATGCAGGGCCTACTCGAGATGGGGGTTTGCCCGGAGAGCTTTCCCGGTTATCAGGACTACACGGCAAACCGCGCCACCTTCGAAAAACTGTGGAAGGTCACTCTACCGGAAGCCGGACGCGATGCGCTGGCCATTCTTGAGGGGATCGAGCAGGGGGGAGTGCGTTTCCTTTATCTGGCGGCAACCAATCCGCTGGTCAATTTCCCCATGGCTGAGCGCTGGCGCAAGGCACTGGACAAGGTGGAGTTTCTGGTGGTGCAGGATATCCTCGCCTCGGAACTGACCGCTCTGGCCGATGTCGTGCTGCCGGGTTGCTCGGCGTTTGAAAAGACCGGGAGTGTCACCGCTCTTGATAATCGTGTCAGCTGTCTGGGTAAGGGGATCGACCCGGTCGGCGCGGCCCGCGAGGACTGGGAGATTCTGGCCGAACTCAGCCAACGGCTTACCGGCGAGAGTCTCTGTCTGGATAACAGTGCGCTGCAGGAGGAGATTCGCGCGATGCTGCCGATGTACGGCGGTGTCTGTTTTGCCGGGGACGGCCATGGTCAGCTCTGTCTGAAGGCCCCCTTCCAGTTGCAAGCGGGCGCAGCCCAGTTTACGCCACTGAATGCTGTAGCCGGGGCAGATGCCGGATTGCAGTTGCTCAGCGGCAAGTTGCTGTCCCACTTCGGCAGCACCACCACCTTTGCACCGAGTCCGCTGGAACTGGCTGCCAGCGGCTATGTTGAGATGCATGGCGACGATGCCCGGGCTCTCGGCGTGGAAGATGGTGCCCGTCTGCGGGTCAGCTCCAGTGTCGGCGAGATTATGGCACCGGTGCGGATCAGCGCTTCGGTACAACCGGGGCTGTTGTTTGCCCCCTATCACTTTGCTGATATGGTGGTGCAAGGTCTGATGCCGGGGGTGCAGAACCGGGTCGAGGTCAAGGTCAGTCGCGCATAAATGCACCTTATTACCCATTAATCAGAAGGCACCCCTGTGATGGGGTGCCTTTTCTTCATGTGAGGCAAACACGATGAGCGTCGTCGATTACAAAGAAAAAATCGCCTACTCGAAAACCGGTCCGAACAAGGTGGTTCTTTGCGAAACCACCCACGCCCGCAGCACCCTGTGGTGCCTGCTGCCGGGACAGCACATTCATGCGCATGTTCATGCTGGCGATCACATCTGGGTGGTGTTTGAAGGCGAAGGGCACCTGCTCGGTCTGGCCGACGAGCCGCTGGTTCAAGCCGGTGAAACCGCCTTTCTCCCCTCCGGACAAGCACACGGCATCTACAACCGCGGCCAGCACGGACTGGTTTTTCTCAGCATCTCCGCCGGCGCGTAAGCGCCTGTCAACTGTCGCACATGGTTTATAATTTCACTGCGACGGTAGAGGTTGAGCAAAAGTCCTTGGATGCAAGGCACCCGCTGGCTAAGGAGCGAGGCGTAGCGATAGCTACGTTGCAGCAACGCAGCCAAGGGTAACGCCGCAGACGAGGGCTTTTCCTCAACCGTCGTGATAACCGAGCACGACCAGCAGACAGCTCCCATCCGCTATAACATTCACCCCCTGCTTCTGTGCCCGGGCGATGGCCGGAGCGCTTTGCGCTCCCGGTTGCATCCAGAGATTACGGATACCGCGGGCAATCGCCAGATCGACAACCGTCTCGGTGATCGCCGGTGGCGTGATAATCGACAGGCTTTGCACCGCCGCTGGCAGGTCGCTGACCGAGGCGACACAGTCGACCCCTTCAATCTGCTCGGCACGCGGATTAATCGGAATCACCTGCCGCTTGTTTTGCAAATAGCAGCGCAACACCTTGTTGCCGTACTTGTCACGATTGGTTGATGCGCCGGCGACTCCGAAAGCGTCTGCTGCCAGAAATTGGGCAATTTGTTCGTCGATGTTCATCCTTTTTCCCCTTCTTGCTGTTGAACCCTGATTTTTTCGTGCCACCCCAAAAAAAATCATCTGCACACAAGGCATGATGGTTGCATTGGTGTATTCTTACAGAAGGCGGCAAAGAGTTGCGTTCTTGTCTCTAAAAGCTTATCCCATAAATTACACCAGTGCAAAGCAGGGGGTGGTCATGGCAGAGAATACGATGCAATCGTTGTTGGTTCAAGGGATGGAAGCTCTCGAGCAGGGGAGCACATTAACCGCTTTGATGCATTTTGAGGCCGCGGCCAAGCTGGGGACAACGCCGTTGCTTAAGGCCCATCTTGGCTATTGTATGGCTCTGGAACACCGACAGTACCGAGAAGGGCTGGCTCTGTGTCGTGAGGCGACGATTGCGGCGCCACAGGACAGCCGCATCTGGTTGTTGATGGGACGCACCTGCCTGTTGTCCGGGCAGAAGCGCCCTGCGCTGCAGGCTTTCCGGCGTGGGCTCAAGCTTGGCAATAATCCACAGATTGTGTCTGAGATCAAGGCCCTTGGTCTGCGCCGCAAACCGCCTTTCCCTACTTTCGATCGCGATCATCCTCTGAATCTGTATACCGGCCGTCTGTTGGGGCGCTTCGGGTTGCGCTAAAGTTCTCCTGACATAACGGTATCGCGACGGCACCGGTTCGATGAGATCTAAACAAAAAGGTCGGGGTTTTCCCGACCTTTTGTTTCGTCTTATTGCGGAGTTGTTGTTGGACGACGACTTTTGCCCTCCTTGTAAGTCCCGGTAAACGGCGTCAGGACTATGCGGATATCTTCAACAAAAGTTCCCTCTTTTACTTCGACCGGTGTCGGGGTCTCATTGCCGAGCTTGCCGTAAAGTTCTCCGGGGCGTGGCATGTCCCAGGCGTTCACGCGCGCCGCCAGATAGTAAGTTCCGCCTTGTGGTAGATAAAGCACAAAGTGACCCTCACCATCGGAGAGTGAGGAGGCATGGTCGGGGAGACGGCGCAGGTCGTCACTGTTATAGGCGACGGCAAAGCTGACCGGAACCGGTTTGCCGGTGGCATCGACCAGCGTGCCACGAATGCCGGTGGCCGTCACCTGTTCGGTGGACACCCGTTTGAAAAACATCGGTGCCAGCATCGGGGCCACTTTCAAATCGACGATCGACAGACGGTCGGCAACGACAGTGGTTCGGACCCGCTGGTGTTCGGAAAAAAGGTCGCCGGTAGACAGGGCGCCGAACGGTTCGCCGCTGGAGCGCTTGCGGGCGACAACAAAAAAATTACCAGGCGGTGCATCGATGGTGAAGCGACCGTCACTGTCCGTGGGGCTGGAGATGTACTTTGATGGGCCAAGCAGGTTGGAGAGCGTATCGGGGTAGACATTAACGTAGGCTCCGGCGACGGGTAGGCCACTCTCCAGCATGGTGATCTGTCCGCTAATGCCGGTCTTGCCGGCACCATCGCGACTGGCCGTCAGGTAAAGGGTGTCATCGGCAGGTCTGGAGTCGCCAAAAAAGTTACAGGCACTCAGCAGGCAAAGAAGCAAAACGGGTAAACAGCAGTAAACAATTTTACGCATGAGAACCTCCTGGCCGAAAAACTTTGATGACAGAACAAAACATTTGATGAGCTGTTATTTTACCGGTTTGCGCCCGGATGTCAAAAGGCGAGTTGTCAGATGTCTGTTGCCCGATTATAGTTGGCTTCAATGGAGGTAGCAGATGCAGCGTGATCTGAATCAAATGGCCAGCATCGAGCACGACGTACTGATTATTGGCGGTGGCATCAATGGTGCCGGTGTCGCCCGCGATCTCGCCCTGCGCGGTCTGCGTGTTGCCCTGGTCGAAAAGAGCGATTTTGCCAGCGGCACCTCCAGCACGTCGACCAAGCTCATCCATGGTGGATTGCGTTATCTGGAAAACTTCGACCTCCGACTGGTGTTTGAGTCGTGTCGTGAACGGCACACCCTGCAGCGCATCGCTCCGCATCTGGTGCAACCGTTACCGTTCTGTATCCCGGTCTATCGTGGGGATTTGCGGCCGCTATGGATGGTGCGCGCCGGACTGATGTTGTACGATCTGCTCGCCTTGTTTCGCAACACCGGAACGCATCATATTTTGTCGGCCGCCAAAGCGGTTGCCCGGGAGCCGGTCTTGCGTCCGGAAGGGCTGCGCGGCGCTGCAGTCTACTGGGATTGCCGCATGGATGATGCGCGGCTGGTACTGGAAAACATCCTCAGTGCAACTGCCGCCGGAGCGCTGGTGGCCAACTATGCCGAAGTGACCGGACTGCTGCAGCGTTCCGGGCGGGTGGTCGGCGTTAAGGTACAGGACAGAGAGACCGGTCAGGCCCATGAGTTGCGGGCCCATCTGGTGATCAATGCCACCGGTCCATGGCTTGACCAGCTGCGGCGGCTGGATGGTGACCTGGAACCGGTGCTGCGGACGACGCGCGGTACCCATATCCTGGTGCCACGGGTGAATGCCGGCGCCGAGGCGCTCTATTTGTCGACCGGGCGCGATAACCGGCTGTTTTTTGTGATCCCCTGGGGGACCGATTTGTCGCTCATCGGGACGACCGATGTCGATTTTACCGGTGATCCGGATACCATCTGGCCGGTGGAGGCCGATATCGATTATCTGCTCGAGGAAGCCGCCCGCCACTTGCAGGGGAAGGTGCTGCGCCGGGAGTGTGTGGTCGCCGCCTTTGCCGGTCTGCGGCCGCTGGTTCAGGACCATCGGCAAAAGGCGTCGCGGGTTTCGCGGGAGCATCATCTGTTTACCACCGCCGGCGGGATGATCTCCATCGCCGGTGGCAAATACACCACCTATCGGGCGGTGGCCGAAGAGACGGCGCGACTGGCTTGCCAACGGCTCGGCATTGACAGCGGCCACAGTCGTACCGCCCAGATGGCATTACCCGGTGGCGACGGGCTGGCGACGGTGGTGCGTGATCGGCCCGAGTGGCAGGCGCATTACGGTCTTGATACGGCGGTGGCGGATCGGTTGCTACAGCGCTATGGCGCCCGGGCTGTTGATGCTCTGGACCTGGTCGAGGCGGATCGCGACCTGTTGCAGCCGGTGGTCCCGGGGTCAACATTGACGCGCCTGGAGGTGGCGTTTTCAGTACTGAAAGAGATGGCACGGAAGCCGGCCGATGTGCTCAGACGACGCACGTCGCTGGCACTGGAGCGGGGGTGCGGTTTAAAGGAGTTGTCGGCCGTGGCGTTGCAGCTGCAGGGGCTGCTGGCGGCAGAGGATCGTGTCCGTCAGCAATGGGTAACAGATTACCGGGCGACAGAGGCCCGTATCGGGGAGGCATGTGATGGAGATTAGCGTTAAGGTTGGACGGCCGCAGAATCAAAAGAGTGGATGTCTGCTGTTTGCTGCCTGTGCAGGCCGCCGGCACAGTACGCTGCTACAGGAATATGATGCGGCAAGCAACGGTCGTATCGGTCAGGCCATCAAGCGTCAGCAGTTTACCGGTAAAAGTGGCGAACTCCTGCAGCTCCCTCCGGCAGAAGGTGTTCGTGGGGTGCGTATTGTTGTGGTCGGCCTCGGGGCGGAGAAAACCGTGAGCGGCGAGCACCTGCGTCAGGCGGTCGGTCGTGCCATCGACCAGTTGACCCTGTTGCACGAGGAGAGCTTGACGGTGGTCGCGGGCAGCTTTGCGGTGCGCAATCTGCCGATGGAGCAGAGAGCGGAAATCCTCACCGAAGGGGCGCTGCTGGCCGCTTATCGGTTTGATCGCTACCGTACTCCGGGCAAAACGCCGGCGCCGGTCCCGCCACGTCGTTTGCAGTTGCTGGTGCCGAGTGCAGGTGAGCGCAAGGCCGCCGAGGCCGGAGTCGCCGCTGCTCAGGCCGTCAGTCACGGCGCCATGCTGGCCCGCGATCTGGTCAACGAGCCGGGGAATGTCAAGTCGCCGGTCTGGCTCGCCGGGCAGGCAGAGACCATGGCGCGCGCCGCCGGGATTGAGTGTACGATCCTTGGCCAGGCCGAACTTGAGCAGGAGAAAATGGGGGCGATGCTCGGCGTCGCGCAGGGGAGCGAGCGCGAGCCGCGGCTGATTATTCTGCGTTATCAGGGCGGGGGAGCAAACGCCAGACCGGTGGCACTGGTCGGCAAAGGGGTGGTGTTCGACGCCGGGGGTATTTCGCTGAAACCGGCCGCCGGGATGGAAGAGATGAAGATGGACATGGCCGGCGGTGCGGCGGTCATCGGCGCCTTGCAGGCGGCCGCCACGATGCGTCTGCCCTGTAATCTGGTCGGAATCATTCCGGCGGTGGAGAATATGCCGTCGGGAACCGCTATCCGGCCCGGCGACATCCTGACCGCCCAGTCGGGCAAGACCATCGAAGTCCAGAATACCGATGCCGAGGGGCGGCTGATTCTTGCCGATGCCTTGAACTATGTGCGGCGCTACAAGCCGCAAGTGGTCATCGATCTGGCCACCTTGACCGGAGCCTGTATCGTTGCTCTCGGTCACCATGCGACAGCGGTGCTCGGCAATGATCAGCGTCTGGTGAACGAGCTGCTCAAGGCCGGTGAGGCCTCGGGCGAGCGGCTCTGGCAGCTGCCGTTGTGGGAAGAGTATGCGGCGCAGATCGACAGCAAGGTGGCCGACATCAAGAACACCGGTGGCCGCGAAGCGGGGACGATCACCGCCGCCGCCTTTTTGGGCAAGTTCACCGAGGATCTGCGCTGGGCGCACCTTGATATCGCCGGTACCGCCTGGGAGGAGAAAGGCCGCCCCTGTTATCCCTTTGGCGGCACCGGGGTCGGCGTTCGCCTGTTGCTGCGCTACTTGCGCGACCGGGGTTGAGCACGCCAGTTTGTGGTTTTGTTTCTTGACATGCCGGAGCGCTATTGCTAACGTCTGCGATTGGTTGCAGGGCCCTGAAATACCGGTTCTGACCGCCAAAAAGAAGGGTTGAAGCGACGCGAATGAAAGTGCTGGTAGCCGACAGATTTGCCCAGGAGGGTCTGGAGATCCTGCAAGGGGCGGCCGGTATCGAGCTGGCTTACCATCCGGGACTGACGGATGCGGAGCTGCTGGAACAGGTGGTCGATGCCGATGCCCTCATTGTCCGTGGCGGCACACGGGTCAGTGAAGAGGTGTTTGCCGCCGCCCGGCAGCTTAAAGTGGTCGGCCGGGCCGGTATCAGTATCGAAAACATGGATCTGGCCGCTGCCAGTCGTAAAGGGGTGGTGGTGATGAATACCCCCTTCGGCAGCGCCACCACCACTGCTGAACACACCTTTGCCATGCTCATGGCTCTGGCGCGCAACATTCCGGCCGCCAGTGCCTCGATCAAGGCCGGACGTTGGGAGAAGGACCGTTTTCTCGGGGTTGAAGTCAGCGGCAAGACTCTGGGTGTCATCGGCGCCGGCAAGATCGGCCGTCTGGTGGTGGAGCGTGGCCTCGCCCTGAAAATGCGGCCGCTGGTCTTTGACCCCTATCTGGCAGAAGAGTCGGTGCGGCAGATGGGGGCGGAGCTGGTCGATTTTGACCGCTTGCTGTTCGAGTCTGATTTTCTTACCCTGCACATTCCGCTCAACGGCGAAACCCGCCATCTGCTCAATGCCGATGTGCTGGCGCGGGTGAAGCCGGGGTGCCGGATTATCAACTGCGCCATGGGCGGGTTGATCGACGAAGAGGCGTTGGCCGAGGCGATCCGCAACGGACAGGTGGCCGGAGCGGCCCTCGATGTCTTTGATGTCGAACCGCTGCCACAGGATAATCCGTTGTGGAAAATGGACGAGGTTATCTGTACACCGCACCTGCGCGCCGCCACTGTTGATGCGCAGATCAACGTCACGGTGCAGATCTCCCGGCAGGTGGTCGATTTTCTCCAGCGCGGGGTGATTGTTAACGCCCTTAACGTCCCGGCGATGGCCGGTGAGCAGCTTGGTGAAATGCGCCCCTATCTCGATCTGGCTGAGCGTCTGGGTGCCTTTCAGTCCCAGTTATCAGCCCGTGGTCTGCAACGCATTGTCATCGAATATGTTGGTGATGTCATCCGCTTTCCGGTCGAACCGTTGACCATGGCGGTGCTCAAGGGCTTGCTGACGCCGATTCATGGCTCCATGGTCAACTACATCAATGCGCCACATCTTGCCCGTGAAAGCGGGATCGAGATTGTCGATATGCGCAGCACCGCCACCGGCGGTTTTGACAACAGTATCCGGTTGACGGTGATCGGCAGCGATGGCGAGCACAGCGTCGCCGGGGCCCTGTTCGGCCAGGACGATTACCGGATCATCGAGGTCGATGGTTACCATGTCGAGGCGGTTCCCGACGGTCATCTGCTGGTGATCTGCAATCAGGATCGTCCCGGGGTGATCGGTGCCATCGGCCAGATTCTGGCTGAGGCCAAGGTCAATATCGCCATGATGAACCTTTCGCGGCGCAAGATTCGCGGCCGCGCCATCTCCTTGGTCAATGTCGACAGCCGCATTCCGGATGCCGCGCTGCAGGCCCTGCGCGATCAGGATTTTATCGATTCTGCGGTTCAGGTTAACGTGCAGATCTGACCGTAAGCGGCACACTAGGATAGTTATGATGAGTCAAGCGACGCCTCTGGAGGCGACCCTGCCGAAAGGCGTCAAGGATTTCCTGCCGGTCAAGGCAGCGAAAATCGATTATCTGCGCCGCACCTTGCAGGCGGTCTTTACCGCCTGGGGTTTCAAGCCGGTGATCCCGCCATCGCTGGAGTTTTTGCCGGTGTTGGAGCGCGGCCTCGGGGCCGATCTGCGCGCCAAGGCGATTCGCTTCGACGACCGCCAAAGCGGTGAGATGGTCGCTTTTACCCCCGACATCACGCCGCAGGTTGCGCGCATTGTCGCCACCCGCATGGCCGGTGTGCCGTTGCCGCTGCGCCTGTGTTATGACGGCCGGGTGCTGCGCCACGAGCAGGAGCAGCAGGGGAAAGACCGGGAAGTGTTTCAGACCGGGGTCGAGCTGTACGGGGTTGGCAGCGCCGAGGCCGACGCCGAGATGATCGCCATGGTTGCCGAATGCCTGCAGGCGCTGGCGGTCGATAACTTCAGCATCGATGTCGGTCAGGTCGAATTTTCCCGCGGCATCATGGAGCAGGTCGATCTTCCCCCCGCTCAGATGCAAGCCATCGCCAGGGCGATCTCGAGCAAAGATTCAGCCGGTCTGCGGCAACTGCTCGCTGCCACCGACCTGCCGGAAGCGCTGCGCACGGAGATTTTACTCCTACCACGTCTGTTCGGTGGCCCGGAAGTCCTCGATAAGGCTGCGGCTGCAGTGCATAACCCACGCTCGCAGGCGGCGATTACCAACTTGCGTCAAGTGGTCGAGGTGCTGGCGGTCTATGGTGTCGGCGACCATGTCACCTTTGATCTTGGCGAACTCTGCGGCCTCGATTATCATACCGGGGTCACCTTTGACGCCTATCTGCCCGGCGTCGGCCAGTCGGTCTGTTCCGGCGGCCGTTACGACAATCTGACCGCGGCCTACGGTGAGGCGATCCCGGCGACCGGCTTCACCTTCAACCTGCTCAACCTGCTGTTTGCCCTCGACCGCCGCCTCGATACCCTGGCGGTGCGCCACACCGATGTCCTCATCGCCCAGGCCGGCGAGAGCAAGGAGCTGGCGCAGCGCATCGCCCAGGCGCTGCGGCGCCAGGGCTACTCCGCCGCCCGTGACATGGTGCGGCGCGACCGGCAGGCGACCATCGATTACGCTGTGAAAATGAACTACCGCACTGTCATGAATATCGGCGCCGACGGCAGCACCATCACCCTGCGTACCCTCGCCGATGGCAGCGAGCAGGCTCTCGACGCAGCGACTCTTTTATCCGATCATTTTAAAATTTAAGCCCAACAGGAGAAGGCATGGCAAATCTGGTTATCATTGGCGCCCAATGGGGTGACGAAGGCAAAGGGAAGGTTGTCGACATCTACACCGAGTACGCCGACGATGTGGTCCGCTTTCAGGGGGGTAACAACGCCGGGCACACCCTGGTGGTCGGCAACGAAAAGGTCGTTCTGCACCTGATCCCGTCCGGCATCCTGCACGAAGGCAAACGTTGCATCATCGGCAACGGCGTTGTTCTCGACCCGAAGGTGTTTTTGCAGGAGATCGAGGGGCTGAAGAAGCGCGGTTATCTCAAGGATGACAGCCAGCTGCTGGTCGACGGCAATGTGCATATCATTATGCCCTACCACAAGGTGGTCGATATCGCCCGCGAAGCCAAGTCGGGCGACAAGAAGATCGGCACCACCGGTCGCGGCATCGGACCGGTCTACGAAGACAAGATCGGCCGGCGCGGCATCCGTCTTTACGACCTGGTCCGCCCCGAGGTCTTCGCCCGCAAGCTGAAAGAAGTGCTGCCGGAGAAGAACTTCATCATCGAAAAATATTTCGGCGAGAAGCCGCTGGTTGAGCAGGAGATCCTCGAAGAGTACGGTGCTTATGCCCGCGCTCTCGAGAAATATCTCGGCAGCGCCTCGACTACGGTCAGCGACAGCATCGATGCCGGCCGTCAGGTGCTGTTTGAAGGCGCCCAGGGGAGCCTGCTCGATATCGATCATGGCACCTACCCCTTTGTCACCTCTTCATCAACAGTGGCCGGCGGTGTCTGCACCGGCACCGGTATCGGCCCGCGCCATATCAACGCGGTGGTCGGCATCACCAAGGCCTATGTCACCCGGGTCGGCAGCGGTCCGTTTCCGACCGAGCTCGATGATCAAATCGGCGAAAAAATCCGCAAGATCGGCGCCGAATTTGGTGCCACCACCGGCCGGCCGCGCCGCACCGGCTGGTTTGATGCCGTCGCCCTGCGCGAGGCGGTGCGCCTGTCCGGCATGACCGGTCTCGCTGTCACCAAAATGGACGTCCTCAACGATTTTGAGACGATCAAGATCTGCACCGCCTATTCGTATCGCGGCAAGCTGATCGAGCAGTTCCCGCGCGATTTTGAAATCCTCAAGGACTGTACGCCGGTCTACGAAGAGATCGAAGGCTGGAACTGTGATCTGACCGGCGCCCGGACTATGGCTGAGTTGCCGGCCGCGGCCCGCTCCTATCTCGACAAGCTGGCAGAGGTTTCCGGTTGCCCGGTGGTGCTGGTGTCGGTTGGTCCGCGTCGGGATGAGACAATCCAGATTACCAACCCGTTTGCCTGAAAGTAGCGGGTTAACAAAGCGTCGCAGATCGGTTTTTTCAAAAAAAAGTTGACTTGCTGTGGCGCCTGAAGTATAAAGTCGTCTTTGTTTCCGAGCCGGTAGCTCAGTAGGTAGAGCATCTGACTTTTAATCAGATGGTCGTGGGTTCGATCCCCCCCCGGCTCACCATTTTACAAGAAGTACCGCAGGGTCATTCCTGCGGGGACTTGAAGTCTAAGTCCCTATCGTCTAGCCTGGCCCAGGACACCGCCCTTTCACGGCGGCGACGGGGGTTCGAATC
>Ga0209231_1000331_pt1 | contig 28853 bp, 27 predicted proteins | sample Deesub45470m_DNA_FD_188086 | JGI IMG/M metagenome (GOLD analysis project Ga0209231, IMG submission 188086) | Deep subsurface microbial communities from North Pacific Ocean - 450_OLKR46/470m Metagenome (SPAdes) (version 2) | ecosystem: Environmental > Terrestrial > Deep subsurface > Unclassified ... | reverse complement strand
ATGCGCGCAAGCAATGGCTGGCGGATCACCTGCAAGTTAGCGGCAAGGTCATGCTGGATGCCGGTGCGGTGCGCGCCCTGTGCCAGGACAAAAAGAGTCTGCTGCCTATCGGCGTCACCGGCATCGGCGGCAACTTCCCGCGCGGCGCGGTGGTCGCCATCCTCGACGGCGACGGCAACGATATCGCCCGCGGCCTGGTGAACTACAGCGCCGACGAAGCGCGCCTCATCGCCAAGAAAGCCAGCAGCGAGATTGAAAAGATATTGGGTTATGTGGACGAGCCGGAGCTGATACATCGAGACAACTTGGTTCTACTTTGAAAAAGTAGAACCAAGTTGCGGTGAAGACGCGTATTCGCGCAGCGAATGTGATATCGGAACCACAATCTCGTTCTGCTGTAACTACAGCATTCCGTATCAGACGTGATCGGTTAAAGCACACAACTCGCTGTTAGCCTCGATCTGTATCGTGGCATGTTCGATGCCGAATCGCTCGTGCAATGCCTCTGTCACGCTGCACAGAAATGCATCCCCGGCATGCCCCTGCGGCATGACCAGATGTGCAGTCAGCGCGACTTCCGAAGTGCTCATCGCCCACACATGCAGGTCGTGCACAGCCGTGACCCCCGGCAATCCGGACAGATAAGCCCGCACTTGCTCCAATTCGACCGATAAGGGCACACCGTCCAGCGACAGGTGCAGTGCTTGTCGCAACAAACTCCAAGTACCCAGCAGGATCACCAGCGCAATGAGCAGGCTGATGAACGGATCGAGCCAGTACCAGCCCGTCCACAGGAACAGTACGCCCGCAGCCACCACGCCGACCGAGACAAGCGCATCCGCAGCCATATGCAGGAACGCACCGCGCAGATTCAGATCATCATGGTTGCCGGACATGAACAGCCACGCGGTCACGCCGTTGACCAGCACGCCGATCGCAGCGACGACGATGACCGTCATCCCCTGCATCTCGACCGGGTACGCGAACCGGTCGAATGCTTCCCATGCGATAGCGCCGACGGCGACCAGCAGGAGCAGCGCGTTGAACAGCGCCGCCATGATGGTTGCGCGACCGAACCCGTAGGTGTGGCTGCGACTCGGACGCAGCCGTGCCAGATAGTAGCCACCCCAGGCCAACAGCAGGCCCAGCACATCGCTCAGGTTATGGCCCGCATCGGACAGCAGTGCCAAAGAATCCGCCATCCAGCCGTAGAACGCCTCGACCAGCACGAACAACACATTGAGCGCGATGCCTATTGCAAAGGTGCGATCGTAATTCGCTGCATGGGCGTGCGAGTGGCTCATGTCTGCTCTCATTCGCGCCGCTCGGCGGTCTACTCCAGCCAACCTTCTATCTTGCGGCGATCCGGCACACCGCCCGCATGCACCACCTTGCCGTCAATGACCACGCCCGGTGTGGACATGACGCCGTAGCCCATGATGGCCGCGATGTCTTCCACTTTTTCCAGCGCCACCTCCAGCCCTTTCGCCTTGGCGACCTCATCGATCAGTTTCAGTGTGGCCTTGCAATTGGCACAGCCTGTGCCGAGTACCTTGATGTTCTTCATGTCACGCTCCTCCTGTAGTGCCAATAACTAACAGCATGACTGACCGGATGCGGTCGGGCTGCAACATGCAGCTTGCTCCGGCTGCGCCTTGGCGGGCGTTGTATTGCTCAGACGCTCGGTCAGTGCCAGATCGAAGCTGGCATCGAGCTTCTGCGCCGCTTCATCGCGGATATGGCGCGCGATCTCGATCACGGTCTCGATATGCTGCCGCGGCACACCATATTGCTTAAGCCGGTCTATCTTGCACAGCCCCTGCTTGGGATGGTTGGATGCGATATCCGCCGCCAGCGACACCAGCGCGACGATGGAAGGATGCAATTCAGATTCATTCATTTTCAAACTCCTGTTGTTCAAAATCCGGCGGCAAGGCTGTTGAAAAGCATGCCGGTCACCACAAATGCCGTCGCCAGATAGGCGGAAAAGATAGCCAGCAAGGGCCACTTCACCACCTTTCGCAGGATCAGCATCTCCGGAAAGGAAAGCGCGACCACGGCCATCATGAATGCCAGCACCGTACCCAGCGGCACGCCCTTTTGCAACAACACCTCGGCGACCGGGATGATACCGACTGCATCCGAATACAGCGGCACGCCCACCAGCACAGCACCGATGACCGAAAGCAGACCGCCATCACCGGCAATGCCCACGATGAATTCCTTCGGCACATAACCATGCATCAGCGCACCGACACCCACGCCGATCAGCACATACTTCCAGATACGGCCGACGATCTCCTTGACCTGTGCCCAAGCATACTCATGTCGCAGCCTGAGCGTCATCACTTCCGTTTCAAGTTGTGCATCGCCCATCTTGATCTGCCACACATACTCCTCCACCCAGCGCTCCGGTTTGAAACGCTCCAGCACGAAACCGCCGATCAGCGCCACGCTCAATCCGCTGACCACATAGATCAGCGTCATCTTCCAGCCGATAACAGTGGCCAGCACGACGATCGCCACTTCATTCACCATCGGGCTGGCGATCAGGAAAGACAATGTGACGCCCAAGGGGATGCCCGCCTCGACGAAACCGATGAACAGCGGTACCGAAGAACAGGAGCAGAACGGCGTGACCGCGCCCAGCCCGACTGCCATGAAACGCGAGCTGACATTGCCCCGCTTGCGGATGAATTCGCGCACCCGTTCCGGCTTGAGCAGCGCACGCAGCAGCCCCATCACATAGATGACCAGCGTGAGCAGCACCATGATCTTGCTCACATCCATCACAAAGAAATGCGCGGCATCGCCGAGTTGGCTGCCGCGCATTCCCGCCAAATCGTAAATCAGCCAGTCGGCCAACATCTCGAACATATCAATGCTTTCCGGACACCTCGTACCAGTGCTGGCTGCGATTCACGATATACACCACGCTCAGCATCACCGGCACTTCGATCAGCACACCGACCACGGTGGCCAGCGCGGCACCGGACTGGAAACCGAACAGGCTGATAGCTGCGGCGACGGCCAGCTCGAAGAAGTTGCTGGCGCCGATCAGCGCGGAAGGCCCCGCCACACAATGCGCTTCACCCGCGCGCCGGTTCAACCAGTACGCCAGGGCCGAGTTGAAATACACCTGGATGGTGATCGGCACGGCGAGCATGGCGATGATCAGCGGCTGCTCGACGATGGCCTCGCCCTGGAAAGCGAACAGCAACACCAGCGTCAGCAACAAGGCCGAGATGGATAACGGACCCAGCGCCTCCAGCGTGCGCTGCAACGCGGCCTCACCGCGTGACAGCAGCCGTTTGCGCCATATCTGGGCGATGATGACCGGCAGCACGATGTACAGCAGCACCGAGGTCAGCAAGGTGTCCCACGGCACGATGATGGACGAGATACCCAACAGCAAAGCCACCAGCGGCGCGAAAGCGAAGATCATGATGGTGTCATTGAGTGCGACTTGCGACAGCGTGAACAGCGGCTCGCCATTCACCAGTCGGCTCCACACGAACACCATCGCGGTGCAGGGTGCCGCCGCCAGCAGGATCAGACCGGCGATGTAACTATCAAGCTGTTCCGCGGGCAGATACGGCGCGAACAGATGGCGGATGAACAGCCAGCCGAGCAAAGCCATTGAGAATGGTTTGACTGCCCAGTTCACGAACAGCGTAACGCCGATACCGCGCCAGTGTTTGCGCACCTCGTGCAGCGCGCTGAAATCGATGCGCAGCAGCATGGGGATGATCATCACCCAGATCAGCAGGCCGACCGGGATGTTGACCTTGGCGATCTCCAACCCGCCCAGCCACTGGAACGGTGCGGGCATGAACTGCCCCAGCAGCACGCCGACCACGATGCACAGGAAGACCCATACGGTGAGGTAACGCTCGAAGATGCTCATGACATCAGTCCTTGGTGCGTCCGATCTCGTTCATCTTCTCCTTCAACGTCAGCTTGTCCAGCTTGTCGATGGGCAAGCTCAGGAACAGCTGGATGCGGCGTGTCAGCTGGTCGGCCGCTTTGTTGAATGCAGCACGACGCGCCTCGTCCCCTTCGACATGTGCCGGGTCGGGGATGCCCCAGTGCGCGGTCATCGGCGAGCCATACCAGACCGGGCAGACTTCGCCCGCCGCGTTGTCACACACGGTGAACACGAAATCGAACTCCGGCGCGCCGGGTGCGGAAAACTCGTCCCAGCTCTTGCTGCGCAAGCCTTCGGGGCTGAAGTCATTGGCCCGCATCCATTCCAGCGCACCCGGATTGACCTGGCCTGCTGGTTTGCTGCCCGCGCTGTAGGCCTTGAAACGGCCTTTGCCGAGTTTGTTGAACAACACTTCACCCAGGATGCTGCGGGCGGAATTGCCGGTGCACAACACCAATACGTTGTAAGTCTTATCGCTCATTTTCATTTCCTTTGTGTTTAACATGTTTTGTCGCCGATGCCGCAATCCTCGCCACCGCAACAATTCTCGGTCAGGTAATCCACCATGCCGTTCATCACCGTGAAGTTCGCCGCGTAATACACGAACCTCCCTTCCTGCCTGCTTTCCACCAACCCGGCGTGGCTCAGTGTCTTGAAATGGAAAGACAGCGTCGCCGGTGACACCTTCAGCTTCTGCGCGATTTGCCCGGCGGCCATCCCTTCCGGCCCGACACTCACCAACAAGCGGAAGATCGCCAGCCGTGTGGTCTGCGCCAGCGCCGCCAAAGCCTCAACTACTTTTGCGGGTTTCATCATTATTCATTTCCATTGTTAAAGGATTATTAAAACGTTGGCGCGATTTGAACAGAGGCGGCCGGATAAATCAAGCCCGCGCCCGCTCAGTAGAAACGGAAGGAATAGAACAGATCGATCGCGTCCTCGGTACCGGTGCGGGTAACGAGCGTGATACGCGGGGTAAGGGTATAGCTAAACTTGGTCAGCCCGCCGACATCGGACAAACCCTGCTCGTAACTGAGGTAGGCTCGGGACGATAGCCGTTTGCCGACGGTGAACACTTGACTCTGCAGCGCATCGCCCGTCTCGCTCTGCCGCAATGACAATTCATCCACACCCAGACTGCGTCCCAGCTGGCCGACCGACTGGCCGCCCAGCAGGTTGCCTGCCGCCGCGAGCAGCAGGGAGGAATCGATACTGCCGCTTTCCGGCACACGGCCGAGCACGATCCAGGAAAGCTTCTCAGCATCCGGCACGGCAGGCGTGGAAACCAGCCTGATGACCGGATGGCGTGCAGTGCCTGTCACCTCCAGGCCGGCCTCGACACTGAGTCCTTTGCGCAGCGCGAGGATATTCAAACCCGGATCATCCGGCGGCCCCTGGAAGTTCACCATACCCCTTTCGACCGTCAGCCGCTGTCCGTAGGCATTGAACACGCCATCCTGGGTGGCGATGATGCCGGTGGCCTGCAACGGAAAACCGGCTTCGCCCTGCAGACGTAACTGTCCTGTGAGGCGCGACTCCAGGCCGGCCGTACGCAAATAGAAATGATCGCCCAGATCGAAATCGGCATCGATGTCATAGGCAAGGCCATCGTTAGCCCCGGCAGATTGTCCGACGAGTTTCACGTCATCCGACCAGCGCGGCTTGCCTGTTTCGATCTGCGCCAGCAGTCCCGCATCGGCACGGATATCGCCGCGCAGACTCAGGGTGCGGCTGGCGTAACCGACATGTCCCTCGCCGGAGACGATCAACCAACGGTCAGCGCGTTGCGCCAGCGGCAGCGACTGCGCGCGAACCTGCAGATCGCTATCGCTCCCTTCCAGATCGATGCGTCCGCTTGCACTCAACTTGCCTGCAGCACCCGGTAATCTGTATTCGTCCAGCAACTTGTCGTCGGGCTTGGGCAGATACGGCGCGACGAATTCCAGTTTCTCGATCTGCACATCGTTCACATCCAAACGGGCGCGCAAACTGCCTTGCTCCAGATTCACGCCCTGATCAAGCAAGGCCACGCGCAAACCATCGCCCTGCACACTACCTTGCAGGCGCGGCACACCAAAGGTGCCGCGCAGATCCGCATCCAGAGTTAAGCTACCGCCGCTTTGCAGGTTCTCGTGCAACACCGGGCCGATCCAGGTCAGATCCTCGCCATGCAATGACACACGACCAGCCAGCGGCGCGTCGTTCAGCACGGTCCAGCGCCCTTCCCGCAGTGACAACGGCAGTTTGACCTGCGCCGCCACATCACCCAGACGCGTTCCACTCGCATCCAACTGCAGCGACAACACATCCTGCACGACACCGATCTCCAGACTCAGCTCGTTCAATCCCAACTGCTGCCCGCTTTGCGCATCGACCATCAGGTCGCCGCTCTCACGCTTGATATTGGCGTGTCCTTGCCAGTGCGTATCCGAAGTGATATCCCAGTCGCCGCCGAAGCGCAGCATGTCGAAGGCAGATGAAGACGGCGTGAGCTGGTGCAGATTCACTGCCCGCACACCCAGCCCACTGAAACGCCCCGCGCTGTGCCAACTTTTCTGCGCCCACTGCGTGTCCTGCAAGGTGACTTCTCCGCCACCTAGCGCGAAGCGTGCTGCGCCCAATTGCACCTTGCCGAGTGCGAGTGACAGTGTCGTCGGCGCTTGCAAACGCAGCGGCAAGACACCATCCGCTTCCAGTGCATCCAGTTTGCCCAGCCATTGCCATGCCGCATCCGTCTCGGCCAAGCCGCCGCTGCTTTCAAAATGCCAGCGTCCCAGCGCTTGCTCGTTGCTGGTCAGGTCGGCGGTGCCCTGCAAGGTGTGTTGCGCACGATTCCCGTCAGCTTGCACACGCAACGCCGTCATACCCATGCCGCTATTGCTACGCACCCCGGAGGCGGTCAGTTGCAATGCCAGCATCTGCTTGTCGTATCGTCCACCCGCATCGATCTGTTCGATACTGCCGCTATCAGGCAATGCCAGATTGATGCCACCCAGTGTGAAATTGATGGTTGGTTCCGCCAGACTGCCGAGCAGTTCGGCCTGACCGGACAACTGCCCCTGCATCGCCCCGCCCAGTTGCTCCAGCTTCGGCGCATCCAGCATCAGCCTGAAGTAGTCCGCCGCCGTGCCGTAGGCCAGCTCGGCATTGAGCGTGTTGTCGCCGATGCGCAGTTCGATCTCGCCATCCGCCTTTTGCCTGCCGCTGAAGTGCAACTGTCCGCTGCCGTCGATGCCATAGCGCGAAAAACGGCTCTGCTCCAATTCAAAATCGAGCGCCACCTCAGGCTCAGGCATCAAACTGCCCGAGGCATGCAGCACGGCATTCAGATCGGTCGGCACACTGTCGATAAAATCGCTCAGATCCAGCCGGCGCAAACGGCTGTCGAAGCGGAACGAGTGCAAGTGATCCAGCTTCAGCTCACCCTCCCCGACCAGTTCGGTATCCCCTCTTGCGAAACGCAAGGCATGCAAGGTGATGATCTCGCCGCGCCTGTGCAAACTGCCGTCAATGATGAATCCCCCGTCGGCAAGATCCACACGCGCCTGCTGTTCACTGCCGGTGCTGCCCAACGCGATCTCGCCTTGCAGATCCAATTTCGGTGCGCGGCTGTCGACGGCGCGCGGATCGAAACTACTCACCTGCAGTCGCATCGCCCCCTGCCCCGACTGCGGACGCCAATCCAGTTCGCCGCTCACCCGACCGGTGCTGCCGATGCGCGCTTGTACATCGTAAAGTTGCCAGTAACGCTCCGACCAGCGCAGGCGCGCTTGCAGGCTTCGCAGCGGCAAGCCTGCTTTATCCAGCGGGGCGTAATGCTGATTCTCAATAGACAGTGAACCTTCCAACTGCTCCTGCCTGGTGCCGCGCAATTCGAGCCGACCGCTGAGTCGTGCCGGCGGCGCTTCCGCGTCCAGCCAGCTTGTTGCCAGACCTTTGAAATCGATCTGCGCATGCGCCAACGGCACACCGGCCAGCGGCAATAGCTGCGCGCTACCTTGCAGCGCCATACCCTCGCCGTTGCCGTTCAGCAGCACATCCAGATGTTGCAGATCACCCTTGATCTCAACTTGATAACTGGCACTCATCGGCACTTTTGTTTGCAGCGAGGCGGTCGCCTGCACCGCATAGGGCGTTTGCGGCGCTATGCTTGCGGTGGCGACCAGATCGCCATACGCAGTACGGGCACTCACCACCTGCAAACGATGGCCGCTCCGGTCTGCACTGAAACGCGCCTGCACTGTGTCAGCCTGGATATCCGGCGGGCCGTCTTCGCTGCTCGACACGCGCACAGTGGCGACATCCAGCTGTTCCACTTTGATATCCAGCGGCAAGGCCAGGCTGGCGGGCAATGTCGCCGCCTTGCCCGATGGCAAGCTGAGCACATCCACAACTTGCACCTGCAGTTGCAGCACATGCAATTCACCGCGCAGCAAAGCGGCCGGTTGCCATTGCACTTCCACATCACTCAAGGAGACGCGCCAACCTTCTCCGCGCAGCACCACATGCCGCATACCGAAGTTCTTCAGGAGCGTGCCGTGCTCCCCGTCGATCTCCAGCATATCGCCGCTGTACTGTTGCACTGCGCTGCTGACCCAGATCAAACCGGATTGCGTGCCCAGCATCCAACTCCCCGCGACAGAGAGCAGTGCCAGCGGCGTAAACACAGCCAACCACAGCAACTGACGCAACGAGGGCGTGAGGCGTTTGATGACCATCAGAATGCCACCGCGATAGCGAAGTGTATGCGCGTGCCCGGTTCACCCTGTCCGCGCGCCGCATCCAGCGCCAGCGGGCCGACCGGACTGCGCCAGCGCGCACCGAAGCCGTGACCGCGATACCACTGCAAGGTCGGTGCGGTATCCGCCGCCGCGCCGGCGTCGACGAACATCGCCGCCCCCCAGTTGCCGAACCAGTGGGTGTATTCGGCGCTCAGCGTGCTCATCGCCCGTCCGCCCACCACCGCGCCACCTTCCGAGAATCCGATGCTTTGATAGGCGAAGCCGCGCACGGTCTGCGTGCCCCCCACGCGGAACAGATATTCCTGAGGGATACCAAGACGGGAAGTGGAAGCGGTATAGCCGGCCTCGGCACGCAGGCTCAGCACATCCTGCTTGCCTAACGCCAGCCATGACTGGTGGCGTGCATAACTGCGCACAAAATCCTGGTCGGATGCGAAGGACTTGCTGGCACCGCCTATCTTGACCTCTGTCAGGTTTCCGTCCATCGGTGCCAGCGGGTCATCCACCATACGACGATACCAGTGCCAGTCCAGCACCAGTGCCTGGTCGGTCTCGCGGATACCCCCGGTCGGCAGGCGGCGCTCCTGTTGCCAGTTGAGACTCACACCCGTCTCGATGCCGAACAGGTTGCGCGTGCGTGTGACGCCGAACTTGTCACGTCGGGTGACCAGCTCTTGAATGTCGGTGCGCTCGCCGCTGGCCCGCCACAGCAGTTGGTATCCCAGCGGGTTGGGAGGCGTGTCCAGTGCCAGCACAAGATTCTGCCGGTTCTGTTCCACCACCGCAGCACTGTTCAGTGTCCAGGCCTGGTTGAGGAAATTGTAACTCTGGTAGTTCACTTCGTTGCGCGTACCGTTGTTGGTGCTGTAACCGACACCGAACGACAGCTTGCGAGACTTTGCCTCCACCACCTGCACTTGCACTGGGGCAGTGCGCGCCGCCTGCCCATCAGCCCTGTTCGATCTTGCGGTGTCCAGATTCACGATGATGGAACTGAATTGCGGCAGCTTCTGCAAACGCGTCTGGAACTCCAGCAGCAGGCTGCGCCGATAGGGTTGACCAGGGCTGAATGTCGCATGGCGTTCGATCAGCAATGGTTCGTAGCGCTCCAGCCCGCGCACTTCCAGCTTGCCGAAAAGATAGCGCGGCCCGGAATCGATCACCACATGCAATCGCGCGCTTGCGTGTTCGACATCCACCTCGGCCGCGCTGCTCACCATGCGCGCGGCGGCATAATCCTCATTGGCCACACTGTCCAGCAATGCGGTCTTGGCGCGTTCCCATGCGCTTGAGCTGAATGCACGTCCTACCGGCAACGACCAGGCGTTGCGAATCTGTTGCGCGCGCTGCGCAGCAGTCTGCGGCAGATCGCCACGCAATTCGATGTCCAGTGAAGTTACGGTAGTACGCACACCGGGCAGCACCTGCAGATTCAGCACGCCTGCATTGCTTACAGAAACCAATCGCACCTGGGCTGAAAAATAACCCTCGGTCGCCAATAGTTCCGGGATCTCAAGCTGTGCACGACGCACGAACGTTCCGCGCTCCGCATCGGACTCCAACAATCCTTTGGGGATCTTGAAATACTCCTTCAGCAGCGGACGCAATTCATCCGGCACATCGAGGGCCGCCGCCGGAATGCCGCTGGCGGCAAAGGAGGGCATCCCCCATGCGAGGACGAGCAGCATCAACAGCCATCCTCGCCATGTCAGTCTGCTCCGACGCTGCCGGGTAAACTCACACTCCATCAGAACAGGGCGTGATTGAAAGCCAGATGCGTGGCGATACTGCCTGCATAACCCAGCGCGATCACCGGCGTCCACTTAAGGTGGGCGAAGAAGGTATACACACCGCGCGCCTGCCCCATCAAAGCCACACCGGCTGCCGAGCCGATGGAAAGCAGCGAACCACCCACGCCTGCCGTCAGCGTGACCAGCAACCACTGGCCGATGGACATGTCAGGCTGCATGGTGAGCACAGCGAACATGACCGGGATGTTGTCCACGATCGCGGAGATCATACCGACTGCGATGTTGGCGTTGGTGGCACCCCATTCGCCATACATCACTTCCGAGATCATGGCCAGATAGCCGATGAAACCCAGACCGCCCACGCACATCACCACGCCGTAGAAGAAGAACAAGGTATCCCATTCGCTGCGCGCCACCTCGCGATAGATGTCGAACGCGGCGGGGCTGCCGATCTCGCTGACTTCCTTCTGCGCGCGGCCACTGGTGGTTTTGCGCAGGTAAAAAGCGTAGAACTTGAGCACACCCATACCGGTCAGCATGCCGATCACCGGCGGCAGGCTCAGCATACTGTGGAAGCTCACCGCCAGCGCGATGGTGAACAGGAACAACAGTGCGATAGGGATCGCGCCGCGTTTCATCTCGATCATCTTTCCGCCGCCCTCCGGCTTGCCGCTGGCGAGGAACAGGTGCATGACGATGGCCGGGATCAGCCAGTTGATCAGCGACGGCAGGAACAGGTTGAAGAAGGTCCAGAAACCGATCTGGCCGTTACTGGCCATGATGTTCTTCTGCCACACCATCAGCGTGGTGATGTCGCCGAACGGTGAGAACGCGCCACCCGCATTGGCCGCGACAACCACGTTGATCAGCGCCAGCACCACGAATTTCGGATTGTCCTTGCCAACCGCTGTCACCACCGCGCCCATCAGCAGGGCAGTGGTCAGATTGTCCGCCACCGCCGAGATGAAGAATGCCAGCACACCGGTCACCCAGAACAACATGCGATAGCTGAAACCCTTGCGGATCAGCCAAGAGCGCAGCGCCTCGAACACGTTACGTTCATCCATGGCATTGATGTAGGTCATTGCCACGATCAGGAACAGCATCAGTTCGGCATATTCCTCAAGGTTATGGCGCAATGCGGCCTCCACCACATGCGGGATGTCGTGTCCCTGGTAATACCAGGCGATCAATCCCCAGATGATGCCCGCCGCCAGCATCACCGGCTTGGACTTGCGCAGATGCGTGAACTCTTCCGCCATCACCGCCAGATAAGCGACGAAGAACAACAGCAATGCGGTGATCCCTACCCAGTGTCCGGTCAGATCAAGGCGCATGCCTTCCCCGGAAGCGTGGGCGAATAGCGGGGTGAGTGTGAGAGCGAACAAGGCAAGCAGGCGATTCATGGGATTCCTCCGGCGATATGCTGGCAACAAGATTTTGGACGCGGAATTGTACCTTACGCGCGCCTTCTTATCGCAGCACGAGGGCGTAGAATGACGCCCGTATCCTGCTGAAAGACACGACATGTTCATTGAGCTGCTCATACTCGCAATCGTGGTCGCCGTGGTGGTATTGGCGCTGCGACCGCCGCGCAAATAAAAAGGGCCGCAACAGCGGCCCCTTTCCGGATAATCCTGCGGCTAGCGCATCCTGCTTTGGCGTGAAACCCGAGTGGGTCGTTCCATCCAGCTCTTGATGCGGTTGGCGTCGCCGACACGGGTGTTCTTGCCCCATGAATCCAGCAACACGATCACGGTCGGGCGCTCCGACAGCTTGGCCTGCATCACCAGACAACGTCCCGCCTCGCTGATATAGCCGGTCTTGGACAGGCCGATCTCCCAGTTGCGGCTGCGCACCAGAGGATTGGTGTTGCCGAAGCGCAGGGACTGGCGCGCGTTGATCTGCACCACATGTCTGGCCTGGGTCGATGCACGCTGGATATGCTCATAGCGCTGTGCCGCCAGCACCATCTTCACTAGATCCCTGGCGGTGGAAACGTTCTCGCTTTGCAGACCGACCGGCCCCTGGAAGTGGGTATCGTCCATCCCCAACTCACGCGCCTTGGCATTCATCATCGCCACCAGCACCGGTGTACCGCCGGGATAAGTGCGAGCCAATGCGGCTGCGGCGCGGTTCTCGGAAGCCATCAGCGCCAGCGTCAACAGATCGCCACGGGATAGCGTAAGGCCATCCTTCAGGCGCGACTTGGTGCCTTTCAGACGGTCCCGATCTTCGCGGGTGATGGTGATGGGTTCGTCCAGCGGCAGATGCGCATCCAGAATGACCATGGCCGTCATCAACTTGGTGATGGACGCGATAGGCACTACCGTATTGACGTTCTTGCTGTAGACCGGCTCGCCGGTCTGCTCGTCATAGATCATAGCGATGGCCGAGCCCAACTGTGGCAGCTTGCCGTAGTTTGCACGCTCAATACCCACCGCCTGCGCGGTGAACGCGGAGGTCGCAAACAAAGCTGAGATCAGGAATATACGCATTTACATCCTCTTGATACCTTACAAGACGGGGCGCAGGATAACCTAATTGTCCCTGTCGACAAGCCGGTCTGTTGCGTATCCACCAAACATGACCGCCCGGACTTGGCCCGCACCCACAGATTCTTTGCATGTTGGCGGCAATTAAACGATGGAAGCCGGCAATTGGCATAGCTATCCACTCATCGGCCCGGTCTTGCCGCTGGTCGCCCGCTATTCCTTACGCGCTTCCTGTTGCTGCAAAGCCCACATCTGCGCATAGATGCCCTGCTGTGCCAGCAGCTCACGGTGCGTACCGCGCTCGACGATTACGCCTTTATCCATCACCAGTATCTGCTCGGCATCCACCACGGTGGACAAGCGATGGGCGATGATCAGCGTGGTGCGTTCGCGCGCGATCAGGCGCATCTCATCCTGGATGGCCCGTTCGGACTTGGAATCCAGCGCCGAGGTCGCCTCATCGAAGATCAGGATGGCCGGGTTCTTCAGCATGGCGCGCGCAATGGCGACGCGCTGCTTCTCGCCGCCGGAAAGCTTCAGGCCGCGCTCGCCCACCATGGTGTCATAGCCCAGCGGTAGCGATTCGATGAAATGATGGATATGCGCCGACTGGGCGGCACGCAGCACCTCGTCGCGCGTTGCGTCGGGACGGCCATAGGCGATGTTGTAATAGATGGTGTCGTTGAACAGCACCGTGTCCTGCGGCACGATGCCGATGGCGGCGCGCAGGCTGGCCTGGGTCACGCTGCGAATGTCCTGCCCGTCGATCACCACCGCGCCACTGTCCACATCGTAAAAACGGAACAGTAAGCGGGAGAGTGTGGACTTGCCCGCCCCGCTCGCCCCCACCACTGCTACGGTATGACCGGCCGGAACGTCGAAGCTCACACCGTGCAAGATCTGCCGTGTCGGATCATAAGAGAACGTGACATCCTCGAAGCGCACGGCAGCGCGCTCCAGCTTCAGAGGCGGCGCATCCGGCGCATCCTCAACCTCGCGGTTCACATCCAGCAGGCGGAACATCTTCTCCATGTCGGCCAGCGCATTCTTTATCTCGCGGTAGACGAAGCCCAAAAAGTGCAGCGGCATATACAGTTGCAGCATGAACACATTGACCAGCACCAGATCGCCGACCGTCATCTTGCCAGCCACCACCTGCTGCGAAGCCAACAGCATCAGCAGGGTGACACCCACCGCGATGATGACGCTCTGCCCGGCATTGAGCGTGGCCAGCGAAGTCTGGTTGCGCACCGCCGAAACTTCCCAACTCTTCATCTGCTCGTCGTAACGCGCCACTTCGTATTTTTCGTTGCCGAAATACTTCACTGTCTCGTAGTTGATCAGGCTGTCGATGGCGCGCGTATTGGCCTTGGAATCCATATCGTTCATGGTGCGGCGGAACACCATGCGCCATTCGGTGACCACCAGCGTGAACACGATGTAGGCAGCCAAGGTCACGAAGGTGATGATGGCGAACATGGGATCGTATTTCACGAACAGGATGGCCGCCACCAGACCGATCTCCAGCAGCGTCGGCAAGATATTGAACAGCAGGAAGGTGAGCAGGAAACTGATGCCGCGCGTACCGCGCTCAATGTCGCGCGAAACGCCGCCGGTCTGACGCTCCAGATGGAAACGCAGACTGAGCGCATGCAAGTGCTCGAACACCTGCAACGCCACACGACGGATGGCACGTTGCGTCACCTTGGCGAACAATGCATCGCGCAATTCGCCGAACAAGGTGGACATCAAACGCAGCAGACCATAGCCCATGATCAGCATCACCGGCACGGCCAGCATCGCCTGCGGCTTGCTCATCTCATCCACGATCTCTTTGAGCGCCAGCGGCACGACCACGTTGGCCAGCTTGGAGGCGACCAGCAGCACGACGACGAACGCGACCCGCCATTTGAATTCCAGCAGGTAAGGCAGGAGACTCTTGATCACCGTCCAATCGGTGCGTGTAGGCATACCGGAGGAAGAATGGTGCGAACTAGCGTGGCGCATTGGAGTTATGGTCTTAAAACAAAGGCCGCATTATAGCTGCTACGACTCGGCAGAAATTTTGTCGAACTCCGCAATGATCCGCTCAATGACGTTGCCTTACCAGAAGCCCCACCAGCAAACGGATGCCCCCATAACTGAGGCGCGACAGGAACACTGTCAAAGGATGTTTCGGAGGACTAAGGACTTTATCCGCATGGTGCTGCACGGCATGCATCACGGTGTCGCGCAAGTGACCTGCGAATGCCGTATCACGTACCGCCAGATTCGCTTCGCGCGCCATCCACAGACTAAGAGGATCAAGATTGGAAGAACCCAGCGTCGCCCATTCACCATCCACGACACATGCTTTCGCATGCATGAAATTGCCGCTGTACTCATGGATCTCGACCCCTTCCGCGAGCATCTGACCATATAAATACTGTGTCGCGTAGTACTGGAAGCGGTATTCCACCATGCCCTGCAACAACAGCACCACACGCACTCCGCGCTTGGCAGCCCGTTTCAATGCGCGGCGCACCCGGCGTCCAGGCAAAAAGTAGGCGTGCGCCAACACGATCTCGTACCGGGCGTGATTGATCGCACGCAGATAGGCGGCCTCGATCTCGTGCCTGTGCCGCACATTGTCGCGCAACAATAGGGCCGCCAACTGTCGGCTCCCGTCAGGCTTGCGCCGGCGCAGATGGACGCGCAAACGACCGATACGTTTGCGCATACTGGCCCAGCGCACACTGGACCACAGATGCCGCATCGCCTCCTGCACTTCATGCACCAGTGGCCCCTGCATCCGCACCGCATAATCCAGACGCGGCGCATCAAAAACTTCGCCGTCCGGCACATCATTGACTATGTTGATACCTCCCACGAAGGCGACCTCGCTATCAATGACCGCCAGCTTGCGATGCATCCGTCGCCAACGATAACGCCGCATGCGGAAGAAGCCGCGCTCACGACGGAACCACAACACCTCCACCCCCGCTCGGCGCATCTCCTCCACCCAAGACTCAGGCAAGCTGGACGAACCGAAACCGTCGATCATCAGTCGCACCGCGACTTGGCGTTGTGCGGCATGCTGCAAGGCCTGCGAGATCATTCGCCCTGTCTCATCGGCCGCAAAGATGTATGTCTCAAGATGAACCGAATGCTGAGCCGCTTCGATGTCGGCGCAAAGTGCTGGAAAGAAATCCGTGCCGTTCTGCAACAGCGAGAGGCTATTCGGCCCAACCTGAAAACTGCTGCTCATCGTCTTTTCAGATTGGCAGAAAGTGCCGCATGGTCGGACTTGCGCCGACCGCCGTGGATGTCGCAACCCATCACATCGAAACCGCGCGCATAGATGCGATCCAGCTTGAGCAAGGGAAAGGCCGCCGGAAAACTGCGGGCGGGGCGCCCGCAACTGAAATGAAATACATCCTGCACTCCAAGGCTTTCAGTCAAGCCTCTCGTGAGTTCATTGCGCCAGTCATTGAAATCCCCCGCGATGAGCAACGCGGCATCCTGGGGCACCTCTGCCTGCGCATGTTCAATCAGCGTTTGCATCTGCTGCCGCCGACCGCGTGCGAACAGACCAAAGTGGGTACAAAAACAATGCACATGCTGCCCCTTCACATCGATCTCGCAATGCAGCAACCCGCGCTGCTCGAAGCGATGCGCTGAGACATCGCGATTGCGCGACTGCACGATAGGGAAACGGCTCAGGATCGCATTGCCATGATGCCCCTGCTCGTACACTGCATTCATGCCATAAGCCTGATGTGCCCAGAACTCGTCCGCCAGGAACTCATGCTGCGGCTCGGCCGGATAAGCACCGTGACGCCGCGCATGATGCACATGCTCGCCCTGCACCTCCTGCAGGAACACGATATCCGCATTCAACGCCCGCAACTGCTCGCGCAGATCGTGCAACACCACCCGCCGGTTGAACAGCGAGAAACCCTTGTGGATGTTGTAGGTGGCGACCTTGAGATGAGGCATGCAGGCATTCTACCCAATCGGACAGACATGGTGACGAGTGCTTAATCGGACGAGGTTTTGGGAGCTGTTTGCTCGGCGGTTATTAACCCAATTGAGACATTGCTGAAAACTATAGCGATGCTTACCCTTCGAGTTGAATGCAATCTTCGGGTTTGACGACGGTTTGAGTGATTGGCACGAGGCGGGGATCGTATGGGAAACTTATCTCTACCAAATCGGGGCGGTCATTGGCCCTAGCATAGTCGCGCAACAAACCCAGAAAATGATCGAAACCGGCCCAGTTGGTGTGTTGTTCAGCAAGGCGCCCCCAGCACAAAGTTCGCTTAAGTTCTTTCTGATTCGAGAAATCGAATTTCTTTCGAAGAGCCTTTCCATACCGCAAACTAAATAATAGATAAGCAGGGCTGTAATATCCTTGACTAGCGGTATCCAGCAAAAATGGCATTGCTTCTTTTGATTCTCTCAACTCGCCCTGATCTCCATGAAGCAGATAGCCAGCCCCCTTTCTCGCCAAACAAGCGGGATGTCTTAAGACCACACCTGCCTCTGCCATTTTCTTTTTAAGAGTTATTCGCTCTTCATCTGACTTAATAGTTTGAAATAGTGGTATTGCACTGATAGCGCACATCGCCGAAGCATCACCATCCTCTGCCGCCTTCACCAATATGGCAACTGCTTCCGGGTCGTTACGCTCGCTACCTCTCTTGATATTCAGTAGCCGCAATGCCACATATGCAGGGAGATAGCCATCTGCCGCCATGCGCCTGAATTCGGCATCACGCTCAATGAAAGGTGCCCCAGGCGCTTGGCTGTACCTGTTGCTATTCATGTTCCATACAGCGATCTCGTTAAAGAAAATGACGTCATATTCACGTCGCTTTTCCGGCGAGAGTTGCGCAGCCTTCTGTGAATCAAAAGACGGCAGTTCGTCTCTTGCGCACCCAAGCAAAGGAAATAGAAGCAGCGCAAAAAGTAAAGTTGTGAAATATTCGCTTACCTTGCTTGTCATGCCACATCTCCTAGCCCAATCGAGTAATTCGCGCCCGTCATCTAGAATCCCAGCTTCCTCAGGAAGCTGTCCATCTGCTTCAGGTTCGTCCCGCTATTGATGCCAACCGCAAGTTCGCTCGCACCTCTGTTCTCCGCCCGTGTGCTAAAGGGGGCAGCATCGAATTGATCTTAAAAGGACTCATATTTGCAAGCTATCCCACCGTTGCAGCGGGGGCAATATGCCAAAGTATCTATGCCTAGCCAATACATCTGACCGACCGCTTCTGGCCGTTTGCAGCCCCATCAAGCATTCCCTATCCCCTTGGTCGGCAGATCAATCTGCTTCGCAAAATCCAGCATGCGTTTAATAGGCTGCACAGCACGCGGAATGATGGCGGGGTCGACGTGGATCTCGTTGCGGCCTTTTTCCAGCACTTCGGCAAGGTTGATCAGGCCGTTCATCGCCATCCACGGGCAGTGGCTGCAGCTGGTGCAGGTGGCACCATGGCCGGCGGTGGGGGCTTCGAGGAAGGTCTTGTCGGGGCACAGCGTGCGCATTTTGTGCAGGATGCCGTTGTCGGTGGCGACGATGAATTCTTTTGCGTTTGAATTCTGCGCGGCCTTGATGATCTGCGTGGTGGAGCCGACCACGTCGGCGAGTTGCACGACTGCACGCGGCGATTCGGGATGTACCAGCACCAACGCATCCGGGTGCTGCGCTTTTAGCTCTTTCAGTTCCAGAGCCTTGTATTCGTCGTGCACGATGCATGAGCCTTGCCACATGAGCATGTCGGCACCGGTCTGGTCCTGCACATAGCCTCCAAGGTGACGATCCGGCGCCCACAATATCTTCTGGCCCTGCTCCTTCAGATGTTTCACTACCGGCAACGCGATGGAGCTGGTCACCATCCAGTCGGCGCGCGCTTTCACTGCGGCGCTGGTGTTGGCATACACCACCACCACGCGGTCGGGATGCGCATCGCAGAACGCGGTGAACTCGTCCGCCGGACATCCGAGGTCGAGTGAGCATTCGGCTTCGAGGTCGGGCATCAGCACGCGCTTCTCGGGATTCAATATCTTCGCCGTCTCGCCCATGAATCGCACACCTGCCACGACGATGGTCTTGGCCGGATGCTGGTGGCCGAAGTTGGCCATGTCGAGCGAGTCGGACACGATGCCACCGGTCGCTTCTGCCAAGTCTTGCAGGTCGGAATGCACGTAGTAATGCGAGACCAGCACGGCATCCTGTTCTTTCAACATGCGCTTGATGCGTGCGATCAGTTCGGCCTTCTCCTCAGGATTCGGCTCGCGCGGTTTCTTGGCCCAGGCGTGCGCTGTGCTGCAACTTGTCTGAGCTGTGTCTGGATGTTCGTAGGCGATTTCGATTTTGCTTTGTTGCATTTTGATTCCTTGTTGTTCCTAGAGGGCAAATCCCCCGCTCACTTTGTTCGCCGCCCCCTTTTGTTAAAGGGGGCTCAATGCTCGCTCAATCTATTTAGCGAATACTTCAACCACAGCACGCCGTCTCTTCGCCCCCACTCAACAGTTCCCCTCTTTGGCAAAGAGGGGTTAGGGGAGATTCGAACTTTTCAGTCTTGCCACAACTTCATCATAGATGAACGCCACGACAGCATCCGTTTCCGTCAACACCTGCCTGTCGTCAAAGCGCAACACTTTGATGCCCATCTTTCCTAACGCTTCATCGCGTGCCACATCCTTTTGCTGATGTGCCGCTTCGAGATGTTGCGCACCATCCAGCTCAACCACCAGTTTTGCTCTCGGACAATAGAAATCGACGATGAACGTTAGCAGTGGTTTCTGGCGGTAGAACTGCACATCAGCCAGTTGTTTGTTTCGCAGCCGCCACCACAAACTTTGCTCGGCTTCGGTCATGTTGCTGCGCAATGCTCTGGAAATCTTTTTCAGTGATTTGTTGTAGGGCCGCACAAATCCCCCGCTCACTTCTACTTACAACAAAGACTCCAACTACAGCACGCCGTCACTTTAGCACTCCCACTACCGCCCCCCCTCTTTAGCAAAGAGGGACTAGGGGAGATTTGTCGCTTTCTGCTCCAACGAATCTTTCCGTTCCGCCAACTGCAATATCGCTTCTCGGTTACTCGGCGAAAAGACTTTATCCGCTGCTTCTTGCCAGGGCAACCATTGAAAGTTCAGATGTTCGCGCGGCGAGAGCGTGACGGGGATAGTTTGGGGAAGTTGCAGGCCGAACACGTGTTCGGTGTTGCGTGTGACGCCTGGCGGGTAGCGGTGACGCCAGTGCGGGTAGATCTCGTATTCGTTCTGCTGCTGCCAGTCGGTCAGTTGAAACTGATGTACATCGATACCGGTCTCTTCAGCCACTTCGCGCAGTGCGGTTTCGCGCAGCGACTCTTCGCCGTCACGGCTGCCGGTGACGGACTGCCAGTATCCCGGATGGTCGGCACGCTCGAGCAACAGGACTTCGAGGGCTGTGGTGTAGATGACGACCAGAACGGAGACGGGCTGCTTGGTTCGCTGCATCACGCAAGGAATATCCAGAATGGTTTGCCTGCCTGTTTCCAGCAGTTCACTGTGTCGTTGAATATTTCCATGACCACTTCATGATCCGCTGCGGTCAACCCCAGCGTGTCGCCGCTGTTCAGCAACAGCAGCACATAGCCCTCATCGAACTCATCCAGCCAGGACATGTCGCACAAGGCATCTGCCAGTGCGTCAAAGTTGTGGCCGAACCAGTCCGGTGCCTGAATCGCATGCGCGATAGCCGCAAGGAACTCGCCCTTGTTGTGCACATTCGCCATGTCGATCTCGAAGCTGCGAAACTCGGCCAAGGTCGCATTGCCGCGCAACACTTCGACCGGACAAGTCAGGCGATATACACCTGCTTCTTTCACATCCTGCAAACGTTCACACAAGTCGCTCATGCTCACTCCTTGATGCGTTTGAAACTGCGGTAATGGTCGGCAGTGTAATAACACTCGGGCACCACACCGCACACGATACGCCGCGCACCGCGATGCTTCACACCGGGTGTCTTCACTGTGTATTCACGGTAGTACCAGCGCGGTTGCACAGGCAGGATGCGTTCGCGGTTCTTGAATTCGATGCCGTCCCGGGCATAGGGGAACGGTCCGCCGCGTTTGATGAGTAGCAGGGTGTCGCGCGCCTCCGTCGGCAATTGCGCGACGGAGACGACAGCGAGCGGATGGTCTTGCTGCTCGCGTGCCTGCGCGAACGGCAGGCACAGCAATAAGCCGGACAGTAACAGCCACTGTACGGCGCGGCGCATCACTTATTCCTTGCTGACTTCCACGGTGGTCTGCACTTGCTGGCGCAGACGGATGTGCAATTCGCGCAATTGCTTCTCGTCCACGGCGGACGGTGCCTGCGTCAACAGGCATTGCGCGCGCTGCGTCTTGGGGAAGGCGATCACATCACGGATGGATTCTGCACCGGTCATCATGGTGACGATACGGTCCAGACCGAAGGCCAGACCGCCGTGCGGCGGTGCGCCGTACTGCAGCGCGTCGAGCAGGAAGCCGAACTTGAGCTGCGCTTCTTCCGCGCCGATGTTGAGCGCGCGGAACACCTGGCTCTGCACAGCCTCTTTATGGATACGCACCGAGCCGCCGCCGATCTCCCAACCGTTCAATGCCAGGTCGTAGGCCTTCGCCAGACACTTGCCCGGATCGGTCTCGAGGAATTGCAGATGCTCATCCTTGGGCGCGGTGAACGGATGGTGACAGGCGTTCCAGCGCTTGGCTTCGTCGTCGTATTCGAACATGGGGAAGTCCACCACCCAGATCGGCTCCCACGCCTTGCCGTTGGTGTAACCCTTCTCGTGACCGATCTTGCCGCGCAATGCGCCCAGCGCGTCGTTGACGATCTTGGTCTTGTCCGCACCGAAGAAGATGATGTCGCCGTTCTGCGCGCCGGTGCGTTCGATGATGGTCTTCAGCGCCGCTTCGTTCAGGTTCTTGACGATGGGGGACTGCAGGCCGGTCTCGTTCAGTTGGCTGACGTCATTGACCTTGATGTAGGCCAGACCCTTGGCACCGTAGATACCCACGAACTTGGTGTACTCGTCGATCTCGCCGCGTGTGAATACGCCGCCGTTCGGCACGCGCAACGCGCCCACCCGGCCGCCGGAATTCGCCACGCCGCTGAACACCTTGAATGCGACATCCTTCACCGCGTCGGTGACTTCGGTGATCTCCAGCGTGACGCGCATGTCGGGCTTGTCGGAACCGAAACGGGCCATCGCTTCGGCATAACCGATGCGCGGGAAGGGATTGGGCAACACGACGTTCAGCACTTCCTTGAACACGACACGGATCATCTCTTCCATCATCGTCATGATCTGCTCTTCAGACATGAAGGATGTCTCGATATCGACCTGGGTGAATTCTGGCTGGCGGTCGGCGCGCAGGTCTTCGTCACGGAAGCACTTGGTGAGCTGGTAGTAACGGTCGAAGCCGGCCACCATCAGCATCTGCTTGAACAGTTGCGGCGACTGCGGCAACGCGAAGAAGTCGCCGGCGTGTACGCGCGACGGCACTAGATAGTCGCGCGCACCTTCCGGTGTGGACTTGGTCAGCATCGGTGTCTCGATGTCGATGAAGCCGTTGTCGTCGAGGAAGCGGCGGAACGCGCGCGCGGTCTTGTAGCGCAGCATCATGTTCTTCTGCATCTGCGGACGGCGCAGATCGATCACGCGATGGGTCAGACGCACGTTCTCGGACAGGTTCTCGTCATCGATCTGGAACGGCGGTGTGACCGAGATGTTAAGCACTTCGATCTCGTGGCACAGCACTTCGATCTCGCCGCTGAACATGTTCTTGTTCTCGGTGCCTTCGGGACGGCGGCGCACGCGGCCGGTGATCTTGAGCACGAATTCGTTGCGCACGGATTCGGCGATGGAGAACATGTCGGCACGGTCCGGATCGCACACGATCTGCGCGATGCCTTCGCGGTCGCGCAGATCGATGAAGATCACCCCGCCGTGGTCGCGGCGGCGATGCGCCCAGCCGCACAGGGTGACGGTCTGGCCGAGTTGGTTAACGTTGAGTTGTCCGGAGTAATGAGTTCGCATGATAGGGATACAAATAGGAAAGGTGCTGAAAGTACTTAATTGGAAGCGGCAAGCTGGGCAGCGTTCTCAGGTGTGGTGACCACGCCCATGGAAACGATGGCTTTGAAGGCCGCATCCACGCTGATGTCGAGTTCGATAGTCTCGGACTTCTTTACATAGAAATAAAAACCGTTGACCGGGCTGGGCGTGGTCGGCACGAACACACCCACGTATTCATCGCCATACAACTTGCGCGTCACCTCGCTCGGTATATTGGTCTGGAACGCCAGCGACCACGCCTGTGCATGCGGGTAACGCACCAGCAATACTTTGCGGAAGGAATTGCCGCTGCCGGAGAGCAGGGTGTCGCTGACCTGTTTGACGCTGTTGTAGATCGCGTTTACGAACGGGATGCGGCGCAACAACCCCTCCCACCAGTCGAGCAACTGCTGGCCGAATACGTTGCGTACCAGCAAACCGGTAAGCAACACGGTGCCAAAGGTCAGGATCACGCCAAGGCCTGGGATATGGATACCGAGCAGATTGTCAGGGTGCCAGGCAGATGGCAACAGCAACAGCGACTGGTCGAGGATGCCGATAACGAAGCTGAGCACCCAAACGGTGATCACCAATGGCACCAGGACCAGCAAGCCGGTCAGCAGGTATTTTTTCACTTAGTGCGTACCCGCGGACGGACAGGAAGCGCACGCAGCCGGTTCGCATGCCGCCGGTTGCTTGTTCTTGAAGTCGGTCACGTAATAGCCGTTGCCCTTGAGCTGAAAGCCGGCGGCCGTCAGCTGCTTGGAAAATGTCTCCTGTCCGCACTCGGGGCAAGTGGTCAACACCGGATCACTGAACTTCTGCATCACGTCTTTCTGCACACCGCAGCTGCTGCAACGATAGTCGTAGATTGGCATGGTTTTCTCCTGCAATTTCGAAAGGCGCGCATTATACATTAGCCGCCTGCTGCTCGCGCCATTCGCCGGAGGCTAGTCCATCCAGCGTCCAATCCCCGATCCGGTAGCGGATCAGGCGCAAAGTCGGATAACCCACGGCCGCTGTCATACGCCTGGCCCTGCCGATTCCGGCCTTCGCGGATGGTGAGTGATATCCAGCTTGTGGGTATGGCTTTGCGGAAGCGGACCGGCGGGTCGCGCTGCCACAGCCCGGCCGGCGCTTCCATCAGCCGCACCTCGGCGGGCAATGTCGGTCCGTCCTTGAGCCGCACCCCCTGCCGCAACATCAGCAGGGCCGCCTCGTCCGGTTCGCCCTCCACCTGCACCCAATAGGTCTTGGGCAGTTTGTGCCTGGGATCGGTGATGCGGTGCTGCAATTTGCCATCGTCGGTCAGCAACAACAGGCCTTCACTGTCCGTATCCAGTCTGCCAGCGGGATAAACACCGGGAACGGCGATATAATCCGCCAGCGTCGGATGTAGCCCGTCCTTGCTGAATTGACAGATCACACCATAGGGTTTGTTGAACAACAGGATACGGCTCATCTCAATCTTTCCAATACTCCGGATACCAACATGACAACCGCAAAGATCATCTACACCCTGACCGATGAAGCGCCGCGTCTGGCCACTTATTCACTGCTTCCCATCATACAGGCCTTCACCAAAGCTGCCGGCGTCACCGTCGAAACTCGCGACATCTCTCTGGCCGGACGCATCCTTGCCAACTTCCCGGATAAGCTGACCAAAGCACAAAAGGTCTCGGACCAACTGACCGAACTGGGCGAGCTGACTTTGAAACCGGAAGCGAACATCATCAAGCTGCCCAATATCAGCGCATCGATCCCTCAACTGAAGGCGGCGATCAAGGAATTGCAATCCAAAGGCTACAAGGTCCCCGACTTTCCGGACGAGCCGAAGAACGACGCCGAGAAAACGATCAAGGCGCGCTACGGCAAGGTGCTGGGCAGCGCGGTGAATCCGGTATTGCGCGAAGGCAACTCCGACCGCCGCGCCGCCGCCTCGGTCAAACAGTACGCCCGCAAACATCCGCACCGCATGGGCAAGTGGGAGAAAACTTCCAGAACACGCGTGGCACACATGACCCGCGGCGATTTCTACGGCAGCGAGAAGTCGGCGACAGTGCCGGAGGCGACCACTACCCGCATCGAATTCGTGGGCAAAGACGGCAAGGTCAGCGTACTCAAGGACAAGCTCGCGCTCAAAGCGGGAGAGATCATCGACGCCGCCGTGATGAGTCGCAATGCATTGCGCAAGTTCTACTCCGAGCAGATCGAAGCAGCGAAAAAAGAAAACGTACTGCTGTCGCTGCATTTGAAAGCCACCATGATGAAGGTGTCCGACCCCATCATGTTCGGCCACGCCGTGTCCGTGTTCTTCCACAAGGTGTTCGACAAACACGGCACGCAACTCAAGGAGATGGGCGTCAACGTCAACAACGGTTTCGGCGACATGGAGGCCAAGGTGCTGGCATTGCCGGCAGCCAAGCGCGCCAAACTGGTTGCGGACATCTCCGATTGCTTCCGCAACGGCCCCGCGCTGGCGATGGTGAATTCCGACAAAGGCATCACCAACCTGCACGTGCCTTCCGACGTGATCATCGACGCCTCCATGCCGCCGATGATCCGCGACGGCGGCAAGATGTGGGGCGCAGACGGCAAAGCCTACGACACGCTGGCGATGATCCCAGACCGTTGCTATGCCAGCATCTATGTCGCCACCGTAGAGGACTGCAAGAAGAACGGCGCGCTCGACCCATCCACCATGGGCTCCGTGCCCAACGTCGGCCTGATGGCGCAAAAGGCCGAAGAATACGGCTCGCACGACAAGACCTTCGAGATGTCCGGCGACGGCGTGGTACGCATCGTCGATGCATCCGGCAAAGTATTGCTGGAGCAAAAGGTCGAGCAGGGCGACATCTTCCGCGCCTGCCAGACCAAGGATGCGCCGATACAGGATTGGGTGAAACTCGCAGTCACGCGTGCACGCCTGAGCAACACCCCTGCCATCTTCTGGCTGGACAAGGATCGCGGCCACGATGCGCAGATCATCGCCAAGGTGCAAAAGTACCTCAAGGATCACGACACCAGCGGACTGGACATCAGCATCATGGAGCCGGCCGAGGCCTGCCGCGCCACGTTGGCCCGCGCACGCAAAGGGCTGGACACCATCTCCGTCACCGGCAACGTGCTGCGCGACTACCTCACCGACCTGTTCCCCATCCTAGAACTCAACACCAGCGCCAAGATGCTCTCTATCGTGCCGCTGATGAACGGCGGAGGCATGTTCGAAACCGGTGCAGGCGGCTCTGCCCCAAAACACGTGCAACAGTTCCAGCAGGAGAATTGCCTGCGCTGGGATTCACTGGGTGAATTCCTTGCACTCGGCGTGTCTCTGGAACACTTGGCACAGACGTTCAAGAACAACAAGGCTCAAGTGCTGGCGGACACACTGGATCAGGCGACGGGCAAGGTGCTCGACAACAACAAATCTCCAGCGCGCAAAGTTGGCGAAATAGACAATCGTGGTAGCCATTTCTACCTCGCGCTGTACTGGGCACAGGCACTGGCCGCGCAGAACAAGGACAAGGAGATACAGGCACGTTTCACTTCGCTGGCCAAGGCTTTGACCGACAGTGCGGACAAGATCGACAAGGAGCTGCTGTCCGTACAAGGCAAGCCGGTCGACATGGGCGGCTACTATCTACCCGACTTTGACAAGACTTCGAACGCGATGCGCCCCAGCAAAACTTTCAATGCGGCACTGAAGGCAATTTAACAGCCCGACTGTAGCAAACAAAAAGCCCGACGTGAAAGCGCCGGGCTTTTTGTTTGGCTGCCCGCGTCGAAACGCTGTCCGGTCTGCCGGTCAAATCATCAATCTTTTTTTCTGACCAAAAGCATGATCGCAACGACAGCAACAACGAGGCCGAGCAACCATAGCCAGTATTGCTCCAGGAAACCCGCTTCTTTCGCATGGGTAACTGGTGCCGCCACGACTACTGGCGCAACCGGTTCTTGCACAGGCGCGGCAACGGGCGCAGGTGCCGGCTCTGGCTCCACCACAGGCGCGGGGGCAGGCTCTACGGGTTTAGGGAGCGCTTTGGCAACCTTCTTATGCTTCTTCTTTACAACCGGCTTAGGCGCCTCTGCTTGTGGCGCCGGGGTGGGTTCAGCCACGACTTCAGGTGCAACGACGTGCTCAACCACGGCCGCTTGCTCTACAACTGGCGCAGGCTCGGTTGCCGGTGCGAGCTCTTCCTTGGGCGCTGTCGCACAAGCAGACAGGGCAAGTGCAAACAACATCGAAATGGGGAGTGCTGATTTATTCATGTTTTTCACTTTCTATTAAGACAGTCGAAATGACGCTGGCGAGCATCCTCCCACAGCCACTCCGAACAGACAAACAAAAAGCCCGACGTTTTCACGTCGGGCTTTTTTACGGCAACAAAAAAACCGCTAATTAGGCGGCTTGGATGTTGGAGGCTTGCTTACCCTTCGGGCCTTGCACGACTTCGAAAGACACTTTCTGACCTTCTTTGAGAGACTTGAAGCCGCTCATGTTGATCGCGGAGAAGTGCGCGAACAGGTCTTCGCTGCCGTCATCGGGAGTAATGAAACCGAAACCCTTTGCGTCGTTGAACCATTTAACAGTACCGTTTGCCATGCTTTGCTTCCTTACAAAAAATGCGGGTGGATTCCCGCCAACTGTTTAAATCCAAGACCGCACGTGGCAAAACCAGTACTGCAGATACTTTGATTCAAACACCTGCGCGCTTTTTAACCCAGCTTTTGGCGTAGCGTCAAGTGCTTATTATATTTATTTACGCAACAGGCTTGAAAAACCCCCGTTAATCGTCAAATATACAGACGAACGCAATGCGACAATGATCTCGATGGCAACCAGGCAAGAGAACGTCCAATTACTGGAACGCAGCAAGACCAAACCACCGAAGATGTACAAGGTGATCTTGCTGAACGATGACTACACCACCATGGAGTTCGTCATCGAGGTACTGCAAGCTTTTTTTTCGATGAGCATGGAACAGGCAACGCAAACCATGCTCAAAGTGCACAATGAGGGTTCTGCGGCATGCGGCCTGTATCCCAGGGACATCGCGGAAACCAAAGTGCAGCAAGTAGCCGGATATGCGATACAGCGTGGGCATCCCCTGAAATGCCGTATGGAGGAAAATTAAATGATTGCCCAAGAACTGGAAGTCAGCCTGCACCTCGCCTTTGTCGAGGCGCGCCAGAAACGTCACGAGTTCATCACCGTGGAGCACCTGTTACTTGCGATGCTGGACAACCCGTCTGCCGCGCATGTATTGCGCGCCTGTGGTGCCGATCTGGAAGAACTGCGCAGCGTGCTATCGCAGCACATCGAGTCGCACACGCCCATCGTGCCCGGTACCGGCGAAGTCGACACACAACCCACGGTAGGCTTCCAGCGCGTGATTCAGCGTGCGATCCTGCACGTGCAGTCCACCAACAAGAAAGAAGTGACTGGCGCCAACATCCTCGTCGCCTTGTTCGGCGAGAAGGAATCGCATGCCGTCTATTTCCTCAACCAGCGCGCCATCACCCGTCTCGACGTGGTGAACTACATCGCACACGGCATCAACAAGACCGCCGAAGCACAGCCTTCCACGCATCGAACAGAAGGCGAATCCGAAAACGATGCGCCTCAACAGGGCGACAGCGCACTGGCGAACTACACTCAGGATCTCAACGCCTACGCGCTGGAAGGCAAGATCGATCCGCTGATCGGACGTGCGCTGGAGCTGGAGCGCGTGATTCAGACCCTGTGCCGCCGCCGCAAGAACAATCCGCTGTTGGTGGGCGAAGCCGGTGTCGGCAAGACCGCCATCGCCGAAGGCTTGGCGCGCCGCATCGTGGAAGGTGAAGTGCCCGACATCCTCAAGG
>Ga0209231_1000329_pt1 | contig 28976 bp, 29 predicted proteins | sample Deesub45470m_DNA_FD_188086 | JGI IMG/M metagenome (GOLD analysis project Ga0209231, IMG submission 188086) | Deep subsurface microbial communities from North Pacific Ocean - 450_OLKR46/470m Metagenome (SPAdes) (version 2) | ecosystem: Environmental > Terrestrial > Deep subsurface > Unclassified ... | reverse complement strand
CGCATCCAGCGCCGCCAGCGCGGCACTCGCATTGTGCAACTGGAACGTGCCGCGCAAGGCCGGATAGGGCAGCGCACTGCGCGCCCCTACCTTGCTGCGATAATCCCATTGCCCCTGATGTGCGGTAAAACCGAATGCACGCCCTATGCTCCACAGCTCCGCACCGATCGCCTGCGCATGGTCATGTATTGCCTGCGGCACATCGCTGTCCGCGCAAATCGCTACACGGCCTTGCCTGAAAATCCCCGCTTTCTCGAAGGCGATTGCCTCCCGCGTGTCGCCCAGATAATCGGTGTGGTCTATGTCCACCGAAGTCACCACGGCGCAATCGGCATCGAACACATTCACCGCATCCAGCCTGCCACCCAGCCCCACCTCTAGAATGGCGACATCTACCTTATGATTGATAAACAGCTGCATCGCCGCCAGCGTTCCGAACTCAAAATAAGTAAGCGGTATATCGCCGCGTGCATGTTCAATTGCCGCAAATGATGCGCACAACTCCTCATCGGAAGCTTGTTGTTTGGCTATGCGTACGCGCTCGTTGTAGTGCAGCAGGTGCGGCGAGGTATAGCAACCGACACGGTATCCAGCCGCATGCAGAATGGATTCCAGCATCGCGCACACCGAACCTTTTCCGTTGGTGCCGCCGATAACGATGACAGGAAAATCGGGTGAAAGATTTAATCGTTGCTTGACCTGCGCCACACGCTCAAGACCCAGCGCGATAGTCTTGGGGTGCAACGATTCAAGGTAAATCAGCCAGTCGGCCAGCGTTTTTGGCATATATCAATTGAAATCAGATAGAAGGCTTCATCCGCACACGATGCGGAATCAGCGTGAGCACAAGGGTGCGCCCACCCTACGCAGCCTCAATCTCTGCCACAGCAGGCCGACGAGTCAGCAAGGTGGTCAGCGTCGCCAGTTGTTCGCGCATCTCGCGACGGTCGATGATCATATCCACCGCGCCGTGTTCGAGCAGGAACTCCGCACGCTGAAAGCCGTCAGGCAGGGTTTCACGCACGGTTTGCTGAATCACGCGCGCACCGGCGAAGCCGATCAGCGCGCCCGGTTCGGCAATCACCACGTCGCCCATGAAGGCGAAACTGGCGGACACCCCGCCCATGGTAGGGTCGGTCAACACGGAAATGAACGGCAGTTTTTCTTCGGACAATTGCGTCAGCGCGGCACAGGTTTTCGCCATCTGCATCAGCGACAACAAGCCTTCCTGCATGCGCGCCCCGCCGCTGGCGGCAAAACACACGAACGGGCATTTTTGCTCCAGTGCAACCTGTACCCCGCGCACGAAACGCTCGCCGACCACCGAACCCATGGAACCGCCCATGAAGCTGAATTCAAAGCAGGCGACAACGACCGGCGCAGTACGGATATTGCCCTGCATCACCACCAGAGCATCATCTTCACCCGTGCTCTTCTTCGACGCGATCAGGCGGTCGGAATATTTTTTCTGATCCTTGAACTTGAGCGTATCAACCGGCAAAACCTCGGCGCCGATTTCAAAACGTCCTTCGGCATCGAGCAACCAGTCCAGACGGCAGCGCGCGGAAACGCGGTTATGGTGACTGCATGTAGGGCATACACCCAAATTCTTTGCCAGATCGGAGTGATACAGCACCGTTTCGCAGGACGGGCACTTACTCCACAGCCCTTCCGGCACGTTTTTCTTGGCATCGCCCACGCGACGCTTGATCTTCGGGGGTAGTAATTTTTGAAACCAGCTCATGTTGTGTCCTCTATGACATTATGGGGTAGGCGGGCTGAGCCCGCCGTGTCGGGTCGAGCCCGACTTACGCCTGATTGATTGCCAGCCTTAATTCATTCACCAATGCAGTAACATTAGCGATCACTGTCGCGTCATTCGAATTCTCGATTTCCTGCACGATGCGGCTGCCCACCACCACGCCATCGCACAGCTTCGCCACCGCCTGCGCGGTCACCGCATCGCGGATGCCAAAACCCACACCTATAGGCAGTTTGATGTGTTTGCGCAACTGCGGCAGTTTCTGCTCGATGGCAGACAAGTCGAGGTTGCCCGCTCCGGTCACGCCCTTCAATGAAACGTAATACACATAGCCGCGCGCAAGTTTTGCAACCTGTTCGACGCGCGCGTCTTCAGTCGTCGGTGCCAGCAGAAAGATCGGATCAATGCCGTGGGCTTGCAGATATTCGAAGGCATCGTGGCTCTCTTCCGGCGGAAAATCCACAGTCAGCACGCCATCCACGCCCACCTCCGCGCAGCGTTGCGCGAACACATCCCAGCCCATCGCCTCGATCGGATTGCCATAGCCCATCAGCACCACCGGGGTGCTGTTGTCCTGCTGACGGAATTCTGCAACCAGATTCAGCACGCCGCGCAGCGACATGCCCTGTTTGAGCGCACGCTCGGAAGCGCGCTGTATGGTCGGGCCATCGGCCATCGGGTCGGAGAACGGCACGCCCAGTTCGATCACATCCGCACCCGCTGCCACCATGGCATGCATCAACGGCACGGTAAGCGACGGATGCGGGTCTCCGGCGGTAAAGAACGGAATCAATGCGCGGCGGTTTTGCTGTTTGAGCGCGTCAAACGTTGTTTGAATACGGCTCATAGCGCAATCCCCGAAAGACGTGCCACGGTATTGATGTCTTTATCGCCACGACCGGAAAGATTGACCAGCAATGCCTTATCTTTACTCATCTCGGGCGCGATCTTCGCCGCATGCGCGAGCGCATGACTGGATTCGAGCGCGGGAATGATGCCTTCGAAGCGGCACAGATCGTGAAAAGCCCGCATCGCCTCATCATCGTTAATCGCGACATATTGCGCGCGTCCGATTTCCTTCAGCCAGCAATGCTCAGGGCCGACACCGGGATAATCCAGACCGGCGGAAATGGAATGAGTCTCGGTAATCTGACCGTTTTCATCCTGCATCAGATTCACACGATTACCATGCAGCACGCCTACCTTGGCGTTCGCAGTGAGTGGCGCCGCGTGCTGTCCACTGGCGATGCCGTAGCCGCCCGCCTCTACGCCGATAATCTGCACGTTTTCTTCTTCGATGTAGGGATAGAACAGACCGATAGCATTGGAGCCGCCGCCGACGCAGGCGATCACCGCATCAGGCTGACGACCGATCATTTCCGGCATCTGTATTTTGGCTTCGTTGCCGATCACGCACTGGAAATCGCGCACCATCATCGGATAAGGATGCGGGCCCGCCGCCGTGCCGAAGATGTAAAAAGTGCTCTCGACGTTAGTCACCCAGTCACGTATCGCTTCGTTGCAGGCATCCTTGAGCGTCTTAGAACCGCTCTCCACCGGCACTACCGTCGCGCCCAGCAATTTCATCCGGTACACATTCGGCGACTGGCGCTGGATGTCTTCCGCGCCCATGTAAACGATGCACTCCATGCCAAAACGCGCGGCCACGGTGGCCGTCGCCACGCCGTGCATGCCCGCGCCTGTCTCGGCGATCACGCGTTTTTTGCCCATGCGTTTTGCAAGCAATGCCTGGCCGATGGCGTTGTTAATTTTGTGCGCACCGGTGTGATTCAAGTCTTCGCGCTTCAGGTAAATCTGCGCGCCGCCCAGCCGGTCGGACCAGTTTTTTGCGTGATAAATCGGGCTGGGGCGCCCGACATAATGTTTCAATTCGTAGGCAAACTCGGCCTTGAATTCAGGGTCGTTTTGATAGCGCAGATACTGCACACGCAATTCTTCCACTGCCGGAATCAGCGTTTCCGCCATGTAGATGCCGCCGAACTGGCCAAAATGACCCGTACTGTCTGGATAGTTATACACTTTTAACCTCTTGCATGAAACGGGCGATCTTCGCCGCGTCTTTAATACCCTTTAGGGTACCTATTCCCTTGCTCGCCTCTACACCGCTCGATACATCCACCGCATAGGGCCTTACTTGTCTAATTCCCGCGGCGACATTTTCCACGCTCAGCCCGCCTGACAAAATCAAAGGCAGCGGTAATTTTTCGGGAATCAAAGTCCAGTCGAAACTGGCTCCGGTGCCACCCGGTATCCCTTCCACATGCGCATCCAGCAGCAAACCCTGGGCGCTATGAAAACGAGCCGCGCATTGTAACAAATCCACCCCGGCTTTGACGCGAATTGCTTTGAGATAGGGCTTCTGAAATTGCGCACAGAATTGGGGCGATTCATCCCCGTGAAATTGCAGTACATCCAGCGGAACGGCCGCCAACACCTCACGCACCGCCTCTGCACTGGCATTCACGAACAACCCGACCACAGTGACAAAGGGCGGCAGCGCGGCCGCCAGCTTGGCGGCCTGAACGATATTGACATGACGCGGACTTTTTTCATAAAACACCAGGCCGATTGCATCCGCGCCACTCATCGCCACAGCCCATACATCTTCCACGCGGGTTATGCCGCAAATTTTTACACGACAGGATGCAGGATAGAGGACAGAGGATTGAGCAAACCCGACTCCCGCTTCCACAATTTGCGCTTTAACAACATCCCGTTCATCCATACTCAGTCCTCAATCCTCATTCCTGCTCCTGAGGCAAGCCCCACTTCGCATCGTATTGAATGCGGCGCAAGTATAAACCATCCGGTGAAAAGGTCGGCGCGGCGAGCCTGCGCTCACGGCTTTCCAGCACACCGGCCAGCCATTCCGGCGAATACTTGCCCTTGCCGACATACACCAGACAACCCACCAGATTACGCACCATGTGGTGTAAAAATGCATTGGCGCTGACATCGAACACCAGCATCTCGCCGTCCAGATAAATATCCAATTTATTCAATGTCTTGACCGGAGACTTGGCCTGACATTGCGAGGCACGAAACGCGCTGAAATCATGTTCGCCCAGCAGGCATTGCGCCGCCGCCTGCATCGCGGCCACATCCAGTGGCGCGTGAAACCAACCTGCTTTCCCTGCCTGTATTGCAGGGCGCACCGGACGATTGATCAGCAGATAGCGATAGCTGCGCCCGTGCGCCGAAAAACGCGCATGAAACTCGTCCGGCACAAGATGCGCCCAGCGCACCGCAATGCTGTCCGGCAACAGCGCGTTCGCGCCACGCACCCAGGCCGTCAACGGACGCTCCGCCTGCGTATCGAAATGTATCACCTGTTCCAGCGCATGCACCCCGGTGTCAGTGCGCCCTGCGGCAATGACCGAAATCGGCGCACCTGCGATCTGACTCAACGCAGCCTGCATCGCGTCCTGCACGGTCTGCCCTTCAGCCTGACTCTGCCAGCCACAATAGGGGCGACCGTCGTATTCCACTCCCAGCGCGATTCTCATCAGACCGCCAGCCATAGCAACAGCAGCGCGCCCGCCAGCAGCAGCACATCAAGGCGTGCAAAACGATACACCGGCAACTCCATGGATTTAGTCACTTCCCCGTGCGGCTCAAACAGGTTGTACAGCCAGTCTTGCCAGCTGCGCGTTTCGCGCAACATCGCGACTTCGGCATAGTGCAAAGTCAGCGCCAGCCGCACGGCCAGTCGTTCACGCGACAGCCCCAGCCATTCCAGCGGCGCAAACAGACTGTACAGACCAGCCATCAGCTGCTGCCTGTGCAGCCTATCCAGCAATATCGCCAGACCAGCCAAGGCAACCAGCAAACGCATCAATTGCAAACCGCCATCGAGCAAGCCTTCAAGACTGGGACTGAACGGTGCATCCCATACAGCTTGCCCCGGTGTGCTGTAGGCGTATATCAGCCACAATGAAAACAAGATCCAGCGCGTGCGCCGCACCAACTGGACGAACTTGTGACTGGACAGCGCGAAGGCCAGCGATAGCACCAGGGCGCCGGTCACCAGCAATGTGGCGGGCGTCAGAAATTGCATTGCGGCCACCAGCACACACCAGATCAATATTTGCGTAGCGGGGTGTAACTTCATGCACGTCGCTCCAAAAAAAACGGCAGCTCACCAAAGAGCTGCCGTAGTGCAAAAATAATCCATTATCCCAACTGGCTGATAATTAACTGCGCCTCACGCTGTTGCGCCTCATCACCCTCCAGTACGACTTCATCGAGAATTTCACGCGCGCCTACCGCATCGCCCATCTCCTGATACGCTCTTGCCAGATCCAGCTTGGTAGTGACTTCATGCCATTGCTCACTCCGCTCAACCGGCTTCGTCTCGGCTGTCGGCGTGTCGGCGGCAACTTCTGCCACAGGTTTGCCGGCAGCTTCGCCTGCATCATCCATATCCAGACTGATATCAGCCAGATCGATAACCGGAGGAGGTGAGGCCGGAGTTTCTGCTATGTCATCCATCGGGAAGTCCAGCATAAATTCCATGGCGCCTTCATTTTCCTTGCTGGCGGTCTCGGCCTTGGATTCTTTCTGGACTTCGGGGACGGGCGTGACATCAAAGATCAAATCATCAAGATTCGGCAATGCGACTTCCTGCTGTTCAACTTCAGCTATCTCTGTTTCGGCTGTCGCTGCTTCAGCCATTTCCGTTTCAGCTATCTCCGCTTCCTTCCCGGAGACATCCATATCCAATTCCTCGGCTGCGGCTGACAAAGAATGGGTGGAGGTCACATCGAAATCGATCGATTCCGCCTGCTCGGCGATTTCCGGCATGGCAGTTACTTCAAAATCGACGGCAGCCGGTTGTTCGACGGGCGCGGCAGTCACATCGAAATCTATCATGCCCGCCTGATCCGACGTGTGCTCCGTAGCTTGCAGGTCCGTTACATCTTCGTCGGCTGATGGCAGCTCTTCAGGTGCGGCAAGCGCATCTTCCACGCTGAATGCGGGGCTCAACACGGTAGCACTGCCCGCCTCTTCAATACTCGCATCCTCATCACCGGCTTGTTCCTCGCCGGATTCTTCGGCAACGGCCACTTCGGTAACGGTATTTTCGGAACCGTCTTCGGCATATAGCGGATTATCCGGATCCAGCTTCCTGCCCATTTCAGCAGCCTGCCGCATCGCGTCGGTATCTCCGGTGTCATGCAACTGCATAGCGACCACCGAGAAGGCGGCCGCATCTTTACGATTAGCGTAAATACCCAGCAATTTCAAATGTAACTGATGGTTATCAGGCGTACGCAATATCGCGTCCTTCAACACCTCTTCTGCCTGTTCATCACGGCCAAAATTCAGGAACAGTTCGGCTTCACTAATCGGATCAATATCTTCGGGCTGTAGCGGAGCTTCTTCTGTCTGACCGGCGAGCACCGTAAAATCGCCGGTATCGGGAGAAGGCGCAACCGGACTGGTCAGATGTCCTGTTTTCGTACCCTCAGCATCGACAGCTGCAGCGACCTTCGCCGGTGCCTGCTTGCGACGACCGAGCGCAATACCCAAACCGCCCAGCGCAAGCAACACAGCTGCGCCTATACCCATCAACAGCGGAGAAGCCAGCAATTGATCCAGCAAGGCAGGTTCTTCCGCCACTGCGGGTGCTGGCTTCACCGCGCTTACCCCCGCGACTTCGCTTACCCCCGCGACTTCGCTGGCCGCCGCGACTTCACTGGCCGCCGCGACTTCACTGGCTGCTGCGACTTCATTAGCAACCGAAGAGGCCGCACCTTCCACAGACGCGACCGCGACCAGCGCCGCAGCCTCAGCTTTTAGCTGTGCCAGACGCTCAATGTTCTTGAGGTTGCTTTCCAGTAACGCAGCGCGTGCCTTGCCTTCTTCGACAGCCTTGCTTTTTGCAATCGCGTCTTCTTCGGCGGAATTACGTTTATCCTGTGCAGCACGGCTTGCTGCGCCCGCCTTGTCACCGGGCAATTCGCCCTTGGATAAACGCAACACTTCCTTGGCTGACTCATGAGTCACCGGCGTTTTATCGGTAGCCGAACCGCTGATTTTCCCGGTAGCGACTTGCCGGTTTGTTTCATCCTGACGGCTTGTCGTAGCCGCTGCGGCGAGCTTCTGACGATAAGCGTTCCAGTCGGCTGACTGAGCGCGTATTTCCTGCACCGCCTCAGACTGAGCCACATTCATCACTTCATCCTGATCCGGCATGCGCAGGATTTTCCCGGATTGAATGCGGTTCATATTTTTGCCGTCAAACTGATCATCATTGGCACGATACAGCGCGACCAGCATGCGCTCCAGACTGACGTCATCCGGTTTGCTGCGTGCGGCAATTTTATTCAGGGTATCACCGCGTTGAACGGTAATTTTACCCGTCTCCACGCTGGCTTTTTCGGCCCGGGCGGGTGCGGCAACGACCCGTTTCTCAACGGGTCGCTCAACTGGCTGTTCAACAAACCTGGCAACCGGCTTAGCCTCTTCCAAACTCTTGGGAATCGCCGTCAGCCTGACGGGCGACACCACTGCCGGCAAAACGGCTTGCACTGTTTCAGGCGCGGGTTGGACCGCAACATAGCCGGGCGGGTCGAGCAGGAAAGTATATTCGCGCATCAATCTGCCCGACGACCATGACAACTCAACCAGCAAGCTGACAAAAGGGTCATTAATTTCCTGATTGCTGCTTAACTTGAGGTAGGTCGCGCCATTCGCACGACTTTCAACCTGAAAACTGTATTTAACGCCGTAGGGATACTCCAGACCGACGCCCTTATAAGCATCGGGCGAAGCGAGACGCGCAACCAGGCTGGGCTTGTCCGATTTGCTGACTGCGAGCAGTTCGATTTCTGCTTTCAGCGGCTGACCCAGCGCAGAAACCACATTGATACTGCCCAGACCCACGGCATGAGCCAGGGTGCCCAGCGTCAGACCCACGGCTAAGCCCAGTATTTTCAGCATGAGTTTCGGACTATGTGAAGGTGTGAGTCCGTCTGATCGAAGGGCTGCTTGTTTCAACAGTGATTTACGCACGCTGGTTGCCTCGCTATATGTATTGGCGACAAAAGTATCATTACGGAGCCATCAGGACAAGCCCCAAGTGCCCCAGAGCAAACTATTTCAAATATTCGGCAATCAGTATTTCGGCAATTTGCACGCTATTCAAGGCCGCGCCCTTGCGCACGTTATCGCTTACCACCCACATATCCAGACCCATTGGATGCGATATATCCTCACGTATCCGACCCACGTAAGTCGCATCCGTACCTGCCGCATCAATGGCAGTTGGCCAGCCACCCGGCACACGCTCATCCATCACGACCACGCCAGGTGCCTTTTCCAGCAGGGCGCGCGCCTCGGCGGCAGTAATCTTCTTGCGGGTTTCGATGTGCACGGCTTCGGAGTGACCATAGAACACCGGCACGCGTACAGCGGTCGGGTTCACCACGATCGAATCATCTTCCATGATCTTCTGGGTTTCCCAGACCATCTTCATTTCTTCCTTGGTGTAGCCGTTTTCCATGAACACATCAATCTGCGGCAACACATTGAAGGCGATACGCTTGGGATAAACTTCGGCTTCTACATCCTGAGAGTTAAACAGCGCGCGAGTCTGTGCTGCCAACTCCTCGATCGCTTCCTTGCCAGTGCCGGACACCGCCTGATACGTCGCCACATTGATACGCGAGATACCCACTGCATCCTTAATCGGCTTCAAAGCTACCATCATCTGTATGGTGGAGCAGTTCGGATTGGCAATGATGCCGCGATTCTTGTATTGCGCAATGGCATGCGGATTCACTTCCGGCACCACTAGCGGAATATCGCGGTCGTAACGGAAATGTGCAGTGTTATCTATCACTACGCAACCTGCGGCAGCGGCGATGGGTGCATATTTTTCCGACACGCTGCCACCCGCCGAGAACAAGCCTATTTGCGCCTGTGAAAAATCAAAGTTTTCCACATCCAGCACGGTGTATTCTTTGCCGTGGAAAGTGACGACACTGCCCGCAGAGCGGCTGGAAGCCAGAGGATAAAGATTGCGCACCGGAAAGTTGCGCTGTTCCAGAATAGCCAGCATAGCCTCGCCGACCGCGCCTGTTGCGCCTAATATACATACATCGTACAGATGCCCGGATAAAAGCTTTTCATCTTGCTTGTTCATTTCTTTTTCTTTCTCAATAAATTTGGACTCATAGCTTGTAGCTTGTAGCGGGTAGCAGACCCGTTTACTACAGGCTCAAGCCACAAGCCACAAGCTATAAACTCTTCACCACCGCGTCACCCATGGCCGTGCAACCCACCTTCTGCATTCCAGCCTGATAGATGTCGCCTGTGCGCAAGCCTTGCTGCAAGACACGACGCACTGCGGTTTCGATGCGTTGTGCGACGTCTTCACGCGCAAACGTGTGACGCATCATCATGGCTACCGACAGTATCGTCGCCAGCGGGTTGGCGATATCCTGACCCGCGATGTCCGGCGCCGAACCGTGACAGGGTTCGTACAGCCCCTTGTTATTCGCATCCAGCGAAGCGGAGGGCAGCATGCCGATCGAGCCGGTCAGCATCGAGGCTTCATCGGACAAAATATCGCCGAAGATGTTGCCTGTCAGCATCACATCAAACTGCTTGGGCGCACGCACCAGTTGCATGGCGGCATTGTCCACATACATATGGGACAGTTCTACTTCGCTGTATTCCTTACCCACCTCGGTCACGATCTCGCGCCAAAACATGCTGGTGTCCAGTACGTTAGCCTTGTCCACCGAGCACAGGCGCTTTTCGCGTTTCATCGCAATCTGGAAGCCGACATGCGCCACGCGGCGAATCTCCGACTCGCTGTAATGCATGGTATCGAAACCCTGACGCTCACCATTATCCAGTGTACGAATGCCGCGCGGCTGGCCGAAATAAATATCGCCAGTCAGTTCACGCAGAATCATGATGTCCAGCCCCGACACCAGCTCAGGCTTGAGACTGGACGCATCCACCAGTTCCGGATAGACCAATGCCGGACGCAGGTTGGCGAACAGGCTGAGTCCTTTGCGGATACGCAACAAACCCTGCTCGGGACGCATGGGGCGTGGCAAGGTGTCGTACTGGTAGCCGCCCACCGCGCCCAGCAGCACGGCATCCGCTTGCTGCGCCAGCTTTTCAGTCGCAGCAGGCAAGGGATCACCCGCCGCATCATAGCCCGCGCCGCCGATATGACCGTATTCCAGTTCGATTTTCAAACCCTCGCCACGCAAGGCTTCCATCACCTTCACGGCTTGAGCAACGATCTCTGTTCCTATACCGTCACCCGGCAAGACTGCAATTTTCATTTTAATGTCCTAATACATTTCTAAATACTGTGAGTGGTGAGTGGGGCGGCACTGCGTGCCTCAGTGGTGAGTCAAAACCACCACTCACCACTCACCACTTACCACTTACCACTTACCACTTACCACTTACCACTTACCACTTACCACTCACCACTCACCATGCTACAGCCAGGGCTGTGCCGCAAGGTGCCGGGTCTCGAATGCGGCGATCTCATCTACATGTTGCAAAGTCAGCCCGATGTCATCCAATCCGTTCAGCAGGCAATGCTTACGAAACGCATCCACTTCAAACGGGTACACCGTGCCGTCCGGCGCGCTGATAGTCTGTTTTTCCAGATCAATCACCAGACGGTAACCGGCATGGGCTTCCACCGCCTTGAACAGGCTATCTACCTGTGTGGCATCCAGCCTGATCGGCAACAGGCCGTTCTTGAAACAGTTGTTGAAAAAAATATCGGCAAAACTGGGGGCGATGATGACGCGAAAACCACAATCCTCAAGTGCCCAAGGCGCATGTTCGCGCGAACTGCCGCAACCGAAATTTTCACGAGCCAGCAAAATCTGCGCGCCCTGATAGCGCGGCTGATTCAGCACGAACTCGGGATTAATAGCACGTTTGCTATTGTCCATTCCCGGCTCGCCGTGATCCAGATAACGCCATTCGTCAAAGGCATTCGGGCCAAAACCGGAACGCTTGATGGATTTCAGGAACTGCTTGGGGATGATCGCATCCGTGTCCACGTTAGCGCGATCCATAGGCATGACCAGACCATTAAGTAAAGTGAACTTATCCATTACCTGTCTGCCGCCTTTTCCAGTTTTTCGCCACCCTTCTGCAAGTCTTTACCCAGACCCTGAACGGTATTGCAACCCACCAACACGATCCCTGCCACTATCAATGCAATCAATTTCATCTTCAATCCCCCTTAAAGCTTGCTTACATCAACAAAATGACCGGCAATCGCCGCCGCCGCCGCCATTTCCGGGCTGACCAGATGCGTGCGTCCTCCCTGCCCCTGCCGCCCCTCAAAGTTGCGGTTGGAAGTCGATGCACAACGCTCCCCTGCGGCCAGCTTGTCATCATTCATCGCCAGACACATCGAACAACCCGGATCGCGCCACTCAAAACCCGCCTCGATAAAAATCTTGTCCAGCCCTTCCTGCTCGGCTTGCGCCTTGACCAGACCGGAGCCGGGAACCACCATCGCCAGCGTCACGTTTGCAGCAATTTTTTTGCCCTTGGCCACCGCCGCCGCTGCGCGCATGTCTTCGATGCGACCATTGGTACAGGAACCGATAAACACCTTATCTATGCTGATCTCGCTGATCGGCGTATTCGCCTTCAATCCCATGTAAATCAGCGCACGTTCAGCGCCCTCGCGCTGTTCCGGGCTCAGTGTCGCCGGATCCGGCACGCAGCCGTCTATGGTCACCACCATTTCCGGCGAAGTCCCCCAGGTCACCTGAGGACGAATGCTCGCCGCGTCCAGCGCCACGGTCGCATCAAACACCGCGCCTTCGTCACTGTGTAAATTACGCCACTCGGCAACAGCCTTATCCCACATTGCACCCTGCGGTGCAAAAGGGCGCCCCTTGAGATAAGCAAAAGTCGTATCGTCCGCCGCGATCATGCCAGCGCGCGCGCCCGCCTCTATCGCCATATTGCATAGAGTCATGCGCCCTTCCATGCTCAAGGCGCGCACCGTGCTGCCGGTGAATTCGATCGCGTAGCCGGTGCCGCCTGCCGTACCGATTTGGCCTATCACCGCCAGCGCGATATCTTTTGCCGACACCCCTAGACCCAACGCGCCGTCGATGCGAATCTCCATGGCTTTGGATTTCTTGGCGACCAAACACTGCGTGGCCATGACATGTTCGACCTCGGACGTGCCTATACCATGCGCCAGCGCCGCGAACGCTCCGTGAGTACTGGTATGGGAATCGCCGCACACCACCGTCATGCCGGGCAGAGTCGCGCCCTGTTCAGGACCGATCACATGCACGACGCCCTGACGGATGTCGCCCATCTTGAATTCAGTAATACCGAATTCGGCACAGTTCGCATCCAGCGTTTCCACCTGAATGCGCGAAACCGGATCGGCGATACCCGCCGCACGGTTGGTCGTCGGCACGTTGTGATCCGGCACAGCCAGCATCGAGGCGATGCGCCAGGGCTTGCGTTTTTCCAGCCTCAAGCCTTCAAAAGCCTGCGGACTGGTCACTTCATGCACCAGCTGTCGATCGATATAAATCAACGCCGTTCCGTCGTCATCCTGACGTACCAGATGGGAATTCCAAAGTTTGTCGTAAAGGGTTTGTGCGCTCATATTGTTTCGCCTGCAAAATACTCGTTTTCAGAGCGCGCGATTATGACACAACAGACGCCGCTTGACAGCCTATGCATCCCGAAACGCGCCCGCAGAATTAAAAACGGGTTAGAACGTTTCCGTTCTAACCCGTTGTTTTGTTTGGTAGGAACGATCAGATTCGAACTGATGACCTCTTGGATGTCGACCAAGCGCTCTAACCAACTGAGCTACGCTCCTTTTGAAGAGCGCGCATTGTAGCCGAAACCTTGCCCTGCTTCAAACTTTATCGCGCCGAAAAAATCTCGACACTTCAATAGCCGGCACGGGGCGGCTGAATAAGTAGCCTTGATACTCTTCGCACTGCAAGGATTTGATGAAATCCAGTTGCGCTTGTGTCTCTACCCCCTCCGCCGTCACCTTCAGCCCGAGGGCGTGAGCCAATACCGCCGTGGCGCTGACAATACTCGCATCATCGGAATCGGTCACGATGTCGCGCACAAAGGATTGGTCTATTTTCAGCCTGTCCAGCGGCAGATTTTTCAGACGGCTCAACGATGAATAACCCGTGCCGAAATCATCCAACGCCAGAGAAATACCCGCCTCGTGCAGTTGCTCCATCACCGCCAGCCCCGCCTTGCCCATATCCATCAGCATGCTTTCGGTGATTTCCAGCTCCAGATAGCCCGCTTCCAGACCCGCATCACGCAGTATCGTCATGACGCGCTCAGGGAAATTGCCCTGTTTAAGCTGGCGCGCAGAAAGATTGACTGCAATCGGCACAATATCGAACCCCTGCGCCTGCCAAAGACGCGCCTGCAAACACGATTGACGCAACACCCACTCGCCTATCTCGTTGATCAGTCCGCTTTCTTCCGCGACGGGGATGAATAAGGCCGGAGAAATAAAGCCCATTTCAGGGTGCTGCCAGCGCAACAGGGCTTCCATGCCTACCATTTCCCCACTCAGCAAATTCACCTTGGGCTGGTAATAAACCATCAGCTGCTGCTGTGCAATGGCGACGCGCAAACCCGTTTCCAGTTTAAGCCGCTCCACTGCCTTGATATTCATCTCAGGCGCATAAAACTGAAAGCTGTTGCGGCCGCTATCCTTGGCACGGTACATCGCCAAATCCGCATTGCGTAACAACTCGACAGCGCTAATGCCATCCTCAGGGTAGATGCTTATGCCGATACTGGGCGTAATGGATAACTGATATTCATCCAGGATGAATTTTTCCTGCAGCGACGCGATCATTTTCTCCGCTACAAAAATCAATTCCTCTGACGAATTGAATTCCGTCAACACCGCCACGAATTCATCACCACCCTGCCGGGCGATGGTGTCACTGCGACGCAAACAGACCTTGAAACGCTCGGCAACCTGTTTGAGCAGGGCATCGCCGACATCATGCCCCAGGGAGTCATTGATGTTCTTAAAGTGATCCAGATCAATAAACATCACTGCAATATTGGCCTGATTGCGCTGGGCGACTGAAAGCGCCTGTTCGAGACGGTCTGCCAGCAGATAGCGATTGGGCAATCCGGTCAGCAAATCGTAATTGGCCAGATAGTTGATGCGTTCTTCCTCTTTCTTACGTTCGGTAATATCGAGATAGACCGCGACATAATGGGTGATAGCCCTGGATTGCTCATCACGCAGCACAGTAATAGTGACCCATTCTGGGAACACGACACCATTCTTGCGCTTGTTCCAGATTTCGCCTCGCCACATATCCAGACTATTAAGCGATTGCCAGAATTCGTGATAGAACTCGTGATTATGCCTGCCGGATGCAAGCATTTTCGGACTTTGGCCCAGCACCTCGTCAGCCCGATAACCGGTGATGGCGGTAAACGCCTGATTGGTCATTACGATTTTCTGATCCGCATCGGTAATCATGATGGCTTCGGTGTTGCTTTCGAATACCTTGGCGGACAGACGCAGACCCTGTTCCGCCTGTTTGCGCTGCATGATTTCACGGGTCAGGTTAGTCACCATATGGTGTATCGCCGCAGACAGATGCGCCACCTCGCCCTCACCCTGATGAACCGGCACATCGCACTCCAAATCACCTGCGGCTATCCTGTCAGCTGCGATGCTGATACGTGAAATCGGACGGGCGATACGCCCCGCCATCAGCCAACCCAGCCAGGCGAACAACAATCCCAGCGCAGCACCCACCTGCAGTATATGCTGCTGCAAATGACGCGCAGGCGCAAAGGCCGCGCCCATTTCCTGACGCACCAGACTCACCCAGCCCATCCCGGGATATTCACGATAACCTGAAGACTTGGCAAAACCGACCAGATAAGTCTTGCCATCATTCCACCTGACCAGTTGATAGCCGCTGCTATTGGGGTTGTCGCTGATGGCCTGAACGGCCTCAGGCGACAAATCGGATAGTTTGCTCTGCGGCGTAGCCGGGCCGGACAGCATCAAGCCACCTTTGCTCACCAGAAAAATATCCTTGCCGGGCGTCTGCTTGCTATCGAGCACCTCTTCCGCCCAGCGCCAGTAGATGTGACCGCACAATACGCCCTGCAACACGCCCTGACTATCCTTGATCGGCGCAGCCACATCCACCAGATAGAAGGATTCTCCACTGGGATTGGGCAACAGCTTGGCCAGCAACAGCGCATCATGGACATCACCAAAATAAATGCCGTCCCGCCCCTGCGTACACCAGGGACGCTTGCTCAAATCCTTACCCTCGAGATACCGCCCCGTCCCAACCATGCCTATGCCTTGCGCATCGCAAATACCGATCCACGCGTAAGCATTAAAAGTGGTTTGCAGCCGTTCGAGTATCTCGCGCTTGTGCGCCAGCGAGACCAAGGGGTCGCGTATGTCGTCGAGTATCGCCGCATTCTGAATCTCGCGACTGCGCTCAAACATGCCACGGTCCAGCACATCCAGCGCATTTTTTGCACGCAGTGCGAATGCCTCGCCCTCGGTGTGTTCGATCTGGCTCCTGCTGATATCGGCCGCATAATAGCCGATGGCGACTGAGAGCAGCATGACCATAGCACCCGTCGCCAGACTGATTTGTGCACGCAGACTATGTCCGGGGTGCAGTTTCTTTGGCCAGTTATTCATAATGTCCGAGGATATATTTAATAGCCGCTCGAAGCCAGATTATCAAAGCGCGTGTATTCACCGCGGAAAGCCAGCGCCACTGTGCCGATCGGGCCGTTACGCTGTTTACCGATGATAATCTCGGCCTTGCCCTTGTCTGCCGAGTCGGAGTTGTAAACTTCATCGCGGTAAATAAACAGAATCAGGTCGGCATCCTGCTCGATCGCGCCCGATTCGCGCAAGTCGGACATCACCGGACGTTTGTTAGGGCGTTGTTCCAGCGAACGGTTGAGCTGCGAGAGCGCCATCACCGGGCATTGTAATTCCTTTGCCAGGCTCTTCAACCCGCGTGAAATTTCCGAGATTTCGGTAGCGCGGTTTTCGCTGGCTTTACCCGCATTGGAACTCATCAGTTGCAAATAATCCACCACGATCAACCCCAACTGCCCGTGCTGGCGATGCAGGCGGCGCGCCCGTGCGCGCAAATCCAGTGACGACAGGGCGGCTGATTCGTCGATAAACATCGGCGCATCATTGAGCCTGCCCAGCGCATGGGTCAAGCGCCCCCAGTCGTCGTCCTGCAAACGCCCCGAGCGCAAATCATGTTGATTCAGCTTACCCACCGAGCCCAGCATACGCATTGCCAGTTGCGCCGCTCCCATTTCCATACTGAAAATAGCCACCGGCAAGTTGCTGTCCAGCGCGATATTTTCCGCGATATTGATCGAGAAAGCGGTCTTACCCATACTCGGACGCCCCGCCACAATCACCAGATCACCTGCCTGCAATCCCGAGGTCATTTTATCCAAATCGGCAAAGCCGGTTGGCGTGCCAGTCACGTCGCTTACATTGTCGCGTCCATACAGCGTCTCGATACGCTCGACCACCTGTGTGAGCAACGGCGGCATCGACATAAAACCTTGCTTGCCTTTTGATCCCGCTTCGGCAATTTCGAACACCTTGCCTTCGGCTTCATCCAGCAATTGCGCGGCATCGCGCCCGGTAGGATTGTAAGCACTGCTGGCGATATCCGTGCCCACTTCCACCAGCTTGCGCATGATGGAACGCTCGCGCACGATCTCGCCATAACGACGAATATTGGCTGCGGAGGGTACGTTCTGCACCAGACTCCCCAGATAGGACAAGCCACCGGCCTTGTCCAGCTCGTCGCTGTTCTCCAGCGCTTCCGCCACGGTAATCACGTCCACCGGCTTGGCTTGCTCGCTCATGCGCACGATATGACGGTAAATCAGCCGATGTTCACGACGATAGAAATCGTCCTCGGAAATCAAGTCGGCGATTTTATCCAGCGCAGTGGATTCCAGCATCAACCCGCCCAACACCGACTGTTCGGCCTCTACCGAATGCGGGGGCAGCTTGATCTGATCGATTTGCGCATCTGAATTTGAAAAATTTTGCATGACTGGAACCGATGACTCGTCAATAAACGAGCCGCATTTTACCTTGCCGCGAGGAAAATTCAGAAAATAAAAAAGGACTGTTTCCAGTCCTTTTTTGTGTAGCCGTGTTGCAGAAAACTATTTTAGTGCTCGCCGAGTACCGAAACAGTGATATCCACCACCACATCTGTATGCAGCGCAACGCTAACTGCATGATCACCCACGGTCTTAAGATGACCATCAGCGATACGCACTTGCGCCTTCTCTACCGCAAAACCCTGCTCAGCCAGTGCGGCCGCAACGTCTGCATTAGTCACGGAACCGAACAGCTTGCCGTCCACGCCGGATTTTTGTGAAATCTGCAATGTCAGACCAGCCAATTTCTCGCCGCGTGCTTGCGCATCAGCCAGTTTTGCCTTGTCAGACGCTTCGATTTCCGCGCGACGCGCTTCAAACTCAGCCATATTGGCAGTCGTAGCGCGCTTTGCTTTACCTTGCGGGATCAGGAAGTTACGTGCGTAACCATTCTTGACATTAACCACATCACCCAATGAACCCAGGTTGATGACTTTTTCCATCAAAATTATTTGCATGTCCGATACTCCTAGTGCAAATCAGTATAGGGCAGCAAAGCCAGGAAACGCGCGCGCTTCACGGCTGTACTCAATTGACGCTGGTAGCGTGTCTTGGTGCCAGTGATGCGAGCAGGGATCAGCTTGCCATTTTCAGAGATGAATTCCTTGAGGATATTCACATCCTTGTAATCTACTTCTGCAATTTTCTCGACTGTAAAGCGGCAGAACTTGCGACGCTTGAACAGATTGTTACGAGAAAAACGCTTCTTTTTATCGTCGGTACTTTTGCCTGATGGACGAGCCATGATGTTTCCTTCACCAAATATTGATAAGTAGCTGTCGTTGCGGTGCGCATGAAGCGCGGCAACGGTTACGCGACCAGATTTAAGCTTCTGCGCTTTCTTCTTTAGCCGGAACAACCTCTTCACTCAGCACGGATCTGGACTTTTCTTCCTTCATCATTGCCGATGGAACAGTGACAGCCGCCTTGGTTTTGACGGTCAGATGACGCAATACTGCATCATTGAAGCGGAACGCGTGCTCCAGCTCATCCAATGTTTCCTGGTTGCATTCGATATTCATCAGCACATAGTGTGCCTTGTGAATTTTCTGGATAGCGTAGGCCAACTGACGGCGGCCCCAGTCTTCCAGACGATGGATTTGACCATCCTTGGAAGTGACCAATGTGCGATAACGCTCGATCATTGCAGGCACTTGCTCGCTCTGATCGGGATGCACGATAAACACGATTTCGTAATGTCGCATTACATCTCCTTGTGGTTATTAAAGCCCCCCGCCATGCGAGACGGTGGAGCAAGGCTGCCGAACCGTACATCGGCTCAACAGGGGCGCGAATTATACCGGAATATGCATGGTCGTCAACAGATATTCTGAAAATTCAACAAGATGGCACACAAATACGGGCAATCACTTCCCCCGGCAACCCGTCACGCAACGCAGTCCCGGTTGCGCGCTTATTGAAACAGCTCAATCAGCAACAAGGTCAGCAGCAATACGCCCAGAATGGCAAACGGAATATATTCCTTCCAGCTCAACTCTTGCTTCTGCGGCTCTGGTCTAAAGCAGAGTGTGGCATCCTGCACATTCCGTAATCGCCCGTTGTGATATTTCATTTTCCGCTCCTGTCGATGTCGTATTTCGGTATGCGTACGATAGCAATACCCGCACGCCAGTCCAAGCCCATACAGCCACCTCATGCACATCTGTCCTGCGGCCTGAAAACCCGGATGAACGGTCTTTTTTAGCGATGAGCGGTTGCACTGCGCGCCGCCTCCCGCTATTGCGGCTTTGCACTACGATTTCATCACCCGAATAAGCCCGGCCTCCGCGCACTTTGCATCGATCTCGCGCCCCATGCTCGAACGCACCCCTTCGGGTGATTGATTTCTCGCCGCCTGCGGGGCAGGATACACCCTCCTTCAACTTTCCATCCTCAAGACATGATTGAGTATATTTTTTTCGATGCCACCCTGCGCGACAGATTTATGGCCTATGCCGAACAACGAAACGTTACCGGCAGCGCGATTGAAGACAACATGGGAATGGTCGTCGCGATACCCGAGGAAGTGCCGGAGATTTTGCTGGATGAACTGGAGGAATACTACGATCAGTTACAGGATGAGCAGGCCGAACTCAGCAAAGAGACGGGCGACCTGAAGCGCCTGGCGGGCTTTCGCTTCAATCTGCCTGACGGTCAGTCGCGCATGCTGCCCTTGCAAGCGGATATGGCGAACCGGCTGATGGCGAGTTTCAGCCTGACAGAAATACAGAGCTTGTTTGACGCAGTGGCGTATTGCACGTTGAACCCGAATAACGAGCATCTATGCAAGATACTGGCTGCCGAAAAAATAGTTAACTTGCGCTGAACGCCTGCCTGATCCGCTCCAGCGCATCGGCGAGCACCGGGCGCGGCGTAGCGATATTCAGACGCATGAAGCCGCTTCCTCCTTCACCGAACGCCGTTCCGGGGTTCATTCCAACGCGGGCTTGCTGCACAAAAAAGGCGCGCAATTGCGCATCGCTCATACCCATTTCGCGGCAATCCAGCCAGAGCAGATAAGTGCCTTCCGTCTCGATCGGGCGTATCGCGGGCAGGTGCCGAATCAAATAGTCATGGACATAATCGCGATTGTCGCGCAAATAAACTAGCAGACTATCCAGCCATACTTCTCCGCCGCGATAGGCGGCTTCGAAGGCGGTAATGCTGAATGGGTTATGGTTTCCCGTGTGCAGACTGGCTAAGACTTTGTGCAGCGCGTCGCGCTGAGCCGGATCGGGTGCGATCAGGCAGGACAACCCCAACCCGGGAATATTGAAAGTCTTGCTCGGCGCAATAGCGGTGATCAGCTTATCCGCGTTGCCCGCCAGCGTCGCCAGCACGGTATGCCGCTGTCCGGGGTAAACCAGATCAGCGTGTATCTCGTCCGACAATATCGTCAGATCGTAACGGCGCGCGATGCGCAGAATTTCCTCCAGCTCGGACTTATCCCACACGCGCCCGACCGGATTATGCGGCGAGCACAGCAGCAACAGACGCGCGCCGTCCGCAGCGCATTGTTCGAGATGGGCGAAATCGATACGGTAACGACCCGCCTCCAGACGCAGCGGGTTCAGAATCAGGCGACGCTGATTAGTGGTCACCGCCGAAAAAAACGGGAAATAAACCGGGGGCTGGACGATGACGCCTGCGCCCGGCCCGGCAAACGCCATCACGGATGCAAACAACGAAGGCACTACACCAGGCGCCATGATGATCCATTCGCGCTGCACCTCCCAGCCGTGGCGTTTTTTCAGCCAGAGTATCAAGGCATCGTACATGCTGTCCGGATAGAGGGTGTAACCATAAACCGGATGCGCGGCACGCGCGGCAAGGGCGCGCTGCACCGCCTCGGGCACGGAAAAATCCATGTCTGCCACCCACAGCGGCAACACATCCTCTGTTCCAAAATACGCCGCACGACCGTCATGCTTGACGGAAGACGTCCCGTTACGCGGGATTTGGCGGTCGAAATCGATGCTCAAGCGATACGCTCCTGCTCGCAGGCAAGCGTCTCGAATAATTGCTCGTAACGATTGAAGGTACTGACAAAATAGCCATGAATTTCCTCTCGTTTGGCTACGGCATCGTCGCCCGACAGCAGCGGAGTGCGCTGAAATAAATCACCTTGCATCGCATTTCTCCTGCAAATTTATTTGCCTGATTTTAACAGCGAATGTCCCTGCGCATGGCTGACGTGGAATAATCGCATCTTATTTGACTCGTGTGCATACATGCGCCCTCATCTCGTTGTTTCTATCTCCGGACATGGTTACGGCCATGTAGCTCAGACCGCCCCGATTCTGAACGCGCTGCACCAACGCCATCCAGAGATACGCCTCACGGTGCGCTCTTCCGCCTCGGCTGACCATCTGCGCTCACGCATCCATGCGCCCTACACCCATATGCAAAGCAGCGGGGATATCGGCATGGTGATGACTTCGCCACTGGAGGTCAATGTGCAGGAAAGCCGCGCCGTGTATCGCGCCTTTCACGCCGACTGGGCTGCGCGCGTCACCGAGGAAGCACGGCTGTTGCGCGAACTGCAAGCCGACCTGGTATTTTCCAATGTCGGCTATCTGCCCCTGGCGGGCGCGCAACAGGCGGGCATAGCCAATGCCGCCCTGTGTTCGCTGAACTGGTCGGACATCTACCGCCACTATTGCGGCGATGACACCCTCTCGCGTCAAATCCAATCCTGCTACGCCAATGCCGATGCCTTCCTGCGCGCCACGCCCGGCATGGCGATGAACGATCTTGCCAACCTGATTCCCGTTGCGCCCATCGCCGATATCGGCGCGAATCGCCGCGATGAATTAAACCGTCACCTGAAACTCTCGAAACAGGAAAAGCTGGTACTGGTAAGCATGGGCGGCATCGCCAGCCGTTTGCCGATAGAGAACTGGCCGCGTATAGACGGCGTGCGCTATCTGGTGCAGGCAAGCTGGCAGACCCGACACCCGGATGCGATTATCCTCGAATCGTTACCCATGGATTTCAGCGACTTGCTGGCCAGCAGCGATGCGCTGATTTGCAAACCGGGCTATGGCAGCTTCGTCGAGGCTGCCAGCGGCGGCATACCCATCTTATATGTCGGTCGCCCCGACTGGCCTGAATCCTCCGCCCTGATCGAGTGGCTACAGCAGCACGGCGCGTCCCGTCCAATATCGCTGAACGCATTACAACAGGGGAAGTTTGCCGGAATTCTAGAAGAAATATGCAAAGAACTGCGACCCGCATCAAGCACGCCGAAGGGTGCGGAACAGGCAGCCGATTATTTAGCCAGTCAGCTGATGAAGTAACACTGACTATTTAATGACAGCATGCAAGGTCGTTCTATTCCGCCCCTGCGTCTTCGAGGCATAAAGCGCCTCGTCGGCACGACTCAGCGCCTCCACCCAGTCGCCATCAATATCACAGTCTGCGATACCTAGCGAAACGGTGATTCCCTCGACAACATCCTGTTTTTCAGACCGGCGAATTTTGCTTCCGGCAATGCGCAGGCGGATTTGTTCAGCAAGCGCATATGCTCCATTCACCGGAGTATCCGGCAAAATCACGGCGAACTCTTCACCACCCATGCGGGCGACTGAGTCCTGTCCTTTCACCAGAGCCGTTAATGCGGCCGCAATACCGCGTATTACCTTATCGCCAAAAAGATGTCCGTAGGTGTCGTTTACTTTTTTGAAGAAGTCGATGTCAAGCATCATGAAACAGACCCGCTTGTTCTTCAACTCGGGATTGGAAACAAGCTTTTTCATCTGTGCATCGAAGCCGCGCCGGTTGAACACACCGGTCAGCGGATCGACCAATGCCTCGCTACGCGCATTCTGAAGCTCCTGCTGCAGCTTCTCGACTTCGCCCTTGCTCTCGTACAGCTTGCCCTGAAGCGTCTCAACTGAACTACGCATGCTTTGCGTGTCCTGCATGATCTCGCCGACCAGATTTTTCAGCGAAGGTGCATCCACCCCATTACTCAGTGTTTCCCCATATTTTTGCAAACCCGCACTGAAACGATCCGTCTCTGAGCCTGTCGATTCGGCAAACTTGGCCAGATTGTCCAGCAACTTCTGCATATTCAAACGAAAAACAGTCTGAGCTTGCGGATTGTCTTCGGAAATATAGAGATCAAAGAATTTCTGAGCGGTTTCAGTGGTAAGCAACCCTTTATCATTGAGCAAATTATTCATTGCTTCGCTCAACGACGGATTGATGCCCGCCAAAAATTCGTACCACACTGCATAAGTTGGCGGATTATAGACTGCAGGATGCCCGGCCATTTTCTGCAGGATCAACCGTAGCAGTTCAGCACTCGCCGCCTTGTCTTGCACGTACTTGGGGTTCATTTTAGCTTCCATGGCGCCATCCACAAATGACACAGATATCGTCATTCGATAAACTATTAATGCAAATGGCCGCCTTCATCATGCACATGCCCATGTTCCAGCTCTTCATCGGCAGCGGGACGCACACCCGTTACGGTACATTTGAAAGTGACGGTCTTGCCGGCAAGCGGATGATTGCCGTCCACGGTAACTTCGTCGTCATTGACTTCCACCACGGTGTACAGAATGAAATCTTCATCATCTGATTCTTCAGGTGCGCCTTCGAATTGCATGCCCACTGCAACATCCTTGGGGAAAGAGCTGCGCGCTTCGACTTCGACAAGTTCATGTTCGTATTCGCCAAAAGCGTCATCCGGTTGCAAGGTAACGCTGACATGGTCACCTACACGCTTGCCGTGCAGTGCTTCCTCGACCAAAGGGAAGATACCGTCATAGCCGCCATGCAGATAGCTGATCGGGTCTTCAACCTTTTCGAGCATTTCTTCGCCCTCGGCATCAACCAATTCATAACGCAGTGATACAACTGAATTTTTTTCGATTTTCATTTCATTTCCTTTATAGAATATAAATCTTGCGCGTGTCCGCCACCACCACGGCCCACCTTAGCTCATCGCAAAACAACGCATGGTCAAGATAAACATCGGGACATTTTAAACACTTTATTCGTCGCCAGCTAATAAATTATTGCGGCTACCCACGCATAACATGAGGCAGTTATAATGATCGGCATGAAAAATACACTCACTCTGCTCGGCAATCTCAGCGTCAACGAATTTCTGCGCGATTACTGGCAAAAAAAACCGCTGCTGATACGCGGCGCGTTTCCAGACTTCAATGGACTGCTCAGCCCGCAACAACTCATCGAACTGGCCTGCACAGAAGATGTACAAGCCCGCCTGGTGACCCAGTTGCGCGGCCAGTTTGATCTGCAATATTCGCCCTTCGCAGCCGAAGATTTCAATCACTTCGGCAAAGCCAAATGGTCAGTGCTGGTGCAGGGGGTGAACCATCATTTACCGGAAGCGGCAGCACTCCTCAAGCATTTTGACTTTATTCCACATGCACGCCTCGATGACCTGATGGTCAGCTACGCCCCGCCTGGCGGCGGCGTAGGCCCGCACTTCGATTCCTACGATGTGTTCCTGTTGCAAGGCAAGGGACACCGCCGCTGGCAGATTTCGACACAGGCCGACCACACACTGATAGAAGGCGCTCCGCTACGCATCCTCAAAAACTTCAAAATCGAACAGGAATGGGTACTGGCACCGGGCGACATGCTTTACCTGCCGCCGCACTGTGCGCACAACGGCATCGCCGAAGATGACTGCATGACATATTCGATCGGCTTCCGCACCCCCGCCTATCAGGAACTCGCCGAGCAATTTCTGGTGTATTTGCAGGATCGAATCTGCGTGGATGGCATGTACGCCGATCCCGACCTTAAAACACAAGCCCATCCTTCGGAAATCAGTGCGGCGATGTTGCGACAGGTGGGACAGGCAGTCAAACAGGTACGCTGGGATAAGGAAGATATTGCCAATTTTCTCGGCTGCTATTTGAGCGAACCGAAGCCACATATTTACTTCGACGCACCCGAACCCGCATTAAGCTTGAAAAAATTCGAGAAATCGATAAAAAACAGCGGTCTGACACTCAACCTGAAAACCCAGATGCTGTGCCATGCCGACAGTATCTTCATGAACGGCGAAGCGACGCTAACCGCAGCCCGCGATTATGAGGTGTTGCGCGACCTGGCAGACCAGCGTGAATTGCCAGCTTTGACCGCGTGCTCAAACGAATTACTGGAACTGCTCTATCTATGGTATCTGGACGGCTATCTCTCTCCCGTCTGAATTTCAGGAGGAAAAATGACAGATGACGCACTGCAACATACACATCTGGACGGTATCGCGGATTACACTCAGGCACTCGATACCTTATGCAGGCTGGCACAACACAATCTGTATCTGTTTGAAATGGATTACGACGGCCTGTCATTCAACGCTGAGTCACGTTATGAAACCCTGCGCCATTTCCTGCTCGCCAACCCGGCCAATCGCCTGTTCGTGCTGGCGCAGGATACACATTACCTGTCAACGCGATGCCCGCGCATGATGATGTTGCTGCGCCAGTTCGACAACCGTATGTTCATCCACCAGACGACCACCAGAAACCAGATCACCGCGCCATTCTGTGTGGCAGATAACGCACATTACGTGCGTCGTTTCCACTTCGACGATCCGCGCGGACTCATGGCCGTTAATGACCCGGAAAATGCACGCGCACTCGAATCACGTTACATGGAAATATGGTCGGATTCCCATTCTGCAATTTCCACAACAAAATTAGGGTTATAACCGCAAGATACACTATCTATTTTATAATTTGCTGGTAGAATATTTCGACTTTGATATTAGCTGAAATGCGAAGTCAAACAAACATTAAATTTATTAACTTATACCAAGGAAATTACCATGAAGTTATCCGTTCTTGCTGCTGCTCTGTTGGCTCTTGCTTTGTCTGCTTGTGGCGAAAAAGCCGCTGAAGCTCCTGCTGTTGAAGCACCAGCTGTAGAAGCACCAGCTGTAGAAGTTGCACCAGCTGTTGAAGCCGCTCCTGCTGAAGCTGCTTCTGCTGTTGAAGCTGCTCCTGCTGAAGCTGCTCACTAAGCAATTCGCTTATAAGCAATAAAAGAAGCCGACGAAAGTCGGCTTTTTTTATTGCTCAGCGTATGCTGAGTTATTCACCAAAACTGTCATTGCGAGCGCAGAACTTCAATACAACATATTGATTATAAAAATAATTACCACTCACCACTCACCACTCACCACACCACGGCTCTACGAGTATCGCGACTAAACGATTTCACGCCAGTCGAATCCATGCTGCTGGCTAGCCACGCCCACCCAGCTTTCCGCACAGTTCAGCACGCCGCATAAAGCAGCGACTGCCAGCTCAGGCGTATTATTTTTTACACTGATATGCGCCGCGACCAGATGCTGCAGGCGACGCGTATCCAGATTGGCAAGCAGGGCAGCTGACGCCTGATTATTCAAATGTCCCAGGCGACCGCCCACGCGCTGCTTCAGACTATAGTGATAATCGCCATTCATCAGCATTTCAGTGTCGTGATTACACTCCAACACCAGCGCGTCACAACCGTTCAGCATCGCTTCGATATGTGGCGTGCTGCAACCGGCATCGGTCAATACACCCAGCCGTCTCGCCCCGTCGCCGAATACAAATTGCACCGGCTCAGCGGCATCATGCGGCACCGGATAAGGCTGAATTTCCATATCCCGAATGGCGAACACCTGATGCGGATCAATTTCGTGAATTTCAGCAATATTTGCGAAGGCTTTCGGCTGACTGCGTAAGGCGCCGTACGTCAGCCAGACCGGCAGATTAAATTTGCGCGCCAGACGCGCCACACCGCCGATGTGATCGCCGTGTTCATGTGTCACCACGATAGCGCTTAGCTGCTCGGGCACCATACCCAGACGCGCCATGCGCGCGATACTGTCCTTTAGCCCAAAGCCGCAATCCAGCAACACGTGCGTCTGAGCGACGCTGACCAGCAGCGCATTACCCTCGCTGCCGCTACCTAAAGAGGCGAATCTCATCTGATTACTATCCCGATTAGCAGGAGGATATAAGGCAACTTGGCTTATCTGCCAAAAACAATTAGCGCACCCGCCAAGACCGCGCAGCAGGATAAGCCAAAAAAAATGGCCCGCCTTTGCGTGACGGGCCACTATTCAAGCTGCAATCCGTTTATTGATTGATGTGCTTGAAGATAGCCTGCAACCTCTGCTTGCTTGCATCGTTGCTCACGCCATTCTGATCGGTGACACCCACCTCGCATGACGCGCCGCCATCCTTGACGTTGACGCGGTAACGCAGACTGGCATCCTCATCATCCTTCCAGAATTGCAATTTGTCCATCCAGCCTTTTTCAGCCTTGACGGAACGCAGGAAATACACACCCTTGGCTCTATCCTTGTCCTCAACAACCAGACCAGCGCGCTCTATCGCCAGACCAACCCTGCGCCAGCTCTTGTCGAACGCATCATTGATCACAATAACGCTGCTGCCGTCAAAAATCTCAAGCAAATTCGCGGCACCCATTGATGCGCCAGCGCCTTCCGTCACAGCTGCTGCGGCCTGAACCGGACTGCCACCGAGGCGCACCATCAGTCGTTGCAGCAGCTCTGCTTCCAGCTCGGGATCATTCGGGCGCGATTGCCACTTGGATGTGTTTTTATCCGCATCCAGCATTTCTTCCTTGCCACGATGATTAATGTAAATTTCGGTACTGGCGCCTTCTTTCACCCGTTCCAGACGAATGCGATATTGATCGAGTTCACCGGAGGAATAGAGGTTATCAAATACCTTGCCAACGACACTGCGGATGCCGCCCTGTGGAATCTTGGCACGATTTTCCGCCCATTCCGTTTCAATAAGTCCGGCGGACTGGTCTTCGCTCTGAATATTCAGACCTGTTTCACGCAAGAAATCCTTGACCAAAGGCCACACATTTTCTGCTCTGGCATTCACCGACAACCAGCGTTGTGTGCCATTGCGTTCGAGGCTCACGCCCGCAACGACCGGCAATACCGCACTGGCTGCCGCCGTGCTGCGTGGAGAACCTGTTGCGTCACCCTTGGCGTAAGCGGAATAAGTCGCTACCGACTCACCCTCACCGCCTGCGACCTTGTAGCGATCATCGGTCTCAGGCAGAGTCAAATCGGGCGGCACTTCCAGCGACGGCACTTGCCCGGCACCGGCACGATAATCAATACGCTTGTCGCCAGAACCCATTGCTCCACAGCCAACTAACGCAATCAGCGCAACACTGTAAATTCCGATATGCAAAACTTTCATAATTTTCCCTAACAATCCTAATGAGATGTAAGTACGCCAGCCTGACGCATGGCTTGTTCAATTACGTTGTACGCGCCCGGCGACAAGGGCGTTAGCGGCAAACGCAAGGTGTTGTTAACCTTGCCCATGCGCGATACCGCCCATTTGACCGGAATCGGGTTAGCTTCGACAAACAGATTGCGGTGCAAACCCAACAAGCGGAAATTAATTTCACGCGCCAGTGCAACATCGCCCTCCAG
>Ga0209231_1000328_pt1 | contig 28990 bp, 28 predicted proteins | sample Deesub45470m_DNA_FD_188086 | JGI IMG/M metagenome (GOLD analysis project Ga0209231, IMG submission 188086) | Deep subsurface microbial communities from North Pacific Ocean - 450_OLKR46/470m Metagenome (SPAdes) (version 2) | ecosystem: Environmental > Terrestrial > Deep subsurface > Unclassified ... | reverse complement strand
CACTTGCTCGCTCTGATCGGGATGCACGATAAACACGATTTCGTAATGTCGCATTACATCTCCTTGTGGTTATTAAAGCCCCCCGCCATGCGAGACGGTGGAGCAAGGCTGCCGAACCGTACATCGGTTCAACAGGGGCGCGAATTATACCGGAACAGGCATGGCAGTCAACAGATATTCTGAAAATTCAACAAGATGACATACCAATGCGGGCAGCCCCGTCAACCCTGCACTCGATGCCGCACCAGCCTGTCAGAACAATTCAACCAGCAACAGGGTCAGCACCAGGACACCCAGAATGGCAAAGGGCGTGCATTCCTTCCAGCTCAATTTTTTCTTCTGAGGCTCGGGTCTCAACCATAGTGTGGCATCCTGTACGTTGCGCAATTGCCCGTTGTGATATTTCATTTTTCGCTCCTGTCGATGTCGTATTTCGGTATGCGTACAATAGCAACACCTGAGCGCCAGCCCAAGCCCGCACAGCCGCTTCAGAAACATCTGTCCTGCGGCTCCAAAACCCGGACGAACGGTGTTTTTTTAACGATGAACGGTTGCACCGCACGCGACTTTCCGCATTTTGGCCGAATTCCGGTTGTTCGCTTCGATTCTGTCGCATAGTCCACCCCCATCGATCTCGCGTCGCGCGCGCTGACGCACCCCTTAGGGTGATTGATTTCCGGCAGTCTGCGGGGCAGGATGTACCCTCCTTTAATTTTTCACCCCCAGGCCCATGATTGAGTATATTTTTTTCGATGCCACGCTGCGCGACAGATTCATGATCTACGCCGAACAGCGGCATATTTCAGGAACCGCGATTGAGGACAACATGGGGATGGTCGTCGCGATACCCGAGGAAGTGTCCGAGATATTGCTGGATGAACTCGAAGAATACTACGACCAGCTGCAGGACGAGCAGGCCGAACTCAGCAAGGAGGCAGGCGATCTGAAGCGTCTGGCGGGTTTACGCTTCAACCTGCCCGACGGTCAGTCGCGCATGCTGCCTTTGCAGGCGGATATGGCGAACCGGCTGATGGCGAATTTCAGTCTGGAAGAAATACAAAGCCTGCTTGATGCCGTGGCGTATTGCACCCTGAATCCGAACAACGAGCATCTGTGCAAAGTGCTGGCTGCCGAAAAACCCTGAATCAACGGTGCATTTCCCCGCATGCCTCTGCCCGCCTGACAGCAAATTTCCCTGCGCATGGCTGACGTGAAATAATCCTAAAAACCTTTTTTCATCCACGCAATGATTTTCGCAGGGATGCTGCCAAAGGCAGCAACTCGCAAAAGCACGAAAGTCACGAAACAAATCAATAAGTGACATAAAGTTAGCGTAACACCCACAGGGTGACCGCATCAACAACGGTATGCATTTGAATTTGTTCGTGTTTTTCGTGTGGTTCGTGGACAACAGCTTTTTCTAGGATAATCGCGCCTTATTCGACTCATCTGCCCACATGCGCACTCATCTCGTTGTTTCCATCTCAGGTCACGGTTTCGGCCATGTTGCTCAGACCGCCCCGATCCTGAACACGCTGCACAAACGGCATCCGGAGATACGCATAACGGTGCGTTCTTCTGCGCCTGCCGAGCATCTGCGCTCACGCATCCATGCGCCCTACACCCACATGCAAAGCAGTGGCGATATCGGCATGGCGATGATTTCGCCACTGGAGGTCGATGTGCAAAAAAGCCGCGCCGCATATCGCACCTTCCACGCCCAGTGGATTGCGCGCGTCGCCGAAGAAGCCCGTCTATTGCGCGAGCTGCAAGCCGATCTGGTATTTTCCAATGTCGGCTATCTGCCCCTGGCGGGCGCACAACAGGCGGGCATAGCCAATGCAGCCCTGTGTTCGCTGAACTGGTCAGACATCTACCGTTACTACTGCGGCGATGACGCTATCGCCCGTCAAATCCAGTCCGGCTATGCCAATGCCGATGCCTTCCTGCGCGCCACGCCCGGCATGGCGATGAACGATCTTGCCAATCTGATTCCCGTCGCGCCCATCGCAGATCTCGGCACGAATCGACGCGATGAGTTAAACCGCCTCCTGAAACTATCCGAACAGGAAAAGCTGGTACTGGTAAGCATGGGTGGCATCGCCAGCCGTTTACCGGTAGAAAACTGGCCCAGGACAGACGGTGTACGTTATCTGGTGCAGGCAAGCTGGCAGGCCGAACATCCGGACGCCATCACCATCGAATCGTTGCCCCTGGGTTTTGATGACTTGCTGGCCAGCTGCGACGCGCTGATCTGCAAACCGGGCTATGGCAGCTTCGTCGAGGCTGCCAGCAGCGGCATACCGGTACTATACGTCGGTCGGCCCGACTGGCCTGAATCCTCTGCGCTGATTGAATGGCTGCAGCAACACGGCGTGTCCCGCGAAATATCGCTGAGCGCATTACAACAGGGGAGGTTTGCCGGAGTGCTGGCAGAAATATGCGACGAACCGCGACCCGCATCAAATGCGACTAAGGGAGCGGAACAGGTGGCCGATTATTTGGCCGAGCAACTGATGAGTTAACACTGACTATTTAACGACGGCATGCAAGGTCGTTCTGTTGCGTCCCTGCGTCTTCGAAGCATTAAGCGACTCATCGGCACGGCTCAGGGCATCCACCCGGTCGCCGTCAATCCCACAGTCAGCGATACCTATCGAAACAGTAATCCCCTCGGCGACATCCTGCTTTTCCGACCGGCGAATTTTGCTTCTTTCTGCAATATCAACCGCAGCAGCTCAGCGCTCGCCGCCTTGTCTTGCACGTACCTGGGATTCATTTCCGCATCCGATGGCATAACAGATGACACGACCGGTCATCGTCCGATTAACTGCTAATGCAAATGTCCGCCTTCATCATGCACATGCCCGTGCTCCAGCTCCTCATCGGAAGCGGGGCGCACACCCGTGACGGTACATTTGAAAGTGACGGTCTTGCCGGCCAGCGGGTGATTGCCGTCCACGGTAACTTCGTCGTCATTGACTTCCACCACCGTGTACAGAATGAAATCTTCATCATCCGACTCTTCAGGCGCGCCTTCGAATTGCATGCCAACGGCAACATCTTCTGGGAAAGAACTGCGTGCCTCGACTTCGACGAGTTCGTGCTCGTATTCACCAAAGGCATCATCCGGTTGCAAGGTCACGCTGACATGATCACCCACACGCTTGCCGTGCAACGCTTCCTCGACCAGGGGGAAGATACCGTCGTAACCGCCATGCAGATAACTGATAGGGTCTTCGACCTTTTCGAGCAACTCTTCGTCCGCGGCATTAAACAATTCATAACGCAACGATACCACTGAATTTTTTTCGATTTTCATTTCATTTCCTTTAGAGAATATACATCTTGCGCACGTCCGCTATCGCCACCCCACCCTGGCTCGTCGCAAGCAATGTTCAAGATAAACATCGGGGCATTTTAAACACATTATTCCCCGCCAGCTAATAAATTATTGCGGCTACCCACGCAGAACACGGGACAGCTATAATGCCCGACATGAAAAATACACTCACTCTGCTCGGCAATCTCAGCGTCCACGAATTTCTGCGCGACTACTGGCAAAAAAAACCGCTGCTGATACGCGGCGCGGTTCCACGCTTCAATGGACTGTTAGACCCGCAACAGCTTATCGAGCTGGCCTGCACGGAAGATGTGCAAGCCCGTCTGGTGACCCAGTTGCGCGGTCAGTTTGACCTGCAATATTCGCCCTTCACACCGGAAGACTTCACTCGTTTCGGCAAGGCCAAGTGGTCGGTGCTGGTGCAGGGGGTGAACCATCATTTACCTGAAGCTGCGGAGTTGCTCAAGCATTTCGACTTTATTCCACACGCACGCCTGGATGATCTGATGGTCAGCTACGCCCCGCCCGGCGGCGGCGTAGGCCCGCACTTCGATTCCTACGATGTATTCCTGCTGCAAGGCATGGGGCATCGCCGCTGGCAGATATCCACACAGGCCGACCGCACACTGATCGAAGGCGCGCCGCTGCGCATCCTCAAAAACTTCAAAATTGAACAGGAATGGGTGCTGGCGCCGGGCGATATGCTTTACCTGCCGCCGCACTGCGCGCACAACGGCATCGCCGAAGATGACTGCATGACCTATTCCATCGGCTTCCGCACCCCCGCCTATCAGGAACTGGCCGAACAATTTCTGGTGTACTTGCAGGATCGAATCTGCGTGGATGGCATGTACGCCGACCCCGACCTGAAAACGCAAAAACACCCGTCCGAAATCAGTTCTGCCATGCTGCGTCAGGTCGAGCAGGCAGTCAGACAGGTGCGCTGGGACAAGGAGGATATTGCCAACTTTCTGGGCTGTTATCTGAGCGAACCGAAACCACATATTTACTTCGATTCGCCTGAACCCGCACTGAGCTTGAAAAAATTCGAGAAATCATTAAAAAACAGCGGCCTGGCACTCGACCTAAAAACCCAGATGCTGTGCAATGCCGGCAGCATATTCATGAATGGTGAAGCGACACTCATCGCGGGTAACGATTATGAGGTATTGCGCAACTTGGCAGACCATCGTGAATTGCCCGCTTTGAGCACGTATTCAAAAGAACTGCTGGATGTGCTCTATCTATGGTATCTGGACGGCTATCTCTCCCCCACCTGAGTATCAGGAGAAAAAATGACAGATGACGCACTGCAGCATACGCATCTGGACGGCATTGCAGATTACACCTCGGCACTCGACACGCTGTGCAAGCTGGCTAGCCACGACCTGTATCTGTTCGAAAGGGATTACGAGGGCCTGTCATTCAACGCTGAGTCCCGTTATGAAACCCTGCGTCATTTTTTGCTCGCCAATCCGTCCAGCCGCCTTTACGTGCTGGCACAGGATACCCACTACCTGGCGACGCGCTGCCCGCGCATGATGATGTTGCTGCGCCAGTTCGACAACCGTATGTTCATCCACCAGACAAGCAGCCTGCTCACCGCACCATTCTGTGTGGCTGACCACGCACATTATGTGCGCCGTTTCCACTTCGACGATCCACGCGGAATCATGGCGCTAAACGACCCGGAAAATGCGCGCGCACTTGCATCGCACTATATGGAAATATGGGCTGATTCCCATTCGGCCATTTCCACAACTAAATTAGGGTTATAACCTCTAAATACTCTATCTATTTTATAATTTGCTGGTAGAATATTTCGACTTTGATAATAGCTGAAACGCGAAGTCAAACAAATATTAAATTTATTAACTTATCCCAAGGAAATTACCATGAAGTTATCCGTTCTTGCTGCTGCTCTGTTGGCTCTTGCTTTGTCTGCTTGTGGCGAAAAAGCCGCTGAAGCTCCAGCTGTTGAAGCTCCAGCTGTTGAAGCTCCAGCTGTAGAAGCTGCTCCTGCTGTTGAAGCCGCTCCTGCTGACGCAGCTTCTGCTGTTGAAGCCGCTCCTGCTGAAGCTGCTCACTAAGCAATTCGCTTACTGGCAATAAAGAAGCCGACGAAAGTCGGCTTTTTTATTGCTCATGTATCCTTCACGCGACACCCGCATCGTTGCGGGGCAAGGCCGACATTAAACGATTTCACGCCAGCCTAATCCATCCCGTTGGTCAGCCACACCCACCCAGCTTTCCGCACAGTTCAACACGCCACATAAAGCCGCGACCGCCAGTTCAGGTGTATTGTTTTTTGCGCTGATATGCGCCGCAACAAGATGCTGCAGGCGACGCGTATCCAGATTGGCAAGCAGAGCAGCCGACGCCTGATTGTTCAAATGGCCCAGGCGACCGCCCACGCGCTGCTTCAGGCTGTAATGGTAATCGCCATTCATCAGCATTTCAGTGTCGTGATTGCACTCCAGCACCAGCGCGTCACAACCGTTCAGCATCGCTTCGATATGCGGCGTGCTGCAACCGGCATCGGTCAATACGCCCAGCCGCCGCGCCCCGTCGCCGAATACAAATTGCACCGGTTCAGCGGCATCATGCGGCACGGGATAGGGCTGAATCTCCACATCACGAATGGCGAATGCCTGATGCGGATCAATTTCGCGAATCTGAGAAATTTCTGCAAAGGCTTTAGGCTGACTGCGCAAGGCGCCATGCGTCAGCCAGACCGGCAGGTTGAATTTGCGCGCCAGACGCGCCACACCGCCGATATGATCACCGTGCTCATGTGTCACCACGATACCGCTTAGCTGCTCGGGCACTACGCCCAGACGCGCCAGGCGCGCGATACTGTCGTTTAGCCCGAAGCCGCAGTCCAGCAGAATCTGAGTCTGAGCGACGCTGACCAGCAGCGCATTACCCTCGCTGCCACTGCCTAAAGAGGCGAATCTCATTTTTTGCTGTTCCGATTAGCCTGTGGATATAAGGCAACTTGGGTTATCTGCCGAAAACAATTAGGGAACGCTGATTTATTCATTGCGCCGTCATTGCGAGCGAAGCGTGGCAATCCAGCTCTTTGATTTAAAAGGGATTCTGGATTTCCACGTCGCTGCGCTCCTGATGAAACTACTAGCCATTCGACTAAGCCAGCAAGCTGGCAAGTCGCTGGTTATCGCAAAGACGATTTAATCAGCGTTTCCTTAGCGCACCCGCTGAGACCGTACAGCAGGATAAGCCAAAAAAATGGCCCGCCTTTGCATGACGGGCCACTATTCAAGCGACAATCAGTTTATTGATTGATGTGCTTGAAGATAGCCTGCAACCTCTGTTTGCTTGCGTCGTTACTCACGCCATTCTGGTCGGTGACAGCCACTTCGCATGACGTGCCGCCATCCTTGACGTTGACGCGGTAACGCAGATTGGCATCCTCATCATCTTTCCAGAACTGCAATTTATCCATCCAGCCCTTCTCAGCCCTGACAGAACGCAGGAAATACACACCCTTGGCACGATCTTTGTCTTCAACGACCAGGCCGGCGCGCTCTATCGCCAGACCAACCCTGCGCCAGCTCTTGTCGAACGCATCGTTGATTACAATAACGCTGCTGCCGTCAAATATCTCAAGCAAACTGGCAGCACCCATAGATACGGTCGCCCCCTCTGTCACAGCCGCAGCGGCCTGCACCGGACTGCCGCCGAGGCGCACCATCAGCCGTTGCAACAATTCTGCTTCCATCTCGGGATCATTCGGGCGCGACTGCCACTTGGACGAGTTTTTGTCCGCATCCAGCATTTCTTCCTTGCCGCGATGATTAATATAAACTTCTGTCCCGGCACCCTCTTTCACACGTTCCAGACGAATGCGATATTGATCGAGTTCGCCGGATGAATAAAGATTGTCGAATACCTTGCCGACGACACTGCGGATGCCACCCTGCGGAATCTTGGCGCGATTTTCCGCCCACTCTGTTTCGATGAGGCCGGCGGACTGGTCTTCGCTCTGTATGTTCAAGCCGGTTTCACGCAGAAAATCCTTGACCAGAGGCCAGACATTTTCTGCCCGGGCATTTACCGACAACCAGCGTTGCGCTCCGTTGCGCTCCAGGGTCACGCCCGAAACAACCGGCAATACCGCACTGGCTGCCACGGTGCGTGGCGAACCTGCCGCATCACCCTTGGCGTAAGCCGAATAAGTCGCTACCGACTCACCCTCACCCCCGGCGACCTTGTAGCGATCATCTGTCTCAGGCAGGGTCAAATCAGGCGGCACTTCCAGCGACGGAACTTGCCCGGCACCGGCGCGATAATCAATGCGCTTGTCGCCCGTACCCATTGCACTACAGCCAAACAACGCGATCAGCGCAACACTGTAAATTCCGATATGCAAAACTTTCATGATTTTCCCTAACAATCCTAATGATGTGTAAGTACGCCAGCCTGACGCATAGCCTGTTCAATTACGTTGTGCGCGCCCGCTGACAGGGGCGTAAGCGGCAAACGCAGGGTATTGTTAACCTTGCCCATGCGAGATACCGCCCATTTAACCGGAATCGGGTTGGCTTCGACAAACAGATTGCGGTGCAACCCCAGCAAGCGGAAGTTAATTTCGCGCGCAAGAGCCACATCGCCCTCCAGAGCCGCCATGCACATTTCATGCATCAGCCTGGGTGCTACGTTGGCGGTGACGGAAATTGTACCCTGTGCGCCCAGCAGCATCAGCGCCAGCGTGCTGGCATCGTCGCCGCTATAAACGGCGAAATCGTCGGGTACACGCTGCAGCAGATCCGAACCGCGTTCGATATTACCGGTCGCATCTTTGATGCCAACGATATTCGGTATCTGCGCCAGGCGCAGCACCGTATCATTGCTCATGTCCGCCACAGTGCGCCCCGGCACGTTGTACAGGATGTGCGGCATATCCACCGCTTCGGCGATGGCTCTGAAATGCAGATACAGGCCTTCCTGCGTGGGCTTGTTGTAATAGGGCACCACCGTCAGCGACGCATCCGCGCCCGCACGCCGGGAAAACGAGGCCAGCTCAATGGCCTCTCTGGTCGAGTTCGCACCGGTACCGGCGATGATGGGGATGCGCTTGGCCGCATGCTTCACAGCTTCGGCAATGAGCAACTCGTGCTCCTCCACATCCACCGTGGGCGATTCACCCGTAGTGCCCACCACCACAATGCCATCCGAGCCTTGCTCGACATGAAAATCTATCAACGCGCGAAATGACGGCAAGTCGAGGCTGCCGTCTTCATGCATCGGCGTGACGATTGCAACAATACTGCCCTTGATCATTTTGATTCTCTTATCCATGACAAGCAAAGGCGGCATTCTAACCTAACGGGAACGGCAAATATACCGTCCCTGATAATGAAACCAGGCAAGCGGACAATCTGCAAAGCTCACAAAATCATTCTCTCGAAGATAGCGCCTCTGCCGGCGGCCATTCGCACAGGCCACTATTTCACCTCGCACTCACAAGGCTTTCGCGACAAAAGCAGTGATGCTGTGGAATAATGCGCTCACTATTGAAATTTTCCGTCCCATGTCCGCACTCACACTTGCTACCCTGCGTACCGGCGAGATCGCCACCATCGTTTCGATTCATGCCGAAGAGGCTTTGCATCAGCGCCTGCTCGCACTGGGCTTTCGCAGCGGGAAACGCATAGAGCTGATTCGTAAAGCCAGCTTCTCCGGCCCGCTGCAAGTGCGTATCGGCACGACCGATATCCTGCTGCGGCGCAATGAAGCCGCCAAAATAAAGGTATGCAAAACATGAAGCGCGTTGCCTTGCTGGGCATGCCCAACACCGGGAAATCCACCCTGTTCAACCGTATGACCGGAGGATCCGCGCGAGTAGGCAACTGGCCGGGCATTACAGTGGAATTGCTCAGCGGCAAAATCCTGCTGGGCGCAGACATGGTGGAAGTAATAGACCTGCCCGGCATCTACGATCTGCACGGCTTTTCAGATGACGAACAGGTAGTGCGCCACTTCCTGCACGACAATGTGCCCAACCTGGCCCTGGTCATCCTCAACGCCACACAGATCGAACGGCAGATAAGCCTGCTGCTGCAACTCAAGCAACTCAACATCAATATCGTAGTTCTGCTCAATATGACCGATGAAGCCAAAAAATACGGCATCAGCATAGACAGCAGGAAAATGACAGAGCTGCTGAGCATGCCGATATACCAGATAAGCGGGAAATACGGCACCGGCTATCATGAAGCCCTGCAGGCCATCACCAAGGCACTGCGCTATCCCACCCCCGGCATGGCCGAGCAAGTGCGCAGCCAGCTGGAACAGGACGAACACATCGAAACTGAAATGGCGCGCGTGCTGAAACACGCCGTACAAATCCCCGCGCGTCTGCCGGAAAATCTCACCGAAAAACTGGACAGCGTCATGCTGCATCCGTGGCTGGGGCTGCCGATATTCTTCGGCATCATGTATCTGCTGTTTCAGGGCATTTTCCTGATGGGCCAGCCGCTGCAAGCTGGCGTTGCCGAACTGCTCTCATGGTTACGCGAAACCGCGCTCGAGCCGGCATTGAGCAGCCTGCCTGCCATGCTGCAAGGCCTGCTGCTGGACGGAATCTACAACGGCGTGGCAACCGTCGCCGCTTTCGTGCCCATCATCGTACTGTTTTTCCTGTTAATGGCTATCGTCGAAGACAGCGGCTATTTGTCGCGCGCCGCCTTCCTGATGGACGCACTGATGGCCAGAATGGGGCTGGATGGACGCGGCTTCGTCATGCTGCTGATGGGTTTTGGCTGCAACGTACCCGCCCTAATGGGAACGCGCGTGATGCGCTCGCGGGCGATGCGTCTGCTGACCATGCTGGTCATCCCGTTCTCGCTGTGCTCGGCGCGTTTGCAGGTATTCGTCTTCATCACCGCCGCGCTGTTCACCGCTCAGGCCGCGCCACTGGTGCTGTTCAGCCTGTATCTGCTCAGCTTCGCCAGCGCGATTCTCACCGCCCTGCTATTCAAGGGGCAGTTCAAAAACAGCGAGCCTTTCGTGCTGGAACTCCCACCCTACCGCTTCCCCACTGCGCGCCAGATGATGCTGCGCGGCTGGCAGGAAGTCACCCATTTTCTGCGCCGCGCCAGTCAATTCATTATCGCAGGCGTGGTTCTGGTCTGGCTGCTCACCAACCTGCCCGCCTCAGCCGCGCCCGCCAGCAGCGAAACCTTCGCCGGCATCATCGGAACCTGGCTGCACCCGCTGTTCGCACCGGTCGGCATCAACGAACAACTCACCATCGCCCTGCTGTTTGGCTTCGTCGCCAAGGAAATCGTCATCGGCTCACTCGCCGTGATCTATGGCCTGTCAGGAACGGCACTCGGCGGCGCGCTCGCCCAGCAGCTGGACTGGGTACAGGCCTACAGCTTCATGCTGTTCACCCTGCTCTACACGCCCTGCCTGTCCGCCATCGCCACGCTGAAGAGCGAATCCAAGCATACCGGCTACACCCTGCTTGCCATCGTCTGGTCGCTCGCCCTGGCCTGGCTGGTCAGCTTCGTGTTTTATCAGGGCGCGCGGGCATTGGGGTACTAAGGCAACGCTGATTAAATCGTCTTTGCGATAACCAGCGACTTGCCAGCTTGCTGGCTTAGTCGAATGGCTAGTAGTTTCATCAGGAGCGGCCTTTAGCCGCGAGGTACGTGGCGGGACGTGGCAAACCAGAAACCCTTTTGGATCAAGCAACTGGATTGCCACCCGCCACACTTTGTTCGCGGCCAAAGGCCGCTCGCAATGACACTTTAATGAATAATTCAGCGTTTCCCTAACCTATTTCGAGGTTTTGAATCAGTAGGTCAGCGTAACAAGCAACGAGTCATTGTAAATCCCCGGCGGGACTGCCTGATTGACAGGAATTCGGCCGTAAACCGTGTAATTTCTGACATTTGTCCCTGCGATGGATGCATAGCCATCCACAACGATACCCGAGCCGACATTGCCATCCCCCCAGATCGAGGTGCGTGCGGCATTGAGATACAGGTTGTAATTCAGCGCATAAGGTCCGTATATCATCTTCCTGGACACAAATGAACCACTGCTCCCCGCATTGATCGCCACCGTGTAGCTTATGGCCTGCCCCGCGATTCCATCACAACTGACACCGATATTTCCCGTCGCATCCAGCGCGGTATAACTGGCGGGTGAATAGGCACCAAAAGCAAAGTTTGCCACGGCCAGCGCGCAGGCTCCCTGCGATGAAAGCGGAACGCACAGCAGGATCACCCCCAATATCATTTTCACGGCTGGATTCCTTTGCAGACTATGGGGCCGATATGCGGCAAGGGGCCGGGGTTTTCAGGCAGGTTAACTTCAACATCGCACGTTTGGCCATACCAGCTCGCTCTTAGCCTGTTTTTCTTGTTTATCCCCGTCAGATAAGCCTCACCCTGGAGAGCGACCTGAAAAACTTCCGGATTTCCTTCGACATGCAGCTCAGTCCCGTTCGGCAGTGGTTCGCCGTTTTCGGCGACCAGCTTGACCAGTGCACCGACCGAAAGCTGCACAGAAAATTTCAGGCTTACTCCGCTACGGTAATGCGGCACAACCTCCGCTTCGGTTTTTTCAATCTGCGCTTCCAGCGGCAGATCATCGATCTCTATCCTGATTTTGGCTTTCTGATATGACATGAGCCCCGGAAGGATCGCATAGCCGCGGCTGTCGGTGCGCGCGGCGACCTGCCCATTCAGATAGACCGGAACATTCGGGTAACCTGGAACCTGGGCAACAGCGAAACTATCGTACAGGCGTTTTGACAGAAACATCCTGCCGCCCATATATTCCACGCTGCCATTCGCACTCATGTTGTAGCTGGTCTGGCCGGGATTGCGTCCGGCGTTGAACATGTACATCCCGTAATCAGTCTGCAGGTTGATGCCGCCCGCCTCGCGCTGCCCCTGCCCGCCTCCGACCATCGCACGAAAACCCAGTTGCGGACCGATGCCCATGGGAGGATTTTTCTGCAGCATCACCGAACCATCCACTTTCCCCTGTTGCTGCGAAAAATTGCTGCTGACAAAAATCCCATCATCGAGCGGATAGTTCAAAAAGGCGTTCAGCATTAAGTTTGGCGGCCCGCTTAGCGAAGTATTAAGCGACACATTGACTGAGATTTTCTTGCCCAGCGTATTCGAATAACTGGCAGTAAGAGATTCCATGCGCAACGGGTTGAGATTCTTCAGGTAGTTATAGCTGATGCCGAACGAACCCATTTTGGTGGGAAAACCCAGCGTTGCAGAATATTGTCTGGTCTGGCCCGGCAGGATAGTCCCGAGTTGCATGAAATTCTTGCTGGAAAATTGTGAGCGCAGGCCAAAATTGACGCCGCCGAATGACCGGCGATCGAGACCCAGCAACAAAAAATCGCCACTTCCCCTGTGGCTATTACTCACAGCAACAGCAGACGTCAACGCAATGGGTATGGGCGGAATATAGGTTGCGGAAAACCCTGCCGTTTGTTGGTCAAGCAGTGCCTCGGCGCGCCATTCGGCGGTCAATTTATCACTGAACCCTTTTCTTTGCGTCCACACCGCCATCGGGTGCCCATAGGCGGCATTGTCTATCCCGAAATTATTGCGTACAAAACCCATCTCTATCGTGTAATCCTCTGCCCCAGGGCGCAACAAGCTAGGAGTCACATAAAAAGGCTGAGTGATGACCTGCTCTCGCCCGAGCATATCCTTGATCACCAGTCTGGCTTCGCCCGAACCGGTGATAAAAGGAATGTTATTGAGTTGAAACGGGCCCGGGGTAATCATTTGGCTAGACTGTTTAAGACCGTTGATATAAACCTCAGTCGTACTGGGAAGCACGGCTTCGCCAGAAAAGCTGGGCAGTGGAATAGTGACAAACCCAGGTTGGGTAGCAAAGTTGGTACCGAACTGAAAGCCTCCATATTTCAACGGACGCCCCCAAATCCCGCTCCTACCGGTGTTGTCGCCAAATTTCAGACTCTGTCTTTCCTCAGGAAAATCCCTGACCCAGTTGGTTTCAAGCCGAATCACACGGCTTGCAGTATTGCCAATCGGGACATTTGTATAAAGATTCTGACCGCTGAAGCTGCTCAATCCAGCCCCAAGCCGATTGAACACCCCTAGCTCGAATTGCCCGTTAAGTTGTGTCTGGTTTGAGAACGGGGAACTGCTACTTGTACCGTAAAGGTCGTAGTTGGCATAGCCGCCCGCTTCAGGCGGACTCGGCACGCTGTTTTCGACCTGTGTAGCAAAGATGGCAGGTTTGAATGCAGAGGGGGAAAATTCCAGCAATATCTCTTGATTACTTGCGTCGTATTTATATTTAAACCCGCCGATATCCTTAAGTGGGTAATATTCTGAATTCATGGCACTGATTGGAACGGAATTGGCTTGACTCAATCCCCAAGCCTCAAAATCTTCTGCTCTGGCAAAATAACCGCCTGATTTTGAATGCAGAATTTGCCCCATTCCCATATCCTGTCCGTTGACCTTGATCGCGTATAACTCCAAAGAATATTGCGCATCATCGGCAAGGGCGGGCATTGCCAAGAGCAAAGAGAAAAACAAACCATACCAAAGCCCGTGGCATGGTCGATTCAGCCACAACATTTCAGGCATGCATGTACATAATCACTCAGGCTTGACCTCTGTTTCAACACCTGGCGGAGCAGTATCGGATTTGATCATCACTCGCAAGGGTTCGTTATTCCAGTGCTTATCCGTTTTAATATTCCACGTATAAGATTGCCCCGGAAGGATATAAACCATCATCGATGGGTTCGCCGCCAGGGATGATCCATCAGGTAAATTGAGGTTGATTCCCGTAATCTGAATATGCGCATTCCCCGAATTGGAGAGTGTCAACCTGACAGTTTTTGCATCAACAGGCTCTGCTTTCCATTTCAGTTCGGCTTGAGCCTTGGCGCCTGTGGGCGCAATAAAAACGGGTAAAGACATGCGCACCGCAACCGCCATGCCTGTTTCTTCGGGTTTTCGTGGCGGCGGCACTTCCTGCAGGTACAGACGATAGGCACCTTCCAGCTTTGCATCGGGCTTCTTCAGATTGGCAATGCGTACTGTTTGCCTAGATTTGGGTTGCACCTTAAAAATAGGAGGCGATACAATCAAATCCTCGGTTGGAGCGATTAAATCATGCTTCCCATTTTCTTGCGTCCAGGAATTCATTGTCGCCTGCACCATCAAAATTTCATCACTCTGATTTTCAACAACAATCACACCTGAGCGTGTTTTGCCATCCAAATACACACGTAGCGGATTCACGCTAAATTCAGCACTCTGCACATTCACTGCAAAAAAAAATGCGGCCAAAAATGAAAATTTGGCCGCTAATTTATACTTCTTCATCAATTTCCCCGATAACTTACATCATTTAGTTAGCAATTCAATATGTCAACGTGGCTACAAGCGTATCCGAATAGCTACCAACTGTTGCAGCCTGTAAAGCCGGGATACGACCGAAATACGTAAATGTCTGAGCCGCACCCGTACCGGTAGAAGAGCGCACCGCACCGAGACTGCCGTCCACACCATTACCCCACATCGCTCCGAGCGCATTGTCCTGCGTGACGGAATATGACAGATACCCACCGCCGGAACCAGCCAAGGCACGATAGCCGCCACCCCATGGACCCAGACCGAAATTCGAACCCTTGCTTATCGCCATCGTATACGGAGAACCCAAGGTACAAGTCGCAGATACCGTATTGGATGCATCGACATTGGTTGCATTATTATTGGCGTAAGGGCCGAATGCGAGGCCACCAGCAACGGTAAAGACACTGCAAGCGGCTGATACGGTTGACGACACTCCCATTGACCCAACAGCAGTAATCGTAGCTGCCTGCGCGCTACCAAATCCCAAGGCCAGGGCAACAGCTGCGACGATTTTTAATGTATTAACGTTTTTCATGATCATCTCCTTTGAGAAAAATACACTTACGAAAAAAACTCCTGAAGTTCGTAAAAAATTTGCGGCAAACACCTTGAATGAATCTTCTCGTCATCGACCAACAACTGCACAAGGCGGCGATTGAAATGACTGTTTGCCTTTTACATCGCCGCAGACAACTCGATGACGACGTAGCAATTTTTACCGACGGTGGATTATGCGCAGATCAGGCAGCGTGTCACCATCAGGGAAAGATGGTTTTTTCATAAGAAAAGGATAATAAAACTAGGATTTCCCCTATTGTCCTGACTGGATTTACACAGAAAAAAGGGCTCACCGTGTCTCGCGGCATCGGCCCTGCAAGTGTTATCAGGTAGTCAGGACGACGCTCTTGACCTGGGCGAAAACAGGCATGCCCGCACAGAGCCCAAGCAGGTCACTGGAGCGGCGCGTGATGCGCGCCAGCAGCACCTGTTCATTGCCAAGCGTCATGCGCACCAGTGCTTTATCAGCCCCTTCGTCGCGAATCTCGCTGATGCGCGCGGCGAGGATATTGCTGATGCTGGAGCCTTGCGGCTCTATCGTGGCGATGCTCACATCGCGCGCCAGCACACGGGCGCGCACATGGCTGCCGGGTGGTCGATTCACCCGCCCCACCCACAGACTGCCACCGGAAAAATCCAGCCGGGTAAGCTGATAGGCTTCGTCGTGCTGCGCCACGACAGCCTCGATCACTACGCCCGCATCATCGAAACGGGCGATGGGCAAATCCAGTCGCGCGAGGGTCTCGCCCAGCGGGCCGCTGGCAATGACGCGGCCTTGTTCAAGCAGCACCAGATGATCGGCCAGCCTGACCACTTCATCCAGCGCATGGCTGACGTAGAGCAAGGGTATGGAAAGTTCGCGATGCAGGCGTTCCAGATAGGGGATGATCTCCTGCCTGCTGGCCGTGTCGAGCGCTGAAAGCGGCTCGTCCATCATCAGGATGCGCGGACTGGCGAGCAGCGCCCGGCCGATAGCGACGCGCTGACGCTCGCCACCGGACAGTTCTGCCGGGTCAGCGCGTGCTATCAGCGGCCCCAGCCCCAGCCAGTCGATGACCTGTCCGGGTTGCACGCGACGTTCTCCCGGACGGATGCGCGTATAGCCGTATTCCAGATTGGCGCGCACGGAAAGGTGCGGGAACAGGCTGGCCTCCTGAAACACATAACCCAACGGGCGGCGATGGACAGGCAGAAAGGTGGTCTCATCCTGCCACACTGCGCCGTCCACATGCAGAGAGCCGCTAGCCCGTTCCAGCCCGGCGATGCAGCGCAGCAGCGTGGTTTTACCCGATCCGGATGGACCGAACAGGGCGGTGACACCTCTGACAGGCAGTTGCGTATCCACATCCAGTGTGAATTCGGGGCGTGCCAGTTTGAAACACGCGCGTATCATCTTCGCCGCCCCGTCGGATTGAAGGTGTAGAGCAACAACAGCACTACAAACGAGAACACCACCATACCGGCCGACAGCCAGTGCGCAGCGCCGTACTGCATCGCCTCGACATGATCGTAAATCTGCACCGATACCACGCGCGTCTGCCCGGGAATGTTGCCGCCTATCATCAGCACCACGCCGAATTCACCCACCGTATGGGCAAATCCCAGCACCGCAGCGGTGAGAAAACCCGGCCTGGCGAGCGGCACAACCACGCTGAAGAAAGTATCCAGCGCCGTGGCGCGTAGTGTGGCGGCGGTCTCCAGCGCACGTTCCGGAATAGCCTCGAAGGCGTTTTGCAGCGGCTGCACCACAAAGGGCAGTGAATAGAAAACCGAGGCGATCACCAGTCCGGTGAACGTAAACGGCAGCAAACCTATGCCCAATGATTGCGTCAGATGCCCTATCGGCCCGTCCGGCCCCATCATCACCAGCAGATAGAAGCCGATCACGGTAGGCGGCAGCACGATGGGCAGCGCCACCAGCGCGCCGATTGCGCCCTTCCAGCCCGAGCGGGTACGCGCCAGCCACCACGCCATCGGCGTGCCGATCAGCAACAGGATGAACGTGACGACGGTAGCCAGTTTGAGGGTGAGCCAGATGGCGGACAGATCGGCAGCGGAGAAGGCGGACTCCATGCGCTATCCGGCCTTGGCCGGCGGAGCAAAACCATGTCGCAGCATGATGGCGCGCACTTCCGGGCTGCGCATGAAACGCGAAAAATCCCCGGCCAGCGGATTGCCCGCCGCATATTGGGTGATGATAAATCCCTGTTCCAGCGGCCGATGCAGGCTGTCCGGGATCAGCGTATAACTCCCGTGAGCGGACAATTCCGGGCTGAGCGCCAGCGACAGGGCGATGAGGCCGATCTGCGCATTGCCGGTCTGCACGAACTGCGCGGTCTGCGCGACGTTTTCGCCGTAGACCAGCCTGGATTCGACCTTGTCCCATACACCTGCGGCCCTGAGCGCCTCTTCCGCGCGTTTTCCATAGGGTGCATGCCGGGGATTGGCAATCGCGATGCTTTGTATGGACGGGTCAGTCAAATCCTCCAGACTCGGCGCCTTCCCCGCCCGCGACGCACGCCACAGCACGATGCGCCCCAGCGCATAGGCTTGCACTTCGGAAGCGGCAAAACCGTCCGCCTTGAGTGCGCGCGGATAAGCGATGTCGGCTGAAAAATACAGATCATAGGGCGCGCCCTGACGAATCTGGGTGTGAAACTTCCCCGACGAACCGTACACCGTCGCCACCCGGGCCGCCGGGTGTGCCTTACCGAACAGGCTGACAATCTCGTCCATGGCAAATTTCAGATCGGCAGCGGCCGCGATGGTGATCTGTCCGCCCGCCTGCGCCGCGTGCGCCATAACGAGCAGAAACAGCATCGCTATCAGTCGCGCCGACTTCATTTATGCCTGCCTGGCTTTGGCGTGCGCCGGACGGAACGCCTTGCACTGCTCCGGATCGGACTCAAGGTACGCGCCTTCGATCAGGTCTATGCAATAGGGTATGGCCGGGAATACCGCATTCAGGCAATCGTCTATCGCCGAGGGTTTGCCGGGCAGATTCACGATCAGGCTGTTGCCGCGTATGCCGGCGGTCTGACGCGACAGGATGGCGGTAGGCACATATTTCAGCGAGGCGCTGCGCATCAGTTCGCCGAAGCCCGGCATCATCTTCTCGCACACCGCCTCCGTGGCCTCGGGCGTGACATCGCGCAACGCGGGGCCGGTGCCGCCCGTGGTGACGACCAGACTGCAGCCCTCGCTGTCGCACAGTTCGACGAGCACGGCTTCGATCAGCGGCTGCTCATCGGGTATCACCCTTGCGACGGCCTGCCAGGGGCTGGTCAATACGCGCTCAAACCAGGCGCGCATCGCCGGGCCGCCCTTGTCTTCATATTCACCGCGGCTGGCGCGGTCTGAAATCGTCAGAATACCGATGCGTGCGACACTCATGTTCATTCCCTGATATGTGTTTCATTCTGATAGGCCGTCCCGTCCAGCAATTGCACGGTCACCTGCGCGCCTGCTGCCAGCCCCGTGCTGTCGGATGGCATGACCAGCAAACCATCAGCCCTGGCCATGGACAGCAGCACGCCGCTGCTCTGCGTACCGGTGGAACTGGCCACATAGCCTGCATCATCGTGCGTCAGTTGCACGCGAACGAATTCGGTACGCCCCGGGCGCATCTTGAGCGGATGCGCCAGACGCGCGCTCACGGTGCGACGGAACAGACGCGGATGGCCCATCATGCGACGCAGGGCGGGGGCGACAAATTCTTCGAAACAGACCATGCTGGAAACCGGATTACCGGGCAGGCCGAAAACAAACGCATCCCGCTGCGCTGCCTGTTCCCCGGCAGCGTGCAACACGCCAAACGCCAGCGGATGCCCCGGCTTCATCGCCACGCGCCAGAATTTCATCGCTACGCCCAGCTGCTCTATGGTCGGGCGCACATAGTCATGCACGCCGACCGACGTGCCGCCGGACACCAGCAGCACGTCATATTCCAGACCCAGTCTGAGGTAGCGCTCCAGCTCCAGCGGATCATCGCGCGCGATACCCAGCAGGGCGGGCATGATGCCCAGCGCCTGCACCTGCGCCATCAGTGCGTAGGTATTGGAATCGGGTATCTTGTTCATATCGACCGGTTCATCGATCGCCTCCAGCTCGTTGCCGGTGGACAGAATCGCCACGCGCGGGCGGCGATAAACCTGCATCTGCGTGGCCTTGACCGTTGCCAGTATGCCCGCCACGCCCGGCGTGATCTCCGTACCCGCACTTAACACCACATCCCCGTTGCGCATGTTCTCGCCTTGCGGGCGCACATCATGGCCGTCTTTGATCGTCGTGATCACCTGCACCCGATCCGCTGATATTTCCTGCGTATCCTCCACCCGCATCACCGCATCCGCGCCCTGCGGCACCGGCGCGCCGGTCATGATGCGCGCGCATTGACCGGGCTGGACGATTTTGCGCGGCATGTCGCCCGCCCTGATGTCTTCGATGATTTCCAGGATCACAGGAACCTGGGTCAGATCGGCACTGCGCACGGCATAGCCATCCATCGCAGACACATCGTAGGGCGGCAAATCACGGTTTGCCCGGATAGCCTCGGCCAGCACCCGCCCCAGCGACTGTTCCAGCGTCACCGCCTCGGCATCGAGCAACGCCACCGATTCCAAAACGATGCGCTGCGCCTCGCTTACCCGCAAATATTCCATTACCTTATCTTCCTCATAGTGATTGCCAGCGCCACGTCCTGTGGCGTATCCAGATCGAAAAAACTGCGCGGGTCAGCTGCCTGCATTTCAGCCTCATCCACATAACGCACTTTCAGTCCTGCCAGAAATTCGCGCAGGCTGTGCTTGCCGCCGCCATTGAGCACTTCATGCACCGCACACAGACTGCGCGTTGCATAAAAGGCTGCAAGCGGCTGCGGGTATCCCTGCACGACAGGCACGACCGCATCGACACCCTCGCGCAATCCGGCCAGACGCGTTATCAGTTGCGGCGTGATGAACGGCATGTCGCATGCCACGGCAAATACCCACGCCGTCCCGGCACGCGCCAGCCCCGCCGCCAGCCCCGCCAGCGGGCCGGCATGCGCTGGATCATCGCCAACCTGCGGAAAATCGCAATCCGCGCGAGGCTGGCGCACGCTGACGATGACATCGCCAAACAGGGGCTGGACGATGGCAGCCACGCTTTGCAGCAGTGTGTGCTCACCCAGCAGCAGACTCGCCTTATCCTGGCCCATGCGGCTCGACTCCCCGCCCGCGAGTATGATTGCCGTGCAATCCGCGATCATTCCAAAAAATCCATTTTGCCGTCATTCCCGCGCAGGCGGGAATCGAGCATGAAACGGGTAATGCCCGCGATGTCTTCCAGCCCGAAATGCGGCAGTTGCGGATAGATTTCATCCATGTCGGTGACCATGGCGATCAGGCCGTCTTCGACTGCGCAACGGGGCGGTTTATTGCAGGCCCGGCGCAACACTTCGATTTTCGCGCCCGGCGCATGCGAGAAGCCTTCCGCCAGCACCATATCCGCGTCGGCCATGAAACGCTGCGCCAGTTGCTCCGGTTCGCGGTTGTCGATGGCATCCGCCACCAACTGCAGCGCGTCACGGGTGAGCAGCAGGCTCATCGCCGCCCCGGCCGCCTTGTAGCGATAGCTGTCCTTGCCCGGTGTATCGAGTTCCACCTTGTGATGAGCGTGCTTGATCGTGGCGATGCGCAGCCCACGCGCACTCAGATCCCGCACCAGCTTTTCCACCAGCGTGGTTTTCCCGCAGCCGGAATGGCCGACTATGCTGAATACCTTCATGGATGGGGCACCACCCAGGCCACTCCCTGCGGCGTGGTTTCCTTTTTCCAGATCGGCACGCGCTGTTTCAGCTCGTCTATCATCCAGCGGCAGGCCTCCAGTGCCGCGACGCGGTGCTCGGCGCCCGCCGCGATGAACACGATGTTGTCGCCCGCGGTCACGGTGCAGATGCGGTGCACGATGCGTGCATCCAGCAGGCCGAACCTGGCGATCGCGTCGATGCGCAAGCGGTTCATTTCGGAAACAGCCATGCTGCCGTAGGCATCGAAGCTGATCTCAGCCACATCGCGCCCCTCGGAAAAATCCCGCGCGCACCCCACGAAGGTCGCGATACCACCCATACGCCGCGAACTGGCCTTGAGCGCCGATATTTCCTCGTCCTGGGAAAAATCTTCCTGCTGTATCCTGACGGCTGCCTTCATTCAACCTCCCGAAAACTTGGCCATAAAAGTCACTTCGCTGTCGTCTGCCAGCGTCATAGACAGATCGCGCACATGCTGGCCGTTGACCGCAAAAAAACAGACGATTTCAAAGGCATGAGGATAGTGCAGCGCCAGTTCGTCGCGCAATTCCTGCAACGTCATGTCGGCGCGGTAACCGACCTCCAGCGCATTTTTTCCGACTCTTTCCACCACCGGGCCAAAAAACAGAACCTTGATCATGCCTGCACCCCGCGCTGCCACACGCCGCTCTTGCCGCCGCGTTTTTCTTCCAGCTGCACGGATTCGATACGCATGCCGCGATCGATCGCCTTGCACATATCGTAGATCGTCAGCAGCGCGACACTGGCCGCGGTCAGGGCTTCCATTTCTATCCCCGTCTGCCCCACGCAACTCACGGTCGTGACCACCCTGATGCCGACACAGCCTTCACTGTCCGGCTCGTTGATTTCGCTGAACGCCACCTCCACGCCGGTCAGCGCCAGCGAATGGCACATGGGGATGATATCCGGCGTGCGTTTGGCCGCCATCACCGCGCCGACATCTGCGACCGTCAGCACATCGCCCTTGGCGATACGCCCGGCACGGATATGTTCCAGCGTGGCGCTCTGCATGCGCAGCACCCCGCTGGCGATGGCAACGCGGTGCGTGTCCGCCTTGACGGAAACATCCACCATGCGTGCCCTGCCCGATTCGGAAAAATGCGTTAATTCGTTCACTTGTAAGACTCCGGAAAAGATTGCTTAACCGCCGATATACGACATTTCGATTTTATTGCGCGGCGTTTCCATGTATTCGTGGCGACTCTGTGAATAGTGGTCGCTGCGATTCTGCCAGTTATTGACGATGGCGCGACGGATTTCTTCATCGCTCCCGCCCGTGCGCAGCAGCGCCCTGAGGTCGGTGTCAGACTGCTCGGCAAACAGGCAGGTGTAGAGTTTGCCATCGGTAGACAGGCGTATGCGCGTGCATTCATGGCAGAAAACCTGGGTGACCGAGGCGATCTGACCTATCTCACCCGCGCCGTCCGCATAGGCCCAGCGGCTGGCCACTTCTCCCGCGCAGCTGGGGTCGACGGGCAACAGGGGGTAACGCGCTGATATCAGCTCGACCACTTCCCGGGCGGGAACGACTTCATCCATCACCCAGCCGTTGCTGCTGCCGACATCCATGTACTCGACAAAGCGCAAAATGACGCCGGTATGGCGAAAATGTTCGGCCATGGCGAGTATCTCGCCATCGTTCACGCCGCGTTTCACCACCATATTGACCTTGATCGGCGACAGGCCTGCCCGCTGAGCCGCCTCTATGCCCTGCAGCACCGATCTGACCTGTACACCTGAATCGCTCATACGCTGGAAAACAGCCTCATCGAGCGCATCCAGACTGACGGTGATGCGTGACAGACCGGCATTTTTCAGCGCCTGCGCCTTGGCGGCAAGCGCCACACCATTCGTGGTCAGGGCAATCTCAACCGCTGCGCCGCTGTCAGTGCGCAGTGCGGATAATTTTTCGATGAGGCGCTCGATACCGCGCCTGAGCAGAGGCTCGCCGCCGGTCAGGCGTATTTTGCGCACCCCCAGACGCACGAATGATTCAGCGATGCGCACGATTTCTTCGAGGCTCAGCAACTCGCTGCGCGGCAGGAAGACGTGATTCTTGTCGAATATCTCCCGCGGCATGCAGTAAGTGCAGCGCAAATTGCAGCGATCGGTGACCGAAATGCGCAGGTCGAGCATGGGGCGGCGCAAGCCGTCCAGCAACCGCTCCGCCGGCTGGACAGGCTCTAAACGGGCGTCATGGATAGTCGTACGTGTTTCGATGATTTTGACGGGTATGATTTTTGCGTAAGACATGATCGGTGACTGAGTATTCATCCTAAAAACCTTTTTTCATCCACGCAATGATTTTCGCAGGGATGCTGCCAAAGGCAGCAACTCGCAAAAGCACGAAAGTCACGAAAGAAATCAATAAGTTACATAAAGTCAGCGCAACACCCACCGGGTGACCGCATCAACAACGGTATGCATTTGAATCTGTTCGTGTTTTTGCGAGCATCCGCTGTGCGGATTGCCTGCTTACCCCATTTCGTGTGGTTCGTGGACAATAGCTTTTTCTAGGTTCATCCCGGATTGTGGACCGGAGCCGGGTCATGCTACCACTTTTCCGGCTGTTTTCCCCTACCCATAACGGGTATCACCACGGGGGGAGGAGTCGTCACTGCCGGCTCATTCGTCCGGCGTAAAAAAGTGTATGTGATTGCCGCCCCCGGTCTTGGCCTGATACATCGCCTTGTCGGCCCACTTGAGGATATCGCCCGGGCTGGCTTCATGATCGATGAATAACACCACGCCCAGGCTAGAGGTGCAGTGATGCGCCACTACAGCCTCCTGCTGGGACTGCAAATTATAGACCTCGGCCAGCGCCGCGCGGATTTTCTCCGCCACGATGCCTGCCTGGGCGACGGACTCGGCCTTGACAGTATCCAGCTCGCTGAGCAGCACCACGAATTCATCTCCGCCAAAACGCGCGACGGTATCCATTTCCCGCAGACAACGGGTGATGCGACGCGCCACTTCCACCAGCAGCAAATCCCCCATGCAGTGACCGTGGCTGTCATTGAGCGGCTTGAAGTTATCCAGATCGAGAAACATCAGCGCCCCGTAGTGCCCGCTGCGTTTACTGGCCGCCATCGCCTGATCCAGCCTGTCGTTCAGCAGGCGACGGTTGGGCAGTTGCGTCAAGGCATCATAGAAAGCCAGCTGACGGATTTTCTCCTCGTTCCTGATGCGCTCGCTAATGTCGGTCAGCACGATGCGCAACAGAGGCGGCTCGCCCGCCTTGTTCAGCCTCAGGCAATCCAGTCGGGCGAAAAAGCGCGGCCCGTCCTTGCGCTGGAGTTCCAGCTCGCAAATCTGTTTCTCATCGGATGCGAGCATGCTGATGAAATGTTTGCGCCAGCGCTCGTAGTACTCCGCCGTGACGTAAGCGGTTAAACGCTGTGACCGCAGGGTGTTGCGCTCCACGCCCAGCAGCGAGGCGCCGGTGAGGTTGATTTCGGAAATCGAGCCGTAAGCGTCTAGCGTGAGATAACCGACCGGCGCGAAATCGTAGAAATCGATGTAGCGATCGCGGGATTTTTCCAGTTCCGATTGCGACTGGCGCAAATTCTCGTTCTGCATTTCCAGTTCGATCTGATGCACTTGCAGTTCGTGCAGCAAGGCATCGGCAGGAATGGATGCTTTCACCCGGCGCGTCTCGCTCACGCGCCGTGTTTCGGCCATCCGCCGCATCTCGGTCACACGGCGCGCCTCGGCCAGCGGGCAGGCCACCGCTTCGCGGCGCGTCTCCGTCAGGCGTCGCGTCGGGACGACACGACGCGATGCAGTCAGGCGCCGCGTCGTCGCCATGAAACCATTGTGAACAAGATTCTGCTCGGCGCTTTGCCGCAATAGCTGTACATTGATGCTCATACCTCTTCCTCCATAGTCAGCATAATCATGGGTGGGCCATCGTCTTTGCCGGCAAGGCGGTGCGCGTTGAGCAGCAGTGTGCGTCGGCCGACGAGTGGAAATTCATGCTCCACCCTGTAGCCGTCTATAGTCTGTTTTTCGGGCAGGACGCGTTCCAGCAGCTCGCGCAGTTCCGCGATATCCCACTGATTATTGCCCAGCTGGTAAATCAAACGGCCCACGGTCTGCTGTTTTTCGCACTGAAAATAACGGTAGAAAGACTGGCTGGCCGTGACCACCCGCAGGTCTGCATCCAGCACGATCAGTGGCTCGCGCACGGTATCGACGATGCTCTCCGCCAGTTTACGCGCCGCAATCACCGACTGTTCGGCCGCGACGCGCGCGCTGATGTCGGTGAAGGTCAGCACCACGCCGTCTATCATGTTGTCCAGGGTGCGGTAGGGCTGGATGCGGGCCAGATACCAGACGCCGCGCTGAGTGCGCACCTCGCGCTCGAACGGCACCAGCGTCTCCAGCACGCGCTTCGCATGGACGAGCAGATCTTCTCCTTCGATATTCGACTTGATGTCGCTCAGCGGTCTGCCCACATCGCTGGCCGCCAGACGATATATCTGCTCGGCTCCCCGGCTGATGCGCTTGATGCGCATGCGTATGTCGAGAAACAGCGTGCCGATGTTGATATTGTCGAGCAGATTCTTCATGTCGTTCTGCATCACGGCCAGCTGTTCTATCTTGGCTTGCAGTTCGGCATTGACCGTCACCAGCTCTTCATTGACGGATTGCAGCTCTTCCTTGGATGTTTCCAGCTCTTCATTGGTGGATTGCAGCTCCTCGTTGGTGGATTGCAGCTCCTCGTTGGTGGATTTGAGTTCTTCGTTGGAGGCCTGCTGTTCCTCTATGGTGGCTTGCAGATTCTCCTTGGTATACGCCAGTTCGCGCTCCACTTCCTCTATGCGCTGTAGCTCCGCCTTCCCCGGGGTGACGGCCTTGCCGCGTTTTCCCGATGCCGGGGGCGCCACATCCTGAAAGCTGATCAGCAGCAGCTGTCGGCCATCCGGACCGGGCATGGATCGCACGCTGAAGCTCACCACATGAAAATCGCCGTTGCTCTTGACCGGCACCTCGTGATTCAGGGTGGCTTCGTTCTCGACTGCGGACGCAGTGATGGCATTGCGCAAATGCAGTTGCAGCCCCTCGCGCGCCATTTCCACGATATTGAGCGTGGCCTGACCGGGTGCCGGGCGCAGATAGCGTCCCGTGTCGCCATGCACATACAGGATATTGCCTTTTTCGTCCGTCACCACCGAAGCCGGTGCATAGGACTGCAACAGCATGCGGCGGGTCAGCTCGGCGAAGTTGGTCTCCCTGACCTTGCTGACCACTTCATCTGCCGCTTTCGCGCACGGATTGCGTGTCCACAGCAGCCCGCCGGACATCACGGTATGGGTGGAAGTGAGCGTACCCGTGGCACGGTACAGCTTGAATTTGCGGTTAAGCGCGGTGAACAGCTCGTTGTGGTTGCCCGCGCTCTCCGAGGGCGAGAGAAACAGCACGCCACCGGGCTTGAGCGCGTAGTGAAAAGCCGGCATCAGACGGTTCTGGACTTCCGGCTCCAGATAGATCATCAGGTTGCGGCAACTGAGCAGGTCCAGCCGGGTAAAAGGCGGATCCTTGATGACGTTCTGCACGGCGAACACCACCATTTCGCGTATGCTCTTCTTCACACGGTAGCCCGCTTCCTCCTTGACGAAATACTGCCGCAAGCGTTCAGCCGACATGTCCTGTGCGATATTGGGCGGATAAAATCCGGCGCGTGCCACGGCAATCGCGTCATCATCGAGATCGGTCGCGTAGAGCAGCACCTTGATTTCCTGATGTGTTTCATCCATGTATTCGCGCAACAGGATGGCAATCGAGTACGCCTCTTCTCCCGTGGCGCAGCCGGCCACCCAGGCGCGGAACACATAATCCTCCGGTTTGTCTGCCAGCAGCAGCGGCAGGGCTTCCTTTTTCAGCGCGTCGAACGCCTCGGGATCGCGGAAGAAATTGGTGACATTGATCAGCAGTTCCTTGAACAGCTTGCCGGCCTCGGCCGGGTGCTCCCTGAGGTAGCGCGCGTACACCTCCTGACTGCCGATATTGTGCATAGACATGCGCCGCTCGATACGCCGGCCTATGGTGCTCTTCTTGTATTGGGAAAAGTCGTGGCCGGTGGCGCTGCGCAACTGCATCAGGATGCGATTGATGCCGCCTCTTGCCGTCTCAGGCTCTGCCGGCGTCTGGCTCAGGGCGCGCAGGCCGGACATCAATGCCTCAGGCATTTTTTCCACCGGCAGCACCTGGGTGGCATAGCCGGCATTGATCGCGCTCTCCGGCATGCCGTCATATTTTGCCGATTTGGGATCCTGCACCAGCGAAACGCCGCCCGCGCCCAGTATCGCGCGCAGGCCCAGCGTGCCGTCGGTGCCGGTGCCGGAAAGTATGATGCCGACCGCCTGTTCGCCCTGGTCTTCTGCCAGCGAACGCAAAAAGGCATCGATAGGCATGCGCAGGCCACGCGCCTTCTCCGGCACCGAGAGTTGCAGCACACCGTGAAAAATCGCCATGTCGCGGTTGGGCGGAATCACGTAAACATGATCGGCTTCCACCGCCATCTGATCCTGCACCTCCATCACCGGTATGCTGGTACTGCGTTGCAGGATTTCGGTGAGTATGCTGGCATGGCTGGGATCAAGATGGGATACCAGCACGTAGGCCATGCCGCTGACAGGCGATACATGTTGAAAGAACGCCTCGAAGGCTTCCAGTCCACCGGCGGAAGCGCCTATACCAACGACAGGAAAGCTGCGCGGCGCATCGGTTTGAGCGGGAACGTCGGGTGTTTCGGTATTATCGGCAACCACAATTCATCCTCAGCAGGCAGTTCAATCCGGCTGGCAAGATACAGGCATTAGCCGCCCGATGTCTATCAGGAAATTCCTGCTGCGCTCACAGGCCGCTCAGCGCCCTGATATGCGCGGCGGCGCTGCGCCCCAGCGCATCGAGCGCATAACCGCCTTCCAGCACGGAGACGATGCGTCTATCCGCATATTTTTCCGCCAGCAGCTTGAGTTGTACACTCACCCAGACATAGTCGGCCTCGCGCAGCGCCAGCCCGCCCATGTCGTCTTCGCGGTGGGCATCGAATCCGGCCGAGATGAACAGCATCTGCGGGCGGAAACGCTCCAGCGCGGGCAGCCAGTGTTGCGTGACCGCCGCCCGAAAATCCTCGCCCGTTGCGCCCGCCGCCAGCGGCGTATTGATGATGTGTGCATTGCCGCTGCCCGCACCGCAATACGGATAATAAGGGTGACGAAAGGTTGAGCACAGCATCACCCGCGGGTCGTCGTGAAAGATAGCCTCCGTGCCGTTGCCGTGATGCACGTCGAAATCGGCGATGGCCACGCGCTCCAGGCCGTACTCTTCCAGCGCATGAGCGGCGGCAACGGCCACGTTGTTGAAGATGCAGAAACCGGCCGCGTTCGCCCGCCCTGCATGATGCCCCGGCGGGCGGATGTTGCAGAAGGCATTCTCCACCTGCCCCGCCATGACCAGGTCTACGGCCTGCACCGCCGCCCCCGCCGCGCGCAACGCCGCTTCCAGCGAATAGGGATTCATCGCCGTGTCGCCATCCAGATACAGCAGACCGCTTTGCGGCGCCTGCGCGAACACGGCATCAACGTAGGCATCAGCATGCACCCGCAACAACTGCTCGCGGGTCACTTCGGACGCTGCGCAATAGCGCAGATAAGGCATCAGCCCCGAGGCGATGAGCTGATCCTCTATCGCCTGTATCCGCGCCGGACTCTCGGGATGATCCGCGCCCATCTCATGCTTCAGACAGACCGGATGGGTCAGATAGGCAGTTTGCATAGTTAACCGTGAAAAGTGAAGATGACACTGTGAAACGTGAAACGGAGAAACGGTTTTACCCTTCCCCCTTCCCCCTTCCCCCTTCCCCCTTAATGC
>Ga0209231_1000327_pt1 | contig 28993 bp, 27 predicted proteins | sample Deesub45470m_DNA_FD_188086 | JGI IMG/M metagenome (GOLD analysis project Ga0209231, IMG submission 188086) | Deep subsurface microbial communities from North Pacific Ocean - 450_OLKR46/470m Metagenome (SPAdes) (version 2) | ecosystem: Environmental > Terrestrial > Deep subsurface > Unclassified ... | reverse complement strand
TCCTTCTTTGTCATCATAACTTCTTGAAGTTAGTTTTCCTTCAATAGCAACTTCTTTTCCTTTTGCTAAATATTTTTCTACGATTTCGGCAGTTTTATTCCAGGCAATAACGTTGTGCCATTGTGTTGACCATTTGTGTTCAATTCTAAAGAAGTTAGCGGGGCTAACTGTTTTAATTTAAAGTTTAGGGACTTACCATCAAAGACTATTGAGTTGGTAATAGATTCTATAATGGAACGTTTTTCCACTCTCTTAAAAGTATTCCAATTTTCATATAACCTTTGAGATTGAGTAACAACAGAATCAAAGGAACTATTAATTTTAGCCATCTCAATAAATTCTTTCTCTAATTTAATTAAGGTAATAGTTAATTTTTCTGATTGTTCAAATAGGGGGTTATAGTGTTGGTTAAATCCTTTAGTTGGAATTTGTCCTTGTACATTCAAATCAATGAGCCTATTCATTTTTTGTTCAATTTCATCAATTTGGTTTTTAGTAACCCTTATCTCATTCTTTTTATCATCAAGTATTTTTTCAGATGAATTAGTGTACTTTTTAATTTCATCTTTAGACATAATAAATTGAGTTAATCGAGAACGAAAGACTTCTTCTAAATCATCCTTATCAATTCTTACTTTACACTTAGTGCAAGAATACTTATTTGTTTTAGACTGAATTCCCATTTTATGACCATTGTGACAATAGAGGTAACTCGTAAATAGGTGTACTCGTTGGTTTAAAGGTTTTGTTTGGCTACTCTTACTTTCTTGGTCTTCAATAATGGCATTAACAGAATCCCATAATTTTTCACTTACTATTTGAGGGCATTTTGTAAATTCCCATTCTTCCTTTGGTTTTTTGCCATCAGGATATTTAGTGCTCGGTACTCCATAATGATTTGATTTTCGTATTCCCTTAGCATCAGGATTTTTTAAGAGTCGAGTAACTGTTGTATCGCTAAACTTTTTCCCTTTTCGAGATGTGTATCCTCGTTCATTTAAAATACGTGCAACTGTTGCTCTTCTTTGGTGTTCTAAAAAAAGCTCATACATAAGCTTTCTTATTGGGGCTTCTTCTTTGTTTATTTCTAATTTGGCATCCACTATTTCAAATCCAAATGAAGCCATTCCTCCAGTTAATTTCCCTAATTTTCTGCGAGTAATAATTGAAGCGTGAATTCGTTCTGATGTTTCTTCTCTTTCCCACTGTGCCATTGCTGAAATGATAGTATAAAACAATCTACCTGCTGGAGTGGATGTGTCGATTGATTCCTGAAGAGAAACCATACTAGCATTATTCTCTTCAAAAATATCAGCAAACTCTAATAGTTCTTTTGTGTTTCGAGCTAACCTTGCAAGTTTGGAAAAAATAAGACCATCAATTTTTTTAGTTCTAATATCATCTAACATTCGTTTAGCTTCTTTCTGTTTCATTATAGATTTTCCACTAATTCCTTCTAGATGATAAACAGTCACAACTTGCCAACCTTTTGCTTCAGCATACATTCGTGCTCGTTTTTCGTGAATCTCAGGACTATCCCCTCTTTTTTGATCGATGGTTGATACACGTATCCAAATGCCTATTTTTCTCATATTGCTCGGTTTTTAATTCTTAGGCTAAGATAATCTAAGTACTCAACACATCAAAGTAATTGTTGAGCATTTGGGATTTTTTTATTGAAAATAAAAATGAGTTATTCCAAGAGAAATAGCATCGAAGATTCCTGCGTTGTTATTTTCTGTCATCCATTTTTTTCTTTTTGGGAAAGCTATTGATTCTAAATGAGGAAACCATTCAATTATTTTTTTTGAAATTTCATATTTTGACGAAACATCAAATTGCTGAAAAACTTCCTTAATTTGAGTTCTAGAATATTCGTGTATAGTTAAATCTTGAGAACGTACTATTTCACAAATAGCACCAATTAACTTTTTAGTTCGTTTAAATTTTTTAAGAGAAATGGGTATATCACGAATGAGAACAATATCAGGTTTAAAATAGTCGAGATATTTTTCAATCCTGTAAATTGATTTTTTATTATTTACTGGCTGAACATAACCAATTCCATAATCAACAAGATCCTTTGGTGTATTAAATACTGCATACCCAATTCCCCATCTATTTGGGAACAATGCGAGAATTGTATTATTTATTTTCTTCATACATTTCTTGCTGTTCGGTTAATCTTCTTATTATAGAATTAACTCCTTTAAGGCGAAGTCTATTTTTGTTAGTTTTTGATTTTGTTTCTAATATTTCAATAAGTTGAAAACAACGATGAATGAGCTCATTATTGTCTTGAAAAAACAATTCCTGAATTGGTGAGTCTATTGACAGATTAAATAGAAAATGGTATCCTAAATATGCTTTGGGATTTTGGTATTTTCCAGTCTCAAAGCGGGATAAGTTCCCTTCATCCATTTTTAGTAAGTACGCAACATCTTTCAGTTTCAAGTTATGATTTTTGCGATACCTACCAAATGATTGGTTAGGTAATTTATTCATATGTGTAAAAGACAATGTGATTACTTAGGTTGCATTGTCTTTTCACATTGTAATATGTAATGAGAACTAACAGGAAGGGCAAGGAAATTGTAAATACTACAATTTTTTTCGAGGTAACTCTAATATTTTGTGGATGAAGAGTGAATTACTCATTACGTTATTAGTTTTACTTCATTTTTTTAGAATTAATGATTTGTAATATTCGCTCTCTATCAGTCAGTCTATAAATTGCTTGTGAACTTTGTTCATAAGATTGTTTAATTATTGTTTGTTTAATAGTGTGAACTTTATTCACTGTATTGTTGAAAGTAATTTCACTAGCTTTATTTTTTTCTTGACTTCCCTCAAGCAATGAATTGCTTGAATAATACAGACGAGATACTCCTCTACGAGCATTTTTTGTTTCTAAAATTTGACCAACCTTATTAGTAACAATAATTAAATTTTTAGAACATAAAGAATCTATAGCAGTAGAGATTGCTCTACCTGATAGATTGGTACAGATACTAAATAACCGTTGTGATATCCAAGCTCTTTCAATTCGTTTACCTTTTATTTCAGAATCAATAATACCAACTGTTTTACGAATTATTATTAACAACACTTTTAACTCACTTTTTGATAATACTTTTAAATGAATATCAAGTAAGCTATTAGGTATTTGTGTTGTTTTATAATAGTACTGCATATATTCATACTACTTGATTATTCAGGTCTATTGGAAGTGGAAGTAAGTTGTATTTATATCAATGCATTCAATGGATGTTTAATAACTTGTGAACGAAGATGTTCTGCTGTTGCAGATAAATAGATGGTTGTTGTTTTAATATCACTATGTCCCATCATTTTAGATAAACTGTAAATGTCACAACCACCTTCAAGCATTAGTGTTGCAAAGGTATGACGAAGTTCGTGTGTCTTAAAAGTTATTCCAGTAGCTTTTCTCATTTTAATAATAAGTCTCTTTAAACCTGAATCTGTAAATCCTTGATTTCTATTAGAAGAAGTGAAAAATTCTGGACACGTTTTATTTTGTTTTTTCCTTTCCCTTAAATAATTATCTAAACTATGAACCAAGGTTGTACTCAAAGGAATAATTCGATCCTTATCTCCCTTCCCTTTTACAAAAACACTTTGATTTTGTATATCAACATCAGTTAATTTTAATTTAAGTAATTCACTTTTACGTAAACCAGTAAAAAGAAACATTGAGAATAATGCATGATTCCTATATCTTAAATATTTTTGGGTATATGGGTAATTAAAGGTTATTTCCAATAATTTAAATGCTTCTTGTCGTGTTAGTTTTTTTGGAAGCGATTTTGATCCTTTAGGTAATTCTAATCCTTCAACATAATTTTTATCCAAATAATTATGTTTTACGCACCACCTAAAAAATACCAACAATGACATAAAGTAGGTTTTATAAGTTGTTGTTTTCCAATTTTTAGCGACTCTTCCTTCCAAGAAGAACGAAAGTACTTTTTTCTCATTTACTTCGCTTATATGCGAGATTTGAGCCGATGATGAGAAGTTAGAGATGTTCTCTCTATATCTCTTTACCGTGTTATCTGAAACCCCTCTAATGTATTTTGCATAATGACAAAAATCCTCTTGTAATAATTCAATGTTCATTTGATTTGAAACATTTATCACTACTCAAGGATTCTATATGGGCTCATCTCAAAATGATGTGCCCCTAAAGTGTCGATTTTTTAAAAGCGTTTCCGCTATCGCCTTTTAAAATAAGGCTAATGTGTGCGCATGCTAGGACTTGAACCTAGGACCTCGTCATTATCAGGAATGTAATCGAACCTTATTTCCTTAAAATGTTAATTTATAAGGGTTTTAGGACGATTCATACCTAAAAATACAATTTTTACTAGGGGCACATCTTTTTCCGCTTTTAACCGAGAGTAGTGATACAATGTATAATTAAAGTTTATTAATCTACTGTATCGACAAATTAATTATATCATGAATTAAATAGATATCAAAAAGATAATTGTTCTATATAGTTACGCGCATCTTCAGAGTTTATTGATCGCAAATAACTTTGGGTCATATATATGTTTGAATGCCCTAATGCTCTCATAATAGTGGTAATATCCGCATTGACCCTAGCGAGTGAACACGCAAAGGAGTGCCTTAATTGATGTACGTGAAAACGAATTCCAGAAACGTTTCTATATCGTTCAACCCAATGTTTAAGTCCGTAATCGGTCAATGCTGTATCACGTCTTGTTGAAATAATGAGGTTATCACAAGTAGAGAATCTTTGTTTTCGAGCTTCTAAGTATGATTTCAATTGAATAAGTAAAAGTGGGTGAAGTGGAATATATCGGCTTTTTTTACTCTTAGAAGTTTTACCGTTAATGAAAAGTGTTCTCTGTTCAAAGTGAACATCTTTAATTTTTAATGAGAGTAATTCCCTTCTACGAACACCGGTGTATATAAAGATACTGATAATAAGTAAATCTCTTTTGTATGAGAAACGATCATCAATAGTGTGAAGGGAAATTGAAGCTATAATTTTTGCAATATCTTTTTCACCTAAGGCTCTTTCATCTTCATACTTTGGATCGGGTGGTTTTTGAATTTTTGACGTTAAATACCCTTCTTCTATGTAATTATTAAACTCGAGCCATCTAAAGAAAACCATTAGTTTATTATGATATGTTTTAATGGTTGATGTCTTAACACCTGTATGAATAAATCTTTGTCCGACTAAACGTTTACGGAGTTTGATTCTTTTATAGAATTCATTCAGCATTTGAGGATAAAGATTAGTTAGGCATATTAATTCAGGCATAATTTTTTGAAATGTATTAAAAACTTCCCCATAACTTTTAAGTGTGTCCGATCTCAAACTTTTACTGTACTTACACTCAGAAATATATACTTCAAAAAGTTCCTTAAGATAAAAAGCTCTATTATTAAGTTTTTGAGTTGAGGGATTATTCATAGTATTTTTGAGGGAATAAAAACGCATATCTATTGATGTGCGTTTTTGGATTTAGTTATTTTAACCAAAGTTCGCCAAGTATCGTTATGTTCTGATTCTTATAGATACAATTATATTGTTCCATTGGGTTACTTTTTCGAGGGCTTACTATCTTCCTTAATTGGAGCTATTTTTTCAATTTTCGGTTGAGATTCTAAACTCCATTTTTCAGTCACATATGAAATGATGAACATTTCATCTTTAATGACTTGTAATAGATTTTCATTTTCCATTTCAATCAAATTGTATTCTTTAGGAATGGTTCCATTGAATTTTTTTGAAATGATTTCAATTAATTCTTTGCGACTAAGGTATTTAGTTAAATCGGCGCCAAAATCTTTAATAGTTCTCTCTTCACCAATAGCACGTTTTCTTAGTACCATTGAGAAGTATTTCATTAGAGCATTTTTGTTTTGTTCCATAATGTTAAGTTTTAGTGAATTTTCCAAAGAGACATTATTTTTAGATCCCCTACTTTGAAATTTTCTTGTGTTAATAGCTTATTTAATTCTACCTCAGCTTCCTTTTTAGTATCAAAAAAGAAACTTGGTTTTGTGGTCACGAGATATTTATCTTTTTCATCTACATCAGAAGTGAAAATAGCAAATACACGTTGTGTTTTTCCTCTCATAAAAAGTAAAGAGTAGTAATTACTTCTATCATATTCATCCCATTTTTCTATAGGTTTTGAATAGAGATAATGATTTTCATTGTTTGTACGTTGAAAAAATTCAGATATTTCAGAGTGAGATAATTCAGGAGTTTTTGTTAGATGTTTTTCAAATTGTTGAATATAAAATTCAAGTATTGAAACATCGTTTCCAATCAAACCTAAAAGTTCTGCATCATTCATTTCTTCAATATTATAATCGTCTAATCCATCGAGATAGAGGTATTCAAGAATATCAATTAATTCCTTTCGAGAAAATAGATTCTTAAAGAGAGTACTTAAATTTTGATCTTTTTGCTTTCGTAATTCTTCTAATAGATACTTCAGAAAGAAAAGATGTATTTTTTGTTCTTTAATCGTCATAATTTTCTGTATTAAAGTTGTCTTCATCTTTCGCTTCACAATGATTGGAAATTGTTGCGAGTAAATAGTCATAATTACCGCTTTTAGCTTCTTTTAGCACTGTGTCAATTTCTTCTTGTGTCCAACCTTCACGTTTCGCTTGTCTTTGAAAAACTCCCATAACAGCAAAGGCATTTCCATTAACCCCAACCAAGTCGAGATTAACTGTTTTATTGATTACTTTTTTCATTCTTATTTAATTTTAAAGATTAATAATTCAGTTTAAATTGGATAGTTTGTGGTGAGCACCTCAATCTTTTGAATTCGTTTTGTTCCCTTCTCAGCTTTTCGTGCTGTTAAAGGTTTTTCAAAAGTTTTGGTATACCACCCAAACTCTTTCGTATACAGGTTTAAAATATCTGTTGGATATGAGCTTAAAAGGAACTTTCCTTTTATTTGAGTAAGTGTTTTGAGAAGGTTAATATACTCTTCACGAGTATAGCCATCATAATGTCCTTGATTCACATCAATATACGGTGGGTCAACATAATGAAAAGCATCTTCGGAATCTCTACTTTGAATAACCTTACAGGCATCATTATGTTCGATTTGAGCATTTTCTAATCGATCAAAAATTTCTTTATCGAAAGCTATTTTTTTATTTTCAAAAGCTTTTACTCGTTTACCATATTTATCATATCCCCAGGAACCAATACGACACGAAAATCCCATATTGGTGGCAACATAGAACGCCCAGGCTTGCTGTAATTTATTAAACAAGTGAGGAATTCTATAAATGGTATTTGCAACTGTATAGCTTACTCGTGAAAATGGAGTTGCTTCAATTTTTTCTTTTAAATTTTCAAAGTCTGTTTTAACGACTTCATAAAAATTTACTACCATTGCATTGGTGTCATTGATGATTTCGGATTGTACAGGCTCTTTGGCAAAAAATACGGCACCACCTCCAAAAAAAGCTTCGGTATAGATTGTGTGTTCAGGAATAATAGGCAGGATGTGTTGAAGCATATTTAATTTTCCTCCGTAATAGGAGATGGGGGTTTTAGGCATAATTAATAGGGGGTTATTGAATTAAAGTTCCCCTTCATTAACAAAAGAGGTGTAAGATTCAGAAGTTATAATGATATGGTCTAAAACATTGACTTCCATAATTTCTGCAATTTCTTTTAAGCGTTTAGTTTGCTTTCTATCACTTTCAGAAATTGTTAATTTTCCAGAAGGATGATTGTGAGCAATAATGATTGCAGTTGCATTACTTTTAAGAACTAATTGAAAAATTTCTTTGGTGTTAATAATTACACCTTTAGTACTCCCAACTGCTACTTGTGAAATTCCTAAAACTCGATTGCTGTTACTCAAGAGCACAACCAAAAAGAATTCTTTTAAATCAATTTTTTGTGAGTCTAAAAAAGTTCGAATGATTTTTTCAGCATCTTCAACATTGGAAATTAGTTTCGTTGAATTATACAAAGGGCGTTTATAGATAATTTCAATTTCATAAGGAATGAAATGTTGGATATCAGGTGTTTCTGTTTTCATATTATTAAATTTAAGGTTCATCTATTGCTAGTATGAAGGATTTAAAAAACAGGAGGAAGAGCCAGAAAATTGTAATTATTTTCGTGCTTGGGAAGGTAGAACCGTTGTAGCTGAAAATGCAATTGATGGTTTACCATCAATCATTAATTTTAAATATACTTCGTAGTTAGATAAGTTTACAAAGTCAGAAGCTTCAAATACAGGTGAGAATTCTTTTTCCATAAATCGAGCATCAGCTTGTCCTAACCTAAAACACACGATAGTTCCAACATTTCCCAATACAGCATCTCTAATTTTTATATCTAATTGTGAAATATATTGATGCGCCATAATAATCCCAATTTTAAATTTTCGAAGTTCTGAGAGCATTTCAATCATTGAAAGATTGGTGTAATTCTGAAATTCATCTAAATACACAAAAAAATATTCACGCTGATTTTCAGGTGTGTCTATTCTACTAAAAGCCGATGAGGATAATGAGGTCAATAGGAGTGAACCAAGGATATACGAGGCATCAGCACCTAAGTTTCCCTTTGATAAATTCACGAGTAATATCTGTTTGTTATCCATAATTGAACGTATTGAAATTTGTTGTTTATTTTCAATAAGAATTCTTTTAACGGATGGATAAGCTAACATTCCCCCAAGTTTGTTATAGATAGGAACTAAATCCGTTTTTCCATAATTTTTGAATTCTTTAAGCCAAAAATTTTTAATGTCAGGATTTACAATATTAGGCAGGCATTGATTTCTAAATTCAGAGTCGTGCAAAATTTTAATAACATCTGAAAAATTTGTTGACGGTTGGTCTAAGAGCGTTAACAACGTATTTCTCAAAATATGAGAAAGCTTTACTCCCCAACCTTGATTACCCCATAAACGTTGAAAAACCTCTAAAATATTAGAGGCTACTAATGCTCTTTTTTCATAAGAGACTTTGCGAAGAGGATTATATCCTAATGTTAAATTTGGATTTGTAGCATCAAGATATACGACATCTTTAAACCTATTGTTTGGTATTTCTTGTAACACTGAAGTGATTAAATCTCCGTGGACATCAATTAAACAGATTCCGTTTCCATAGATAATATCTTGATCAATTTTAGTTTTAAGTAGGTTAGTTTTTCCTGCCCCAGTTTTTCCTAAAATATAAAAATGATGTAATCTATCTTTTAATTTTATACCAAATAAATTATGTGAACCTCTAAAATTTGATTCTGCAAAATAACAAATTGGATTGTAACAATATTCACACATATTTATATTGTTACGTTTCTTTTTAAAATTAAAAAGGCGAAGGAAATTGTAATTCCCTTATTAAAAAATTATTTTGAAGAAATTATATTTTATATTTTTTAGCAAATTCAGGTGAGGAAATATATAAATTACCTTTTGCTCTAGTACATGCAACATATAATTTATTCTTTGACATAGGAGGTAATTGATTTAGTTGACCTTTCAATAATAGTTTATATGCACCTCCAGTTAAAATAACAAAGACATCTTGATAATGATCTTCACCTTTGGTAGCACCCCAATTATTTGAATAACAATTATACTTAAAATGCATACTAAAAAATAATTTTACAATTTCATTATCATTCATAATAATATCAGTATCTTCTTGGTTTTCAAGAAAAACAACATTTGTATCTTCTCTGATACTTTTCGATGCAATATTAATTTCTAAATTATTCGTTACAAAATTACATACACTAGGGCTACACCTCCAACTTTTATCTAAAGTAGTTGTATCAACGGTTAAACCTGCTTTTTTAAATCTTTCTATAAAAATACCATAATTATCATGCAAGCTATTGTTAACATTTCCATCTCTACTCGTATCAAAAGTATATTGAAAAAAATCACCTACAAATAAAATATTTACCGAGGCTTTTATCAAATATTCAATAAAATTAAAATCATGCCCTCCAAAATCCTGAACTTCATCAACATACAATTCATCAAAATATTTTTCGATTCTTTCATTTACTTCATCAAGTGTTTTTTCTGTTTTTAGCAATTTAGCAATTCTATTGCTATACAATCGTTGGTAAGAATCAATATAATATTTTATATTATCATCCTTTACGAAATTAATACTGTTTGGCTCAAAATTTATACCTCTTGTTTTAAATTTATAAGATAGCAATGGTTTAAAACAAAAAGAATATAAAAATTTAAAATATGGAAACAGTTTAATATTATCAGGAAAAAAACCAAATTTTTTAATAATTTTTCTTCTTAAATTATTAATATTAGCATTCGTATATGTTAAAATAAGAGCTCTTTTTTCTAAAGTAAGATTTTTAATTATTAAACTTGTCTTTCCAGACCCAGCAACTGCAAAAACTATTCGTTTATCCATATGATTGCATTTTTAATATATTGAGGAATCTCAATATCGCCATTTTTTTCTTCTAATAGTTTAAAAGCACAATCTGCCTTATTTTTTAGCATATAATCTTGAACAGACAATTTTAAAGGTTTAAATATTTGATCACAAGCTGTCTTATTATCCCTATATAATGCAACTTCAAAAGTATATCTATCGTTGTCTTCATCAGAAAATAATTTAATATTTCCATTTATAAAATCAGCATATCTATTAGTACAATTATTATCATAATCTCTATCATTATCAGTAATAAATGCTGTTTTAATATTTAATAATTTTGCTATTTCTAAATACCTTTTAAATTTTAATCCTCCAACTGAAATAATATGAATATTTGATTCTTCAATACTAACACCAACTAATTTATTAAAGAAAGTTTCCATTAAAATATATTCAGCATCACCCTCTACTAAAATAACCTTACTTGAAAGAATAAACTGAAGAATATTATTATCAGGTGCTTTCATAAAAAAATTTGCAGTATCTGAAGTTAAGTCTTTTAACATAACAGATGACGGACTGTTACTGTTAAGTAAAATAGCCTTTCTTAGGTCTAATCTTGTACTAACTAAATCACTATGTGTTGCAATAAATATCTGTTTATCATCTGCATCAGAAATTTCTTTTATCAATTTTTTCATATTAATATGACTTAAATGGTTTTCAGGCTCTTCAAGTAAAACAACATCTAAAATCCTATCAGTTTTTTGTAGAGCAAATTTTGTTTTTATAAAACATTGTCGACCTTTCCCTTTATTTTCTATGCTTATATCGCCCTCTGATATTGTTAAGTCTGAATCAAGATTATATTTGTTCCCTGTTCTAATTGAAAAAGCATAATCATCTTCAATTTTGTCATTTAAGTCTTTTAAAATATTGTTTTTGAAATCATCTTTATATTTTCTATATGCATTTTGAAATTTACTTTTATCTGTTTCACTTGCATGATTTAAAAAAACTTTCTTGATATACTCTTTTGTTGCATATTCATTATTAATTTGAGTATTATCAATTAATAGATGCTTAAAATATTTTTTATATCCTGTATATGATTGGTCTGCAAATGTTTTAAATGAAATTGAATAGTATTCAAATGGAAAATTTGATTCACTTTGTTCTAATACTTCTTTGATTTCATTAGTTAAATCAAGTCGTGGTTCACAAATTAATTTTAACCCATCAAGTTTTTCATTAGTTGAATTAAAATTACCTGACAATTCATAATTATTTTGTTCATTTAAAAAAAGTTCAATTGAGAGGGTTGGTAACTTATTAATATTTTTATCTCCATTTAAAAACTCTGAAATTACATCAACATTAAATAAATTTTCTAATCCACTACTTTCAATCTTATTTCTACTTCCGCTCAAAACAAGGTCAATAGCAGTCAGAATTGAACTTTTCCCTGATTCATTATCACCTATTAGTAAATTCATCTTGCTATCAAAATGAATAGCTAAATCTCTAAACCGTTTAAAATTATTAAGTTTTATTTTAGTTATATGTTTTCCCATAGTTTTTAAATTTCTAGTAGTTTTTTATAAATCTCAACCATAGCTAAAGTATCTAGCTCACAATAATCTAAAAGATTTTTACGAACAATTTCTTTGTTCTCTGAATAGTCTTTATCTAAAACCATTCTTCCCCACGTGTCCAATGCCATTGTTCCATTTTGAACTTCGAGTTCGCTATATGAGAATTTTGGAACTATAATTGGTAGAACTTTTTTAATTGATGTTGAGCCATGAAATTGATAATCAACATAATCAATTTTAAAGATATCTTCTAAATCAAACATTTCATTATTCATATTCTCAAGATAATCTATATGATGAGGTAACATTGAAACCATATCTTTATTACGACTTATTTCAAAACTAGCATGCCAAGAAATATACGTTCCAGTATTTCCAGTAGACTCTTCCATATATTGAATTAATTTTTCAGGAAATTCTAATTTGTCAGCTAGAAATTCAAAATGTTTAATTTTTCCATCCTCCTGCATAGAATGAATTGAAACCTGAAAAGGTACGTGTTGATGAGGTTTTAATCCATCTGTTTTAGGAACAGCACTTGCATAAGTTTCATAGTCTATGAAATGCAAGGGAAATTTTAAATTAGATAATTTATTAGATATTTTACCTTCATTAATAATTGCAGTTCCTTGTTTGGTGGATTTAATTTGTAAAAGTTGTTTGTCATTCAAAGAATAATCACTTGGAATATCTTTTAATAATAGGACATCCATATCAAGCAATTCCTTTATCTTTTTATCTCTAATATTTCCAATTTCATAAATACTATATTCTAAAATATCTGTGTTAAAAATTTTAAAACTATCACAATGATTTGATCGGGTATTTTCTCTACAAACACAAGTGTTAAAGCTAATTTCTTCTTTGTTTATATAGTTTACAGCTTCATTAATCTGATTAACAACAGTAGAATAGATTTTATCTATTTTTTCAGTCACGTCTTCAATTATTAACAACTCTTTTGGATTAACATCCCCATTTCGAATATAATCTTTATTTAAATAGATAATTGAAACTTGGGAAACCTCATATCCATTTTCAAGCATTGTGTATTTTTGAAAACAAACATCCTTTAAATGATTATGCTTTTTATCAGTTTTAATTTTCGTAGATGATTTTACTTCATAAATATGCCACGTTCCATCTTTCTTTTTTTCTAGTACATCTATTCTTGAAAAAACTCCCTTTGAAGTCTCAAATGCAGGTTGGAAAAATATTTCACCTCCATTCTTAATTTGGTTTTCAGTAATTTCAGAAGATGCAAAATCAGAAAATTTAATCCCATTAGGAAATAATTGTTGAGCATAATCTTCTACTTCGTAGCCTTCTTTAATTAACTTTTCTAAGAACAATGAAAACTCACCTGAAGGATATTCTTCAGGTTTATTTTTCAATAGCCATAAAGATTTTGAGCAATTGAGATATTGTATGAAATTTGTTTTGGTTAATTTGAACATATAATATCTAATATTAACGAAGTTTAATTTGTTCAATTGTAAACTTTAATCGTTGTAAAAGATCATCATAAGACAATATATCTATCACGTTCTTGTATTTACGTTTTACAACTTCGAAATCATTTTTTTGAGCTTTTGAAAGGTTATTTTCTCTACCCATAATAATGAACCCTTTAGGATTGGTAATGTGAATGTTAAAATTTTTGGGCAATTCATTCTGATATTTTTCAGTAAGTAATTTTTCTCCTCGTTTACCCCATCTATTTAGATAATAGATATATTTTTCTAATTGCATTACTGTTCCAGATAACTCCCTAAGAGGGATATAATTATCTCTATAGGTTCCCTTGGTCATTATTGCATGTTCAAAAGGTTGTTTTATTTCAACAATATCAATATGTCCATTCGCATCAACGAATAAATAATCTAAAGATTTTACTTTAATATCATCTGCATTTACAGGAACTTCTTTAAATACGGCTATATATTTAGGATAAAGTAAAAGTAGAATATCTATAATTTCTGACTGCCATTGTGTTTCATTGAAATTATTTTCATCATCTAGCATTAATTTCAATTTATTATAAATAGTTTGATATTTATCTACTTCATAATCACTAAAAAGAGTCACTAATTTTACACCTTTCGAAGAAGGTTTCTTGTTCCTGTATTTTTTATATGTTTTTTCCGCATCCTTTACGTTTTCAAAATAATTTCTTAAAACAGAAGATATTCTTGATTGAGCATAAAGTTTTTTTTCGTAAGACGTTGGAAAGTTCTCAATAAGTCCAAAAAATTCTTCAGCTGGAATACTGTTTGGAAATTCACCTCCAATAATAATATCACCGGACACTAATTCTGAAATTTGCTTAAATATTGAAATATTTGTTTCTGCAATAAAACAAGATAAATCTATGTCTATATCTTTATGAATATAAATTTCATTATTATTAACTAGCACTCCCTTAAAAAACCTATAAAACTTATCCTTAGTTTTCCCTATTGATAAGGTGGTTAATTCTGCAATATTGAATTCAGCATCAGGAAAATCATCAGAGAATTCCTCATCATTAATTGTCAGTCTAGATTTCTTAACAAGATATTCCGTTTTTAATGAGAAAATTCTATGTGCAATTCTAACTTCACCAGATCTTTTAAGTTCTTTTCTAATCCAATCTTCTTGGCTAAAACTAGAATCACCGTAAGAATAAACTAGCTGAATATATTTTGAAGTTTTTTCTATTTCAATCATATTTTATTTCTTATACTTCTTAAAATTCTCAGCTTGTTCAAAGATTTCCTTATAAACTTCGTCTCTATCTACAGGGGGATAATCATTTTCGGCTAACAGGACGATTAGATGTGCCTTTAATTCGGCTTTAATATCACTTCGCTTGCTCCAATCAGTATACCTTGCCTTATCATCAACTTCAGTTTTAACTAATTTTGCAAGATTTACTAATTTATCTTCGGGATAATCAAAGTCATATTTATGAGCTAACGCTTTCAAGATATCGTAAAATGCTTTTTCTTCAAAATCAATTCCAAGCTCATTAAAAGATTCTTTTTCTTTTCGTAAGGCATTATACAAATCAATTATTTCATCAGTAAATTCTTCAAGAACTTCTCCTTTTAAAACATCACTTTCTTTACGTTCATTATATTTTTCAACCAATGATTGAAATTTCTTTGAAAAATCAGTACCCTTTACTTTATTTATCTTCTTAAAATCTCCAATCGCTTTAGCTAATAATTGTTGAAGCAATTTAATTTTTGTGTTTGGTAATTTTATTTTATCAATTTTAGATAAATAATTATCGTCAAAAATATCTACTTCAGCTTGTGATTCATCACCTAATTTAAAAATCTCTTCAATTCCATCACTTTGTAATGCTTCCTTAATCATTTCACGCACTTTAGTATTCATTTGCGCTGTATCTGGAGCATTACCTTTGGTGAGTTTAAAAACAATAGAGCGAATTGCTAAAAAGAAGTGAATTAAGTCCATTTCATTTTCAGAAAAAACTCCGCTTCCTGAACATATATCAAAGGCTGCTTTTAATCGTTTTACTAAATGCATAAAACGTTTTTCCAATTCCTGAGTTAGCTGAACATATTCAGCTCCTAAATTTAAGGTATGTAATTGCTCTAATGCAGAGCCTTTAAAGTATTTTGAACTATCAAAGTTATGGAATACTTTATTGAGTAAATCGAGGTGATCTTTTACTATTACAATTGATTGTTCAATGTCTTCAAAGTTTTGACTATCAATTTTATTGTATTGAGCCAACGCCAAATTCATTGCTTTTTTAATTCCAATATAATCAACAATGAGACCTTTTTGTTTCCCTTCAAATTTTCTATTTACCCTAGAAATAGTTTGAATTAAACTGTGTTTTTGAAGTGGTTTATCAATGTACATTGTATCTAAAAAAGGAACATCAAATCCCGTAAGCCACATATCAACCACAATCGCTATTTTAAAATTAGAATTTGCAATTTTAAATTGTCTGTCTAATTCTTTTCTATAGTCTTTATTTCCTAATAAATCATAAAATTCTTTCGGGTCATTTTGATTTCGAGTCATAATCATTTTAACTCGTGGCATAGGCTTTATTTCTCTTTTCTCTTTTGAAGTTAAAATAGCTCCTTCTTCAAAAGATTTCACTTCATTCCAGTCTGGTTTAATCGCTAAAATTTCTTGATACAAGCTGTAGGCAATCTCTCTACTACTGCATACAAACATTGCTTTTCCTTTTATGCTTGAACCTTCCTCTAAACGTTTTGCATAATGATTAACAAAGTCTTTAGCGACAGCCTTTATTCGATCAGGGTCACCAATAATGGCATTCATATTTGCTGTTGCTTTTTTACTTTCTTCTATTTGGTATTCATTAGTCCCCTCTTCAACACATTGTCCATAATAGGTTTCAATTTCCTGAAGTTTAGAGTTGTCCAATAATACTTTTGCGGCTCTTCCCTCATAAACAATTCGTACAGTAATTTCATCTTTTACAGATTCGGTCATTGTGTAACTATCAGCAATCTCTCCAAACACATCTAATGTGGCGTCAATAGGTGTTCCTGTAAATCCAACATAGGTGGCGTTTGGTAACGAATCGTGTAAATATTTTGCAAACCCAAAAGTTTTTTCAACTCCTTTCTCGGTAATCTTTATTTTTTGATTTAAGTTTATTTGACTTCTATGTGCTTCATCTGAAATACAAATTACATTATTTCGCTCAGTTAAAAGTTCTAAGTCTTCAGTAAATTTATGAATGGTAGTCAAAAATACACCTCCACTTTTTCGACCTTGTAATAAAGTTCTTAAATGGGAACGACTATCAACACTTATAATATTTTCGTCACCAACATATCTTTTTGCGTTGGTAAATTGTGCTGAAAGTTGATCGTCTAAATCTGTCCTGTCAGTAATTAAAACAATAGTTGGATTTGAAAAATGGGTACTTCTCATTAACAATCGTGTTAAAAAAAGCATTGTAAAACTTTTTCCACATCCAGTTGCCCCGAAATAGGTTCCTCCTTTACCATCACCCTCGGGTCGTTGGTGGATTTTTATGTTTTCAAAAAGTTTTTTAGCTGCAAAGTATTGAGGATATCTACAAACAATTTTTATATCTTTTTTAGCGCTATCAGGTAGATAAATAAAATTATGAATAATATCTCTTAATCGGTCTTTACTACACATTCCGTGAACTAATGAATAGGCAGAGTCTATTCCCTCTAAATCTTCAGTTTCATTTCCTGTAATTTTACGCCAAGCGTAAAAGAACTCATAAGGGGCAAAGAATGAGCCAGCTTTATTATTCACTCCATCACTAATTACACAAAAAGCATTGTATTTAAATAATTCAGGAATATCACGTTTATAGCGTGTAGTTAGTTGTACATACGCATCGTGAATTGTTGTATTTTCTTGTATAGCAGTTTTAAATTCAAAAACTACCAAAGGTAATCCGTTAATATAGATGATCCCATCAGGAATACGTCTTTCATAACCTACTATTTCTAGTTGGTTAACAAATTTATAGCTATTATGGTCAGTCTCAGAATAATCAATTAATTCAACAAATAAATCTTTTTTAGTAGGGTCTTCACGTTTTAATATAAAACCTTCCATTACCCATTCCATTATTTTTTTATTGCTATGATATAAATCGGAACTTGGTAAAAGCGTTAGCTTATTTATAATGGTTTTTATTTCATTTTTTGTAATATCAAAATACCTTTTTTGCAGGTATTCTTGAAGGTCTTCTTTAATAAGAACTTCTTGTTCATCTCTTTTAATTGTAGCTCCATTAATATGTGGAATATTTTCAGTAGCAAACAATTCTATAAATGCTTTTTCTAATTGATATTCTGTAAATTTCATATGTTTCTTTTTATTACTTTAGTATATCAAATTTTTTGCGCAAAAAATTTGATACTTACATAGTGTACTATCGCCTACTAAAATTTTCTAATTCCCATTGTGCCAAACTTATATTTTGTTTATTAGCTAAAATCTCTGCTAAACGAATAATTTTTAAATATTCTTCTACGTTGTTTAACCCTGTCCAGTTTATAAGAGGTTTATTGTTAATTTCCCCTTGAATAATTCTATCTATAGGAAAATGTGGAGGTGTTTCAATTTCACCTAAACACCACAAATATTTTAAAACTAAGTTTAGTAACTTTTGACTAATACCTACATTAAGCTTTTCATTATTTAAGATACCCTTGAAATTAGCACTGTACTCAATAATATTTAAAATATTGGAAATGTGCTGTTCTTCTGTAACTGTATTTTTATATTGAGGTAAAAGGTTATCTTCAACATAATGCCTTAACTTATTTCTAAATTCATTTCTGCTTGCTTCTGATGAATTTGAACCATAGATACCGCTTCGCTGAAAAGCTCCGCCAAAACTTAGTATCCAAACTTCATAATGTAGAAATGCTTGTTTGTGATTTGTATTCATAATTATTTTAACTATTTGGTTCGCTTATAGATTCTTCATCAAAAGTTTCAACCATCATCATTTTATAATGTTGTAAATGATCAGTGATATTAAAAATTTCTTCAAATACTTTCATATACTTTTCAATAGTTTCGTCTTGATATTCTATAAATAAATCATCATTCATACTATGTGAACCATCATTTATCCAACACATTAATGAACGACAAATTTCTTGCTCTTCAAAAGTTTCGAATTTTTGAATTAAATCTTCATCTTTATATTTACCAAGAATTTTAAAGTAATTCTCGATAATTCTACGCATTGTATTTTGAATGGTAATAAGAGAATTATTTTTACGCTCTTTTAACTCTCTCCATAACAATTCATAAGAAGTATGTATTGGATTTTCTTGAATATAGGGTTGAATTTTACTTATTTTATTCTTTTTTCTTAAAATCCAAAAATGTGTTTTGTTGCATTTATTATTTCCGTTATTAGTATATGAAACCTCCTTATGAAAATAAACATTATGTGTAAGAAGTATTAATTGAGAAACATTGCCTATTCCATTTTTAATATTAAAAATGATATTTTTTATTAATGTACTCACAACAAAAAGAATACTACTATCTAAACTTGAGACAGGATCATCAATTACTAAAATTCTTTCTTCTGTAATACTGTTTTCTTGAAGAGAACCTTTAACAATTTGTAAAAAATATAAAAAAGTGATAAAAGTAATTTCCCCTTCACTTAAGGTTGATTCTGCTAAACTTCCATCTTCCCTTTTTATTTGATAATGATTTCCTTCCTTTTCATAAGGTACAATTTCAAAATTTAAAAAACCATAAGTTTTTAATGTATTATTAATTTCAATTACGGTTGGCTCTACACTAGTAATATTTAGACTTAACTCCTTAATTTCTTTATTTAACTCTTTATAATTATTTAAATTTTCTTGATATTTTTTTGTTATACCATCAATGCTTTTATTTAAATTATCTATCTCAAGGTTATAAGTTTTAATATCATCCTCATTTTCATTAATTAGATATTTCCAGATATCATTTATAAGATTTATTCTTTCAATATTAAAATTATCTACTATTTTATTATGCTCTTTAATTTTATCATTTGCAGTTTTTAAAAGTTCTTCAATTTTTTCTAATTGGTTTTTAACTGAAACAATTTCAACACTTCTACTTGGTTCTGAAATTTTATTTTGTAAAATTTCTTTATTAGTTGAAAGTTGACTAATAAAGGTTTTTAAATTAGCGGAGAAGAGGCTAATATCTAATTTCGTTTTTTTATTTTCTTTTTCTTGGCTTTCATATTGATTTAATTCATTAACAATTGTACTAGCAATAGTTATGTATTCTATTTTTAAATCTTTCACTTTTCTTAAATCTTGAGTGAAATTTTCATCAAAAAAGGACTCTAACTGTTTTTTGAAATCTGTTGAAATAGTTTTTTGCTGACAAAAAGGACAAGTTTCATCACCTTCTTGGATAAATGTTTTTCCTTGAATAATCCAATCACTTAAATTTAATTTTTGAATAAGTTTAGCAATTTCAACATCTGTTTTACCAATTATTTTTTTCTTCCATATCAGATCTTTTTCTATTTCCAATACTTTTGAATAATCAATTTTATTAAATGGAGTAATAGATATTGGTCTTTCCTCAAAAATAGTTTTTGATTTTGATTTTAATTCCTCAATTGTTTTTATCGCTGAAGTATTTTCGGTAAATTCAGATAGAAGTTTTGATTTAAAATTATCCTTGCTATTCATAGCTCCCTTAAAAGCTTCTTTAAAGTTATTTTCATTTTTTTTATAAATGTTTTTCCAAACTTTTTCTTTAAAAACTTCTTCTTTTTCTTTTTTAATTTCAATTTGGGCATCTAAAGATTCTTTACTTTTAGTATGTTTGTTTTTTAATTCGGTTAGTTTCTCTTGTTTTGATTCTATTAACGCAATTTCGTCTTTAGTTGCTTTTCCAAGTGTAAAAACACCATTTAGTTTATGTTTACCAAAATGTTCTTCTTTAAATTTCTTATTGTAAACTAAAGTATTTATTTCAATATCATTTTTCCATTGTTTTGAGCAATTTTTAAACTTTAAATCTGAAGAGTCATATAGAAAATTTGAAATAGTGGTTTTACCAGTACCGTTTGTACCATAAATAAAATTGATTTTATTTAAGCCTTTAATTTCTGTTCCATTTTCTGGATCAAAAGTTGCAATATTTTTTATTTTAATATCTGTAATCATAGCATTTGATATTTTTTAAACTTCTTTTTTTACGTTTTCTATAAATGTTTTAAACAAGAATATCGACATAGTACCAGCCAAGTTTACTGCTAATTCGCTATGTCTTTCTTGTGGTTTTATATTTGATTTGCTTTTTCCGTGCGCATCACCTAATTTATTTCTTAATGCTCCTAACCCCGAAACAGTACTACTTAGTCCACCTAAAATTTGCTTAAATATTTCTTCTTGATGTTGCTCTGGAGCTAAACTAAGTGAATTGGCAACTTTTTTATAAAGTATTGGTAAATCTGCGCTTTCTTTATAAGTAACATTAAGATTGTCCAAAATATATTTTAAAACACTTTCAACTAATGTTCTTGCAATTGTAATAGCTCCTTCAGGGTCAGACTCTTTGCGTTCAATTGCCTTTTCCCATTGTGAATGAATATGAGCCTCATCAAAAGTTATTGTATGATCTATTGGCGATTCAATTTTAGATTCTAAATAATTTAATAACTCAGAAAATTCAGCCCATAGAAATTTTCTTCTATCGGCATAATTATCAAATCGTCCTTTTATAAAAATCCAAAATTGGTCAATTGTTCTGTTTAACTTAATCCATTTAGGTAAGTGTTTTTCAAAAACAGTTTTTTTTATAAGTATCCCTCTAACGTATGTGTAAATATTGTTATCAAAAGCTCCGCCAGTTGCCCTACTAACCAAACTATCTTGCATATATTGAGCTAGCTCAAAATCTGATAAATTATTAATATTTTCTATTTCTTCATTTATAGTAATCATATTTTTTAATTAACAATTTCTTTTTCAATTTCAACTTTTGTCATTTTTGAGAGAAGTAACTCCTTTAAATCTTTAAGCTTAAAGTTTTGAGTTTCTATTATTAATTTCTTATCAAAAACTGATTTTATAATATCACTAAAAGCACACATAATATGTTTTTCAGGAACAGTTAAAATCATTTCTTTAATCATTTTTGAATTAATAGAATTTACGATTGATGATGTCGTCCCCAGAGAGTTAAATTTAAATGAACTTAAAAAACAATATATAAATTCTGAACTAATATAAGATTTAGATTTTTGAATAAAATGAGCGATTGCTTCATTTGAAAGCATATCTTCAGTTGTTATTCCAACCTTACCGATTGACATTTTAAAACTTAATATTGTTGTCTGTTTTGGGATAATTGGAATACTAATTTTTTTAATAGCATCAAAGGTAAGTTCTTCTGAAGTAGTTAAAATGAAACACCCATTTTCTCCAAAATCTCTTATTGAAACCCATTTCATGCCATTTCCGTTATTTGTAAACCAATGAAGTTCATTTCTTGGAGGTGTCCTTCCTATTTGAATATTAAACTCTTGATCCACCCTTTTTACTTCCCATTCCTCAGGAATTTCTTTATCCAATTCTTCATTAAAAACCATTTTACCATTGCTACTTTTATACGGTTCCCCCTCTTCATTAGGAAACTCAAAGTCTACAAACCAATGTTTGTATAAAGCTTGGGCGGTTTCTTCCAGTTTTTGGTTGAGTTGTTCGTTTAATTTTATGCGATTTACAATGGTATTGTATTCATCAATAATTTCTTGTTGTTTTTTTATGCTTGGGATGGGTAATTTTAAGTCACAAAATAAATCCCAAGGTAATCCCCCTCTTACATCTGCATCAGTATGAAACCAAGCGTTTCTGTCAAATTCCTTTCTTGAAAACCACATCATTAAATATTCTGGCAATAAAATAGAAGTATCAGTAATTTCAAAAACAGTATAAGCAGGTGAAACAATAAAAGGCTCTTTACTTTGTGATAAGGCAATTGGAATACGATAATCACGACCAACGTGCATTCTATTACAAGCAAATTGATTTTTTCTAACAACTTTATAATTTGTTAAATCTGTTCCAATTACATTTGCAACAGAAGGCATAAAGAATTTATCAATATTTATTCCAAGTAATTCGTCAAATTTACCAGCAGTATTTTTAATTTTAATTTGCCGAATGAAATCGCCAATACGTTTATAATTCGATGTCATATCCTAATTCTTTAAAAACGTTTAAAAGATCTTTTTTAGATTGAGCTTCTTCTTTTAATAAGTTGCCAATCTCATTTTGCAAGCCTTTCATATTGGTGTCAAAATCAATATTTTCATCACGGTTAATAAACTCAATGTATTTACTAGGAACTAAAGAAAAATCTTTTTTAGCAATTTCTTCTTTGGTGGCTGAATAACAATATTCAGCTATATTTTCATAAGGTGTATCTATGGTTTGCCAATTATGATATGTTTTGGCAAATTCTTTAATATGACTTTCACTAAATTGAATGTATTTTTTCTCAAAAGGTTCTCCTTTTTGTCGTAAATCCATAAAGAGTACTTCTTCTTTTCGGCTTCTATAATTGCGGTCTTCAATTCCTTTTGATACGGTGCGTTCGGTTTTGTTATTATTTAAAATCCATAGCGTTACACTAATTGTAGTAGTATAAAACATATTTTGAGGCAAGATAACAATGGCTTCAACCAAGTTATTTTTAATAAGTTTTTTTCTAATTTTATACTCTTCACCACTTCCAGAAAGCGCTCCGTTTGCCAATAAAAACCCAGCAACTCCATTTTCAGAAAGCTTAGACACCATATTTAAAATCCATGCGTAATTTGCGTTGGAAGTTGGAGGAACATCGTATCCTCGCCAACGAGGGTCGTCTAACAGTTCATCTTTTGCTCGCCAATCTTTTTGGTTAAAAGGAGGATTCGCCATTATAAAGTCGGCTTTTAAATCTGGATGTTGGTCACGTGCAAAAGTATCGGCCGCTACAGCTCCCAAATTTGCAGAAATACCACGAATGGCTAAATTCATTTTTGCCAATTTATAGGTAGTATTTGTATATTCCTGTCCGTACACCGAAATATCTCGGGTATTCCCTTTGTGACTTTCAATAAACTTCATAGATTGAACAAACATACCACCTGAACCACAAGCAGGATCGTAGATTACACCTTTGTAAGGCTCAATCATTTCAGCAATTAAGTTTACAATACTTTTAGGAGTATAGAACTCTCCTTTCCCTTTTCCTTCAGCAATTGCAAACTTGCTGAGAAAATATTCATATACGCGTCCAACTATATCTTGTTGCTTGTCTTTTAGCGTATCAATATTGTTAATGGTATCTAATAAAGCGGCGAGTTTGCTGACATCCATATTTAACCCTGAAAAATAATTATCAGGTAAAGCACCCTTTAGTGAAGGGTTCTTTTTTTCGATTGTTGCTAATGCCGTATCAATTTTTAGAGAAATATCTTTTTGTTTTGCATTTTCAATAATATAGTTCCAACGAGATTCTTCAGATAAATAAAACACGTTTTTCATTGTGTAAAATTCCACCATTTCAATAAACTTCTCTTTTCCTTCTGTTTTCAGCTCTTGTCTTCGTTCTAGAAATTTATCAGAAGCAAATTTTAAGAAAATTAATCCTAAAACTACGTGTTTGTATTCAGATGATTCAACGGTTCCCCTTAGCTTATTTGCAGAATCCCAAAGGGTTTCTTCCATTGATTTTTGTTTTTTGTTTTGCGCCATATTATTTTAAAAATACTTATTGTAAGATTATGTTTTTAATTATACCAAATATAAGGGTTTTGTCAGAGGTGTTTAGAATTTACTTCTGAAAAATCTGAAAACTAAGTTATATTGGGTGTGACAATTTTTTTGTTAAAATTAGGGAATAAAAAAATAAAGGAAACTAAAAAGAAAAAATAATATGAATTTATTATATTTATAAAATATAAATTAATTAAAAAAAATGTTATGAATGAAATTTTACATTACGCAACGCGTTACGGAATTCTATTGCTTCAACTTTTAGTAGCCTTTTTAATTCTCAAATTTATTTTTAGTTCAACCCTAAAAGATTATCACTCACGGTGGAACACCTTAATTGATGATTTTAATTATTCTTCAGAAGATTTTTATAATCTTTTAAAAGAAGATTTAGATTCTAATGGAGTTGAAGGAATTACTATCACTTTTGCTTTCTTAAAAGAAGGAGGTGCATTTTCTTCAAGTAGAACGTATCTTCGAATATCCTGGAAAAATTATCAATATGATATTTGTGCAGCACCTTTTGGAAATGGTTTTTTTATTAGTTGGTGGATGTTGTATAAAAATTCTTTAGGGAAAATTATTATTTCAAAAATACCTTTTGTTGGTTCTTGGTTAGCAAGTAAATTATATCCAGTTACTTATTATAAAATTGATACAGCGAGTATGTTTATGAGCTATGCCCAATCATCAGTATTAAGAGTAATAGATAAAATCACCAAAGAAAAAGGAGTAAGGTTACTCTCTGAAAATGAACGTAAACCAATTTTGCAGGATATTTTCAAAAGATAATAGATGAACTTATCACCAAGTGAACAATTAACGTTAAATTTTTATCGCTTTGAATCAAAGGGTCGTGGTTATTACCATTACCCTTTTTGTGTTGATATTGAGCCACCTTTTGAAGTTTTTGAACATAAACTCCAACAAAACAATAACTATGATGATGGGAGAGTTCCTTCTCTTCTAAATCAATTCAAAAATCTTTTATTACCAAAAGCAAAAGAGGAATATATTGAGGAGGAAATTGATTTAATCCCTAAACAAGCCAATGGGAAACCTCAATTAGTAACGTTTGAAATTTCATATTCTAAAAAACAAGGAATAGATAAAGGTGTCAGCCTTCAATTTTTGAATATGCTTTCATTTTCAGAACACATAATTTCATTTGAAATTATAGGAACTGAAAATAAGATAACTATTCAAATTACTTGTGGAAAGGCTGATAAAATAAGAATAGAATCATTACTAAGGGCATACTTTCCAACTATTATTACTCAAGAAAAAGACTCTTATGATTTTTCTTTAAATGGATCTGATAGTGTAGCTATTTGTGATTTTGGTTTAGAGGAAGAGTTTATGCGTACGTTGAAAATTCCTCAAGGTTTTAATATTGATTCTTTCACAAGTATTTTTGCAACCTTGGAAACTTTACAGGGTGATGATATGGTAATTTTTCAAGTTCTTTTTAAGGGGGTTTCTCATCCTTGGAGCAAAAGTATTCTAAATGCTATTACTGATTTTCAAGGCAATTCATTTTTTCCTGATGCTCCTGAAATGCTTATTTCAACAAAAACAAAAATATCCAATCCTTTATTTGCTGTTGTAATGCGAATTGCGTGTCAGTCAACGCATAAAAATAAATCAGAATATTTAGCAAAAGAGATGATTAGGAATATATCTTTAATTTCAAAATCAGAGTATAACAAGATTATTCCACTATCAAATGAAGGTTATAATTTCAATAATCATATTGAAAATCTCTTTTCTAGACAGACGAATAGACTAGGGATGATTTTAAATTCTGAAGAACTTTTAAATTTTGTTCATTATCCTAATGAGAATATTAGTTCATCAAAACTAGGATATAACATATCTAAAACTAAAAAAGTTCCTCAATTTGTTTTGCAAGGAGATTATAAAATTGGCGTGAATCAGCATAATAATGAACAGTTGGGCGTTTACTTATCTGATGAGCAATTAGTGCAACACACCCACATAATTGGCGCCACAGGGGTTGGTAAATCGACATTACTTGCAAACTTAACCCTTGAAAAAATTGATAAAGGAAGAGGTGTTGCTCTTTTTGATCCCCACGGTGATATTGTTGATGATATTTTATTAAGAATTCCTGAACACAGAAAAAATGATGTTGTACTTATTGATCCAACAGATAGCGAATATTCTATTGGTTTTAATTTATTAGAAGCGAATAGTGATGCAGAAAAGATAGTTTTAAGTTCAGATTTAGTATCAGCTTTTAAACAACAAGCTAGCGCCTGGGGAGATAATATGACTGCTGTTTTATCGAATGCTATTAATACTTTTTTAGAAAGTAGTAAGAAAGGAACTCTTATTGAATTAAAGCGATTCCTTATTGAAGATACATTCAGAAATGATTTTTTGAAATCAGTTGATGATGAAGCACTACACTATTATTGGAAATATGAATTTCCAATGGTAAAAAAAGGGATTGCTCCACTATTAACAAGAATAGATACTTTCCTACGACCAAAAGTAATACGTTATATGTTTGCGCAAAAGGAAGGTGTAGATTTCAAGAAGTGTGTTGAAGAAAATAAAATTATATTAATAAAGCTTTCTCAAGGACTCATTGGAGAAGAAAATAGTTTTTTATTAGGCTCTTTGTTTATTTCAAAGTTAAATCAAGTTGCACTAGGAAGACAATCTTTATCAAAGGATGAAAGAATTCCATATTACATTGTTATGGATGAATTTCATTCAATAATGACTCCATCTATTTCATCAATTTTAACATCGGCTCGTAAATATTCTGTTGGATTAGTTCTTGCTCATCAGAGCCTTAGACAAATACAAAACCCACAAATTTTGGATTCAGTAATTTCAAATCCTTTTACTCGAATTTGTTTTAGACTTGGAGATAATGATGCGAAAATATTAGAGAAAAACTTTTCTTATTTTGAGCAAAATGACTTAACCAATTTAGATGTTGGTGAAGCAATTGTAAAGGTTGGAAAAAACAGTAATGATTTTAATCTTAAAACATATCCATTTTCTACAGAGATTAATGAAGATATCAAAACATTTATCATTAAAAATACTCGAGATAAATATACAAAGAGAAGTTCTGAAATAAAAGATTTATTGAATAGTTTATTACCAAAATCATTCATTAAGCAAAATATTGAAGAGGTAAAGAAACCTACATTTTTAAAGAATGAGGATTCTGTAGAGGAAGAAGTTGTTGAACATCAAAATACAGGTGATGTTTCTGAAAAAGAAAAACAAAATCTTATTGAACGTGAGGAAAAATCTATTCGACATCGAGAGCATACATCTCTACAAACAACTATTAAAAAACTAGGTCAACAATATGGATTTTTATCTACTATTGAAAAAGAAACAAAAAGTGGGGGCAGAGTAGATGTGGCATTAGAAAAAGAATCAATAAAAATTGCTTGTGAAATATCTGTTACAAACTCAACAGAGTATGAAGTTGAAAATATTAAAAAATGTTTGAATGAGGGATATAATTTAGTTTTAATGGTTTCAAACAATGAGTCTCATTTAGAAGATATTAAAAAATTATCTATTGCTTCCCTTTCTAAAGTTGAATTAAAGCGAGCCTTTTTTATAAAACCTGATGAAGTTTCAGGATATTTAAATATCACAACAGAACAAGCTCCAAAAACAGAAGTAGTAAAAGGGTTTAGGGTTACTACTGAATATGAGAATCAATCAGGAGGTTCATTTAAATCTATTAGAGAAAGTATTGCGAGGATATTAGTGAAAAACAGGAAATAAAAAAGAGGGTGTTTTAAACCCTCTTCCTCACTTTTTCAAAGCAATTCTACCCCCTATTTATTCCCTAACATTAAAAGTTCACTTACAACAACTTCAGTAATATATCTTTTTTCACCTTCTTTTGTTTCATATGAACGATTAGTAAGTTTACCTTCAAGAGCAATTTCTTTACCCTTTTCTAAATATTTCTCCACAATTTCAGCAGTCTTGTTCCAAGCGACTATGTTATGCCAGTCAGTATTTGTTATCTTTTCTCCTGCTTCATTTTTATAACTTTCGTTTGTTGCTAGAGAAAATTTTGCTATTTTTTTTCCGTTTTCAAGAGTGATAATTTCAGGATTACTACCTAAATTTCCTATCAATTGTACTTTGTTTCTTAGTGTGCTCATAATTTTATTTTTTAAATTATTATTGGGTCAAAGCCCAAAAATTCTATTATTTGATTCTTATTAAATTCATTGGGTTCAGTAACTCCTCGTTCCCATTTATCAATAGTTGATGTATAAACTTTGAAGATTTGTGACATATCATATTGTGTTAAACGATGGTCTAATCTGGATTGCCTCATATATTCGGCATAGGTTGTAGGATTGATTGGATACCCTTTTCTCTTAGGTGCTTTAGCAGTCAGTTCGATGTCGCAAATGGTCAACACAGTAGTGCCATTGTGTTTCTGTTGTTTTTTCGCCTTGGGCGTTTTTGTGGGTTTCATTTGTAGCAATAGAGAATTTTGCTAATTTTTTTCCAGAGTCTAAAGTGATAATTTCTGGGGTGTTTCCAAGGTTTCCAATTAGTTGTACTTTGTTTCTTAACGTACTCATAAGATAAGGTATTAAATTTAGTTGAATATCATTCGTTCAATTCAACAGTGCAAATATTAGAAAGATGTTTTGTTCTATT